>Ga0181559_10002457_pt1 | contig 18296 bp, 9 predicted proteins | sample 011ome_21_FD_133752 | JGI IMG/M metagenome (GOLD analysis project Ga0181559, IMG submission 133752) | Coastal salt marsh microbial communities from the Groves Creek Marsh, Skidaway Island, Georgia - 011508AT metaG (megahit assembly) | ecosystem: Environmental > Aquatic > Marine > Intertidal zone...
GCCATACTCATCGACATGACGCCGAACCCAATTTGCGTTGAATCCTTCAATTTTGCTCAGCGGGCCACCGGTAAGATGAAACTCCCAGCGGCGGTCTCCGGGGTGCTCCGCCATCATCAGTGCCGATAGCACCATTTCGACAGCCGCAGAATCTGTCAGCGGATTGCCTCCCTCTTGGCTAACCTCTAATCCGGCCGTCTCGAGAAGATAAATCAGCTCGGCAACCGCGCGATTGGTCCTGGTCAAGATGCCAATGGACAAAGAAGGATCTTGTGACAATAACTCTCTTGCAACGCCAGCGGCTTTTTGAAAAGTAGCTGTGCGTCTTGCGAGTTGATCCGCCTCTTCCGGTAACGGCGCCGTTGAAAACTGAACATATCCCCGGAGTGATTCTTTGGCGGAAAGATGTATTGGAAATCGCTCTGCAAACTGGATTAGTGCCCTAGCCTCATACATCGACTTGTCGCTCAAATCATTACGCCTTGCATCATCCGCAAGCGAATGCCGAGCCAAATTCTTAAAGACCCGCGAAACGAAATCCATCAAAACAGGACTGCTACGATAGCTTTTATCTTGTTTAAGCTCATCAATGTTTTTTAACTGCTGCGCTACGGTGTCAAAGATCTCTGCGACGCCGCCACGCCATCCATATATTGCCTGCTTGGTATCACCCACACAGAAAAAAGATCGCGAGACACCCGTTTCTTGCCTGTTCGCTTGGTCGCTTTGCACACAATCTGTTTGCGTGGTTCGCAATGCAAATGGATACAGCACTTGCCATTGAGTAGGTGAAGTGTCTTGAAACTCATCTAGCAAAAGATGATCGACTACTCCATCCATTCGATTCAGCAACTGCTCCGCAGACGAGTCACGGAACAATTCGGATAGACGCACCGAGATATCTTCAAAGCTTAAAACCCTCAGTTCTTCCTTGGATTCTCGAATGTGACTTTCGTAAGCCTGTAGCAACTGACCAGTGCCCTCATTTTGCATCTGCAACAAGGATAAGTGTCTATTTTTCGCCACCTCGTAAAGTGTTTTAAACGCCTCGTCCAGGCCGGGCGGGAATTCACTTCGGTAATAAGTCAGCGGCTCACCTCTTAAAACTGATTGCCGGTATTTTGCAATCAGCGTTTCGTTTAGCAGAGCGTCCGCATCATCCGATTCCAAGATCTCTGCAAATTTCTCCAACTTTTCCCTAAGTCGTTTTTGTTTCGGCTGCGCCGATCGAAACCCGTCAATCGCATCTCGAATTTTCGAATCATCTGGCTTCTTCGGTGCTTTAATATGACTCCAAACTTTACTCGAGCATGAACGCTGTTTGCTGTAAGCGGTTTCGATGACTTGTATTAGTTCACCCGCAACGGATCGACGAATCTCACCTTTGCCAAGCATTGACATCAAGGTCGCAATTTCGGCGCGATCGAGTTGCGTAATCATTAAGCCCACGGCTCGTTCCCGCAGCCAAACCTCTTCGATTTCATCGCTCAATCTCCAAGTCGCTGGCAACTTTAGCTCATAAGGAAATGATTTGGCTAGCTGCGTGAATAAGCTATCGAGTGTCGACACTCGAAGTCGGTGAATATTCAAAAGCAGTTTTTCGGTCAGCTGCAGACAGCAAGTGCTGGGCAGGGTGGCCAGTCCGACTTGTTTACGAATTTCTTCTAGGGCTTCAGGTCGACTTTCGCTAGCCGCCGTCGCCAATGTGTGAAGAATTCGATTGAGAATTTCTCCGGCAGCTTTCCGCGTAAACGTTGTCGCCAAGACGGTTTCGGGAGGAACACCTTGGAATAAAAGTTTCAGAAACCGGGCAGTCAATTGATAAGTCTTGCCAGTGCCAGCAGAGGCACGAACCAGCGTTGGTGACAGGCCCTGATCGTCGGTTTGCTGATCGCTCATCTTACCACCTCCTCATCGCCCGAGGCAGCGAGATTCAAAAGTCGACTTGCGACACCCGTCTGCAAGATTGACTCGTAATCGTCATACTCAACTCTTTCACTTGTCGGTTCAAAATTACCATTGAGGATATTTCGCACACATCGCTTCACCAATTCCTCGGCTTGCAGCATCAATGCTTCGCTAAAATTAGCCTCATTCACCTTGGTCTCCTCATCTTTAGCGCTAATATTAAAATAGCCCAATCTGACTGACGAAGGCTCTGCTTTAATTCCCAGATAGGGAATCATCATCCGATACAGAGGTAATTGAAGATCGATCCACTGAGTCCCCTCTTTTGTCTTCCTTAAATGCTTTTTTTCCGGCGGATGACCGTGAGTCTTGTAATCAAGGATGGCCCATTCATTTAGACCATTGATGGTTCGCACGTCGATACGATCAAATCGACCTTTGACTGGAATGAACTGGCCGTCAACAGCAATCTTCGCATCCTGTTTAGGACCCACCGAAGCCTCCACTTCATGAATCCGCCATCCCTCCGCGATCCGTTTCGCCTGAACCAGTGCAACGGCCTTTAGCCGTCTCTCCGCCTGCGCAACCTGAATCTGGACAACAGAGGATGAGTGAATCGAATACCAACGAGATACATACCCCTCAAGATATTGCTTGAGAAGGACCTCTATTTTCTCGGGATCACTCTCATCTCGTTGGTCCGACCTGCCAAAATCTTCGAGCGCACCGTGCACCAAATCGCCGAATTGATTAGCAGCTAATTCGTGACCTGCATCATCGATCGGCCGCAACTTTAAAACGTGCCTCAAATAGAAGCGATACGGACAAACCAGATAATCCCGAAATGCGGTCACGCTCAACGATTCAACCGCCGGCATGATTCCGTTATGTAGATTCCCTAGCGAAGGAATAACCAAACGATCGCTGCTAGATCGATTATCCCACTGATGCAATGCGGGAGCCATAGACCTTTTACCCTCCAAGACGTGAAGCAATCGCTCGGGTAACTCATGCTTGTCCGATGCTGCGAGCAATCGACTCGGTGGTGTGGGGTTTTGGTCTGCACCGACTTTACCAACAATCAAGGCGACCGATTTTCGAGAACTAAGAATCAACTGTGTCGCATAGAGATCTCGAGCGTAGCGTCGATCATTCCCCTCCGTCGGTAGGCGTTGCCGCAACTCCGCCGGCAAGAAAGCATTTGCAGAAACAACACTTGGTACGAACGGATGGTTGTAGCCGTTAATAACAAGTGCAGGGGAGTTACTTAGCGCAAGGTCCAGCCAGCCCAAAACATTGACCCGATCTGCACTGGGCTTTTCAACGACTCTCAGGTATGCCATGCGACTCGACAACATCTCCAAAGCTGTGCCGCCCGTACATTCCATATCTAACTTTGGGCTTAACTTCGACACTCGCATCAAAAACGTTGTCGCTGCGATGAGCGCCAACCGAGTTCTTGTATTCAAATGCGATTCAAAGTTGAAATCTCCTAATTCATCCATTGAATCAGGTTGCAGATCCATTTCGTGCAGCTCACTTGATGGTGCATCAGATCCACTATTTAAGTGGGAATTTTCTGCTTTCACCGGCGAAGGCATCTGAAATTGAAAAACCTCACCAAGCCAATGAATCAGCACCGGTGTCCACTGCGAAATTGTGCGGGATTCGCCCCAGAAAGGGTCGAACCATTTCATGATGATCTCACGCAGCAAATCCACTTGGGGATAATTCTTGACAACAATAGGCGGCAGCGGATCGCTAAGTCGCACAGGAAAGTGGTTAGAAATGAATTGGTCTAGCTGAAGATGCCACGTAGCATCTTCTTGACAGTCGCTTTGATTCATCTGCGAGGTGACCCAATCATGGACATCACTGTGACGAACCAGACTCGCTAGCGATTGCCAACTCTGCCTAGCGACAAAAGTTGTCGCCAACCCAACCAATCGTCCAACCGAAGTATTGGCGAGCGTCCAACCCAAGTTCCGGTACGTACGAACGCCGCATCCTCGCAGTTCCAATTCGATTGGTGCCACCTGTGAGTCATCCGTCACGCCAACGGTTATCTGCGAGGCATCGTGATCAACCGCAAATTCTCTCACGTGCGAGGCCACTGCAGCAGCTTGATCCATCATATCACCCGCAGGCACATAAGGCTCAGTCTCGATGGATAAGCGATAGTTCTTCCAGCGATCAGCGATGACCGAACCGAACTCGTCAAACCTACTTGACTCACTTTCCGGTGATCCGATCATCGCGATAAGATTCTTGGGTACTCGTCGCAGCATTTGCACTGCGATCGGACTTAGATCACTCGTACCAATTAATACGGTAAGACGCCTCGCTTCACAGTATCCTTTGCTAATGGCCTTGGTTCTTTCGTTTGACGGATCAGCAAGCCCGGCATCATCTAATTCGCGGAGGTACGCTTCGTGTATCTGACACAATTGGTCCCACCTGCGACTCTCGATTTCTCCTTTCGCGAAACCTCGAACTTGCTCAAATGAAAGGTTTTGAGCGGATAATTCTGAGGCAAGTGCATTCACAGTTCCAGCTAACTCTAACCACGCCCCAAGTGAATCCTCAGAGGGAACAACTGGCACCAATGCCTGAAGCTGTTCAGGAGAAAAAGAACGAATCGATCTCGCCCAAGCTAAGGTTTGTTCAAAATCATTTGCCAGCGGCGATCTTGGTCGATACAAAGCCTCCATCAATTGACCAACGGTCATCAATCGCGGCGACTTAAATTCCAATCCACGGTCAGCAGATACTTGCTCCAGCAACGCTTTTAATCGTCGAGAACTATGCAACGAAGGCAGCACGCAGTCGACATGCGACATATCGAGTACTGATCCAACGGTGAATCGATTTTCGAACTCACTAGCAACACTATCCAGTAATGGCCGATTCCATCCGAGATAAACCGCCTCGCATGATTTAGAAAAAAGCTCCACGACATCAATCCCCGTTTTCTTTCCTACGCACCTTGAAAGATTACATCTTCATTACTTAGTGACACGCGTTATTGACTCTTGGAACTCAGCGGTACTTACCCGCAGGTCGGCTTGGAATTCACCTAGCAACGTTACCGCTTCGCACTTACTGCGTCTCACCCATTGCTTCCTAAGATCTGCGCACGTTTTAGCATCTTTTTCAGGTTGATCGCGTCTACCGCACCTAGTCGTCCAGACTTCTCAGGGATCAACGCAGTTCTGGCTTTGGGAAAATCATCGCGATGCAGCGGACAAGTTAGGTCACGGCAACTACTTTTTTCAAATAAACGCCTACAAACAAGTAAACGGACTTCATCAGTAAACAAACCGCAAAGCCCCCGCGGCAGACTTGATCCACTGTAATCCACCCCACACTCCCCGTCTAAAAGCCAGAACCAACTGACTACCTGTTGCCGTGACGCGGACGCTCTAGGTCGCCGACTCCGCCTCCACCATTCTCTTGCCCAGTCAGGTTAACTCCCCAACCACCGATTTTATCGATTTTACCACTTATACTGAATCTAACACCGGTGGCAGCCGATCACTAAATGAGGCAGTGGGGGTATATCACCGTGCGCAGGGAGGCGCACCTGATGGTTTTTTGGGCTTATCGACTATTGAAAAAGCTGAGGCTAGCGATTGCGGCAAATCGCGAACCCATCTTGATTTCGCGAGGAGTCGCATTGGGCTTTGTCTTGGGAATGATTCCAAGCGGTAATCTAACAAGCCTGCTGATCCTTGCCGTTATCTTCTGTCTTCGACTTAACCATGCCGTCGCGGCACTCACCGCTGTAGCTACTTCCTGGTGCGTTCCGCTGCTCGATCCCGCAACTCATTGGATTGGGCTTCAAATCCTGTCGGATCCACCTTTGGCTGATTTATTCGCTTCGGCGTGGAACTATCCTTTCGTAGCTTGGACGAACCTAAACAATACAGTGGTTCTGGGAAGCGTTGTTCTCGCAATCGCGTTCTATCTCCCTGTAGAACGGACGTCGCATTCCATCGTCCAGAATCTCACCAAAGCCGCCTCCAATCGGGATCAAGAATCCAGTGAGACACTCACCAAGGATGAATCCCACCAGAACGCCTGTCATCAGATCAACGAAGCCAACGAGCCGCATCAACTGCAACCCAGCCAGCCTCAATCTCAAAATCCAGAGAGATCCCTCAAACAACATTCGAAAGATCTCGATGTACAACCGCCATCTATAATCGCAACCGAACGTGCGAAGACAAGGAGTGACAGTCACGAACGCGTGGATTCACTATCAATCTTTGAATCCACCTCAACTCGCATCGACACCGTGCGGATTCAATCCGTTGGCAACTCCGAAAATGAGGGGATATCAACCAACCCTGATGCGGAACCACATCCAATGGATCCCCAGCTAAGAAAACTGCTCAGTCGCCTTAGGGAGCAGGGGAGGCGAATCGCGTCATGATCAGATGGAACTATCTGTTACCCAGACTCGTGATTGTTCTCATCTTGGGGATAGTCATTCGAATATCCGCTAATACGCTGACTAAGCAATCGTTCGCTCGCTCGATCCAGGCACTCACTCATTCAAAGGTTGAACTTGAGGAATCGGAAGTACTTTTCAATCCCCCCACGCTTACGATTCGCCAACTCAACATTGCTGATCCACGCAAAGACAAACAATTTCAGAATCTTGTCTCCATCGAGGAAATGAAATTACAAATTGACGGCGGTGCACTGCTACGTCGAAAGTTTGTGGTGGACCAAGCCAACATCAAGGGCTTACTTGTCAACTCGAAACGCACCGAATCGGGTCACTTTCTAAATGAGTCTAAAAAGCAAATTAACGAAACCAAACGAGGCCTAAACTATTCGGCAGATGTAAAGGAACTGCGAGAGAAAATCGAAAGTCTTGCGATAGAAAAAACGCAAAACCTAACACTCACTAGCGAACTCGATGACATTCGAAATCGGTGGACTCGCGACTTTGATGCGATCAACTCGGAGATAGATGAACTTAGAAAAACCGCCGAAACCATTCGCATCGCAGGCGAAAAAACAGGCAATCCGCTTCGCCACATGGAGCAAATTCAAGACACTCTTCAAACACTGCAAACAAAGCAGCAATCGCTTGTGCGAATTCATCAAACGATCCACGAACTCCCTCTGAAAATCAAAGCGGATCAACATCGTCTTGAGATCGCCAAAAACAATGATCTCGCCGAGATTAGATCTCAGATTCCTTTCCAACCTTTTTCTGCAAACAGGATCAACAAAGAACTGTTCAGCCAAACAGCTTTCCATCTTTTGGAAGACGCAAAGGAGTACATGGATCAGGGCGAAGCAATCGCAAAACTTACGATCGTACCGCCCAAGCAACAGCGAGATCGCGGTCAAAACTTTGAAATCAACCCTAAATTGCCAAGCGAACCAAGCATTCGCACGTGTCAAATATCGGGAAAACTCCGACGCCGTGGTAAGTTCCATAATTTTGAAGCAACACTCGAAAATATCGCTGGTGATCAAAATTACATGACGGCCCCATGCAGAATTCAAATGTCAACAAGAGGTGAAGATCTACTACAAATAGAGTACGCCTTTCAAAGAAAAGGGGAACATTGTGCTTCACAAATCACGATGCATTGGCCATCCGGCAAAAGTCACGAACTAAACTTTGGCAATAATCCGGATAACGACTTGTCTTGGTCGACCGGAAGTCAAGAACTATGGCTTCAGTTAAGAAAGACTCACCGTCTCGACGGGGAAACTTCCTACAGTGGCCGCCTCATCAATGTGCAGCGTAATACTCATTTGAATTTACGTTCACACACCGATGAGGACAGAAATCTCTCGCCGTTGGTCCGTTCACTCGAGAATCAATTATCCAGCGTTGACGAAGTGCACCTCGACGCGACCTTCACCTATGCAGATCACCAATACAACTTGGATGTAAAAAGCAATCTAGGTCAATTACTAACCGACTCCACCACACAATCTCTTACCGAGGAATCGGATCGGGTGCGAAGGATCGCGCAAGTCAAAATTGAAAATACTTTTGCTAAGGAAGCGGAATCGCTTCGCCTCTGGTTCGCTGAGAAACAACAGCAGGTTACATCAAACTATGAAGTGACTTCGGGAGTACTGGATCGCATCAAGTCTAAATTAACTCTTTCCAGCAACCAGACTGACACCTACTTAAGCCGCCTGAAAGGCGAGGCTGAATCCTCACTTCGATAGTCAATTCGATCTAGCTTCTTGACGAATTCAGACATCTCTCGTCCATCCATCCCACACTCGTCAAACCCACACCTCCTAGGCATGACGAGAAAGGGGATCACCAAGCGTTTCGCTGAATTAAAACAGCAAATCGAGCTAACAATTATTCACTAGTCTGCGAATCATCTACACCCGGTCCCCCATCGACTAACTCTGCGTCGATCGGCACTTGGTCCGTCTCCACTGGCTGAACTGAAGAATCAACCGTTTTAGCAACGCCATTGTTTTTGCTTGTGAAGAAACTCTTCCACACGCCGCCGGTGGTAAAATTCACCCAACCACGAGTGAGCCATCTTAACAATGCGCTTGCTAACCACAACGCCCAACACAGCATCAAAACGCGGTAGATCCAGACGGATACGGACAGCACGGTTGGAACCGGAAGAGTATTCCCAGATCTCGGTGTAAACCACTGCAACGAGGTTCTAGTGGAGTTATTGCCTTGTATAAACATCTCTGGGTACCCGAGCAGTCCGGCAGCCACAACAAAAATCAGAACTGTGATTGCGACGATGGTTAATGCGACTAGTCCGAGTTGCTGAACATTGAAACGAACAGGTCCCATCAATGAACCGTCATTCTTTCCCCGATGCTCCAACGCAAATAGCCAGCCAACGACCGCCATTCCTGCGAATAAATTAACTTGCGTCAAACCGATCACCAGCAGCATCCATTCCCATCGACCAAGCGGCGAAGTCGGCAAACCACCCAAGAACAAAGCGAGGATTAATGCGACCATTAATATGGTCCAGAACCTTACCGCCGGTCCTCGCAGCGGACCCGATGCCCACAACACCCAACGATTATCAGGCATCGTGATCCTTGATTTCACATTCGCCGCATCGATTGGCAAACCTAGACTCTCACCGACGATTTGGTAACTCAAGCTCAGATTGCGGCTCCATGAGATGACTAGCTGATGCTGACCAGGACTCACAGGAATCAAGAGATTCTCGCCGTCTCGTTGCTGTGGTAATTCTGATCCATTCATCGTAATGGTCGTGATCGATGAATCGGACGGCAATTCCAAGTTAAGATCAGACGAGAGACTACATTCCAACTGAATCTGCAGCGTCGTGACTCGCTGTCGAGCCCCTACATTGACTGTATGATCCACCGCCGTGATCGTCACGCTCTCCCCCACAATTCCAACGGGTCGACTGAGGGTCAAAGAAACCGACTCTCCACCCCAAGGACGCCAAACTGGCACCAAATCCTCGCTATCTGAATCAAAGACTGGCTGAAGACCACTGATGGCAACGTTCCAAATTGGAGAGCTTTGCAGCGACCACCGTTCGACGAATTGTTTGGATGGCGTAGCGGTTAGTTGTAAGCTTGATTCATGACTCAGTTCACTGACCCATTCAAAACGATTCTGCTGAGGTCCCATGCGCACGGACACTTGACCGCTAGCGACCTCTCGGTTGGGTGTTAACACAGCCTCTCCACCAATCAATGGAACCTGCATCGCTATCGCTTTACTCGCATTTCCAAGACGAGTAACCACGGTCTTAACTTTCGAAACTAGTCCGATTTCAAGATATCGATCCACGAGAACAATCGGATCAGAACGCACTTGGTCATACGCTGCTGTATCTTCATCAATCGGTTGATCCTGGGTGAACAAAAGCTGATCACCGGGAATCCCCTCACGACTCAATCCGCTAACCGTCCAACCCGGTGCGTCAATGCTCACAGACTTTGGTTTTAGCTGGAAATCCCATTCCCAATCTGACTGTTCCGGGACTTGCCCTAACACAATGACTTCATGAATTCCCGGTGAAAGCAAGACCCACAAGTGATCACCTCGACGTGTTACGATCGCTGGCTTTTTGTCCGCAAATTCGATTGAAACCGGGGACCAATCGGGAAAACTTCCCGGAACCGGCACAGCAACCTTTTCTGATGTGTGGTACTTCAAGTTCATGGTTAGTCGTGTCGACTTCAACTCCAACTTTACCTCCGCCAACTCTGCGGTATGAGGAAAAGCCGAAGGAACTTGATTCAAACGATCTCGCAGTTCGCTCAGTAAGGCTTGGCTGGGGATCGCGCTCTGTGGCAAAGATAGGACTGCGTTTTCGTTAAGCGTCTGCTGAGGATCAATGGCGACAGAATCGTTATTGGGCTGCTGAGCATTGGCTTGATTTGTTAGCGTCAAAGCACAAACCAAGGCAATCATCGACGCGATTGATCGCTTGCTCAAAGGTAATTTAAAAGTCGCTCCACCGGATAAAAAGAACATCGCTAAAACGGAAAGTAAAAAGACGCGAATCAGCGTCAAGATCCGATTCTGATTCAGTGATAACAGAATGGGATGAATTTGGTCGGTCGAGGTGACGGGACCATTCCAAGAGCAGACAACACGGTTCCAACTCCAAGCAGGTCTTGCCGGTCCGGTTTGTATTTTAGATTTGGGATCAAACAAAAGGTTGGCGCTCGAATCGAATTGCTGTTGAAGCATTTTACCTTTGACCTGCTGCACTCGATTCATCGATTTCGACAATGATTGCCGCGGTGACGTATAACTAGTGCTTAATTCATGCTGCGACTGAGGCGCATCGCCCATCCAAGCTAAGAAATCGCGATAGCCATAGGTAACGCCAGAAACTTCTAATTGCGGATACAAAACACTTTGAAGCTGATGAGCGACAAATGGAATGAGAAAGGAAAATAAAAGTAGAGCGGCTAGGAAACGAATCCGGGTCAACCAACTCTTTCCCAAATCCGATCGCACCACTTTTGATAACGCCAAAGGGATCAATAGACAGAACCAAGTCCAACGCGGTGACCCGTACTCATGAAAGGACAAACCAAAGGCAAGCAAGGCAACCACCCCGGGAATCCATCCATAAAGACGCAAAACGGCTAAGGAAAAGATCATCAGTAAAAACAGATCGAGCAACGACCAAGTTGTCATCCAGTCACCTGAAACCCTGTCCGCTCCTAAAACTGCCAAGACTCGCCAGCCCGGCGGTACTGTGAGTGTCAAGGAAAGTGACTGAGCATCGGCTTGCCACCCAGTCGCTTGAATCGATTCATCAACGACTCCTCGACCGATCGCCGTTAAATCAAGATTTCTTTGACGCAGTTCTACCCCGCTAGCTTGTCCATCTGGACTGGCCGTTATTAATTGACTCTCACCATTGATGCGTACCGAACCAAGCTCAGCACTCGAATCTGCGTCGAGCCTCCATATCTGTTGCATTTTCCCCTTCACCTGATCTTCGTAGGTGAAAGCGCGGCCGTCATCATCAAGCCATAGCTGGCGACTGATCTGTAAACCCTCACGGCCCTTTTCACCCATCCCCCGCTGCTTTTCCGTGAAAAGCAGCGGAGCAGCAGTATCCCACTGATAGACGGGTACCCCTCGCCATCGGTCGGGAAAAGTAGTTTGACTCACATCAATTGATGCAAGACCTTGAATGAGGGAAACGCGAAACGACGTATCTTGTTTTAAGCCAACCAACTCCTGTAGATCGATTGGTTCTGCTGATTCAACAAAATTGATTTGACGGGGATCAGAAGTACTGAAAGCGTTGATAACGATCGACCATTTACCGGCGCGCACCTGTGCTTTTAATCTCCCAAGCTCATCGATCGCTACAGGAATGGAAGACTCGACGCTTGCAACACTCCATCCCTCAGGTAGTACCCAACCTAGTTCTTCTTCTCGACTTTTTCCTGATACCGTTAACTCCACTTCCGTTCGCAACCAGACGGGAATTCCATCTTCGATGAGTCGGTAAACCTGCGTCCCCAGTCGATCAATGTCCTCCGTCGTTCCCTGCACTCGACGCAGCCAAATATCTCCATCACTTGACCAGCTGGTTAGCGGCCTTGCTTCACCAGCGACCGAAAGAGCAAGAACCCCAGTCTCGGATGGGATCTTTAACTTCTGTGGCATCTGTATCCATCGAAGCCTTCCTTCGACGACATGTTGCCCAGCTTTCAATTCCACGCAAGGACGACCTTCTCTGCCCAAAACAATCGCTGCCTTACCGTCTACCAAAACCTCGATCGGCCACAACTGAAGGTCACCAGGGATTGGAAACCATGATTGCTCGTAGACCGTAACCTGCTGCTGCCACACAGCACCGTTCGACTCGGCGTTGACGATAAGCTTACTCGGCCAAAAACAAACCGCTTGCTGATGGTCGTTGAAAACGCGAGGACAATCGCGGTGTTCCACCGTTGCGTTCACCCAATCCTGCCAAGGTTCCAACGCAGGTGGAAGTTGAGTTAATTGCCCACTGACAGTTGAATCTCCGAGAATCGCAAGAATCAATGTGAAAAAAACAGCTGTGAGTTTAAAGCTCATTAAGATTCACTCTTGGTAAGAAACTTACTCGAGGCGTTGGCACCACGATTCACCGTAACCATAAAACTCGTGAGACGCGAAAATCAGTGAAAAAGACCCGACCCTAATCGTCAAATTGAAAACGATGGAGTTGTGAATCGTCGTTATCCCCCCTCGGTGATCCCGGAGTCACGATGCGGGAGATCGCCGTCAGATCTCGAAATCAGTCGTAAAACCGCCTTAGACGGTTATCGAGATTGTAATCAGAGCCCGAAACTGGCCTACGATTGCGCATCATTTCGCAAAAAGATTCAAAAACATTGGTAGGTCACCAAAAAAAATGCGGCATTCTCCGCGTAATCGGATGCCACTTAGTACGCGCAAAGGCGAAGATTATCTCATCGAATACAAGCGACAAAAGTACCGAAAGACGGATCTCCTGGCGTCGTATTTAGAGTGAGAAGCTGCACGAGTGGTGCATGTTTTTCGCCTGGCTGGTGGTCAAAAATGACAATTCTACTACTGACTTCGGGGTTCCGATCCCCAAAGCTTGCGAACAAAGAAGTCCGCTTGCCTTCGCTTTGCGTAGGGATGGGATGCAGCCCCATGCCCAGCGCCGGGGACAATTAATTGCGTGAAATCCTTGTCGGACCGAATCAACGCGTCCACGACTTGCATACTACTTGCTGGGTCCACATTGCGATCCAACTCACCCCAGATCAGCAACAAATCACCCTTCATTCTGTGCGCCTGCGAGACGTTTGACTGCTGCTCATAGTGATCCCCAATCGGCCACCCCATCCACTGCTCGTTCCACCATATTTTATCCACGCGATTATCATGACACCCGCAATCAGCCGAAGCAGCTTTGTAGAAATCACCGTGTGCGATCAAAGCCCTCATGGCACTCTGCCCGCCAGCCGACCCGCCCCAGATCCCCACTCGCTCCAGATCCATTTCTGGACGTTCGATGGACGCCGACTGCATCCACGAAATCCGATCCGGAAACCCGCTATCTCCAAGATTCTTCCAACAGACATCGTGAAATGCCTTGCTGCGGTGACTTGTTCCCATACCATCGATTTTGACAACAATGAAACCGAGTTCTGCCATTTCATACAGTTGCCGATGCAGACCAAACTGCTTTGGCACAAACGCGGAATGCGGCCCAGCGTAAATGTGCTCTAACACCGGATACTTTTTATTGGGCTGGAAATGGGTTGGGCGAATAATGATTCCGTGAATCGGCGTCACCCCGTCCCTGCCCATTGCTACAAATCGCTCGGGGCACCGCCATCCAGTCTCTAGCAAGTCACCGATGTCGGCAGTCTCGAGGTCGCAGATCCATTTGCCCGTGATACCCGATCGAAGCACCGTCACAGGAGGCAAATCAACACGAGAATAACTATCGATCAACCACTCGCCATTTGGCGAAAAACGCCAACGATGGTCACCATCCCCCTCAGTCAATCGGACAAGATTCTGCCCATCCAAATCAACGCGAATTAGATGCTGATGATATGGATCTTCGTCGGCTTGAATTCCCGAAACGGTTAACAGCACCTGACGATTCACTTCGTCAACTTTTTCGACCGAACGCACGACCCAATCGCCAGACGTAATCGGGTTTTTGATCAAACCCGTTTTGGAATCAATCAGATAAAGATGATTCCATCCACTTCGCTCACTCATCCAAATCCATTCATCGGTGGCCTCTAGATGATGCAGATAGCTCTTCTGAGAGTAGCACACAAAGGTGTCACTGACTTCATCGATACCGATGCGTGCTTTGGCAGTGAGAGCATCGATCACAATCAGACTTAAACGCTGATGCCCTCGCTGATTGTAAAGAAAGGAGAAGGATCCACTATCACCTGTCCAAGCAAGGCGACTGATCGAGAAGGGATTTGAAAAAAGCGAATCATCAATCACTCGTGGCTTCCACTGATGATCCAAAGAAAATAACGTAGGCCACGGCTTCGCCAAAGGATCTCCGGGTTTCACATAGCGAAATTGATGCAACTCGGGATGTACCGAATGATCGGGAGAAGATTCAACGATTGCGATCTCCCGTTGATCAATCACGACGGATGGCAACATCACAAAATGTCGTGAATCCGGGGACCACCATATCCTATCAACCTCACAACCGCTCACACCAAAATCTTCGCGAATGCTCGACCACTGAAAGTCCGCTGTTTCTCCAGAATCAACATTTGCAACCGATACAGTCTTATCGTCGTAACTAACCGTCCACTTACCGTCAGGTGAACGATTACGATCATTCCTTGGACGAGTTGGTCGTCTCGCAATAGGCTGCGGAGTCGCGTCGTCAATCACCGCATGAGAGGTCTCCTCAGATGCGATAAATGCTGCGGTCGCTCGACCCTCCTGATCCGTAAGCAACCACGCATGACCCGCAAAGGTACTTAGCTCAACTTGCTTTCCTGGCTCAACCAAGCCATAGCGCTGCAGAGATCCATCCGACTTCACCCAAAAATAATCGAGCGATTTATCGCTTCGATTTTCAAAACGAATCGACACTCTTGGACCACCGTCTCGACTACGAGGCCTCACATCTAGTGCTGGCAATCGATCTGAAGCTTCACTCGTTGTCGCAAACCGCCCTTCTCGAAGCTCAAGTGTATCGAACGAGTAGGTCCAATCTCGATCAGCGAAACGAAAACTAAATCGGTTCGCTGATTCAGTAAACTCGATCGAACTGAGCTCTAATGATTCAGGATCCACTTGATTGCCAATCGCTTGGCCTAAATCAGAAGCTAGTTTTTGGTGATCGAATGCCGGTCCACATTCCCCCGTCAGACAATCAGCCAAGCGATAAGCATGAGATCCCGAGCCCACAGAGATTCGATACCAAAACTTGGCATGACTCTTACCAATCCAATGAGGTACGACAGAATCGCGATAGACTCGGTTCGCCGTGCGACTCGCGAAACTAGCAGCTTTTTCATATTGCTGCAGAGTACCCTGAGAACAGACGGGTCCGCAAATCAAAACGATGGCAAACCATAACGACGGAGTTAACCACCTACAGGTAAAGATCATGCCGACACCAGGCGTTTCAACCAAAGAAAATAGAGATGGTGCCACCCACACCACTTCATGAACGCAGACCCTCATCTCATTGTTGAATCAAGATTCAACAAAGTCGACCTTAATCACGCCCCGAGAACCAGAGGGAAGTTGCCCAGTGACAACGATATCCTCGACCTCATATTTCCGAGGATTGAATCGCTGACTGCTTCGCTTATCCGTAAACACTTGCTGCGGAAGCACTAACTCTTCGAGAGCTGCGAGTGGCGAGTCACGAAAAAGCAGATATTGGCCATTGATTTCAATACTCAGTCTCGGAATCTCAAAAGACTCGAGGTTCCTCACCACAACAACCTCCGTTGCAACGGGCCCCTGCCCACCCATCGACTCCACCATGCGATAGTCCAGCGATACCTCGACAGGTAGTGACGGTCCGCCAACGCTCGCGGGAAAAAAAGAGTAAACCAGCAAACCAACCGCTACCATTGAAACAAGACTGAGAATCAAACCGCGTCGAGAAAGCCCTAGGCTGGGGTCCACCGCCTGAAGTGCGAGTTCATCTTGTTGCTCTACCATGCTTCACTTATCTGAGTTGGATGCCATTGGAATCACCAGTGAGAGGCGCAATCTCTACGATTAGGAAAACCAAGAGGTCGACGACAGGGTTATTGTTCTACATTTGACAACCACCACCACAACAGCGAGGCGCTCCACAGCTTTGGTCGGATGATGCCATCGGCAGGCTTCCTGATTTAACCGATGGAGAAGACGGTACGCTAACAAGCTTTTCCATCTTGGGTTTACCACATGCCTCACAATCAACTTGCTCGTCCATCGATCGAACCAAGGCCTCGACAACCTGACCGCAGGACTGACATTCGTACTCGTAAAGTGGCATTCATTTTTCTCCGGAACGGAACTCTCACTGACTCTTGCCGATAGTTTAGGCAGATTACAATTAAATTGGAATCGTTACCTTTCAAACTCGATTTGCCTTTTCGTTTAACCTTTTTAAGCAATCCAGGGTCGGGGTGTTGTTTCGGCAACAGACTCCTATGCCATGTCATGATTGGCCGGCTGGATGAGTGATGCCACTCCCAGTGGATCCGCATTTGTTGCGGAAACCCCCGCTTGCTGATTCGTCAAGTATTCGTTCCGAGAGAGTCCATCTCAGATGATCACCACCAGTCGGCCAGCCATGACCCGTGAGCAAGTCCGTCAAATTGATGAAATCGCGCTGCGAGACTATTCGATGCCAGGCATCATGCTGATGGAAAATGCAGGACACGGGGCAGCAAATTTTATCAATCAGCAATCGTCACCGGCTAAAGCGACGATCTTATGCGGAGGTGGAAATAACGGAGGGGACGGCTACGTGATCGGACGGCACCTCCAAACACTCGGATGGACTGTCGAGATAGTTTCTATGGCAAGCGAAAACCGACTCTTCGGGGACGCCAAGACAAACTTCATCATTGCGAAAAAGGCATTGATCCCAATCAAAATCAATCCAGATCCAGATTCACTAAGATCAACCCTCAGAGACAGCGAAGTCATCATCGATGCCTTGCTCGGCACGGGCTCTGCGGGTCCGCCGAGGGGAACTTATCGCGACGCAATTAAATTTGCCAATCAACAAAGGTCGGTTAAATATGCAGTTGACATCCCATCTGGCCTAGACTGCGACACCGGCATCGCCCATGACTTGACGTTTCGCGCCAACTACACCATCACTTTTGTGGCCGAAAAAATTGGCTTCAACAAAAACAACGCCGACGATTTCGTCGGCGTTGTCAAAGTCATCGATATCGGTGTTCCGAAAAAACTACTGGACGACTTTCTCGTCCGCTGAAACCGTTGGGGGCAAGCGAGATTGACTGACATAAGGAAATTCACCGGTCAGTCCTTCGACAAGGAAACCAAGTAGGTCAACTTTCTCTTGATCAGTCAAATTCAATGGCTTCATTTTGTCACTCAACCATTCATTTTTGTGGCCGCCTTTGTCGTACCAATCGATGACCTCTTCCAACGTTTGCTGACTGCCGTCATGCATGTATGGTGGTGAGAGTGCAACATTTCGCAAAGTAGGTGTCTTAAACGCACCACGATCCTTGTCTTCTTTGGTGACGTCAAAGCGTCCCTGATCAGGCTTGGCTGCCTGCATCCCAACACCAAGATTGTGGTACTGTTCGTCGGTGAAATTTGCACCGGCATGACACGCTGAACACTTGGCTTTATTGAAAAAGAGTACCATCCCGCGCTGTGCCGACTCACTCATTGGGAACATTTCGGTTTTAGCTTTGATCTCCTCGTACTTCGCTTTGAGAGCAGGCTCTTCATCGAGGTATTCAAGATCCTCCGCAAATTGCTTTTCGAACTTCGCCAAGGCATCATAAGCATCATAACCCATAGGGCCTGTCACCAAGGCTCTTTCGAAGGTTGCAATCGCTTTGCCGATGTTGTCGATGTTAACACCGTCTTCAAAAATTCGTTCAAACTGTTTGCGGTAACCCGAAATCTCGCTGACTGTTTTTACACTCGCCTCGTGAGTGTTTCCCATCTCGATTGGGTTAGCGATCGGTCCAACGGCTTGAGCTTCAAGCGAATCAGCTCGCCCATCCCAGAATTGCGCTTTGCTAAGAATACGGTTGTAGCTAATCGGTGAGTTTCTACCACCTTGCTGACCCCGGACGCCAACGCCAAAAGCTGTTTCGGCCCCGTAACCCAACATGGGATCATGACATGACGCACAAGAAATGGTGTTATCACTTGACAATCGCTTGTCGAAGTA
>Ga0181559_10002458_pt1 | contig 18296 bp, 15 predicted proteins | sample 011ome_21_FD_133752 | JGI IMG/M metagenome (GOLD analysis project Ga0181559, IMG submission 133752) | Coastal salt marsh microbial communities from the Groves Creek Marsh, Skidaway Island, Georgia - 011508AT metaG (megahit assembly) | ecosystem: Environmental > Aquatic > Marine > Intertidal...
AAAACGTCAGTTTTTTGAGACTTAAATGAGCTGCATCTCCTCTCTCGCGAAGACGTCGCGACACCTGCTATTCTCCTCGATTTCGCACTCTTCTCCGACGACGACGATGTCTTCTTGTTCCGCCGTTCCAACGTGCAGCGCTCGCGTTCGAGCGGCGAGTTTTTCATCGTCGTCTTCGATGCGGAAACAAAATCCATTTTATCCATCGTCGTCGTCGTCGACGATGCGTTTGCGCGGAAGTTCTTCTTCTTCTGCTGCTGCTCGAAGAAACTTCTCCGTGTCCGCGAATTCTTCCTCTGAAGAAACGAAGGCGACGGCACCGCCGAGAATGAAGCGAGTGTTATCCGGCGTCCAGCCGACCGGTTCCATCCATCTCGGAAACTATTTCGGTGCCATCAAAAATTACGTCAAACTGCAAGAGGAACACGAAGCGTTTTACTGCGTCGTGGATTTACACGCGATCACGGCTGGAGGCCACTCGCCGAAAGAGCTGGAAGAGAGCACGAGGAAATCGGCGGCGATATACTTAGCGGCTGGGGTGAGCCCGGAGAAGGCGTCGGTTTTCGTGCAATCGCACGTCGCCGCGCACAGCGAACTGTGTTGGCTTTTGAACTGCGTCTCGCCAATCGGGTGGTTGGAGAAGATGATTCAGTTTAAAGAAAAAGCGAGAAAGCAAGGCGAGGACGTGTCGGTTGGACTTTTAGATTATCCGGTGCTCATGGCGGCGGATATTTTGTTGTATAACGCGGATTTAGTTCCCGTGGGGGAAGATCAAAGACAGCATTTAGAGTTGACGAGAGACATCGCCGGGAGATTTAATAATTTGTACGGCGGGAATAAATGGAAAAAACGGGGGAAGAATGAAAAGTCACCGAGTGGAAGATATCGAGGGAAAGACGTGTTGATTGTTCCAGAGGCATTCACACCGAAGAGCGGCGGGAGGGTGATGAGTTTGACCGATGGGACCGCGAAGATGAGTAAGAGTAACCCAGCGGAAGGAAGTCGGATTAACGTTTTGGATTCGCCGGATGTGATTGCGCAGAAGATTAAAAGATGTAAGACTGATGCGGTGGAAGGGATGAGTTACGACGACGAGCGACCAGAAGCGAAAAACTTGTTGACTATGTATGAGTTATGTACCGGTATGAGTAGAGAAGAGGTGTTGAATGAGTGCGCGAGCATGCTATGGGGGGAATTCAAGCCGGCGTTGACTGAAGTCGTGGTGGATCATTTGAAACCGATTCAAGAAAAGTACGAGGAAATTATGAACGAGGAAGGATACTTAGACTCGGTGTTAGAACAAGGGGCGGTGAGAGCGAACGAAGTGGCGGAAAAGACGTGCGCGGACGTGAGAGATGCCATGGGCTTTGTCCACCGAAAGAGCAGATACGCCAACACGGTATAATTTTGTAATCATGATCAATACGCAAATGAATGAATGAATGAATGATTTTTGTACGTCTATTTTACAACTCAGAGTGTACCTTTTCTCCAGTCGAGGTCGTTGTGGTCACCTCCTCCTCGACCCTTTCTTCCTTCTTAGGCACGTAATCCGCGCATTCGTCGTCCTCCGGAAACAGTTCGCAAAACGGTACCGAAGCGTCCGCGCTCGAGTTGATTGTGTTGTTCGTCGCGTTTACCAACAAACTCGCGGTGATGTTACTCAATTCGCCTTCTAATCCACCACTCGTCGAAGTCGCGTTCGCGGAAGTCTCGTTCGATCCTTCCAAAAACCCTTTCTTCAAGTGAAACTGCTCCAATATCGCATCGTGCGCCCTCCCGACAATCTTCAACGCCTGCGTCTTCTCCGGCGCGATTTTATACACTCCGACCAACACACCGCTTAAAATCCCCGTTCCTAAAATTCTCTGCACAATTCCAATCTTCCCGACCACGTTACCGTTCGCGTCCAAATCATCAAACATCCACATCGGTGAAAACACTTCGTTGATTGGAATCTCGTCGCTGGCAATGTTTGGTAAAATCCAAAAGTGTCTCCCCGAGACCAACCACACGCACGCGAAAACCACTCCGCGAACGACCAAAATGACGGTAAAGAACATCAAAATCGCCACGCACAGATATAAAATAATCTTCTTGAACCAAATAGGCGCCAACGGAAACAAACACGCGAGCATGACTAAAATAGCCACCGCCCAAGAGGCGATCAAAAACGTCCAACTCATCGGCTGGTCGTACGTCCACGCGTAAAACGAATCGTCGTCGTTCGTCGGGTACGAGAACGATTGATTCTTCGTCTTCTCCAAATAGTGCGGATACTTCACTCGCTTCGTTCTCCCTTTCCTCGGATCTTTATATATCCTCTCGCATCGTTGAATCAACCCGCAGTGCAACAACACGTTCCCGAGGTATTCGATTTTATCGTCCATCGACTTCCCACCAATCGTGCACTCCTTCTCCACAAACTCCGGATCGGCCCTCAAACTCCTGTAGAAATCTTTCGCGCGAAAAAACGACACCCGATCGTCCCTCAACCTCGCCGACCGCTGTTCCAGCGTCGATTTCGACGACGCGCGAAGAAAATGCGCGATCGATCGCGCTTTTTCTTTCAGCTGTTCTTGATGATTCATCGCCCGTTTTTGCTTCGAAGATGCCGTCGTCGCCGTCTTGTCTTGCTGCGTCTGATGAGAAGACGCTTGACTCATGACTCTCTCTTTCTCTCTCTCTCTCTCTCACAAAAGCTACGTCCTCTCTGACTCTTTCTTATCGCGCGCGTGCGAACGCTTTATTGTGCTTCCCACGGAGAGGGAAAACAATGCGGTTTATTATTCTCGTACTAATTTTCTCTTTTTGGGGAAAAGTGAGCGAACGAGATCGCACGAACGAGATAAAAACGCGCGCAAACTTCAACGCCAGAGAGGAGCGCGCAGAGAGAGAGAGAGAGAGAGAGAGAGGGCGTCGAGCCTCACAAAACGCGCAGAAGAAGAAGAAGAAAAGAAAATATAAATGCCATCCAACGAAGAAGAAGAGGAAGAGCGAGACCGCCACGCGTCCGAACTTCTCTCCCGTTTGGACGATTTGGGGATCGAGGTACCACCGAACACCTCGCCGCGAACGCTTCGCGCGCACAAGCACCAACCGAGAGCGTTTACGAAAATAGCGCAACAGTTAGCGTGCGCGATCGGACCGCTGATTAAAATGACGGGCGCAGATAACGTGAACTTGGCGTTGCAGTCGTGCGTGACGCTGAAGAACATACGCGGGGCGAGTTACGAGGATTGCGCGAGTCGAGCGTTGGGGGCGTTGGCGGTTTTAGCGGTAAGAGATGATTTTACGCTTACGTTATGCACACTTTCACTCTCGCATTATTGGCCCGCCGGGGATTTTTTGTGAACGCCGTCTCGCTCGTTTGATATGCATTCGTCGCGCGCTCTCTTTTCGCTGACCTTTTTTACGCATCTATCCTCCCCGTCGCGCGTATGCGCGCTCCGTACTTTTAAAAAACAGACCATGCTGGACGAACGATTCAGAGATAAAATCGGCACTTTTCGAGTGTTTGAGATTCTCGTGGCGTATTTACAAGCGGCGAGGTTGATGAAGGAAAGCATGGAGAAACAAGAGCGAGAGAAGAAGATGCGGAAGAGAATGAACGATTCCGACGGTGAGGACGGCGATAAAGCGAAAAGACCGACGACGCCGAATATTCCGTTGTTTAACGAGGTGTTTCGGGAGTTGGAGCACGCGGCGGGAGAGAAGGCGTACGGGCAACACGCGGCGCACACGGCGAAGGAGATTGCGATTGGCGCGAAGCAAGTCGCGGAGACGTTTGCGGCGTCTGCGAAGGATAAAGGGGTATTGGAGATGCATAAAAGTCACGTGGTGGACAGGAAAGAGATTGAAGGGATGACTGAACAGGAGGTGAAGATCACGAGAGAGGCGAACGAGGCGATCAAGGCGGAGTTTATTAAAAGGAAAGAGATGATCGCGAAGAGAGCCGGCGTGAGCGTCCAGTCTTTGACAAAGAGTAGTAATAATAACAATAATAACAATAGCAGTCAAGGAACGAAACGCACGAGAAAGATGGAAGATTTGGACAGCGAAAAGTACGAAAGCGATGCGTTTTCATTGGCCTCTTTCGACGGAGGTATCGATGGCGAGAACCTCGACATCACCTTTCCGGATTCATTGTTCGACATGAGAGGCGCAGACGTCGCGAAGTCTGGTCTGAAAGCTGGGAGTGGTCGGAGCAGACAAAAAGCGCAGCTAATTGGCGACGATGGGTTCGACGCAAAGACGGTGACGATTGGTGCGGTGCCAGACAGAGGAGGTCGGGTCGACGAAAGCGGACGGTTTGTCGCAAAGTTCAAAGGCGGTGGCGGAGGCAAAGGGGAAACCGGCGCGGCCACGACGAATAACAATAAGCGTCAATGGCGAAAGTGACAATGATTTAAGAGCAGTAGCAATAGTAGTTAAAACGCACGCGATGTGTTGCCATTATTTTTGTATATAAAAAGATGATGATGTACATGAGATCTATTTTTTACCGAAAACTTCTAATTTTATTTTAAGTATATAAGCTTGTTTACGACGACGACGCCATCTTCTCCGCTTCCATCGTCGCTCGCAACGTCTCTCCGATCGTTCGCAGGCGTTTCCCAGCGCAAGTTTGCACGACCATACCCGCAACTCTACTCGGCACGTTTTCTACGTTGACCACGCGAATCTCAGCCGACTTCACCTTTGGCCACTCCAAAGGTACTTCCAAAACTGCCACTGGTCTTGGCTCCGCGGACGATTCCATCGCAGCTCTGACGTTCGCATCAAACGCAGACCATTTCAAAGGCGTTCGACTCGCGGCTGCTGCCAAAGCCTCGCATCTTTGCGCCGTAGCGGCGATTCGGTCGCGAATGTTGCACAAGGCGCTCGCGCAATCCGTCGTGCCTAAGAACATCCTCGCCACGTCTTCAATCGGCGCATCCGCAGGATCCAACGTGATTGAATTCAACCGAGCGGTTTTCTCGATGAAGCCTAAAGTTACAACGTGCGTCACTCTCCCCACACCTCTCGCTCGGGAAGACTCCATCGCTTCCGTATCCGTCTCCGGCAAATGGCTCGCCAATCGCAACGAAATCGAATCTTCGCCAATCTCCAATAACTCCGTTCCTTGCAACGCGCTCACTAAGTTCATTTGCTCTTGAATTCTCATGGACATTTCCGCCAACGTTTTAGATGCTTCTGACTCTCTCGCCGCCGCTTTACTCGCACCAATGAGATACTTTGATTGCGCTCTCAACTCTACGAACTGCGCATCCAACGGCGCAATCTCCTCGTCAATCTTTCGACAGCTGGCCTCTTTCTGCGCAATCCCTCGGTTCATTCTCTTCAACGCGTTATCTAATTCCTTCAATTCGTTTTGCAACTCTTCCTTGGTCTTCTTCTCGTCCAATAACTCCGACGCTCGATTGCTCGTTTGCAATCCTTGACTCCTCGCCAACTCGCGCATCTCCGCCGCTTTCGATTCGTCCTCCAACTGCGCCACCTCGTCGATAATCTTTTGCAACTGTTCTTTTTCCTTCACGTACAAACCGTACTCTTCGTGCACTTGCTTGATCGTCTCCGCGGTGTCTTTTTCTCGCTTCTTATTCTCCTCTTGTAACTCTTTTACTTGCGCGTGTAACTTCTTATATTCCTCCGACTCCTCGAGCGACTTCGCGCCTTGTTTACCAAACATGAGCTCATCCTCGTTCCCGGACAACAACGCTTTCAAAAACCCTTGCTCCGTGCTCAATTCAATCGTCCCAAACTTTAACCGTTTCAGCGCCGCGCGTATGCGGTCCAAATCTTGTTGGTTATTCCCGACTGCTTTTTCCTTGGCCACTTCTATTATTTTTTGAATCGATTCTTCCGTGTCGTTTAACTCTTTCAACGCGCTGTTTTGTAAAAAAAGAGAGAGAGGACGGGGGCGTGAGTGAGAGATGCGAGAAAGCGCGCGCGCGCGCGAAACAGACGACAACAAACCGAGAGAAAGAGAGTAAACGACAGATCGCATCCTTGTCGTTCAGCTGCGGTAAACGCGCACGAAAGAGAAACCAACGGCGCTGGAATTGGAAATAATTCAAAAAAATTTAAACGTGTACCTTCGCAAACTTTGCGCGTTTGGATCTTTCTTTGCTTTTTTAATCAGCGCATCTTTAGTATCCTCGCCGTTATTTTGCTGCTCGCTGGAGGAACCACCGAAGAAGTAATTCTCGTACTCGGTGACGTCTCGCGTCAGGTCGTGGGTCGCGTCCACGAACGTGAGCTTTTTCGCCAAGTCTCGCGTGTCGGCCATTTTTTACTTTTGAAGAATTCTTTTGGGGGGAAAGGGGAAAAGAAAATGGCGCACGTATGTTTAGGGTTTTGGTACAAAATTTCTATAAAACGACGACTCTCGCTCTGACTCTGTTTTTCAAACCAAGTTGACGTAGACGACGACGTCGCTTTTCCCGTAACCGTCTCTATTCTTTATCAAGTTCGTTTTCCAATTGTAATTCACCCAGGTTTTCGTCGTGAAATCCACCGGTTTACTCGCTAGAGGTAATGAAATGCGGACATCATCCTCTGTATCTGCTCGTTGAAATCCGGAACGAAGCGTCTTCATCGTGACGTAGGACCAACACTTCACGCTCGTCTTGTTTTTATCGCTTTTAAAGTGCTTCAACTCGATGATAACGGACGAGTCCTCGGGGATATCTTCGCATGGCATTTGAAAACAACATTCGGCTCCGGATGTATAATAAATATCTGCGGATGGTAACTTGTTCCTTATCCCTTCTCCAATCTCTTCGCTCACGGCTTCGTTTCGAATATCAAGACAATCAAAACGTTCAAGGATAAGCCCTTCTTTATTTACGAGTGCCATCGTCACAGTCGTTCCTACCATGCTTTGTGCATCTTTTACATTCGTGAACGCCTCGACGCGCATAAATAACACTTTCGTTGCGAAAATCTCCGTAGTACTCTCAACCTTGGCGATTTCGAGCTGCAAGCGCTCCTTCTCTCGCTCCAAAATCTTTTTACCCTCCTCCGTGTTGTTCACAATCTCCAACAGTTCTTTGTTCGTAAACTCCCTCTGTTCTCTTCTCGAGAAAAACTTTTCCTTCTCCTCCATTTTCCTCGCGAGCAATCTCACTCGTTCTCTCTCTAACCTCTCTTCCTCTTCCTCCTTTCGTCTCTTCTCCTCTTCCTCTTTCCTTCGTCTCTTCTCTTCCTCGATTCTTTTCTGCTTCGCCAATCTCGCCATCGCTTTCCGCTCTTCTTTGTTTTCTCGTTCTCGTATTATTTTCGCAACCTCGGTTTGGTACCTTTCCAGTCTATTCTCGTCGCTCGTCGTTAAGATCATCGTCTTGAACTCGCGCTGTTCGTTTTCGTCCAGGTATTTTCGGAAGAGGTTCTCGTAGCACTGAAGGCACAGGTTCACTTTATTATTCTTCTTCTTCTCGTCGACGCGCTCGCACTTCGAATATCCCAAATAGACGTCATCATCGTCCAAAGCACCATCCCTCGTCGTCGTTTTTTTCTCGTTGTTCTTCAATTTGTTCACGTACATGCGGCACGGTCTCGGTTTTTGTTGTTGTTCGCCGACAACGACCGTGCCGACGAGGCGCATGAAACGCGAGTCTCGGAACAGAATTCCATCTTCGTTTTCTCTTTCGTTTACTTCTTCTTCGTCCGAGTGCGAATCTTCCTCCTCATTCTCGCTCGCGTTCGGACGCTTCTCTTCGGTCTTGCTCGAGTTTGTCATCGGTCGAGTGCGCGCTGCGCGTGTATCACGAACCGATATCCTAGGAAATGATAGAATTTTATGAATTTTATGTGGAGACCCACTATAGAAAATTAAATTATTTAGGGTTCCAATATCCAAGAGAAGTTTTGTGACGATTCGTTTTCCCATGTCATGGCAAAAGCTTTCGTTGCCATACTTTGTTGCACTCGCACGCACGCACGCGCGCACTAAAATAATAAGAAAAGGTCCGAATCACGACAAAATAACTTTTGTTTCGGACAACGCGTGAAACGCGAAAAGATTGATCGAAGAGCGCGCCGTTTGAAAGAGACGAACGCTGTCATCTCTTCTTCAGAAATTTGCATCCGCCATCTCTCTCTCTCTGTCAAAGTCAACACGTTCTCATCTCATTCTTCTTCTTCAAAGAGAATGTTTTCGATGTACCAAGGCGGGACGCACGTGGACGTGTTCGACGCCGGAACGACTAAATTTTGCAGCGCTGCGGGTGATGGCGCGGCGCGTTCGCTTTTTCCACGGGGAGGAACGCTTTCGTTGTCTTCTTTGGTGGGAGAAGAAGGTGCCCACGATTTGTCGTCAAAGTCATCGCTTTTCGTGCGCGCAAACGCGGTTTCGGCTCGGGCGCACACGAGAGGGATTCAGTGGCAAATTTCAGACTCGAGGAAAACGGTGAACTCGAAGAATAAAAAGTATTACGAATCCTCCGCGAAAGGGTACGTGTTGCAGCTGGAAAACGCGTCAATTGAAACCGTTCGACACTCGAACGCTACGGTGAAGTCGCAACAACTCACGCAGCCGATGGTGTGCACGCAGATTTACGTGGAGAAACCGGAGGATAAGTTCACAATCGAGTTTGTGTTTTCAGAGGTGGAAACGAGAAGAAATAGGAGGCGAGTGGTTTTATCAACCGCGTTTTTGGAGACGAAAACGTCGCCGTTGCATTGTCAAGTGCCCATCGTCGCGAAAAGGAGGAAGCCGATGAAAAAGAGCGGCGCCGTTTCGACGAGAAGCGCGATATTTCTGATCAAGAAGAATCACGAAGATGAAAACGATCTCGCGAGAGCGACCATGGATGCAAATCGGCAGTTTGCGTACGATTCGTGGGTAAATTTTATCGTACCGATTCCGAAGCTTTTGAAAAAGTGCTTCGGCGAAGCAGCTATAAAACAGAAATACGCGATTGAGAAGATTCGTATCTCCGGGACATGCTTAGTCAAACGCGTGATGACGTTAAGAGGAGACCGATTATCGTCCGGTGGGTTTTTTGGCGAAGACGATTACATTCCAGCGAGTGTGGACTTTCCGAACGGCGTTGACCGGAAATCAATCCTGTTCTTGAGCGAAGAAGACGAAGAAGTTCCCTTTGGCGCGAAATCGACGAAAACCTCCGCTGTATGTGAAGAAGGTAAATCGCCCGCGAGGAAGAAACATAAAGACAACGACGGCATCTCACCCATCGCTACGCCTACCCGGAATACGTATCGTGAACGTCGTCATCAGCATTACCGACGAAGCGATACGAAGTCGGCAATCAAATCTTCGCTGTCGACTGCCATCGAGGCTCTCGATACGAATTACGAAAAATTGACGAAAATTACATCGCGTTCGTCATCTCCGCCGGCGTCGTTTTCGTCATTTTCATCTGCCAGATCGTCTCGAGACGATGTTTTTGAGAAGAAAACGGTGCGTTTTGCGCCAGATACGCCGCCCAACGAGGTGGAAGATGACGATGAGAAGAATGAAGATGCGTGTTCATCGCATTCCGACAGATCGATGATATCGAGATCTACTTCTCCATCTCACTCGCAAGCGATGAGCGACGACGATGGAGAAGAAGAAAAAGGAAAGGATGAATTCGAAATCGACTCGTCTGAAAAAATGGTTTCTTTCCTGGACGTCGTTCCTTTACCGAGAACCGATCTCTCGGTCCGAGTGCCCAACTCGAGGCGCTCGAACTTATACCGTGACTCGGCTGAATACAAATCGTCCTCAGAAAGCGACAGCGCGAGCGACTTTGACGACGACGACGAACAAGACGATGAAAGAGATAACTCGGAAACGAGTGAGCGTACGAAAGGTGAACAACTACTTCCATCGAACTGGGACACTGCGCTTGGTTTCAGCGACGAGGGTGAAGAAGAAGCGTAAGATGTGAGTACTCTCTTTCTCCCTAAAATTTTACTACTTGAAAATACAACGTTCTCTATACAGAAGCGCAAACTCTCTCTCTCTCTCTCTTTCTCTCTATCTATATACGCTTAAACGCATCTAAATCTAATACCCAACGCTCACCGCGGCGTTGACGACGATGAAATCATCGTTCGCTTTCCCTTCCTCGAAGCCGTCGCCCATAGCTTCGATCGCGATACCGGACGACGCCACCATCCCGCCTTGAACCAACTCCACGTGCACCTTTCCGTACGGAAACACTTTCTTAACTTCATCAACGTCGACTGGATATTCGTCGATCGGCGCGGCGACGAGCACGTGCAATTTCATCCCGCCGTACCCGCCCGGTATTAAATCCGCGATGGCTGGCAACGAGTTGAAAGATATCGCATCTTTACACGCACGCACGGCAGCTTTCGTGCCATTCTGACCGTGCTGATCAGACCCGACGCCGAGCTCGACGAACAACGTCTTCGTCATGAACGACTCGTGCTTTTCCACGTTTTCCACCCTCGGCTCCGTCGTCTTTGCCGTCGTCGTCGACGACGACGACGATTGCGCGGCGCGCGTCAACAGCACCGACCGGTTAAACATCGCTCGTTTGTTCAGCGAAGAAGACGCAGTAAGCGACGACGACGACGACGGCTTGTGTTTCAACAACGCGCTCGTTATCGTTCGGACGGGAGATGCCGCGCGAAGCATTATTCGTGTTCTTTTGCTTTTCGTGCTCTGCGTGTACGTATCACGCGCGCGCGTTTTGTGAAGTCTTACTCTCTCTCGGGAAAACAGTTGAGCGCAGTTTTGGAAAAAGTTTCGATTAGATACGAAAAGCGTGACTTTTTCCGAGCGCGCGCGGTGGTCGTTTCACGCGCATCGACGACCCCAAACTCGATGAACGACACCACCACCAGCAGCACCACCGCCACGACGATCTGTCAAATGTGCGACGTCGCGCTCGAGTATAAAATCTCGGACGCGATGGCGTCTCGCGGGAAAGTGCGATGCGGGAGGTGCACTTACGTCAATGACATCGAGAAGAAGAAGACGAAGACTCCCGCCGAAAAATCGTCGAAAGAAGCGAACGGCGACGAAGCGCTCGCGAGACGATTGCAGAAAGAAGAAGACGAGAAAGCAGCGAGGAATGGTGGTGGTGGTGGTTCGTGGATGAACGATTTGTTTTCCGCGCTCTCGGTGAAGAACAACAAAACGAATCCTCAAAAGGCACCTAAGTGCGCCAAGTGCGAGCGAACGGTGACGGACGTCGGCGAAGGCGAGCGATTGACGATGTTCTCTCGAACGGTGCGATATTATCAAATCTCGGAATATTGGAACGAGTTTTTGTGTCAGGAGTGCTTTGAGAATAAGAGACGCGTGGTGAGGTGCGACGGATGTCAAAAGATTGAAAGCGAAAGGTGCAAGAGGGAGTCGGGCGGATTCGTGAGGCTTCCGGAGGAAGAGCGCGGGTCGAACGCGGCGGATGCACCAGATGGGAGGTATCTATGTTTAGAGTGTTCTGGGTCTGTCGTGGTCGATAACGAGGACGCGTGGATATTGTACGAGGAGATAAAGCGGTTCTTGGTGAACGAGTTAAACTTGACGATGCCGGAAACGATGCCGCCGTTGCACGTGGTGACCGAAGAATCGATGCGCTTATCCATGAGGAGAGACCAGAATACGACAGCGCACGTGTACGACGACGACGACGAAAGAGAAGACGTAGATTTTAGGAACACACGCACTCGGGGGTTATGTTTGTCCACCGAACACACGCTGACTCGCGTCGTGCGTCGCCCGGAATTCTCCTGGAGAGAAGGTCTCACTTTCTCCGAGACGCCCATCCACGTCGGCTCTCGGAGCAACGTCACCGCCATCATCGTCGTCAACTGCCTCCCGCGTCTTCTCTTCGGTTCTATCCTCGCCCACGAAATGACGCACGCGCACTTCCGTCTCACACCGGGATACCCTCGGAAAATCGACCCCAAAGTCGAAGAAGGTTTGTGCCAACTCGTCGCCTGTCTCTGGACGGAACGCGAAGCGCAAAAGATCGACGGAAACGACGAGGTCGCGAAAAACCAGCTCGCGTTAGCCGGATGCATAGCGCACAACATCCGCAACGACCAATCGGAAATCTACGGCGACGGCGCGAGAATGGCTCTGCACAGATACGAAAAACTAGGAAACTGCAGAGACGTATTCGACCACGTCAAAGCTACGGGCCGGTTACCGGAGTATTAGAGATTAGTGACGAAACGACATAGATAGATACGTAGAAACAATGAGATGATGCCATCGAGCGATGTAAAACAAAAATCAACGACTAGAGATAGCTACGCGCGACGCGCGCGGAAAAAAACGAGAAACTTCGTTCGTAAAAGACACAAGCGCGCCTCCGCCCGCTAAAAAATCTTGCTTACTCTTCGCAGCATTTTTTGTGCTCTTTGTTGCCAAAGTCCTTTTTTTATCCACACACTTCCCCGGAGACGCGAACTGCCCGTCCACTGCATGGGCCAGTCGCATTCCAGCGACACCAACAACGCAACCACCGCTTCCAAGCCGCGCGCTTCTTCGAAACGAGAGAAAGGGTCGTCGTCGTCTTCTTCGACGGATACCACCAAGTCGTCGTCGCCTTTAAAAAACAACACCAGCGCGATAAGCGAAGAAAAAGCATCGTCGTCCAAAATGTCTGAAGCGGAATTAACCGCGCAAATCGCCACGCAAGGCGCCGTCGTGAAAGAGTTGAAACTTTCCGGTAAAGGAAACGACGACCCGGAAGTCGCCGCGGCGGTTCTCGAGTTGAAAGCGTTGAAATCGGCGCTGGCGGAACTCACCGGCGTGGAACAAACCGGCGGCAGAGAGAGTAAGAAAAAAGCGCCGAAACCAGAAAAGGCGAAGAAAGAATCCACGAACAAAGAGATGAAGAAAGAGACGAAACTCGGGATGCACGTCGGCATCAACGAAGATTTCGGGGCGTGGTACTCCCAAGTCGTCGTCGAGGCGGAGTTGATCGATTACTACGACATCAGTGGGTGCTACATCTTGCGTCCGTACGCGTTTACTCAGTGGGAGTTTATTCAGCAGTTTTTTAACCAGGAGATTAAAAAGTTGGGCGTCGAGAACGCGTACTTTCCGATGTTTGTGTCTCAGTCTCGATTGGAAGCGGAAAAAGACCACATCGAAGATTTTAGCCCAGAAGTCGCGTGGGTGACGAAATCGGGGGATTCAGACTTGGAGTGTCCGATTGCGGTGAGGCCGACGTCGGAGACCGTGATGTACCCGCACTACGCGAACTGGATCCGGTCGCACAGAGATTTGCCGCTGTTGTTGAACCAGTGGTGTAACGTCGTGAGGTGGGAGTTTAAACACCCGACACCGTTCATTCGTTCGAGAGAGTTTTTGTGGCAGGAAGGTCACACGGCGCACGCGACGAAGAAAGCGTGCGACGAGGAGGTGAGAACGATTTTAGATTTGTATCGACAAGTGTACGAGGACATGTTAGCCGTGCCGGTGATTCCAGGGGTGAAGAGCGAGAAGGAGAAGTTTGCCGGGGGTTTGTACACGACCACCGTAGAAGCGTTCGTGCCGTACACTGGAAGAGGGATTCAAGGCGCGACCAGTCACTGCTTGGGACAGAATTTTGCGAAGATGTTTGACATCACCTTTGAGAACGATAAGGGCGGACGGTCCATGGTGTGGCAAAACTCGTGGGGGATGACGACGAGAATGTTGGGTGTTTGTTACATGGTGCACGGTGACGACGTCGGCTTGAGGTTACCGCCGAAGATTGCGCCAATTCAAGTGGTCATCGTGACCATTCCAAACTCAAAATTGAGCGAAGAGAAGGCGCAGATGTTGAAAGGTATGTTTTCTTTTTTTCTCGTGACTCTTTCTCATTTTGTTTACGAGCGTTTCTTTCTCGTGTACCGACTCTCTTACCTTGTGTTTGCGACTTTATTTGTGTCGTCGACGCTCTTTTTTAAAGAGTCGAAGATCAAAGATTACAATTACTCCTTTACCAATAGTCCATCGAAGTTATCGTTGGGTTATAATGGCTTGGAGCCGACATTTTTTTGTTCCTTTCCGTTTGAATAGTATCGATGATAATAATAATAATAATGAGATATTCTCGACTCACCTCTTCCTATCTCTTGTGAATTCAACATTAAACACAGACAAAGCCGAAGCGATCGGAAAATCTCTCACGGACGACGCGAGCGTCCGCGTCAAGACGGATACGAGAGACAACTACACGCCGGGATGGAAGTATTCTCACTGGGAAGTTAAAGGCGTTCCGATTCGTCTTGAGTTTGGTCCGCGGGATTTGGACAACGAAACGTGCGTGTTGGTCCGCAGAGACACTCGCGAAAAAGAGGTGTGCAAATTAGCCGACGTAAACGCGAGAGTGCAAGAACTTTTGGTTGAAATTCAACAGAACATGTTCAATCAAGCGAAGGCGATTCGCGACACGTCTACGATTACGGTCACAGAATGGAAAGACTTCGTCCCGGCTTTGGACCAAAAGAAGATGGTGTTGACCCCGTGGTGCGAGACGAAAGAATCCGAGGAAGAAGTAAAGAAACGCTCGTCGGAGGAAAGCGAAGGCGGGGCGGCAAAGACGTTGTGCATTCCATTCATTCAACCGCCGTTGAAAGAAGGGACGAAGTGCTTCATCACCGGGAAACCGGCCACGGTTTGGGTGTTGTGGGGAAGATCGTACTAAGGAAAGAAGGAATAGTAGAGCAACACGAAGAAGATTTCTATTGCACATGAATATTGTTATTGCTATTACAGCTACATTCTCTAAAGCTATCGTATCCGTCTCGTGATATCATCATCAGCATCAGCATCATCATCATCATCACCTAGAACGAACATCGATTTCTATTCGCTACGTTGGGTCCGAATTCGTCGTACGCGCTTTTACTAATCTGTTGATTCAAGTTCCACGTCACTTTACCGAGGATAGCGCCTCCAGTCCAGCTCAGATGTTCCATACTCCTCTCGTGTAAATAGTCCGGCGCGGATGAGACGACGTTCACCTTGGCGCTTTCGGGAGCAACCTTTGCTCGAATGTCTTCGCGTAACCGTTCGCGGAGACCTTTGACAGAGCTTTCCGTGCCGTGCGCGACGACGCACTCGAACGCGTTTTCTTTCCCGTGCGAAAAAAAATGCCCAGCTTGCGCGTGACTGAATGCATTTTCTACCGCCGACTGTATGATTTCGACGATAGAAGAAGGAGAACAATACAAAGCATCGCCCATCGCAAATGCGCAGTTCCTCTCCACGCTTATCTTATTCCCATCCGGTAACTCGTACGATTCCATTTCATCTCCTCCACTGTTCTCACCATCATCCGCGCTCCAACGCACCCTCGCTAAGTGCCTATTCACGATCCTCTTTTCCCATCTCTCCATCTGATCGTAAACCTCTTTCCCTTCTCGAATCGTCGTCGACGCTTTCTCCAAACACCGCTCGCCTCCGCCTTCGATCCGTCGACACGTGCTCTCCACAACCTTCCCGTCCGAAACCGTCGCGCAATCCACCGTCTCTGCCCCAACGTCCACAGATATCCCGTTCAACCTCCCGACTCCAGCTAACGCGCACACCGCCGCGTTCTCCGACGCGTACCCGGACACTCGAAACTCCTCGAACAACATCTGACACATCCGCTCCCGCTCGCGCCGAGAACATAAAATCGGTTCCACCACGAACACGTTTCGACCGGTTTGCAAATACGAACTGCTCTCGTCCTCCTCTTTGATCCACCCAAAGTTCGAATACACCAACTCCTCGAACACGCACTTCATCGCGTCGAACGAATCCACGCGCCGGTCTGACGACACCGCGTTTATCGTTTCGCTTTTCTTCTCCTCTTTCTCCTCCTCCTCCGCTGTCGTCGTCGTCCTCGTCGAAGCGATTTCCCTAACCTCTGAGTTTACCGACGTCGGTTGCATCGCGTTCGCGTACCCGGCGAACACGTTGTTTTTGTTCCCGTAGTCGACGACAACGATCGGCGACGCATCGCCTTGTTTCGAACGCGCGTCCATCTTAAATATAATAACTTTGCGCCGCGTAAATCAAAAGAGCTCACGACGCAGAGAGAGAGTCGAGAAGTGAATTTAAAATGAAGATTTTCCGTTTCGCGCACGCGAGAATTTCCACACTTTTGGACTTTTATTTATACATGTATTCCTCTTCTCGAGCGGCATCGACGATGACGACGCTCCTGTTGCGAAGGTTACACGTAAACGGCGGCGGCAACGTTGGCGGTGGAAGTAAATGTTATTTGCGGAGTCATCCTCCTCCCGCTCCTCCCGCGGCGGCGGCGGCGCGCTGTCGTCGTCATCTTCGAGCGTCGTCGTCTTCGATTTCAAACGCCGCGAAGACGCGAATCGAAGACGAGGACGAAGAGTTAACTTTCGAGCGACGACGCGAGAGCAACGCGAACGCCACATCGACGACGACGACGACGACGAGTAGGAATAACGCGTCTGCAAATAACAGCAGCAACGGGCACATGGTGCTCGTCGATGGGATGTCGTTCCTCTTTCGCGCGTTTTACGGGTTTCAATCTCGCTCGGACGCGACGAAACTGATAAACAGTAAAGGCGAAGACGTGGGAGTGTTGCACGCGTACGCGCACGCGATGTGCGCTTTGTTGGAATCGAAACCCTCGCACTTCGCGGTGTGTTTCGATAGCAAAGGAAAGACGTTTCGGCACGAGATGTTTGTGGATTATAAAGCGAACAGACCTGAGACTCCGGAGGCTTTGATTGAGTTGATTCCGAAGGTGAGCGAGTTAGTCGAGGCGATGGCGATTGAGACGGTGAAGGTGAGCGGCGTCGAAGCGGACGATTTAATCGGGACGTTAACGAGACGGTCGGTGATGGAGAAAGGGTTTAAAGTGTCCATAGCGAGTCCGGATAAGGATTTTTGTCAGTTGTTGAGCGAAAACGTTCGGATGTTGCGACCGGGCGGCGGCGGGCAGTTTAGCCCGTTCACTTTGAGAGAGTTTGCGAAGACGCACGAAGAGTTGATTCAACCGGAGCAGTTTGTAGATTTCTTAGCGTTAGTTGGAGATTCGAGCGATAACGTCCCTGGAGTCGAAGGTGTTGGACCGAAAACGGCGAGAAAGTTGTTGAACAGATATGCCAACGTGGATGCGATATTAGAAGCGGCGAAGAACGGCGAGGACGGGTTTGAAAAGATGGGCACGAAAAAAATGAGAGAGGCGCTGAAATCAGAAAAAGGACAGAAGAGCGCGCAGTTGTCCCGAAAACTCGTAGAAATTCGCACGAAACTGTCCGCGCCAGACGTGAACGGTGATTTAGACGCGTTTCGCGTGACGACGCCGGACGATTACGGCCGCAAAGCGTTGGACGTGTTCGAACGGTACGAGTTACTGAGCGCTGCCGATAGATGGAAAGCTATACACAACATAGTTTAGATGTACATATACACATGCCTACAATATACCTATACCACGGTGCACTACTACACGCGTCGCGTCAGAAACTAAGAATTCTACCTATTGTTTTATGCCTCGCTTTCGGAACGTCTTCTCACTCGTCCTCTCTCATATCCTTCAACGTAGTCCCGACGAGCAAAGCGAACACCAACACGGCGTTCATTCCCGCGAACACGTCGAGAAACCAGTACCCGGTGATTGAACCTAAACCTTCGATTGGCGAGGTGGACCCAAACAAAACAGCGAACGCATTCGACCCTTCCGTCGGGGCTTGCCACACCGTTAAACCCGCGATGGACGCATCGTCGGGAACCTCGTCGACGAGAAGAGCTTTCGTGACAGTTGCTGTTCTTTTCGTTCGTCCGTGTGCGCGTTTTGACGACGACGACGACGACGGTAAAGAAGACGACGAGCGCGAGGAAAGCGCCGCCTCGACGCGCGAAGGAGCGCACGCGACGTGCATATTTGATGCCGCTTTCTTTTTGTCGCTCGCAGTCTGCGCGGCGCGCGTGTTACTGTTGTTAGGTATTTTTGTAGGGGAGTTCGGGAACTTTTGAAAATCTTATTTTGGTAGACAAGAGTGGTTGAGATAAGAATCTCAATGTGTTTTTGCGCTCGTTTCTCGACGCCTTCAACTCCAAAGAAGAAGAAGAAGATAGACTCGAGTTTATCAACAAGCGATGAGTGCTTACGCGGAGGTAAACTCTGTTTTGTTTTAGAGAAGAGAGAGAAAATTTGAAAATGTTAGTAAATTTCGAACGTTGGGGGGATTTAGAAAAAAACGCACTGGTGACAGCCTTGGTGCCTTCAGACACGGCGTGCTTGGCCAATTCACCCGGCAAGATCAATCGAACGGACGTTTGGATTTCTCTGGACGTCACGGTCGGCTTCTTGTTGTATCGGGCCAACTTGGCGGCT
>Ga0181559_10002467_pt1 | contig 18282 bp, 15 predicted proteins | sample 011ome_21_FD_133752 | JGI IMG/M metagenome (GOLD analysis project Ga0181559, IMG submission 133752) | Coastal salt marsh microbial communities from the Groves Creek Marsh, Skidaway Island, Georgia - 011508AT metaG (megahit assembly) | ecosystem: Environmental > Aquatic > Marine > Intertidal...
CGTCGAGACGGAGAAGCGTCGCGTCTCGGCGACGAGCGCCGCCAAGACGCTCGTCGCCTTCGCCGTCTTCCGCTCGCTGACGTCGCGAGCTTTGTACGGCTCTTGCGTCACCGCCGCCGCCGACGCGACGCGCGAGGCGAGCGCGCGCACGCGCGCGCCGGCGTCCCGCAGCGCGAGCAGCGCGTCGGACGCGCCGTTCGCCAGGGCCCAGTCCGCGGGGGTGCGGCGCCACGCGTCCCACGACTCGAGCCCGCCTTTTCCCGTGCGCAGCGGCGCGCACGCCAGCGCCGCCGTCTCCGCCGCGCCGTACGCGCCGTGACGCGCCGCGAGGTGCGCGACCGTCTGCTTGTCTCCGTCCGCGGCGCCCGGGTCGCAGCCGCGCACGAGCAGAAGTTCCAGCAGCGCGCGCTCGCCACGCGCCGCGGCGAGGTGCGCGGCGCTGGTGCCCGCTGCCGTGCGCGCGCGCGCGTCCGCGCCCGCGCCGAGGAGCGCCTCCGCGACGGCCATCTTGCGCGCCTCGCTCGCGCCGCCCGCCGCGGCGACGTGCAGGGGCGCGAACCCGTCGCGCGCCCAGGCCAGGTTCGGGTCCACCCCGGCGCGCAGAAGCGCGCGCGCGACGTCGGCGCGCCCGGCCGCGCACGCCTGGACCAGCGCCGCGAGCTCGCGACGAAAGGGCGCGCCGACTCCTCGAAATTCGCTTTGAGATTCGTTCCATTCGCCATCCGCTTCGTCGTCTCCGGGTTCGCCGGTCGTTCCGAGCCCGTACTCGGCGTCCAGGAACGACGCGTACTCCGCGAGCGTCGGTCGCCGCAGGATCTCCGCCGGGGAGAGCGGCCCGTCGACGGGTCCCGCGTCGAACGCGCACGCGCGGTCCTCCTCCTCGCGGAAGGACGCGGCGGCTTCGCCCTCGCGCAGACCCGGACCGTCGAACCGCGCGTCCCGTCGACGACGAACGGCGTCGTTCCCGAAAGAGTTTTCACTCATGAACGATTCGCGGCCCGCGCCGGCGGCGCGCGTTCGCGGCGCCACGCGCTCGAGGCGCTCGCGGAGCAGCCGCGCGGCGCGGAGCGCGGAAACGGAGTTCCCTCCGAGCGCGCCGAAATCGTCCGAGACGCAGATCGAGCTCGAGGCGACGCCGAGCGTCTCGCCCCAGACGTCCGCGACGAGACGCGCCGTCGTTCCCGGCGGCGGTTTTTCGCGCGCCGCGTCTCCGCCGGTTCCGAGCGCGCCGACGCGCGCCAGCCGCGCGCGGTCGAGTTTTCCGCTCGCCGTTTTCGGGAACGCCGCCCACGCCACGAAGCGCCGGGGGACCGTGGCGGGTGGCAGGTGGCAGCCGGCGTGCACCTCCAGCGCGACGCGCGCGCAGTCGTCCAGACGTGTCGCCCCCGAGCCGGAGCCGGAGCCGGAGCGAAGCACGACGTGCGCCGTCAGGACGCCGTCGCCGGCGTTCGACTCGGAAACCAAGCACGCGCACGAAGACACGAGGCCGGAAGAGAGCACGGCGCGTTCGATCTCGCGCGCGTCCACCCTTCGGCCATTCAGCTTGAATTCGCGTTCGCCCTCGCGCCGCCCCGCGAAACGCAAGGAGACGCCGCTTTTTTGTTTTCCCGGCGGTTCCCGGCGCGCCTCGACCCGCACCAGGTCGCCGGTCCGGAAGAAGCGCTCTCCCGTCCGGGCGTCGACGAAGAACCGCCGCCGCGACGCCGCGGCGTCGCACGCGTACCCGATACCAACCTGCGGCCCCGCGATCCACAGCTCGAGAAGACGTTCGTTTCCTTTCGCCGCGTCGTCGAAACGGAGCTCGTCGACGGGCGCGAGCGCGCGCAGAAGCGCCGCGGCGTCCGCGGCGTCCGCGGCGTCCCCGTCCCCGTCCCCGTCCCCGTCCCCGCCGGGCTCCGCCACGAGCAGACGGCACCCCGCTCCGAGCGGTTCCCCGATTCGGTCCGCGTCGAGCGCGTGTTCCACCCGCGAAAGCGTCTGGTACACGCCGCACTCGGTGAGTCCGTACGCGTTGGCCAGGCACGCGACGCGCGGAAGCCAGGCGCCGGCGAGCGCCGGGGACATGGGCTCGCCTCCGAGCGCGAGCACCGCGAGGTTGCGCGCGGCGCGCGGCACCTCGGCCGCGGGGACGCCGGCCAGCATCGTCGGCGTGGTGAGTGCGTGCGTGGCTCGCGACTCGGCGAGACACGATCCCAGGCTCTCCGCGAGCCGCGCGCGCGGCGCCGTGGCGAGCGTCGCGCCGGCGGCGAGCGTCGCGAAAACGTCCCCCAGGCACGGATCGAACGTGTGCGCGGACGCGAGGAGCACCGTCGAGTCTCGCGTGACCCCCATGCGTGTGTTCTTCCCGTGGCAGTAGTGCGCGAGGCTCTCGTGCGTGCAGACGCACCCGCGCGGTTTCCCGGAAGCGCTGCCGCTCGTGAAGGCGACGTGCGAGACGCGGCGCGGGTCGGGATCGCTTCCGGGAAACCGCGCCGCCGTCGCCTCCGTCTCGCCGCCGGCGTCCGGCGCATCCGGCGCGAGCGATCCGTCGCTCGCGCCTTCGTCCTCGCCGCTCGCGCCCTCGCCCTCTCCCTCGCCTGTGATGTCCCGCACGAGGTCGGCAGCCTCGACGAGCGTCAGCGCGCGTCCGCTCTGCCGCGCGGCTTCCTCGACGCGCGCCGTCGCGGCGCGGTCGCGGCGCGAGTCCACGACGACGGCGCGGCACCCCGCATCCTCCAGGATGGACGCGATGCGCGCCGGCGGGTCGCTCCCGGAGAAGGGGACGATCGCCGCGCCCGCGAGGGCGACGGCGAGAAACGCGACGACCAGCTCCACGCCCTCGTCGACTGCGACCCCGACAGCGCCCGAGGAGGCGCTCCCCGGGTCCGGCGGGACCGCACCGCGCGCGCGAAGTTCCGCAGCCGCTCCGACAGTCGCGAGCCACAGGCGGCGGTACGACCAACGCCTGACCGGTTGCGGAGGCGCAGGGTGCCATGAAAGCGCCACCGCGCGGCCCGAGTCGCGAGTGGACCACTCGTAGAACTGCAGTAAGGGCGACGCGACGGTCGCCATCCGTCACGACATGCTTGTCCTCCTCGGGTTGTGCCAGCGCGCCGAGGAATGCGGCAGCGACGACGCGTCGTGGGTGAAAATCACGTGACAGTGTCGACCGCACTCGCTGGTGAACTAAAAGTTTTCGGGTCCGCTCTCCGTTGCACGCTCGCAGTCGATCGCGCGCGCCGAGACGACCCGGCCGGAGGGATGCCTCTTCGTCAGCTGACGAAGGTCCGCATTCAGTTCGCGGCGAGCGACCAACGCAGCGCGGCGGTCCGCGAGTTCCTCAAGCGTTGCCAGGCGGCCCGGGAGTCCAACCCCGAGTGCGTCCTGGAGCACCGGGTCCGATCGGACGACGCGCCTCCCGTGGTCGCGGTGGAGTACGTGAACGGGTTCAAAGACCAGTTCAACTGCCACAAGATGAACGTCGAGCAGATCGCGCAGCGCATCAGGGACGTGGCGAACGGGATGGAGACCACGGAGCTGCTCAAGCAGGCGGGTCTCGACTCGGCATCGCTCGATCTGAAGGGCTTCGTGCGGGGGAAAACCGGCGCGATAGAGAAGGAGTGACGCTGTAATAAAATGTATATCCTGTAGATAACACGGAGCGCGGTTTGTATCGCCGCCGTCCCGCGCTTCGCTTCGCGCGCGAAAGCAGCCACACCACGAGCGCGCGCGGCACACGCGGCACCGCGGAAGACCAACGCTCGAACCGCGAACGAAAAGACGCGTCGAAAGCTCTCACCGCGCCGGGTTTTCGTCGAAGTACGCCTGAACGGCGCGCCGGAACACCGTCTTGAGCGGCGTCTTGGTTTTTCGCGCGAGCGCGGCGCACTCGTCGTACTCGGGGTGCGCGTTGATCGTCTCTCCGCCGAGGCGGGCCACCTTGACGTTGACCGGGTCGACCGAGCCCCCCTCCCCTACGCCGGGGTCGACCGGCACGAACGACCGGTCGAGGGAAACGCGATCGCAGGCCCGCACGCGGACGCCCAGGCTCGAGGTTTCCTGCGCGCGGAGGGAAGCGGGAGGGAAGCGCGGCGGTGAGACAGGCTCGACGCGACGGGCTCTGTGGCACGCGAAATCCCGCTGGAGGAGCGTACCTGGAAGAGAATCTCGCACAGCGTGTCCACGTGCGCGCGGTCGCAGAGCGCGCACAGGAGCGAGCCCATCCTTCCCTTCTTCATCATCGCGGCGACGGACCACGCGTCCAGCGCGCCGGCGGCGAGCATCTGCTCCAGCGCGTACGCCACGATCTGAGGGGACAGGTCGTCCACGTTGGTCTCCAGCACGAAGAGCGTCTCCACGCGCATGCCTCGAGCCGCGGACGCCTCGGGGAGGTGCCACGCCGCGTGTGCGTCGTCGGACGCGCGCCGCGTCGTTCGCCAGGCGCGAGCGGGACGCGCGGGTGCTCGGCTCGAAGCGTCGTGCCCCGAGCCGACGTTCGCGCGAGAGGGACGCATCGCGCTTCCGAGACGCTCACGGGCCACGCGCTGTCGCAGGAAGCCGCGCGCGGCGAGCCGCTGCGAGCAACACAGGGAGGAGGTCATGCGGGCTTTGAGACCGCTCGGCGCGAACGCGGGCGCGTGCGGACGCTTTGAGGGACAGAGGAGGAGGAGCCCGAGAGAAAAAGTGCATTTATCTAAAGTTTCCAAAAAGTAACTTTTTCACTTCGTGTCGTCGGATTCGTCGGTCTTGGACAGTGCGACTGGGCGCCCCGGCGGTCTGATGACGACACCACACGAGGAGGATGACGTCCACGCGACGCTTGAGACGCTGCGAGCGGCCGTCTCAAGGGAAACGGCGGCGAAGATGAGCGAGCGAAGGGGAAGGATCAAGGCTGAGCGAGAGCTGCGAGAGGCGAAACTTCGACTCCTCGCGTTGACGCACGATGCTGGCGTCGGCGGGCGTCGACGCGACGGGGAAGAGGGCGCCCCCCGGGAAGACGGAAGCCGTGAAGGCGGCGAAATGAGCCCCACGGAGAGACGCGCGTCCGTCCCCGCGAACGCGAACGCTTATGCCGACGAAGCGAACGAGGTGGAGCTGTACCCTCTGCGGCCCATCGGTAGGTTTCGCTCCAGCTTCAGTTGCCGGAACGGAACGCCGCGGCAGCCGCAACTCGTCCCTCTGGCCCGCGGTCGCCTCACGCTGCGACGACACGTCCCGCCCGCCGCCTTGGAAGGCCTAGAGGCGTTCAGCCACGCCTGGATCATCTACGTCTTCCACGAGAACACGGACCTGCACAACGCCGTGGGCGCCGGCGACGAGACGCGCGCCCAGACGCGCGGCGGCCAGTCGCGCACCACGTCTCGCGCGAAGGTTCGCGTGCCTCGTTTGAACGGCGAGCGGCGGGGCGTGTTCGCGACGCGCACGCCGCACAGGCCTCTGCCTGTCGGCCTGAGTCTCGTGGAAGTACACGCCGTCGATTCCGAGCGAGGCGTGCTGGATGTGGGGGGCGCCGACCTAGTGGACGGGACGCCCGTGCTGGACGTGAAGCCGTACTTGCCGTTTTGCGAAGCGCTGGCGCCGCCGGCGGCGCGCGCGCCCGACTGGGTGGACTTCGCGACGGACCGTTTCGAGCCGCTGACGATCGAGTCCGTGGAGTGGGCGCCCGGCGCGCGGGAACGGCTGAGCGAGGTGTGGGAACGGCGCGGCGAGTCAAAGTCGCTGTACGCGTCGAGCGCCGAGTTTTGCGCGTTTTGCGCGCAGGCGCTTTCGTTTGACATCCGATCGGCGCACCGGCGAATGTCTCCCGCGACGGACGGGGCTTTCGAGGCGAATCGGGAGAGCGAGTCGGGGGTGTTTTTACCGAGTTCCGAGACGGGCCCGGGGAAGTGGGAGGTGGTGCTGGACGGCGTGTCCGTCCGGTACGACGTGCGAGAAGATCGGGTTTTCGTGCGAGGAGGGTCCGTCGACCGCGGAAGGACTCGTTCGTGACGAGAGGAGCGGCGTTTTCGGGGTCTTTTCCATGAAACGCTTGTGCGCGCGATTTATGGGGGCGGGATTTAGTCGAGACCGTTCTCCGGGTTCTCGTCAGCTCGTACGTAGGCACCCTGCGATTATTTCAAAAAGTCGCGAGCTTCGAGCGCGCGCGCCACTCGTTCCCGCCCGAGGCGGTGGAGAACTCGGGAGTCATGGCGACGAATCCCGACTACAAGGCGGAGAAAGGTACGCGCCGCGCAGCGCGTCTCCACGTCCGGCCGACGCGCCGACGCACGCACCAGATTTCGCTGACCCGGACCCCGTTGTTTCTTCCCGCACGGCTCTCACGGATCCCCCAACCGCGCGCCCCCTCCGCCCACCTCGCAGAAAAATGCGCCGCGTTCCTGCGCTCGTTCCAGAGCCCGGCGGGTGACGGGTTCAAGTACCTGAACATGCTGCAAGAGATCGCGGACAGACAGCGCGAGACGCTCGACGTCGACCTGTCGGATCTCGAAGAGCACTGCTCGTCGGACGCCGCGCTCTCCTCCTTCACGCAGGATGTGCAGTCCAACTCGCGGCGGTACATCTCTCTGTTCGCGGAGACGGCGGACGAGCTCATGCCCGAGCGCTCGTACGGCGTCGTCGAGGAGGACTCGTTCGACGTGCTCACGCGCCAGCGCGAGCAGGCCAACCCCGACGCGGACGACTCGGGCGACGCGCCCCGCGAGCTGCCGCGGATCCTGAAACGCCGGTTCCGCGTTTTCCTAAAACCCGGCGGCAAAGCGACGACGCGCACGATTCGGAGCGTGAAGGCGGCGGACATCGGCCACCTGGTGTCGTTCAAGGGCATCTGCACGCGCGTGGGGGACGTCAAGCCGCTGATCGAAGTGGCGTGCTTCACCTGCGACAGCTGCGAGTACGAGGTGTACCAGGAGGTGCTCGGGGAGACGTTCAACCCCATCGGCAAGTGTCCTTCTTCGTACTGCAACAACCGCCGGGGCGCGGCTTCGTCGCCGCAGCTTTTCCTGGAGACGCGCGCGTCCAAGTTCATCAAGTACCAGGAGGTGAAGGTGCAGGAGATGTCGGAGGACGTGCCCGTGGGGCACATCCCGCGCTCGCTCACCGTGCAGGTCAAGGGCGACCTGACGCGCTCGCTGGGGCCGGGCGACGTGGTGAACATCACGGGCATCTTCCTGCCCAAGCCGTTCACGGGGTTCAAGGCGATGCACGCCGGTTTGGTGGCAAACACGTACGTCGAGGCGATGGCGGTGACGCAGTGCAAGACGCGGTACTCGGACTTCGTGGTGTCCGCGGAGGACATGCGCCGGCTCAAGCAGCACCGGCGCGACCCGGACATCTACGGGCGGCTCGCGCAGTCCATCGCGCCGGAGATTTTCGGGCATGCGGACATCAAGAAGGCTCTGCTGCTGCTGCTGTGCGGGGGGACCACGCGCGCGCTGCCCGACGGCATCAAGATCAGAGGCGACGTGCACATCTGCCTGATGGGCGACCCGGGCGTGGCCAAGTCGCAGCTCCTGAAGCACATCGTCTCCGTGGCGCCTCGCGGCGTGTACACCACTGGCCGAGGGAGCTCCGGCGTCGGCTTGACCGCCTCCGTGCAGCGCGACACGGTGACCGGGGAGATGATCCTGGAGGGCGGTGCGCTGGTGCTGGCGGACAACGGCATCTGCTGCATCGACGAGTTCGACAAGATGGACGAGAGCGACCGGACGGCGATCCACGAGGTGATGGAGCAGCAGACGGTGTCCATCGCCAAGGCGGGGATCACGACGACGCTCAACGCGCGCACCGCGGTGCTCGCCGCGGCGAACCCCGCTTACGGTCGGTACAACATCTCGGCGACGCCCCAGGAGAACATCAACCTGCCCGCGGCGCTTCTGTCGCGCTTCGACCTGATGTGGCTCATCCTGGACATCGCGTCCTCGGAGTCGGACATCGCGCTCGCGCATCACGTGCTGCACGTGCACCGGGAGGGCAAGCCGCCGGAGCTTTCGTTCACGCCGATCGCGTCCGCGGAGCTGCGCGCGTACATCGCGCACGCGCGCTCGTTCGAGCCTTGCGTGCCCGTGGAGCTGTCCGACTACATCGCGTCCGCGTACGCGGAGATGCGCCAGGACGAGATCGAGCAGGGCGAAAAGGCGATGGGGTACACGACGGCGCGCACGTTGCTCTCCATCTTGCGTCTGTCGGAGGCGCTGGCGCGCCTGCGGTGGGCAGACGTGGTCATCGAGGACGACGTCAACGAGGCGCTGCGCCTGATGAAGATGTCCAAGGTGAGCCTGGAGGACACGCTCCAGGACGAGGGGCCGAAGGTGGACCCGATCACGGCGGTGTACATGGCGATTCGGGACTGGGCGGACGCGCGAGGCACGAGCGAGGTTTCGTACGAGCGCGCGACGGCGCTGCTGGTGAGCAAGGGGCACAACGTCGCGGTGCTGGACGCGTGCCTGGACGAGTACGCCAGTCTCGACGTGTGGCTTCTCGATAACCAGCGGAACATCACGTTCGTGTGAAGAGAGAGTCCGCTCGCGTCGATTGTCATACTAGTAGACGACTACTTCTCCGAGACGAACCGCAGCACTTTCGCGCACGTGTTGTGCGAGAACATGTCCATGACCTTCACCTGTTTCTCGCACGCGCGGCTCAGCGCCTCCGCGAGCTCGTTGATCACGAGCGAGTCCGCGTCCAGCTGCATCAAAGGCACGGTCGGACTCTCCAGCGCTTCTGGGAACACGTCCTCGAAGACCATCGCCGCGCGGATCACGTCCTCGGCGTCTTTGCTTTTTTCGGGATCCGCCTTTCCCAGCGCGGTCGCCGTCTGACCAGTCGTGCTCGGGGCTTCCGCCGGCCGCCGGTCGCGCGTTTCCCTCGTCGAGGAGCGTCGTGCGACGTATTTCGAGCAACGATACGCGGAGCACAACGCCGGTCGCGCCGAATCGCGCGGGAAGTGGAAAGCCTCTTCCCACCCGTGCGCGTCTGACGCGCCGAGGGTTCGGTCGACGTCCCGATTGTCGTGATCTTCCAAGAGGTGTCGAAAGTGCTTCTCAGGCGGGGGGCTGGGACCGACGCTGACGAGCACGGACACGTCGTCCGCGTCTTGAGAGAGTATCGGGATCGCCATGCTGACGCGGCTGAGGTTTGCGCGGCGCGTCGGTCGCGTGCATCCAAGAGAGAAGGCTGGTCAAGTGACCGAGAAATCCGCGCGAAAAAAACGCTTTTCTCGGAACTTTAGTCGGGAGACGAGAAGTTCGCCGCCGCCGGAAAAAAATCCCTTTCGGCCGCCGCCCACTTCGTGACGCGCGGCTTTTCGGGCCTCCACGAAAGGCGGACGCGCCGTCCTCGGGAGCGATGCTTCCGGGAGAATGCCTCACCAGCGCATCTGTGCTGCAGTCACAGTCGCAGCTTCGACTGGGCGACGGCCTGCAAAAGTCGGGGGAAGTCGTCTCGTCCCATTTCGCGGGAACCCTGAACACGCGCGAGGGCGAGGCGTGGCTGGACGTGCGGAGCCATCGGTACATCCCCGCGGTGGACGAGACCGTGATCGGCATCGTCTCGGAGGTACACGCGGAGAACTACAACCTGGACATATCCGCCCCCGTCAAGGCGGTGCTGCCCGTGCTGTCCTTCGAGGGCGCCACCAAGCACAACCGCCCGAAACTCGCGGTGGGGTCCCTGGTGCACTGCCGCGTGCTCAAGACCAGCAGCACGGCGGAGCCGCTGCTAACGTGCGTGGACAAGCAGGGGCGCGCGGGCGGGCTGGGGGTGCTGACGGGGGGATACACGTACCAGTGCAGCACGCACGCCGCGCAGAGGCTGCTGTCCAGCGCGGGGGGGAAGGCGCTGGAGAAGCTGGGCGAGAGCGTGGCGTTTGAGCTCGTCGTCGGGTTCAACGGCCGATGCTGGATCGACGCGGCCACCGCCGAGGACCAGATCGTCGTCGCCAGGACGCTCGCGGGAGGAGGCGCGCTGTATTAGAGCCGGAGTGGTCGCGGGCCGCGACGACGCGTATCACCACTCGCTAGCTAGACCCTACGGTTGTAAAACGACCTATATAGCTATACCCCCTCGGCGACGCTCCGAAACGGGCGTACTTTTTTTTATCCGCGTCACTCGAGCGGAATCTCCGCCATGGCCATCGCCTCGCGCACCCAGCCCGGGATCGCCTTCGAATCCGGGAACTGCCCGCGCACGTACTCGCGCGCAAACGCGCCGAACCTCCCGCCTAATATGGCATCGTGCATGTCCGCGCACAGACGCATCTGGTGCCTGATGTTGTGGTACGTCAGCAAGGAAGCGGCGCGCGGCTCCTTGGTGATGGCGGCGTGCAGGTGCGCGCGCGAGTACTTGGCGCACACCGCGCAGTCGCACGTCTCGTCGATCGGGCGGTAGTCGGTGGCCATGGCGGCCGTCTTGAGCCGCAGCACGCCCTCGGGCACGAGCGCGGTGCCGAACCGCGCCGTGCGCGAGGGGTACACGCAGTCGTACATGTCCGCGCCCAGCGCCGTGCACAGCACCAGATCCAGCGGGTACCCGACGCCCATCACGTAGCGCGGCTTGTTTGTTGGGAGCGCCGCCGCGCACTGCGACACGACTCTGCAAAACGCCGACTTCTCCTCGCCGCCGGCGAGGCCGCCGATGGCGTACCCCGGCAAGTCCGCGTCTCGTTCGAGCAGCCCGTCCACGCAGAGTTTCCTGAGACGCGCGTCCAGCCCCCCCTGCACGATCCCGAACAACGCCTGCTCCCGAGGACGGGCGTGCGCGGCGACGCACCGGTCGATCCAGCGGATGGTCCGGTGCGTGGCCTCCTCGAAGCGTTCGTCGTCCGCCGCCACCGACGACACCACGTCGTCCAGCGCCATGATAATGTCGGCGCCTATGTCGTTCTGGATGTGCATCGATTTCTCGGGCGTCAGGAGCATCTGCTGCCCGTCCACCGGGCTCTGGAACGTCACGCCCTCCTCCGAGATGTCCGCCAGGTCAAGCAGACTGACCATCTGGAACCCGCCGCTGTCGGTGAGCGTCCCGCCTCGCGTGTAGTGCATGAAATTCGCGAGGCCCCCCGAGGCGCGCAGCACCTCCGTGCCCGGTCGGTTCGCCAGGTGGTACGTGTTCCCCAGGACCACCTGGCACTCCAGGTCGCACAGCTGCTGCGAGGTGAGCCCCTTCAGGCTGCCCTGCGTGCCCACGGGCATGAACATCGGCGTGAGGCACGCGCGCTCGCCGCGCGTAAACGTCAAGCGAGTCGCGCGCGCGCGGCCATCGGTCGCGAGCACCTCGAAGCGTATCGGTGAGTCTCCGCCTCGCGCGTCGCCCTCCGACGCCATCGTGGCGCCGCCGGTGCGTTGTGACACGCTTTTTACGTTTTTTTCAGGACCTCTTCTCTTTATGGCGCGTTTAACCCGTCGATAGACTGCCGTCCGTGACTCAAGACCCGACGGTCTAAAATGATGTGGGCGCCGATGAGCGCTCATATGAGCGACACGTGTACAAACACGATCCTGATTCCAGCGCCTCCGAAAGTCGCGGCGGGCACAACGCTGAGCGTCCCCCGTCCGTCGCTTCCACCCGAAACACACGGCAGAGCGTAACCATGATGTCCTGCTCCGCGGGCGCTGTTAACGCCTACAGAGGGTCCACCTTCACCTCCCGGGGTGCGCGCGATCTCGCCGGAAAGCGCACGTCCGCGGTGGCCGCGCCGCTTTCCTCCAGGCGCACGGGTCTCCAGGTCTCGGCGAAGGGCAAGGGCGGCGGCCGCCGCTCCGGCCAGTCCAGCCGCCCCGGCGGGCAACCCTCCATGTACGTGTAGACACCACGACGAAACCGAACGCGCGATTCTCCGAGCCGCGCGCCGTTCTCCCCTCCTCGCGCGCTCATTATCCACGCTTATCCAGCCGCTGACGAAACCGATGGCGCTCCCTCTCCAAACGAAAAATCGCAGGGAACAGTACATGCCCCCCATTGACCCCGACAACGAGCAGTTCGTGATCTACGTGCGCTCCAAGAAGGGCTTCAAGGCGTGGTATCCCCTGAACGTCGTGACCGGCGGCTCCACCGCGAACACGCTGGTGAAGGGCCTCGAGAGCAACATGTCCAAGGACCTCGCGCTCACTTCGCTCACCAACAACATCGGGCAGGCTATCTACAAGGACATCGAGCAGCTCGAGCAGATGTGCCGCCGCATGCCCATGCTCAAGGCGGCGAAGGAGCTCGAGTACGGTTTCATGGTGCTGGACAAGTCCGACCCCACCAGCATGATGAAGCCCCCCGGTGACAAGGTGTACGTGATCCCCCCCGAGGAGGAAACCAGGATGCCCGCGCAGAAGGCCGCCGAGGGGTTCCAGGCGGCGGCGGACAAGGTGAAGAAGATGCTCGGCAGCGCGTGAGCACGCTTTTACGTTTGCGGGAGGAGGGTATTATCCACAGAGAGAGACGCGAGGGGCGCGTTTGAAGCGAAAGTTGCCGTGAATGTCCTCGAATACCACCGAACAAAACGCGCGTCTCTCGGCCCGAGCGATGGCCGCCGCGTCTCTCAAGGCGCCTTGTGCGCGATCGATGACGCGTTCCTCCTTCGCTTCCGCGCCGGCGTGAGCTGCTGCTCCGTGCTGTACATGCGCCGCTGGTGGTTGACGAACGCCTTGTCCACGGCGTCGACGTACTCCGGGCTCCGGTTTTTGCTGTACACCCGCACCTTGCGCTCCATGAACGCGCTCGGGAGCAGCACAGAGACCTTGCTCTTGTCGATGTGGAAGCAGTGCTTGTCGGGGTACTCCTGGAAGAAGTTCACCGAGTCCACCGGGTTCTTGTTCTTCATGCTGTAGTCGATCTTCATGTTGTGCACCACGATGTCCTCTGGTTTCAACCCGCCCGGTACGGCGTTGTCGCCCTGGCACGACGTGATGTCCGCCTCCGTCACCGGCTTGAAGTTGGGGATGTCCTCCTCCGGGACGGAGTACTCGTTCACGTAGCAGTACAGGTCCCGGTTCCGGATGCGCCGCACGAGATCCCGCCCCCTCTGCAGCGCCGGCTCCTTGCTCCACTCGATGCGCTTCAGGATGGTATCGTCGAGCTTCACGAACTCCTTCACGTCCCAAATCGCGTTCGAGATTTCGTTGTTCCACACGACGTCCGCCTCGGCGAGCGCGTCCACCACCATGTATTCGACGCCCTTCGCTTTTTTGTGCGTGTACACCTTCTGGTGCAGCGACGCGCGCGTGTGGAACAGCTCGTATACGTTGTACACCTCCGACGCCTTGAAGCAGATCTTGTCGTCGATCACCTTCATGAAGCTCATCAGGCGGCTGATGTCCACGCTCCCCTTGACGCCGGTGTTGTACGCGTCGCGCATGATGTACTCGAACTTGTCCACGTCCACCGAGTTGCGTTTGTTGGCGACGATGTCCCACAGGAACTTCTTATCCGCCGGCGCGTCCGCGTCGTTCGAGGTGATCAGGTCCCGCACGCGCTTGACCACCTCGCCGTCGACGTCGATGTGGTTGTCCTCCACCATCCACTCGAACATGTCCGCGCTCATGGCCTCGTGGTTCCAGGCGGCGTTCTTCGGGTCCCAGCCCGCGTGCCGGCGCGGCAAAAACTCGTTGTCGAAGACGTGGCTGAACGGGCCGTGCCCGAGGTCGTGGCACAAACCCGCGAGCTGGATGGAGAGCTTGTCCATGTGCGACAGGTTCTGGCGGACCGCGCGGCCGCTGCTCCGCCGCAGGCCCTCGTACATGTTCGTCGCGAGGTGGCACGTGCCCAGCGAGTGCTCGAACCTGTTGTGCGACGAACCGGGGAAGACGTAGTACGCCGTGCCGAGTTGCTTCAGCTCGCGAAGACGCTGGACCTGCGGGGTGTCGATGGCGTCGCACACCAACCCGGGAAAGTACATGTGCCCGTGCACGGGGTCGATGACGATCTTCCCGGGGCGAGACCGGCCGAACGTCAGAGCCTCCTCCTCCGCGGGGAACGTCGGCTTCTGGTACGCCAGCTGGGACATCGTCGCGAACCCCTCCTCGTCTTCGTCCAAATCATCGCCGGCGCGAGCGGGTTGAGGCGAGTTGAACAGGTCGGGGTTCTCTTCCGGGGGCGCGTTCGGTCGCGGCGACGTGAGCCGCCCCTTCGAAAGGGTCGACATCGTCCCCAAGGCGCGCAGAAAGGTATGGGAGGGCGCGACCGGACCGCCCGTTCAAACCATTTTCGTCAGATTGACGTGACAGCGTGAACCTCGTTCCGACGAAAAAACTTTTTTCCCGGGATTTTAGTCTGACAAGTACAACTCCAGAAGTCGAGCACGAGCGCGTCAGAGACACGGGCGCGAGCCCGTGTCTCCACCCACCCCACCGTCGCAGGCGCTCACCGCGCATCACGCCCGTCGCGCTCGCGCGCGGTACCACGCGCGCTTCCTCTCGTGTGGCACGCGCGCTTTCGTGACACTCGGCGGCGGTCACGGTGAGACGAGCTCCGAACACGCTTCACTTAGGAGTGCGCGAGGCTTTTTTTTTTTTTTAGTCAACGGCGAACCGAGTCGCCGCCGCGCGACAAGCGTTTCTTCTTTTCTTCTCGTCTCCGGCGCCGCGGCGCGGCGGGGCGGGGGCGTTCACCTCGAGGCGGTTCGCTCCGCGGCTCCGCGCCGGGGAAAAGCGCGACTGCGAAAGCGCGCGAAAGCGCGATCGGCGCGCCGCTCGAAAGCCCGGACGCGCTTTCGGTTCGAGGGGTCCCGCGGCGTTTCAGACGCGGCGCGCGACGGCGGCGCGCGGACCCGCCCTCGGCGCGGCGGTTTTTTTTTCGGCGGCGCGCCGCGCGGGAGGCTCAGTGAGCCTTCTGTCCCTTCTGCGCTCGGAACGAGCGCGTGGAGAGCGGCGTGTCGCGGGCGTCCACGGGACGCGCAAGCAGCTTTGCGGACGTGCGAGGAGCTTTGCGAGCTTTGCGCGCGCGGAGACGGAGACGGGCGGCGGCTCCGGAGGCGGCGAGCGGAACCTTCGCGTTTCAACACCGAGAGCGCGCCCCGCGCGCGCCCCGCGGCGGCGGCGGCGGCGGCGGCGTACGGCCCTCAGACGCGCGCGCCGGGCGCTCAGCGGTTGTGTGTGCGTCCGTGAGCACGCGTACGCGCCCTACGACTCGAACGCGTCGGTCCGCCCCCGCCCCGCTCGAAGCCGATCCCCGCGCGGCGGCGCGCGCGCGCGCGAACCGCCGCCCTCCGTCGGCCGGTCGGCGGTCAAAAAGGACTTTGTGAATAAAAAGCGCACGGCACGGTCCTTGACGACCGCACTCTCCTCGACACGCTTCCTCTTCTTCGCCGCCATGGCGAAGAAGAGGGGCTCGCGCGCGGCCCAGCCTAAGCCGCTGGTCCCCTCGGCGATGAAATCCCTGAAACGCGCGCGTCACGTGACGTCCGAGTTCCACCGGATACAGCGCGAGCTCGACGTCGTCGCGGGGGATTCGCGAGATGGCACACCCTCCGCGCGCGCTCGCGCGGACAGACAGCGGCTCGAGCGGCAGCTGGACTCCCTCGGGGGGCGCCAGGCGTACCAGGAGGCCTCGGTGTTGACCACCGCGAGGCACCGCACGTGCAAGTGGGTGTTCGCGGTGCTCACGAAACTCGGGATGCGGCCGAGAAAGAACCAGAGCCCCCTGCGCGTGCTGGAGATCGGCGCGGTGAACACGCAGCTCCTGAGCGTCCCGTGGCTGGACGTGCGCGCGATCGACATCAAGTCGCAGCACCCGCGCATCGAGCAGGTGGACTTCTTCGACGTCCCGCCGAACGCAGACAAAGACGTCGTGGTGTGCGCCATGGTGCTGAATTGCGTGGAGAGCGCGTCGCGACGCGGGCGCATGCTCGCCGACGCCGCGCGACACCTCAAGCCCGGCGGGTACTTTTTCCTCATGCTCCCGCGGCGGTGCGTCGAGCGCTCGCCGTTCTGCACGGTGCCCGTTTTGGAGCAAATCATGGAGCTCCTCGGCATGCGCGTGGTGGAGAAGAAGACTTCGCCGAAGGTGTTCTTCGCGTGCGCGCGGCGCCTCGAACAAGAACCGAACCGCGCGGCGGTCGCCGAGCGGTTCCCGGACCCGCCGCGCGAAATCCGCCGACGAAAAGAACGAGGCGGGGCGACGGACGCGCTGACGGACCGGTTCGCCGTCGCCGTCGCCGCCGAGCCGTGAGGGGCGCGGTACGGGAGCGTCGGGTGCGACGCAGTCGGTCGTGTTAAGATCAGGAGTGAGGAGTGAGCACCGCGTGACGTCACGAGCGAGCGGCGCCCGATCCCACAGTTTCACGTTTCATACCTCACACACCGGCGCGCTACGGGGACTCCTCCGCGGAGGCGGCGGCGAGCAGCGCGGAGTCCTCGGGCAGCCCGAGTCTCACGCACTTCTCGCGCGCCTTCATGAACCGCGTCGCCGTCTCCTGCGCCTGCGGCGTGCCTCGCGCCAGGAACGCGTCCCGCTTCGCCACCTTCAGCTCCTCGATGGCCATCTGCAGCTCGTCGCTCATCAGCACGCGCTGCAGGGGGACCTTGAACCAACCGGCGAAGCCCGCCGCGGTGCGCCGCGACATCTCGCGCAGCCCCCCTTCCGGTATCGTGACGTCACCCGTCTCCGGGTCGCGGTCGAGGCCGAAGTTCAGCACGTTCAGGACCACGGACAGGAACAGCGCGTTGGCGCAGAACACGAAGATGATGGGGTCGTAGTCGTCGCGCAGCGCGATCTGCGCCAGCTCCGTGGCCGCGCCGTGGCACGCCGCGGACGAGCGTCGATCGGGGCGGGCGCGCGCGGCGCTTTTAAGTACAACTGGCACGACCCGAGATTTGCCATCGGCGCGTCTCTTCGAGACCGCGCGCGGAGCGATCCCGAGCGGCACGCGCGTCGCCGCCACGTGAGCCATCTCGCGTGTTCCAAGGCACGCGCGAAGACCCCACGCGGTACCTTCCGGCGCAGCCGACGCGACTCGGAGTGTGAGACCTCGGCCGATCGCGACGTTCGCCAATACAAACTTCATTCAGTCTTCGCGGAGCCACGAAAAGTGGATATACGCGATCGCACAGCAGGGCACACACCGGGTGGCGCGTCTTATGTGTTGAGCGTCGCGGCGTTCGGTGGAGTGCGAGTTTCGCGACATGTCCGCTCAAGGCGTCGCCCGGGCTTGGGCCGGGGACGGGTCCCTCCCCGAGCTCGTGTCGGTGGTCGTCGGCCTGTACGTCGTCAACCTCGCGCTGCACGCGCTGGTGTTCTCGTCCCGAAATCCGCACATCAGACCTCGCGCGCAGAACGTGCTGCTCACGGCGTGCCGCCTGCTGTTCGGCGCGCCCGTGAACGTCGTGCTGGGCGCGTGGCTGGCGTTCTGGATCCTGCTGTGGGAGCTGGTCCGCGCGCCCCTGTGGAAGCCCCGCGCGGTGCGCCGCGTGCCCGACGATCAGGCGAGCGTCGCGATGTGCGGCGGAGGGTTTCGCACCTGGTACCACCTGGGGGTGTACTGGGGCCTGCACGACGCGCTCGGCGCGGAGGCGCTGCGGAACGTCAAGTTCTCCGGCGCGAGCATAGGCGCGCTCGTCGCCGCGGTCGCCGCCGCGGAGGTGCACCCCGCGGACATCTGGGCGCACATCCCGGCCATCGCCGAGGCGTACCGCGGCGACTTGCTCGGGCACCTCACCGGCGTCGGCCAGTTTTGCCGGTACCTGCTGCACACGACGCTCCCGGATGACGCGCACGCGCGCGCGGAGGGCCGGCTCTGGATCTCCATCTCGTCCCTGTTCCCCGTGCCGCACAACCACATGCAGAGCGCGTTCGCGAGCCGGGACGACCTCATCGACGCCGTCATCGCCGCGCAGTACATCCCCACCTGGACGCACCCGGGCGTCTGTCTGCACCGCGGCATGCTGTGCGTGGACGGCGGCGTGACCAACAACCTGCCGGCGCTGTCCCCCGCGTCGCTCAAGGTGGGCCTGGACGCGGACGACGTCGCGTCCTGGGGCGCGGACCTGGTGCCCTCCGAGCCGCTGTCGCGCGTCAACACGTTCATCCCCGCGGACGAGCGGAACCTGCAAAGAATGCTGCTCTGCGGGAAGGACGACGCGCGCCGCTGGCTGAGAACGGCGCGCGGGAGGGCGTTCGCGCGACGAGCGGCGGCGAACGAGTAGTCGTCGACCACTCGTGGTCGAGGCGTACTACGCGCTCGACGTCGCGCGCGGCGCGCGGTAAGTAGACTACGATACGTCTCATAGTACCTATAGCTCGGCGACATCGTTACGAACGTTACGAACACGACACGCACAGTTACGAACACCACCGCCTCGCTCACCACATCTCCCTGGCGAGTTC
>Ga0181559_10002472_pt1 | contig 18262 bp, 9 predicted proteins | sample 011ome_21_FD_133752 | JGI IMG/M metagenome (GOLD analysis project Ga0181559, IMG submission 133752) | Coastal salt marsh microbial communities from the Groves Creek Marsh, Skidaway Island, Georgia - 011508AT metaG (megahit assembly) | ecosystem: Environmental > Aquatic > Marine > Intertidal zone...
GAAAATGTGACTGATGATGAGCTTCACTTCACGTACCGGTGGTGGAGCAGACTCGGGCGCGCGCGCATCTCTCCCGCGTCGACGCGGTCGTCCGGCGCGGCGATGGCCTCCGCGGCGGGCGCGGAGGATGTGCCGGTGGCGCCCGAGCTCCTGACCCCACCGCTGGGCCTCGTGGCGCTGCTCGGTCGCCCTGACCTGCACCCCGCGGTGCGCGAGGCGCTTCGCACGGAAGCGCGTCCGCCCATGGAGTGCCTCTCCGGCGGTGAGCTCGAGGACGCGTCGCGCGTGCTGGTCGCGCGGAAGCGCTCGCGCCCGCCCGCGGACCCGCTCGCCGCCGCGGCCGCGCTCGCCGCCGCGAATCCCGCGGCGCCCTCCGCCGGGGACGCCCCCGGCTCGGTGCCCGGATTCGTGCCCGCTCCCGCGCCGACCGCGGGACCCCCGGTCGGTCTTCCCCCGGTCGCGCCCGCGTCGCCGCCGGCGCCGGCGCCCGCGCCCGGCGCGGACGCGCTGCACCCCGGGTGCTTGAAGGCCGGGTGGTTGGCGAAGCACCGCCGCCTCCGGCCCGCTCTGGCGCTGGTGTTCCTCGACCGCGAGGACGTGGAGGGCGATCCCAACCGGTGGATCTCGCTGAGCGCGCGGCTCGACGCGGCGCGCGCCGCCGCGGAGGCGGCCGACTGCAAGCTCGCGGTGGTGGTGGTGGACGAGGGCGGCGTCGCCGCGGAGGCGCGCGGGTCGGTCTCCGACGACCGGCGCGACGCGGTGCGGCGGCGCGCGAAGATCGACCCGAGGGCGCTGGCGACGCTGTCGCTGCCGCCGACGCCGGACGCCGCCAAGGCGCTCGCCGCGCTGTGCAAGGCGCTCTGCGCGGAGCACTACGCGAAGGAGGCCAACCGCCGCGCCGCGCGGACGCACGTGGACGACGACGCGCTCGGCTCGGCGGCGAACCCGGCGTTCAAAGCCGGCGCGTTCTCGGAGTTCAAAGGGGACTGGGCCGGCGCGGCGCGCTGGTACGGGCGCGCGCATCAGGCGCTGGTCGCCGCGCACGGCGCCGGAACCTCCGGCGCCGCGGAAGCGAGCTCGCGGAACCTCACCGGGAACCCCCTCGAACCGTTTCGGGTACAGGCGCGCCACGCCGCTTTGCTGGCTGCCGCGAACGCGGCGTACAAGAAGTGCGCGCTGTCGCTGATGCTCGACCCGGACGCGCCGCGCGACGCGGTGGCGCACTTCCAAGCGCACGCGGCGGCGTTCAAGAAGCCGCCGACGTGGCTGCCGCGCGAGTACCTCCCCGAACACCACGCGTGGCTCGCGTCGCAGTACGCGGCGTTCGGGCGCCTGCTCGCGTCGCGCGTCGCGTGGGGCGCCGGCGGCGAAAGCGGGGGCGCGGCCGGCCGGCCGTTCGCGCCGCCGCCGCCGGGGTCGCCGAGGACGTACCTCCCTGGGTTCTACTTCCACGCCGCCGCAAACGCCGCGGAGGCGCGGCGGCGGTCGCTCGAGGCGGCGATGGACGCGTCGGAGGCGTCGACGTCGACGCCCTCGGTCGAATTGCGGCCGGGGCCGAGAGAGGGGACGTTCGTGAACGCCGCGACGGGCGCGCTCGTGCCCGACGCCGTGTTTCTGCGTGACCTCCTGTCCAACGCCAAGGAGACGTTCGCGGCGCTGCCGGCGGCGCGCGTGCGTCTGCTGGCGGAGGCGCGCGAGCACTACAAACGCGCGCTCGCGTTTTCGTCCGACGGTCCGACCCCGAAACACGCGAGGCTCTTCGCGTCTCTCACGTCGCAGCTGGCGGCGGGGACGCTCACCGCGGGCGACGTCGCCGCCGCGGAGCGCCTCTTCAGAGCCGCGGCGGCGGTGTACCGCCGCGAGAAATGGGACGACCTGCTCGGCGTGACGCTGATGGCGCTCAAGGAGTGCTACCGCCGCGCCGACGCGAGGCGAGCGCACCTCGAGACATGCCTCGAGCTCGCTGCGCTCGGCGCCGGGAACGGCGCGGTGCTCGCCTCGGGGCACGGCGCGTTCGACGCGGACGCCGCAGCGCACGCCGCGCAGGCGGCCATGCGCGAGGTGGGCGGCGCGCCGGACGCAAACGTTGTGGCGGTTGGCGGCGGCGACGCCGAGGGCGCCAACGGCGTCGATCGCGCGTTCCGGTGCGTCGCCGGGTTCCGGGCGGCCCGCGCTGTCCCCGGTGAGCCCGTGCGGTTCACCGCGGCGATCCGCTGGGCTCTGCCTTTCGAAGTGCCCGTCGCGTCGGTCGCGGTGGAGTTCTCCGAGCCCGCGTACGCGTGGCGGCGCGCCGCGAAGGACGACCGCGCCGCCGGCGAGGATGCCCCGGCGGCGCTGAGGCCCGGCGCCTGGCACCGCGTCGCCGCGGACGTCACGCCCAAGTGGGGCCACCCCGTGCGCGCGACGGCGATGGTGGTGACCCTCGAGACCGGGATCTCCTTCCGCGCGGCGTTCGGGTCCGGCGCGGAGAAGGGCGCGACGCGCGACGGACGGGACCGCGCGAACGAGGCGGGCGAAGCGAGCGGAGGCGTCCTTCGCGGCGTCTTCGAGACCGATCGGCTTCCCGATTTCATGACCGACGTCCGGGTGGGCGTCCACGCGCTGGACCTTCGCGGCGCCGCGCCTCGCGTGTCCCTGGAGGCGCGCCTCGCGGGGCCGGCGCTCCTGGGCGAGGCTTGCGCGCTCCCGCTGGCGGTGGTCAGCACGGGCGACGCCATGGATGCCGTGGAGCTGGCGTTCAAAACGCGCGGCGACTCGGAGGTTTCGGAGGTTTCGGAGGCGGAAACCGTCGAGGTGACGCGCGACGGCGGCGGCGCGCCGCTCGGCCCGAACGATGTCGTGCCGGTCGGGCGCGTCGCGCCGGGAAGGGACTGGCGCGGCGTGGTGTACGTGCGGCGGCGGGCGTTGGGGCCGCCCGTGACGCTGGTGGTGGAACTGCGCGGCACGCGGGACGCGCCCGCCGGCGAGGACGGGCCGGCGGCCGCGCCGCCGCCGCCGCGGGGCGCGCGGCCGAGACCGGAACTGGAAACCGAGGTTGAGGTGGCGGTGCGGGCGCCGTTCGCGGCGACGCGCGAGACGACGGCGGCGTACCGCGCGCACGCGCTCTCCTTCGAGGGCGCCGGCGGCTCGGAAGCCACGCGGCTCATGACCCGCCTCAGGGTCGGCGCGGCGGGCTCGAGGCTGCGAATCACGGGCGCCGACGCGGCGGGAACGAAATCGGCGACGTGTTTCTTCCCGGTGGCGCTGGACGAAGGCGACGAGTTCCTGCACGTCGTCGATTCCGCGCGCGGCGCGCCCGCGCCCGAGCTGAGCGTCTCGTGGCGCAGGGCCGAGTCGTCGGACGAGCTCTCGCTCTCGCGCGACGCGTGCACCGTGATCCCGGCGACGGCCGCGGCTTCCCAGACTTCCGCCGCGGGAGAAGAGACGGGTCCGGCGCCCGTGACGGTGACCCTGTCCGCCCCCCCGCGCGCGCGCGTCGGCGTGCCGTTCGAGATGCGCGCGCGCTGCGCCAACGCCACGAGCCAAGCGCAGCCGCTGCGCGTGCGCGTGACGGACGCCGCTGGGTTCGTGTTTTCGGGGTCGCGGGAGTGCTTGGTGACGGTGGCGCCGCGCGCGGAGACGGAGACCGCGTACACGTTGGTCGCGCTGCGCTCGGGCGAGGCGGCGCTCCCGGAGGTGGAGGTGACGTGTTTGCGGCTGGGCGCCGCGCTGCGCCCGCCGCGAGTCGCCAGGGCGATGGTCGTCGAACCGTGACTGACGCGAGCGAAACACAGACGCTCTCGGCTCCCGTTCAGTGCGCTAATTAAAAACCATCCCGCCTAATTCGTTAGACTACGATCGCTCTCCCACTCGCGAACGCCCTCTTTCGCGCGCCCGCGAAGTCAAAATCAGTCGCTCTCGTCCTCCTCGTCGCGCTCGGGCTCGGCGAAGATGGGTTTCGGCTGCGTCTCGGCGTACGCGTTGTTCGTGCGCCACGGGTTCGCCTCCGCGTCCGCGGCGTGCCTCAATATGGCCTCCCGCGGGTCGTTCTGGCGCCAGTTCTTCTCCCCGAGCATGTCGTTGTTGCGCATGATGTGCTGCGTCAACAACGTGCCCCCGGTTCCCGCGCCAAGCGCGCCGGCGGCGCCGCGCGCGCCGGCGCCCGTGTTGCGCGGCATCTTCGTCTTGACGGCGTCCTTGCGCCGCGCGCGCTCGCTGTCTCCCGGCGCCGCGCGCCCGGGCATGGGCTCGCGGAACATGGGCAGCGCGTGCGGCGCGTACGCGGTCTTGCTCTCGTCCACGCGCACGAAGTCGGCGCGCGACGCGGCGCGCGGCGCGCGCCCGACGCACGCCAGAAGCCCGCGTTGCGACGAGCGCTTCGCGTCGTACAGGCCGAGCGTGGTGCCGGACTTGCCGTCGCCGCAGCCCAGGAACAGCTGGTTCAGGCGCTCGTGCCACAGCGCGGCGACGCAGTTCCCCGGCGTGCCGATCCGTCGCACGAGCGACAGGGACTTGGTGTCGAACACCGCGAGCGCGCCGTCGCCCAGGTCAGCGCGCGCGCGCGGCGCGTCCGCGCCCGTGAAGAAGTACTCGCCGCCGGGCGAGAAACCCACCGCCGTCTCTTCGTGCGTGGTCTCCAGCCCCTCGAACGTCTTCACCGGCGTTTTGAACCGGCGCACGTCCCAGACGCGCAGCGTCCCGTCCGCGCACCGGCTGAGCAGCGTGTGCCCGTCCCTGGAGAACGCCAGGCTCGTCACGGACTCGCCAGCGGGGTGCGCGTCTCGGATCAACGTCCGGGGGCGCCCGGCGAACGACCACGCGTTGTCCACGTGGCACTGCTGCGACGGGGGCAGCACCAGGCCCACCGAGGCGCTCCGGTACGCCGGCGCGCCGGCGGAAGCGCCGCGCGCGGACACGGACGCGACCCCGGCGTTCGCGCGGCGGTCGCTGTTGTCGGAGGGAAAGAGCTGGATGGTCCCGTCCGTCACGCCCCCCGCGATCAACGCCCCATCCGCGGAGTACGCGCACGACGTCACCTGAAAGCGCCCGGGCTTGGACAGCTGCGGCTTCAGCACAGCCGCCTGAGCGCCGCGCGCGTCTCCGAGGCGGTCCAACGCCCAGGTGCGCATCGTGCCGTCCGCGCCGGCGGTGAGCGCGGTGTCGTGGCGCAGCGGGTGCCACACGCCCCCCGTGCACGGCGAGCAGTGCCCCTTGGTGTTCTTCATGTCTCGGATGTACATGTCCCCCTTGTCGCACTCGCCGAGCTCGCGGCCGTCGCGGTCAAACACCTTGGGCTGCGCGCCGCCGGTGACGACGAGGAACCGGTCGCCGCTGGGCGACCACGACAGCGCGTGCACGGGGTAGCCGTCGCTGGGCGTGATCTCGCGGAACGGCCTCAGGTCGCGCTTCATGCCGTTGAAGTCGTACATGCGCACGGTGTAGTCGTGCGAGCCGGTGAGCAAGCGCGAGCCGGTGTGCTCCAGCGCGAGCGCGCTGACGACTTTGCGATGGCCCTCCATCTTCGCCTCGTCGGACACGGGCAGGCGCTCGTCGCGCTCGTCCTCGGAATCTCCGTCGCCGCGCGCGTCGTCCTCGTCCCCGTCGGCGACGGACGCGCTCGGCGGGCCACGCGCGTCGGGGGAAGACGCGGCGGGGGGGCTCGACGGGCCCGCCGCGGGTCGCGACGGGCCCTCCGCCGCGCGTTCGCGAGGCGGACTCGATCTTTGTCTCGGCGCGTGCTTGCTCCCGCCGAAACCGCCGGGGAACATCGCGCGCAACGCCGCGTCTTCGTCCTCCACGGCTGGAGCCGCGGCTTTCGGAGGCGACGCCCCCTGGCGCGCGCGTTTCGAGGGCTGCGCCGCGTCGCCTTCGTCGTCGAAGAACGCGGACGAACGAGACGCCTGCGCGACCCGCCGCTGTCTGTCCAAGAGCTCCTGCATGCCTCCGCCGCCGCGCGCGTCCATTCGAGCGGCGACGCTGCGCATCGCGCGCAACTTCGCCGTCTCCTCGTCGTCCGAGTCGCTCATCGCGGCGACGCGGTCACGTTCGCGGGCGCCTCAACCTATGAGCGACGAGTCGGAGCCGACCGGTCCAGATCCGAAATGCGAAATGGCCTCGTGGAAAATACGTAAATGGACAGGATAATAAAATCGCAACGAGCCGACGACGTCACTGCGGTGGGCGCGCTTGCTGAGGATGTCGGTCTCGACCGCCTCGATCGGACGGGCGTGGCGCGTGGGTGTCGCGTCCCTGGTGCGACCGCACCACGCGCGTCTTCCGCGTGTCGCGGACGGCATCCGACCACGCGGGGCGTGCGTGTTGGTGTCGGTCCGAAACGCGACACGTCGTTGGTCAGCCTCGGCGGCGGCGGTGAAGCAGGGCCAGCCCGCGCCCGTGTCCACGCTGGACAGGCCCCCCGACGGGATTTGGCGCGGGCTGGAGGACTGGCGCGCGGGCGCGGTCGGCGCCGGCGCGAACCGCGCGTGGGTGTGGGGCAAGAGAGACGCCGTCCCCGCGGACGCGGACCCGAAACATCTCGGCCCGGAAAACGAGGGAAACGTTCCGCCGGGCGCGTGGGCGTCTCCGGCGTCGACGGAGGCGATCCCCCTGCCCGATACGCTCGCGGCGTGCGCGGACCTGATCCTGCGCACGCCCGACCCCGCGATGAAGGCGGCGCTTTCCCACCGCGCGTACGCGAAATTCGAACGCGAGACGCGTCGCGCGGATCCTCTGGCGGTGGGGATCGCGTCGCCGCCGGCGTCGCCGGCGCGCCCCGCCAAGCCGGAGCTCGTGCACCCGAAAGACGTCCCCTCTCCGAAGACGTGCGCGCTGGGCTTCTCCGCGGCGATGATGCACAACATCGCGCACATCGAGCTGAACGCCATAGACCTCGCCTGGGACACGGTGGCGAGGTTCGCGCCCATGCACGCGTCCCGGTTCCCGCGAAACGCCGGAGGCGGGGAGGGTTCACTAAAAAAAAAAGGCGCGCGCGCGTTCGCGGGCCTGCCCGACGCGTTCTTCCTGGACTTCGCCAAGGTGGCGGACGACGAGAGCCGGCACCTGGGGTGGTGCCTGCAGCGGCTGCAGGAGATGGGCGTGGCGTACGGGGACATACCCGCGCACAACGTGCTGTGGGAGGGCGCGCAGTCCACCGCGGACTCGCTGCCCGCGCGGCTGGCCGTGGTGCCGTGCATGCAGGAAGCGCGGGGTCTGGACGCCGGGCCCCGGCTGGTTTCGAAACTGCGCGGCCGCGGCGATAACCGCTCGGCGGATATCATCGCGCGCATCTCCGCGGAGGAGCTCGCGCACGTCGCCGTGGGCGTCGCGTGGTTCAGGCACGTCTGTGGTGTGCTCTCGGTGGACCCGCGCGCGGCGTTCTCCGCGGAGATCGAAACGCACGCGCCCGAGTCGCTGCGCGGGCCGTTTAACCACGCGCACAGGGTGGACGCCGGCTTGGAGCCGGACTGGTACGCCACGCGCGGCGACGACGGAGCGTTCCGCATGGGCCGCGAGTTCCCGGAAGACGAAGGCGTCGCGGGTGACGAAGGTTTGTCCGGCGAGTTAGTCAGGCGGTTGAGGGACGTGCTCGCGATGGAGGGGGTCTCCGACCTGGACGACTGAGCCGAGCGGACGTGAACGCGTCGCGCGCGCGCGCGTAGCTCCGGTCCCGGCGGCGCGATACGGTACGTGTGTCATATCATTATAAGCGTTGCTCGGTCATTTTTAAAAAGAATGGAATTGGCGTATAAGAGCCACGATCGTTTTACGTCACGAACTCCGTCGCGCATCACGCCACGGTGACGGTGTCCGACTCCTCGTGCACCTCCGCGGCGGAGGCGTCCGCCTCGGCGCTCCGCGCAAACTCCGAGTCGGCGTCGTCCTCGAAGACGTGCCCCATCTTCTCGCGCTTCGTCTCGATGTAGCGCTTGTTGTCCAGCGTGATGGGCGCGAACAGAGGCACGCGCCCCACGATCGTGAGCCCGAACCCCTTCAGACCGTGGTACTTCGCCGGGTTGTTGGTCATGAGCTTGATCGTCCGCACGCCGAGGTCGGTCAGGATCTGCGCGCCGACGCCGTACTCGCGCGAGTCCACCGGCAAACCGAGATCCTCATTCGCCTGCACGGTGTCCCGCCCCTCGTCTTGCAGGTTGTACGCCCGCAGCTTGTGCCCCAGGCCGATGCCGCGCCCCTCCTGCCCGCGCAGGTACACGATCACACCCCTCCCTTCCTCCGCCACCTTCTTCATCGCCATATCCAGCTGGTTCCCGCAGTCGCACCGAGCACTGCGGAAGATGTCCCCCGTCAGGCACTCGCTGTGCACGCGCACCAGCACGCTCTCGCCCGCCGCCGCCTCGGCGCCGTCGCCGTACACGAACGCGACGTGCTCCATCCCGTCAACCTTGGACTTGTAGGAGACCGCGGTGAACTCGCCGTGCTCCGTGGGGACGCGCGCGGACGCCGTGCGCTCGACCAGCACCTCGCGCTTGCGGCGGTACCGCACCATGTCGCTGATGAGCACGAGCTTCAGCCCGTGCTCCTCGGCGAACACCTTGAGGTCGGGAAGGCGCGCCATCGAGCCATCGCTGTCCTTCACGATCTCGCAGAGCACGCCCGCGGGCCCGCAACCGGCCATGCGCGCGAGGTCCATCGCCGCCTCGGTGTGCCCCGTGCGCTTCAGCACGCCGCCCTCGCGGTAGCGCAGGGGGAAGACGTGGCCGGGGCGCACGAAATCATCGGCGTCGGCGTCGGGTTGGCCCAGCCGCGCGATGGTGGCGGCTCGTTCGCCCGCCGAGATGCCGGTGGTGGACGCCTTGAGGTCCACGGAGACGGTGAACGCCGTGCGCATGGCGTCCTCGTTCTCCTTGTTGCTCACCATGAGGGGAAGCTCGAGCCTGTCCGCGGTGTCGTCGGTCACGGAGACGCATACCAAACCGGAGCTGTGCCGGATCATGAAGTGCATCGACTCGGGCGTCATCTTGTCCGCCGCGCCGATCAAGTCACCCTCGTTCTCGCGGTCCTCGTCGTCCAGCACCACCACGAACTTGCCCGCGGCGACGTCCGCGAGCGCGTCCTCGATGGACGAAAACCCGGGCGTGGGCTCGTCGGGGTCCAGGTCCGCGCCCTCCGCGTCGGGGTGCCACGAGGGCACCGCCGCGGGCCGAGCGCCCCGGACGGCATGACGCGTCGACGTCGACACCGACGAAACGAGCCGGGGGAGGCGGAACCCCGCGGGGCGGCCGAAAGGGCGCGCGGCGAGGCGCTGCACGGAGCCCACAGTGCGACGAGCCGCCGCCTTGCCGGCGCGCGCGCTAACCACGGCGCCGAGCGCGGAGCCCATCGTGAAGGCGGACATCTCGAAGTGCGCGCGTCGATACGAGCCGTCCAATTAAATCCTCGGTCTGGCGAGAAAAGCCTCCGCGGGTCGCGAGCGTGTGCGCGTCGACCGGGCGTGCGTGCGTGCGAGTGCGGTGGCGGACTCGCGTGCGCTCGCTGAGTGAAAGTGCGACGGGTGCGTGTGGGGACGCGCCGCGCGGGTGAAGTGCGCGGACTCGGCGGCTTCCGAAAGCGCCTTCTTGCGGCGCGTTTGCCAAAAAAAAAGATCTTGTATTCGTAAATTGCAGACTGCTTCGTCACAAGTGCTGCGCGATTAAAGTGGATGGGGTTCGCTAATCCACAGAGTTCCGTGCTTTTTCTTCGCCGCGTGTGCCAGACAGTGGCGGGGCCGGCATTTCACGTGGTTCTTTCCCCCGGTCGTTCGTCAGACGAAGAAAAGCAGCATTCGTCGTCGTATTCCGAGGGGCGCGTGAGGCGATGGCGTCTTCCGGCGCGTACGCCACGCCGCTGCGGGAGAATCAGGTTGGTCTGTTCGGCGACGGCGCGGCGCAACCGCCCACGCCCAACACCAACGTCCGCGTGCTCATCGCGCAGAAGGAGAAGGTGGGTGTCCCGCGTCGCTCCCGGGAAATGTTTGGCGAACGAACGCTTCGACGCATTCGCGCATTCTTCATCAGCCGGATGAGAGGACGCTCCTTCTCGCGTTCTTCTCCACGCGCGCCGAGACGCGACGCGCTCCCTGACACGCCGTTTCCACCACCGCCCCACGATCACGCGCGACCTTAACCTTCAGGAGCTCGTGGCGCTCTCCGAGCAGCGCCTGAACCAGCTCAACGCGCGCGCGGCGGACATCGAGGAGCGCCTGCGAGGCAAGGAGACGGAGCTGGCGCAGACTCGGACGCAGTTCCAGCAGCTCACGGCAGATTTCCGGTACAACCTGAAGCTGCTGGAGGACCGCGACGCCGAGCTCGAGCGGCTGGACGGCGCCGTCGTCACGCACCGCGCGTCCGCGGAAAAGGCGGAGCAGGCGCTCGCCGCGGCGCGCGCGGCGGCGAGCGAGAAAGACGCCGAGCTGCGTCGGCAGAAGGCGCGCGTGGGCGAGCTCGAGGCGTACCACGCCGAGAAGGTGGAGCGGTTGCGGAAGCAGACGGACGAGGCTCGGTACGCGCGCGACGACGCGCTGCAGCGGCAGAAGGACGACTTCGCCAACCTCGAGCGCGCGCTCGTGCGGCAGTTGGAGGAGCAGAAAGCCGCGCTCGAGACGGAGCGGCGCGAGGCGGCGGAGGAGACGCAGAGGGCGCGGCTGGAGCAGACCGAAGCGATAGCTGTCCCCTTGAACGACTTGCGCCGCGAGCTGAGCGACGAGAAGGCACAGACGCTGGCGCTCGCCGCGGAGCTGGAGGCGTGGCGCGCGCGCGAGGAGAACACCAGGGGCGAGCTGGCGAAGAGCGAGACGGCGCGCCGCGCCGCCGAGCAAAACGCCGTGGCGGTGTACGAGAAGCTCGCCGAGACGGAGAACACGGTGGGCGCGCTGAGAGGGGAGGTGGCTGAGCTCCGCGCGTTCAAGGACCTGGCGCCGGAGGAGAGCGAGCGGATGGCGGCGGTCGCGAGGCGGGACGCGGAGGCCGAGGCGATGGCGAGGCGGGACGAGGAGTTCAAGACGCGCGAGCGCGAGGCAGACAGGCTGCGCGCGCGCATCGCGACGCTGGAGGAGGCGCTCCGTGTGAGCCGGAGGGAAAAGAAGATCTCTTCGGAGATCTCCGCGGGGTCTTCCGGCGCGAGGCGCGCGAAAGGCAAGCGGGTCACGATCCGCGAGGACTCGCCGAGCGACGGGGGCTCTTCGGCGTCCTCGAGCGACGCCGAGTCCGAGTCGGACGCGACGCCGCCGCCCCGGCGGAGACGCGGCGGCGGCGCCGACGCGTCGCCGCCTTCCATCGGAACCTCGGCGCCGCCCTCCATCGGAAAGGAGAAACCCGAGGCGGTCGCGGCGGCGAGCGCGGCGGCGGCGGCCATCGCCGAGATGGAGCACAAGACCCGCGTCCGCGACCTCGCGCGGCGCGGAGTCAACCCCGACGCGGCGGCGTCTTCCTCGCAGGTGGAGCGCGTGTGGAGCGCGCTGCCTCCCCGCGCGCCCGCGCCCGCGCACGTCGCGGTGTCGCGCGCGGAGATCGAGAAGGCGGCGGCGGCGGCGGTGGAGGCGGCGCTCGCGTCCAGAATGCACGCCCCGCGTGCGCTCGAAGCCGACGCCGCCGCGAACGCGGCGCCGGACGCCAGCGCCGGCGCCGGCGTCGACGCCGGCGCCGACGCCGACGAAACCTCGCCGCGCACGAAACTGGCCAACGCGAAGCGCGCGGTTGAGGTTTCCAGCGCCTCCGCGGTGAAGGCGGCGAGGAAGGTGACCTCGGCGGGCAAAAAGAAACGCGCGCGCGTGAAGCCGCGTCCGCCCGCGTTTCCCGGTTTCCGTCCCTCGGCCTTCTCTCAAGCGTCGTCGCCGACGAACGGAACGTTCGGCGCGAAAAAACGCGCGCCGTCCAGCTTGGCCGCCGTGGAGGCGCGCGAGGCGCGTCTGCTGGCAGAGCTGGAGGGGAAGGTCGCGGCGCTCTCGTCGGGGAGGATACGGACCGGGCGGTCGGCCGTTCGAAAGGCGCTCAGGTAGGGCGCCGCGCGCGAGGAAAGAGAGTTCGTTCGAGGAACGTATGACACGAAGGCGAGAAGCGCGTTCGCGCGTAGCTACGTAGACGAGCTTTTCAAGTCTCGCGGTACGTGTCAAGTGTAGTAGACTCTGCTGGCGCGATGGATGGATTGAACGCGCGATTCCTACGTCGCCCCGTCATCGACGCGCGCCTGTGTGTGTCCTCACATCTTAAGCGCCTTCTGCTTCTTGGTCGCCTTGCGCATCTTCGCGTGTTTCGCGATGGTTTTCGGGTTGGTGACCTCCGCCTTGATGATCCCCGTGCGCTTGATGTTCTCATCCTTCTGTTGCTTTTTCGCCGCCCGGCGCTGGTGCTCGGCTTTCCGGTCCGCGCGCGCCTCGTCCGCCTTCTCCTTCATCGCCTCCTGGAACGCCTTCTTCGCCGCCTTCTCCTTCATCCGGTCGTCCCACGACTTCGTGCCGCCGGTCTGCGCCTTCATGAAGCTCGCCGCCCGCTGCTTCGCCGGCTGCTTCCACGCTCTGCCGCTCGCCTTGCCCACCACCTGCTTGTACGTCGGGCGGCTCGCTTTCCGCAGGCGCTCCACCTCGTGCTCGTCCACCATCTCGTCGTCCTCCAGGCCGTGCTCCTCCACCTCGCGCGCGCGCTTGCGGCTCGGCCGCCCCGCGGCGAACCCGCGCATCTCCGGGCCGGTGATGAACGTCTCCTGCGCGGGAACCCACGGCTCGTCGGTGATGACCACCGGCATCGTGACCGTCGGCGCGAGGAAAACGGGACGTGCGGGAGCAATGCCGCCGCCCCCGGGAAAGGCGGCGGTCTCGCTTTGAAGAGAGTCCGATTTCTTTTTTTCAGTCTTCGCAAATCGTGTATATTTTCCAAAAGCTTGTCACTGAACATACATAGCGCTGAATGTTCGGTGCAGACAGAATCTGCCGGTGGCTTCTTCAAGTTCAGAGGCGCTGAGCGCCCACCATTTCGGGCGCCGTCGCGAGGAAAGTATCCGGGGCGTTCGCGCATTGCGACTGGCGCGGCGTCGAGAGACGCGCGAGTCGGCGCTCGAGCGGGGAGCGACATGTTCGCTCGAGCCGCGGCGCGCGCCGCGCGACGCGGTTGGTCCGCGGCGAGCGTCCCCGGCGCGCCTTCGCGCGTGGAGGCGGCTTCCGCGTCCGACGCGACGTTTTCTGGCGTTCGGGCCGCGCGATGGACGTTCGCGGCGACGATGGCCACGGTGCCGCTGGCGGTGGAGTCGGGGAGCCTCGCGGCGTCGTACGGCAGCGCGATGCTGAGCCCCGACGACCTGCGGCGCATCGCGCACGACCTCGGGGCGAGGAAACGCACGCGCATCGAGGGACCCAACGTTCCGCGCGCGCGCGCGGTGCTCGTGCCGCTGTGCCACGACGAGGAAACGGGCGCGCCGCACGTGCTGTTTACCGTGGCGCCGGACGACTTCGGCGCGCCTCACGTGGGGTTCCCGGGCGCGCCCATCGCGAGGACCGTGCGTCCGCGAGACGCGCACAGCGTGTCCAGCGCGATTCGTGACGCGCTCGACGCGCTCGAAGTCGCGGGCGCGGATCTGACACCCGAAACCGACGCGAAACCGGCGTCGAGTCAAAAAACGCGCTCGAGCGACGCGTCGGGCGCGCTGTTCGACCGGCTGGAGATCCTCGGGTTGTCCTCGGACTGCCCCGACGTCCCGCGGCAGACCGCCGTGACGCCCGTCGTGGGGTACCTCGGGCGACTCGACGTGCTCGCGCTCGAGCGGAACGCCGCGGCGCGCGCGTCGGAGAGAAACGCGCCCGCGCTCATGGCGATGTCGCTCGAGGAGCTGCTGAGCCGCGAGAGCGTGGACGCGCGCGTGGTGCCTGGGGTGGGCCCCATGCCCGTGTTCAACGCGCACGCGCCCCCGGAGCGCCCGCTGCAGATCTGGGGGCTCACCGCGCAGATCCTGCACGCGGTCATGCGCGTGGTCGTCGGCCCGAGGGCGGAGTACGCGGACGCGCTCTACGGGCCGTTCACGAGGAAAACCAGAACCAGGGGGTGAGGTTTGCGAAAAACGGAATTCGCGGAATTCGCGCTTTCGTGTAGGTGGCGAGAGCGCTCGGACTCCGAGCGCGCGCGCGTCGTGACTATAGCTATAGACCGTCGCGCGATACTACAAGTACGTTACGTTCGTATTAATATTCTTTAGTCGAATTCAACCTCTGGCGTTTTCTCGGGCGTTTTCTTTCGACGCCGCCTGTTCGTCGCGCGAACACGACGCGCCATCATCCGTCACCTGCGTTTGTATATGCACGCCTTGAGCGAGGGCCAGCGGACGCGCGGCGGGCGCTTCGCGCCGGACTTGACCAGGCGGAGCGCGAAGAACATTTTGTTCCGCTCGTCCACGGAACCCTGCAGCTTGAACCCCAGCTCGGTCGCGGCGGCGATGAACGACTCGATGGTCGCCACGCCCTTCGAGCCGTCGAAACGGCTGCGCACCTCCGCGATCCAGCACACGCCGCCCACCTTCAGGACCGGAGAAGCAAAAAAAAAAAAAAAAAACGTGTCAGTTCATACCGTTTCTCTCCGAGGACGCGGCGTCGCGACGGAGAGACGGGTGAAGAAACGTGTCGGGGCTTCGTCCAGCCGGTGGGCTCATCGTGATCACCCGTCGGTGAAAGGGAAGCGTCCGTCTGTGTGTTCTGGCGCGCGTGAATAATACGCGCCCGTCATCGGCGGACGAGCGCGCGAAGACTGTGCGCGCCCTCGTTTCTCGTTTCGCGTCGTCGGCGTCGTTCGGGGATGCGAAAATCCTTCGGGGGCCGAAAGTCAAAAAAAACGCGGAAAAGCGCGGGACGCGTCCGCCGGTCGCGGTCGAGTGGCGCGCCCGTACCCTGTGCGCCTCTTCCATGAACGACCCGTAGTCCGTCCCCATGAGCGACAAAGAGAACACCGCCACCTCCACGGACGCGTCCTCCAGGGGCACGTTCGCCATGTTGCACGCGACCACGCCCTCCGCTTCGCTCTCGAGGTCGAAGGAATGCACCGTCTTCTGCGGCGCGCGCCTCGCCAGCTCGGCGTCTCCGCACCCGAAATCCGCCACGCGCAGCGTCTTGGGCAGCGTCGCGAGCCACTTGAGGCACGCGTCCACCGGCCTCACCGGCCACTCCTTGGTTTGCTCGCGGAACCCCGCGTGGTACGCCGAAAACATCCCCGGCTGATCCTCCACCATCCGCAACGCCTTGTCCCCGGTGGTCGTGTACAGCGCCTCGTTCAGCATGCGGAACTGCCCGCCGCTCAGCTTGGCGCGCATCTTGTCCACCAGCGACGGCTTCTTCTTCATGGGATCGCGCGCGCGAGCCTTCTCGAAGGCATCCGGGTCCTCATCCTCCCCCGAGTCCTCCTCCCCCGACGGCGACGCGCCCTCCGCGTCGTCGTCGTCGTCCGATTCCGCGAACGCGGCGTCCAACGCCGCGTCTTCGTCCGAGTCGATCTCGCCGTCGTCCTCGTCGCTGCTGAACGCCTCGCCCCAGTCCCCTCCCTCCCCTGCGCCGCCCGAGGGGGACGCGGCGTCTTCCTCCGAGCCGTCCGCCTCCGAGTCCGAGTCCGAGTCCGCCGCCGCCGCCTCGCGGAGCGCGGCGGCGCGGCGCTCTAGCGCCTCCGCGGCTTCGCGCTTCTCGCGGCGCGCGCGCGCCTTGGCCGATTCCTCGGGCGCGCCCTTCGCGCTCCGGTCAGGGTTCGGCTTAATCGCCGCCTCGGCCTTATCCCGCGTGGCGGTCGTGGCGTCGCCGGGAACGAAACCCGGCGTGACCTGCGCCTTGGCATCCTCCGCGTCGCGCGCCGTTCGCGCCTTCTCGCGCCGCTCCTTGCGCTTGGCGTTTTTGTTTTTGCTCCCGGCGTCGTCGCCGCCCTTCGCGAGCGCGCTGACCCCCGCGGCGGTGCCCACCGCCAGCTTCGCAGGCAGCGGTTTCACGGGCCGAGTGACCGGTAAGCCCCTCTCCAGTCGGTCCGCGCGACGCTTCTCCGCCGCGCGCGCGCGCTTCTCGGCGGCGCGGCGGCGGCGGCCGAGGACCTTCCCGGAGATGCCCGGCTCGACTTCGTTCGCGTCGTCGCCGTCGCGCTCGGCGGCGGCGGCGCTGAGCGCGGCGTACTTCTGCCTCTTCGCCTCCCTGCGCTCGTCGAAGCGCTCATCCGCGAGCTTCTTCTTGTCCGCCTCGGACCCGAACCGCATGTCCACCTTGACCTTCTTCTCCGGCCGCGGCGGTTTCACGCGGTTCACGACTGGCTCTTTCGATCGCTTCTTCTTCTCTTTCGATCGCCCCGCGTCCGCGTCCGCGCGTTCGCTCCCCGCGCGCGCGTCTCTCGCGCGCTTGTTCTCGCGCGCGGACGTCTCGCCTTGCCAGTCGTACGTCTTCCACGCGGGGCCGGCGCCGCCCAGATCGAGCTCCTTGCCGTCGTTCTCGAACGAGGGCACGGACATGAACATGTCGTCGTCGTCGGCGGCTGACTTTGTCTCACGCCGCCGCTTCTCCCCGGCGCCGGGCGCGTGGCCCTTGCCGGACGACGCGCCCGCCGCAGAGCCCTTCTTCTTCTTCCCCGTGATCGTGGGCTTCATCGCGGGGGGGGAAGGGCGCGACCGCGTCGTGGTGTGCGCCCCCCGTGCGGAGCAGCGCCTCTCTCGGAAACAGCGCTGCCGCCGACAACGTTCGTCGCGAACTTCTGAGTTGATTTCGCGGCGCCGGGCGCCGGGCGAGAACATGTGACGCGGGAACCAGCGTCCCGTCGGAATCGGGAATTTTCGCGGAGAGGCCGCGGGCTCAGATAAACCATCGGATCGGCCCCATCTCCCTCCCAGAACAACCGCGCGTCGGCATTTCGTTCCCCCTCCTCTCGTGATGTCTCTCCCCGTGGAAGGAAGCACCGTCCTCGTGACCGGCGGCGCCGGCTACATCGGCTCGCACACCTGCCTTCAGCTCCTCGAGGCTGGATGCAAGGTGGTCGTGGTGGACAACCTCGACAACTCCAGCGAGGAGTCCCTGCGCCGCGTCAAGGAGCTCTGCCCCGCCAAGGCGGCGAACCTGTCGTTCCACGCGTGCGACATCCTGGACGCCGCCGGTTTGGACAAGGCGTTCGCCGCGCAGAAAGTGGACGCGGTGATCCACTTCGCCGGCCTCAAAGCCGTGGGCGAGTCCGTGGCCAAGCCGATGCGGTACTACAGCAACAACATCGCGGGCACGGTGGTGCTCGTCGCGGCGATGGAGAAGGCCGGGTGCAAGTCCATCATCTTCTCCTCCTCCGCCACGGTGTACGGCGAGCCCGCCACCGTGCCGTGCACGGAGGACTTCCCCACCGCCGCGCTCAACCCGTACGGACGCACCAAGCTCTTCATCGAGCACATGCTGACGGACCTGCAGGCGTCCGACGCGGCGTGGCAAGTCGTGCTTCTGCGCTACTTCAACCCCGTCGGCGCGCACCCGAGCGGGCGCATCGGCGAGGACCCCAAGGGCATCCCCAACAACCTGATGCCCTTCGTACAGCAGGTGGCGGTGGGTAGGCGCCCGCAGCTCTCCGTGTACGGCGACGACTACCCCACCGAGGACGGCACCGGCAAGCGCGACTACATCCACGTCATGGACCTCGCCGACGGGCACGTCGCGGCGCTGCGGTTAGTGCGCCGCGACCGCGAGTGCGGGTGCGTCACCGTCAACCTGGGCACGGGCACGTCCACCTCCGTGCTCGAGCTCGTCAAGGCGTTCGCGGAGGCGGCGGGGAAGGAGATCCCCATGCAGATCGTCGCGCGGCGGCCGGGGGACGCCGCCGAGGTGTACGCCAAAACGGATCGCGCGCGCGAAGTGCTCGGGTGGGAGGCGAAGCACTCCATCGCGCAGTGCTGCGTGGACCAGTGGAAGTGGGCCTCGGAGAACCCCTACGGGTACGGCGAGGCGGAGTGAGGTACGTGAGGTATATGAGTACCACAAGGTATCGTATATGAACGCGCATTCGAAGGAATAATACCGTCGCGGCGTCCACTTGTCATGTTTCCGAGTACAACACTACCATTTGTAGTAGTTACGTATGAGCATTCAGTCACCATTGTTATGCAAAGTTGACGGAAAATCGCACAAATTTTTCGCCACGCCCCGCGGCTCCTCCGATGATGGATGGAAGGCTCGTGTGGATGGCAAATCGAGCGCGTTCCCTGCGCACTCCACCACGCGCGTTGGTACCGGCGGTGCGTCTGCCTCGTAGTGGCCATTCGGTTCCCCCACGACTCGAGCGCGCGCGATTTCGGTTCCACGCGACGTGCGATACGCCCGAAC
>Ga0181559_10002480_pt1 | contig 18248 bp, 14 predicted proteins | sample 011ome_21_FD_133752 | JGI IMG/M metagenome (GOLD analysis project Ga0181559, IMG submission 133752) | Coastal salt marsh microbial communities from the Groves Creek Marsh, Skidaway Island, Georgia - 011508AT metaG (megahit assembly) | ecosystem: Environmental > Aquatic > Marine > Intertidal...
GATTTATTGGTCAACAACGCCGGCACTTACATTGATCCACCTTTTCTTGAACTTAGTCCTGAATGTTTCCAACGCACCATGCACCTGAACGTTCATGCTGGATTCTTTTTAACTCAAGCCTTTGCAAGGAATTGGATTGCCAGCGGTGTTAGCGGTCGAGTGCTGTTTACGGGTTCCATTAACGGACTGCTTTCAGAGCCTGATCATACCGCCTATGACACGAGTAAAGGTGCCGTCGCCGCGATGGTGCGTTCGCTTTGTGTGACGCTTGCACCGCATCAAATACGCGTTAATTCCATGGCTCCTGGATTGGTTCGAACTCCATTGACCGACGTTTTGAATACGAATCGTGATCTTGAGCAATGGATGAAATTACACACACCCTCAGGTGAAGTCCCCGACGCAGACGTGTGCGGTGGCGCAGCAGTCTTCTTGCTATCGGACGCAGCGCATCATATCCATGGGCAGACGTTGTATGTTGATGGCGGCATGAGTGCTTGGCAGCAACCCGATGCGCCCGAAGGTTGGACGATCCGTTAGATCGTTTCGTTAGCCAATCATCCTAGGTATCATTCGCGACTAGCTGTTTGTGCGTTGCTTTTTCACCGATCGGAACGTAGCAGCTTTGCTCTAGCCTTGATTGCGGAATGCACCCTGAGGTTAAAACAAGACGGCCCCCAAGCAAAGCAATACAGCAGTCGATGATTCAAGAACACGCGAGATTCAAGAACGTGCGACGCTTGTTCTTTTAGCGAGTTCATTCGAATCAGATTAATTGGGTTTCAAGCCGGCAATTGGCATCCTGACTCGGTACAAACCGGTGCGTGCTGTCACGTACATCGTTTTTCGATCCGATCCTGCGAAGGTGACGTTGGCAGGTTGTTCGGGGAACTGCACCAAGCCAATGGCTTGACCACTTGGAGAGAAAATCTCTACTCCAAGGTGCGTGGTGAAGTATAGGTTTCCCTCGACATCCACCACCATGCCGTCGCCACCCGTTCCTGCTTTTCCCTCGGGTTGTGTGAGTGTGCAGAAAGTTCGACCGTTTTCTAATTTGCCGGGGGACACTACATCGTAAACAAGCATTTCAGATTGATGGCTGGGTGCCACGTAGAGTTTCTTACCATCAGGAGACAGGGCAATTCCGTTCGGTGCTGCAATGTGCTCGGTTACACGCGTCACCATCCCGGTCTCTGCGATGTAATAAACAGATTGGATTCCTTGGGGCAGTGGATCCGGAGCACGGAAAAGCGGGTCCGTAAAGTAGATCCCACCTTTTTGATCGATGACGAGATCGTTTGGTGCATTGAAGCGTTTTCCGTCGAACGAGTCTGCCAAGACCGCAACATCTTTCGTCTTTGTGTTGTAGGAGACGACTTGGCCATCCATCTGACACGCTAGTAGTCGCCCTTTTGAATCAACAAGAATTCCGTTGGTGTGTTTTGAATCATTCGTGAAAAGATTTACATCATCGCTTTCACCTACAACATGAATGGACGCGTTGGGTATATCGCTAAAATATAAATGCCCATCAACACCCCAAGCCGGTCCCTCCGTAAAAGCAAAACCTGTTTTGACGGTTTCAATTTTTCCTGTCGGTTGAATTGAGTCAGCAGCCGGCAAGAATGCGGTGACAAAGCAGGTAAACAAAGTTGCGGTGATGCCCGCGGCTTGATGGATGGTGTAACGCATGGGTCGCTATCGTCTTGGTTAGGTTGAGCTTTGGGGATAACAGTATAGGCGTGGTTGAAGATCACGCGACTTGACCGGAATTTATACATCGTTCATCGAAGCGATGCGATCGCGCACTTGTTTCACCCAGAAAAACTTTTGGCACCTTTCTATGCTAGGTGATCCGCTCGCATCCGAGAAAAGAATTTCTGCAGTGGGCGAGGGGATTGGTGCTGATCAATCAATCCAGAGTTTGGCAAAAAGTGTTGGGTATCATCCGTCCATCCATCCCAGACGATCCCGTGCACGTAGGGTTTTGCCAGTAGCATTGGCAGAATCGGCTCGATGAGTTCAAGCTGCGAAGATGCGGTTAGGTCTGACGAACTGCATTGCTCGGCTGCACCCAGCATTGTCCCGGCAGGGTCGGCACGAAGTGCCAGCGGGTCGTTGGTTCGGTCGCCGGGAGCGCTCAGTTGGATTAGTAGCGGCAAGCCTAGGCCGCTCCAGCGATCCAGATGTTGTGAAAGATCCATTGCAGAGCGGCGCATTGAGCCACCGGATGCGTAGCCCAGCTTGATGTCTAATCCGATGCCCGCCAAACCAAGCCCGCAGCGTACCAGTGTTTCTCCAATTTTCAACGCCGGGACTCCAGCGTGATTGTTTCGTAAGTATTCGCCAAACGGTTGGTCAAAGGAGATGATCGCGGGGGTGTCAGGGTCTGCCCCTCGTGCCGTCTGGAGAACCGAAAGACTTAGTCGCATGATTTGTTCATCATTCAAGCAAACAGGACCGGCGTTGTTGATACCGGAGAGGCAGTTCCAAAGCTGTACTGATCCTCTAAGCGAATTGATCGTTCGCTCGACGTAATTGATCGCCGCATGGTGGAGCGAATCAAAGTTAACATCGGTTTGTAGAATCCATTCCGGTAGTAACTCTTCTTCGAAATCAACAAGCGGTCCTGCAATAGTTCTTAGTCCGATTTCCTGAAATTGACTGATGGTGCTGATTGTTTTTGAGAAGTCAAAGTTGCCAGGTGTTTTTTCTATGTCTCGCCAGTTAAAACGCACCGCTGCGGTGTTGAACGTTTGTAAGTAACAATCTCGCATCGGAATTGCATCAGCAATGTTTTCCGTGGTGCTGGCAGGTAGATTCGTGATTGCAGGTAAAACGGAACCTGCAAGTAGAGTGCCTAATTTAGGATCGCGTTGTTTGCGTTGTGCAATGGAGCGTGTTGCGTAGTCCTGCGCGAGAAGATCGAGGGCTTTCTCGAGGTGCGAGATGGCCCGCATCGATTGTTGAGCTGAGTTGAGTGGGTGATGCTTTAGCTTGAGGGCGTTCAAGAAGCAGGAGGTTCCCTCATGAAGATGTTCTTGAAACGCATCGCTCGGCGTAATCCCATAACGTTCCCATTCCGCAGCAAGCGTTCTCGCTCGATAGCAACTACCTCGAGCCAGTTCGATAGCGAGTTGGTAAGACTGTGTCTCGGAGGGGCTAAGGGTGCAGGTGGAAAGAAGTCGAGTCCCAAGATTTTCAACGGGCCATAGGATTTGTAATTTCCCTGAAGACGCAATTTTGATTTTGAGTTTTAGGCCATTCCCATCTTGTTCAGTTTGGGTTTGCCAAGGAGTACCGCCTACTCCACAAAAGTGAGCACTATCCCACACTGAACTAGGCAGGGTTTCACGAATTTCTTTTGGGACTTGTAGTAGGAATTGACCCATGGTTTTTGCGTGGTCAGGGCAAACAGTGGTTATCTTCACGCCGTGAACTGCCAGAGAAAAGACTCGCAACAACGCTTGATGCACTCCCGCGATTGACAGAAGCCTCGTATCCTAATCGTTCTCCTTTCCCCCTGCGACCGTACGCAGGCACTGGATTGGGGACGAAACCAAAATAGTGAGCAGGTGTAAATGACAGACTCATCCCAAACCGATCAGGCGTTTTTTCAATTTGATTCAAACCGGGCCCTTCTGAGCACCAACTTGCCATTTCCCAAAAGAAGTGGAAAAGTCAGAGACGTCTATGACTTGGGAAACAGTTTGATGATTGTTAGCACTGACCGTATCAGCGCTTTTGATTACATTTTGCCGAGCGGAATACCAGAAAAAGGCCGACTTCTTACAGGGATGAGCGAATACTGGTTTCAACTGCTGGGGGTCAGGCATCATCTAATTAGCACTGCGATTCCTCCATCATTCGAATCACAATTTGATATCGAACCGCTACGCGGGCGCGTCATGTTTACCGAGAAGGCGAGTGTTGTGCCTTTTGAATGCGTGGTGCGTGGTTATCTTGAGGGAAGTGGTCTCAGGGAATACCAAGCCACCGGCGAGATTTGCGGTAATCGATTACCGGAGCAACTGGTCCAATGTGATAAGTTGCCAGATCCGATTTTCACGCCCGCGACCAAAGCAGAGGAAGGGCACGATGAGAACGTCTCCCTCGATCGAATGATCCAAGATCTCGGACCTAATCTCGCTGAGAAACTGAAGTCGCTGAGTCTTCGTATCTATCAAACCGCTTGCGACCATGCTTCATCCCGAGGCATTCTTATCGCCGACACGAAATTCGAGTTTGGAATCGTTGATGAAGAGGTCGTTTTGATCGATGAAGTTTTAACTCCAGATAGTTCTCGATTCTGGAGTGCCGAACAATATCAACCAGGGCAAGCGCAGCGGTCTTTTGATAAGCAGTTTGTTCGCGAGTGGCTATCGCAATGTGGCTGGGATATGAATAGCGATCCACCGGAACTGCCCGATGAAATTATCGAGCAGACGGCTGCAAAATATCGAGAAGCGTTTGAGAGACTTGCAGGGTCGTGATTCCCGACCGGTGTACTCTAGAATGCCCGGTCGAAGGTTTTAACCTTCCGTACTGGAGCCGAAATAATTGAACGTTGCAGATCAAGATGCTCAATCTAGTATCGTTCGATCTCTGGAACTTTTGAGTCAAAGAGAAGATCGCTCTAATTCAAGAATCTGGTTTAGAGAGTTGAGTTGATCGTCGGCTTGTTTTCGTTTCAAGTTTTCTCGCAAAATAATGTGGTCTGCGACTCGTAAAAAACGGTCGTACTTCACCTTGCGCTCAGCATCATTGAGTTCTGTGTTTGCTTGTTCCTTTAGCTCGGTGTAGCGATCGTAGCTCTCGTTTTCCTTGATCGCTTGAATGAACTCATCTTGTCGGTTGGTAAGCAATTCAATTGGAGTTGGGTTGAGGAGATTCGATAACTCGGGCCACTTTCGTCGTAAATCTTCTCGGATTTTCATTCGAAGTTTTTCACGTTCTGGTGGCTGTCGAGGTTTTCGTTTTTCTCCCTCTTTTTTTTCCGGATGAAGGAAGTTGTAGGCATCAACCAGCCGATCGTTTCCGTTGAGTTCAAGCTGTTCGGAGAGTCCAGCGAGGATTGCTTTTTCACTCGCGGTTGCCAACTCAAGAACTTGATCGTATTCGAGATCGTTTGGTAAGAGATCCGACTCTCCCTCGCCAAACTCACTGAACTCATCCAAGAAGATGTCGGAGGTTTTAATTGGGAAGTCAATGGTGTCAGCGGTCAGAATAACGTAAGCATGCGCTTCATCGAACGAGATGACTCCGTCTTGATCATAATCAGGTTTCTCAACGGGCTGACCAAGACGATCGGTACCAGTCAAAGCAGCGAAAAAATAACTGCTGTATTCTGCGTAGTTTGCCTCATTGATGTCGGGTGTGCATCCGGCGGCGGGACGATCATGAACGGTTGCAAAAAATCCTACACGTGGTTGCGGCGAAACTCCCTGTTCAGGGTCGGCACCGCGATACATTAATCTTGCAAAACCTCCTGCGTGGCATTGAACCATGATCACGACCACGGTTACTTGGTCGTTCAGCAAATCTAGACTCTCTGACATTTCTTTTACCGATAGCGAGGTGCGACCCCATGTTGCGATGGTCGTATTGTAGGGCTGTTTTTTGTCAGAACTGCCATTGCCGTGTGATGTGACATAGATAAACAGTCGGTCACCGGCTTGAATCTCTCCGCTTTTATCTTTGAACCACTGTTTGAGGTTTTCAGGCTTCGTTGAGTCTCGCACATCAGCGATGTCGTGATTCCGGTAATTAAGTCCAAGGTTTCTTTGCGTTGCAAAAAACTCGGCCATGAGCCGGTTTGGCTCTGGCACACTCATTCGATCCATGACTTGTAAATCAGCACCGGGATCATTCCCGTCAGCAAAATAAATATCATGTTGGATCTCACTGTCGAACCGCTCGCCAAGGATCCGTTGAAAGTACAGAACGTTGCGTTCTAGTGATGCTTGATTCCCCGACGGAAGATATCCACCTCCGATGGTTAGAAAGAAGTTCTTTGCTTGCACACTTGCGGGCAAAAAAAGGATAAAAGTGATGCCCAGAATCGAATGAATGCAACGGCGAAATGTCTGGTTCATGGTGAACCTCTGCAAGGATGTGGTTGGGATTTCTGAAGCCTCAATCCTCTTGTTCAATCATGGTTGTTCAACAATGGTTCTAAAACGTTGTTGCAACGGTTTGACGGCTTCGGTCAGCGATTTTTACTCAGTCGTAGGTCTGGCTAAAAACAACTGTTGATTGGCTTCCTTGCAGAACACCCGAGAGTTTTGCGCTTGAATCCTGTGGTTTGGAAATCGCACTCACAAGGTGTTTTCGGGCTGGCGTGAAGCTAGTTCCGGAACCCCTGCTGTGACGTTAGGGCGATTCAAGAAGTAACCTGCATGCCAGTATGCCCTTGCTCGTGATGGTTTAAAAATCTGAGTAAGGGATTCGCGACGGTGTCTTGCCACCGTGCAGAAGCATAGCTCACTCTAATCTTGAGACGGCCTCGCCTAGCGTACACGGTGGAACGAACTAGCAGGGTAGCCCCGATTTGAGCGGAATACACCAAAGAATTCAGGCAAAATGGAATGTTTTGGCCAAACGAAAGAGTTGCGGCTCCGATCGTTACCGTTTGGTAGATTGCCGAAACCGCTCCATTTAGGGGGCTTTTGCCGAGAAGAAAAAGTAGGGCTGGCAGGACTTGAACCCGCGACCTAGGGATTATGAGTCCCCAGCTCTAACCAACTGAGCTACAGCCCCTTTATTTTGCATACTGTAAGGACTTTTCAATTCTATCGGGAGGTCCTGTCGGGATGAACCAGTGAATTCCTTCTCAATCTGGTGGATTCAAATTCTTTGCCCGAATTCTCGCTATCAATTAGAAGCTTTAGCCGCCGAGCAATTCGGGGGATGAATTCGCCGTTTTGACTGGGCTCACCGCGATAACGGGTGCAACCTCCTTTGTCTGGTGAACAGCGAGGTATTTCGTGGCAACGGTAAGCAGCTTGTCTCCTGGACAGCAACTTTTGACACACCAGGGGCTGAAGGTTTGGGGATTCTGATGATTGAAAGTTCAGGTAGTTGAGTGACCGAAAGATTTAGATACCTAACCAAAAGCCACATCCGATCGTGACGAGATTGGTAAAGAACGCGAGTGTGATCGCAGACCTTGGACGACAGCCTAGCGACAGGCGGTACGCTGCTGCTTCCACGAAAAAGACAGCGACTTCGATGATCGTTATTGGTGCCAGTAATTGTTCGCGCACATGATAGGCAATTGGGTAGGTGAGGAAGTTGACCGCTATGCAGCAGAGAAGGATATAAAGCTGCGGCTCCAATCGTTTCCATCGAATAACAATGTACGCGGCAACCAACTCTAAGAATACATTCACGACCAAAAGAAACGGAAAAGACTGACTAATCACACTCTCTCCGTATCATTGGCGTCATCACTTTCCATCGAGTCAGAGCGGGCAATCGTCGAATCTTTCGATTGAGTTTTATTCTTCCTCCGAAGTGTCAGCCAGATCACGACGCAACCACAGAAACCCAGAATGCTAATGGCGATTTTCGCTAAGGGGCTAAATTGATCGTCGGTAGGTTTTCCCAACGCGTCGTATTCAATTTCTTCTACCACTTCGATGATCAGCGATTGATCGTTTACGGCGACAAGCTTGCATCGCGTTTCTATTTTTGAGGTGCCGTTAAGGATGGAGAGTGACGTAATGGAATTGACCGGTGGGTGGGCAAATGGAAACTCAAGCGATTCACCGTGATCGAACCGTTCAGGCGGTTGGTAGTCAGATGGGACTGCGTAAATTCGAGTGCCGTACTTGGTCGAAAAAGAAAATGGTTGGCCTACTCGGATTTCCTGAAAACCCGAAAATCCACGAACGGGTGCAGCGATCAGTCGATTTTCTCTCAGTGCCGGAGAATCAACAAAGGTCAGTCGATGTTGGATGCTTTTGTGTCCTGGGAGAATAATATCCGCATGAACGCTTGGATCCACTGTGATGCCCGCGATAAAAATGTAAATCAAACTTGATGTTAGCCGACACAAGTTCGTGGTCGCTTTTCTGCTGCGTATCATTCGAGTGAGGTCGTTGTGCTGTGTTGGAAAATTCGAGTGTAATCGAAATGGGATAAGCCGTTTATTGCAAGGCGACTCAAATCCTACTTGCTGTCGTCGTTCGTATTGGCGATCCTTTTGGCAGTTTAATTAATTCATTCATTTCAGAATCGGATTTTACATTGATGGGTGACCCAGTCGTGATCATCGGCGCAGGTTTGTCGGGCTTAACTGCTGCCAAGGTTCTGCACGAACAGGGCATTGAGGTGGTGTTACTCGAAGCTTCTGATGCGGTGGGTGGTCGAGCCAGAACGGATCTTGTTGACGGTTTTTTACTTGACCGTGGTTTTCAAGTTTTTTTGACTTCGTACCCCGAATCCCTGATTCATCTCGATTACGACTCGCTGAAACTTGGGCGATTTGAGCCAGGTTCCTTAATTTGGCGAGACAATGGAATTCACGCATTGATTGACCCTTGGCGGCGTCCATCTCAGTTGTTCAGGACAGCCTTTTCTCCAATTGGAACCTTGGGGGACAAGCTTCGGATCGCGAGTTTACGAAGAACGGCTTGTCGAGGAAGCTTGGAAAGCGTTTTCGAGAGGCGTGACGAAACATCGCTTCAGATGTTGAAGCAGTTTGGTTTTTCTGAGCAGATGGTTGAACAGTTCCTGAGGCCATTTTTTGGCGGAGTCTTTCTTGATCGGGAATTAGAAACATCGAGCCGGATGCTTCAGTTTGTCTTTCGCATGTTTAGCCACGGAGACGCATCCCTTCCTGCTCAAGGTATGGGAGCGATCGCTCAGCAACTTGCCAGCCATTTGCCCGATGAGACCGTGCGACTCAAATCGCCCCTTGTTGGATTAGATGAGGATTCCGTCGTTTTGGATTCTGGTGAACGATTGTCGTATCGCCGCGTTCTCGTTGCGATGGATCAAGCGAGTGCAAGCAGAGTGATTCCTGAGTTGAATGCCAAGCGACCGGATCGCTCGGTCACGACAATTTACTTTGCTGCCGAGCAACCACCGTGTCGCCGAAAAATGTTATTGCTCAACGGGACAGGACATGGTGTGATCAACCACCTGTGCGTGCCGAGTGAAATCGCACCAACCTATGCTCCCGATGGTCAATCATTAATTTCGGTTACGGTTTTGCGTCAAGATTTTCCCATTGATCAATTACAACAGCAAGTAATCTCGGAGGCACGTTCTGTTTTTGGTGAACAGGTCAAGCAGTGGCGTCATCTACGAACAGATCGTATCGAGCATGCTTTGCCTGACCAGTCTTCCCCCGCGTTTAATCCGCCTCGGCATCCCGCACGCTTGCGGCAAAACATTTTTGTCTGCGGGGATTATCGTGCCAACGGTTCCATTAACGGGGCGATGGAGTCAGGACGCTATGGAGCGGAGGAGATTCTCAACTCGCTTTAGAGCCGTGTCCTAAGAAAAGACATTAGTCCTTGATAATTCTAGGGACTGGCACCAAGTTGGGTCGAGGCTTGTCAGACGCTGGTCCCGAGGTAATCGCTCAAGTGAATACAATAGCCCCATTGTTCGGTTTGCATGCCATTGAATCTCACTCGCGAGGCGGTTTGCTTGGTTCGCAGCATGGCTTCGCGAAGCGTAACCTGAATTGGAAGTCGATTCAACTTCATCCCAGAGGTGATCAAACCAAGAATCAATCGCGATGCCGGAGGCGCCCAATGCAATGAGTTTTGCCGCGTCGTCGGCGTCAATGGATCCGGGCGAAACCCACAGTGGGACCTTCTGACCTCCCAGCTGATCCATCATCTTTCGAGTTTGCATCACGAATTTTGCAAGCTCTAACCCATCAGACACAATGCATTCTAATTGCAGGATGATCCCATCCGGTTCCGCATTGAGAATTCCAGGTAGGTCATCTTCGAGGTGAAATGGGTCAACGGTAATAAAAATAGCTGCCCCTTTTGAAAGGGTTCTAAGCTGGGAGGATTTATTGACCAGATGATTCAGATTTGGCACGTCTGGTGGAAAGGTTGCTGAGGGTACCCAGCTGCCGCCCGATATCGGTGCCTCTCCCTTCAGTAGATCCCAACGTGCAAGTTGTTCAGCTGAGTATGCGAATCGTCCCGTTTCATCTCGATGGGTATTGAGTCGAATATCGATGACGGTGGCATTGTCAAAGTCACTCACGACGAGTCCGTAACGCTCTGGCCGATAAGGAACTAATCGAGGGTAGTAGCGAGTTCGCCTTTGATTGCGATCCGATGGTTCCGTTGAGCGTAGCGAGTCGTGAAAAGTTGACTCGCCATTTTGGTTGCTGATTTCACTCCGTAAGACCGTGACTGGAATGCCGATATCGCCGAGCGCAAGTGCGATTGCATTTGCTTGATCTCGATCGATGTGATGCCAAGCAGTACCATGCAAAAATAATGGCGATAGGCTTTTGAAAGTTTCACTCACCGCGGTGGATACACGATCCGAGTGTAACGCGGGGTGCTGCCACGGCGATGGTGGTCCAGTCCAGAGTGATCCTGCACGGGGTGAAACAAATTTGATTTTCTCGAGACGTGCTCGCATGGCATTCATGTTGTACAAAGCGTCGATGGAAGACGGGCGTCAATATTGCTGGTTGATCCGACTGATTGTTATCGCCAGTTGGGATTTAATTCACCGGGTTTGGCTGTTTCCGCTTCGAGCATCGCTCGCGGAACGATTCTCCTAAAATCTTTTGCGTCTCCACGAATAGATGCATTGATGAGTAACAGTCCAAGTCGGACTTGTTCACGTTGTCTTAGCGGCGCCTCGGTGACTCCACTTGCAAGACTCTCCGCTTGCCCGCGAATAAAAATCGTGACGTTACTGGCGGCGTCACCTAAATTTTTTCCAGCATCGCCACCAATCACGATCGTGCCGCCAAGTGCGCCGATGCCAGTCTCTTTACCAACATCTCCTCGAACAAAAATTCCTCCACCTCGCATCGCCGCCCCACACCGATCGCCGGCCGATCCATAGATCGCAAGTGTTCCACCGGTCATCGAGCAGCCAGCGCCTTCGCCAGCATTCCCGCGAATTCTTACCGCCCCACTTTTCATCCCTTCCCCGACTCCATGACCAACATTTCCAGTCATCTGCACATCGGTTAGCTCATTAAACGCAAACGCGTAGTCACCTAATGCACCATTCAGGGCTAATCGAACGGGATGAGCTAGGTGCATAAAGGCATTGGCCTGACCGTGAATACCATCGATGGTAACCTCCGGTAGTTTTTCCGCCTCCTCGTCGACGTCTATTTCTCGAATTTTGTTCATCAACTCGTCCATGTCGAACGAACTCAACGAAAACCGTCTGGCCTGCTGTTCAGAAGAATCGCTCATGAAAAGATTTTGTTACCCGATGTGATGGATCGATTCGAGGTAGTGTTCACTGCCAATTATATCGGTTTGCGTCCTGTTTAATATCAGATTTGCAGGGATATGCCCGAAGATGAACGGATCGAACACCGGCTTTGCTGAGCGAGGTTATCGGAGTTTGAGATCAATGTGGAAGCATCACGAGTTCGCGCCTCCAGTGCCTTTTCCTTTGATGGATTTTAAAAAGCCTCGGATAAGTTTTTCAGCGTTAGCCTCTGTATTTCGTCCAACCTCTAAAACCTCGTCATGGTTGACTGTCGACTTTTGATCAGGGTTTGCAACATTCGTCACGATCGAGAGTACCAGCGGAGAAATTCCCAGATGTTTTGCAGCCATAGCTTCAGGGATGGAGCTCATGCCCACCACATCTGCACCGATTTTTCTCATCATCCGATATTCACTCCGCGTCTCATAGCTAGGTCCAAGCGTGGCAAGGTAGGTGCCGATGCGCGCATTGATGTGGTTTGAATTAGCGATTGCCAGTAATCGATCCACAGACGCGTCGTCGTAAAGATCCGTGGTTTGCCTTGCAGGTGTTGAAGAGGCCACTGGTGAAAATTTTTTCTGAAATGCAGGCTGGATCCCGCCAAGCCAATTTATGTGATCTTTGACGATCACAATGTCCCCAACCTTGAGTTTCGGATGAACGCCACCTGCAGCATTGGTGATGATTAGTTCCGTGATCCCAAGAAGGCTCATGACTTCAATTGGAAAGGTGACTTGCTGTGTGGTGTAACCTTCATATCGATGAAAGCGACCAGCCATTACCAACACCGGAACGTTCTCCAGTTGGCCCAAGAGTAATCGTCCCTCGTGGCCTTGAGCATGTGTGGTTTGGAAGCCAGGAATGCTAGAGAACGGCAAGTCTACTGAAACTCGGACTTGTTTTGCGATTCCACCCCATCCACTACCGAGCACCAATCCGACGCTAGGTTGAACTTGGGCGTAGGATTGAATGTAGGAACTTGCCTCGGCGGGATCGATGCTTGTCATCTGCAAGTCTCGTTAGATCTTCTGGAGCATTCGATGATGTATCGACGTCTCTTCGCCTGAAAAGATATCTGGCAACAAATTTAAGGAGAATGAGTGTGTGGCATTACCGAAATGAAGTCTTGCGAAAAAACTGCCTTCATCAAAGTTTGATGCGGAGTTTGAAACTCAATGGCAGGTTGAAAGACGTTGAAGATGAAAGGCCGGTGTTTCGCATGGCCGAGGCATTTAAGCGATACGATCTATGCCGGCTTCTTTCACGATCCCCCGCACCACTGCCTTCAGGTTCGGCGCCGCACGCCCTGCGACGGCGATGATTTCTTCGACATTGGCGGGTTGAAGTGCATCGGGAAGGCACATGTCGGTGATGACGCTAATCCCAACGGTCTTCAGCCCACAGTGAACGGCAACAATCGTCTCTGGAACCGTGCTCATCCCAACAACATCAGCACCAATCGTTCGAAGGAAGCGGTATTCCGCACGAGTCTCCAGATTTGGACCTGCTACCGCAACGAAAACACCTTGATGAATCGTCAAATCGAGGTCGCGACCGATTTTAATGGTGCGATCGACCCAGTTTTGATCATACGGTTCGCACATGTCCGGAAAACGTGGGCCAAGACGATCATCATTGATTCCAATCAGCGGATTATCGCCCATCAGATTGATGTGATCTTCAATGACCATGAGGTCGCCCGATCGGAAATAAGGATTTAATCCTCCACAGGCGTTGCTAATCACTAAAAGTTCGACCCCGAGTTCTTTGAAAACTCTCACGGGCAATGTGATCAGCTTAGGTGGATAGCCTTCGTAAAGATGAAAACGGCCTTCCATGGCCACAACCGGTACACCAGCAAGATGCCCGCATACCAGCCGTCCTCGGTGGCTTGTAGCTGTCGATTTTGGAAAGTGTGGGATATCTTCGTACTCGATCGCTGCTACCACATCGATCTCTTCTGCAAGATCACCCAAACCTGTGCCCAAGATGATAGCGACTTTTGGTTTGACTGGAAATCTTTCGCGAATGACTTTGCACGCGTCTTGAATTTTGTCGTAAAGATCAAGCATCATTCAGCGTCCCGAATCCGTCATATCTGCCCTTCGCGTTGCATATTGTAGGGATCATTAAAACAGTTCGCGACCTCCCAACAGCAAAGAATATTGAATTGTTTGTAAAAGATACGGCTGACCACAAACTTTCGTTTTTTGTAGCCTATCAGCGCCAAATCGACTTGCACGCCTCCTGACAAGATGCTTTTGCTTTGTATGGTCGTTGAAATCAATCAGAGCTTTTTATCGAATGGTGATGACTCGGCGCGACGCGTTACACGCCTAGGCCGTGACTTGGAAAGCGAAGATCAATCCCATCAAGTTAGACTGCTTCGTGTTGTCGTTTTGAGCAAGTTAAATTCCCGTGTAAATCCGATGGTTACTCTTACAACACAGCAAGTCACTACGATGCTTAAACAACTGCTTGGTTTATGGAAAGATACGTGGTGGTTGTGGTTGGGTTTCGTCTTGCTGACGATCGGTTTTAGTTTATTACTTGGTCTTTACTTTTTGCTGCTCTTGCCATGCTTGCCGATCCCATTCGTTTACTTTGCGATCAATCGATACGACGAAGATGGATCAGAGAAACGAGATCTGGGCGCATAAAGTACTTGCGATTAGCACTTATCGACCAGCACCTTGCAGCTTGAATCTTGGCGAACTGCGTGACAGGGTTCAACCGTAGATTTAATCGCTGACGATAAACAGATCCGACATAGGGTTTCACGAAGTTCTTAGTCGCGAACCCCCATTTCTCGACCATCAGGTTTCTTCTGTACTGCTTTGGTTATGAACCACTGAGATCCGCTCATCGATAATATCGGCAAACGCCTGAGATCAGCATCGATTGGCCAATATTTTGATCGGTCGCTACTGCGATCGTAAAAAGAGGTTTGGGCTCCTTCATTTTGGTGATGGGCGAGCCGCTTGACCTCTATACTACTTTATTAGTAAGTCCCGCTGCAGCTCTGAATGCCCTTCGGCAGTCGTTGAAGTATTCGCTTGCAACGTCGCAATTTATTTTGATGTTTTCTTCTCTGAACGAATTTGGTTATGGCTCAGACTGAAAAGATTGATGCTGAAAAAACGCTCGCGACAGTTACAAAGGCCGATGTTGACGGGATGCGTAAAACGCGGATCACCGGTCGTCTCTTAGCTGTTTTTACCCTAGGTTTTTTTTTCATTGCCAATCTGCCCTATCAGTACGTCGAAGTCGAATCTTACTGGCTAGGTCACTTGGATCTACCAGAGAGTCAGCAAGGTGGTGATAAAGAAATGCCCGTCATGGGTGGTTGGCCGTTGCGATATGCCGTTGCCTACCCGCACGACGCTGAATTGCGATATCGAGAATGGCGGCCGTTGCTCCTTGGGCTAAATGTTTCTTTGGGCTTTGCCTCTAGCTGGGCGATTTGTTGGTTTCTTGCCTTTCGATTCCGATCACTTTCTGTGGTCCCCGAGTCGAATCGTCGTCGTTTATGGTTCGACGGTTTGTTCGCTTTTCTTATCTTTGCCATTCCCACGCTGGTTGTTGGCGGCAAGGCGTGGGAGCCTTACCAGCAGCAGCAACTTGCCAAGCAATTCTTGAGAGATGGGAACTTCGCTATTTCCGCTTGGTTGCCTGAGTTCATCGAGCCGCATGTTCCTCGTGTACTCAAGAAATGGTTATCTGCAGTTCGGCATGTGCGTCTGACCTCTGCGACACCTTCAACGGCCAAGCAGATTGCGTCGATTCCAACTTTGGTTTCACTACATAGCTATGGCGGAGAATACGGGACCGACACTTTTGATGAGCTTGGGAAACGTTTGCACTTCGACTCGCTTTTGTTGGCGAATAGTAAGATTAACCAGGAGGAAACGGCTGCCATTTCAAAATTGCGTTGGGTTAAGCATCTGAAGTTTCCCGGCACATCGTTGACACCCAAGCAATTTCACTGTTTTGATGAACTGCCGCTGGTTTCGGTGGATCTACAGGGAACCGGCCTTGCGTATCGGGACTTGGCCGAAGTGAAATGGGCGCGCTCCTGTGAATTACTTTGGCTATCACGGCCTGCCAACGGAATTTCCGACGCGTTGAGTTTCGAAGATTGGAGCAATCTAAAATCTCTTTGGATTAAGCGAAGAAATTACGAGTTAAATGATGCAGTGTTAGGGATTCGGCTCGTTAACCTTCCTGCACTAAGGCGACTCTGTTTAGATCGGGCTCAGAAACATGATCTAACCCTGATCAATGTTCCGCGTTTGGCGAGTTTGGAAGAAGAAATCGTTGACGCTCGATTTGTTGCCAATGACAACTATCGGGTGCCCGGGCTCACGTGGGTGCGTAATCTAGAGGTCTCAGGAGCCGATAGTTTGTCGGAGCTGACCTGCTATGCAAAGGATCTGGAGCAGTTGCAACTGGGTCAGCTCCCGAATTTACAGAAGTTCAAGCTTGGATCTTACCTTGTGACGTTGATGGGCAACGTGATTCCGCAGGAGGCGGACTCGGAAAAGTGTCGCCGTTGGGTTAGCTATTTGGGAGACAGGAGTGGGCCGTATGAAATAGATTTGGGGTATCTACCGCTGCAGGGAATTGAACTTTCGCCGTTGTCGCAAAACACGGGCATCCAGCAGCTCAATCTGAACGGTACCTTTGTTGATTTTTCTCAGTTGCAGCAGATCGGCTCAGCAAAAAAGTATAAGTCACTTGATGCGAGAACGACTCCACTAAAAGGACGAGAGTTTATCGAGTTGCTGCACCAATTTCCGGATTTGGATCAACTGCTTGTAGACGGTTCAGATCTTCAGTACTTAGGCATTGAGCAGAATGATCAACTCAAGTTTTTGCACATTTCGACAATGCGAAAGGTCAGAAATGTCTTGATTGTCGACCAGCCAAAAATGAACACCAGTTTGCAGATGGTGGCCAACCCCGTTCGTTTGAAGATTGAAAACGTCCCGGGTCTGGCTGGCTTATCGCTTGTCGGGCCATGGCCCGCCGACTCTTCGATCAGCGGATTGCGAGATCTTGAATGGTTCGCCGGTGGCGGTGTTGATGTGGATGATCGGATCGCAAAAGAAGTCCTGGCTTGTACGCATTTGCACCGTTTAACAATGGCCTACCCGTCCGTCTCTCGAGAGATGTTATTCGAGGTTGGCAAGTTAAATGAGCTTGTGTCATTATCGCTACCCGGAACCATGCTGGACGATGAAGTCGTTTCGTCTTGGAAAGGTGTAAACGATCTCTGGGAGGTGAATTTCAACGACACTAAGATTGGTGCACAGACGATCGTTTGGCTCACTCGAATGCCGTCGTTGAGACGAGTTTCTATCAATCGGCTTGCGGTCGACGAAGCGATGATTCAAGCGATTGTTGCTCTTCGTCAGATCTGTGAATTGCACTTGGAGGGAACGCAAATTCCTTCCGAATCATTATCAAAGCTTTTGCAAAACGGTCATCTTGAAGTGCTGAACCTCTCTGGTTGGCAACTTGATGAAAAGTTAATTCAAATGCTCGAGCAACACGGAAAAGGCCTAACGCATCTGATCCTTGATAGCCAAAGGTTCGATGTTAAGACCTTTCGGCGTTTGATGCAGATTTCGGACTCCGTTTTTATTAATACGATCCGTTATCCTGAAGAACTAAGCGAAGCAGAGATTGCCACCATTCATGAGCGTGCTGATGCAGTGAGGCGTCAGACGAATTCTGGTTGGAGATTGATGCTGGAGTCGCCGCAGGATATCGGGCTTGGAATGAATCGCAGTGGTTTTCTAAATGACCGGCAAAGAAGGATCAAGCAGCGAGAAACTCCGTGGATGCCAAGCTTTTTTTCAGTAAGCTTGGCACCGGAGAAGTTTCGTCGAGACGCCCAAGAATCTCAGACGAACGAATGATTAGATCCCGTCGCTGATTGAACTTTAAAGCGTATATCGAGCTGTGAGATCATGTCCGGGGTCATGGAGATTGGTGTCGGCAAGGAATAGTTTTCCCGCATTAGGGCATTGAGTCTGTGCCTCCTCATTCATGTGCTCCACCGCCGTAGTGATTAGCAGTTTCAAGTCGCCGTCGACTCGAACGAAAGCGGGGCAGGTATTCTGAGGTGATCCCTTGGTTTGCCAAACAATTTTTCGTTCGCCAGTCCTTAAATCATAAAGACGAGTTTCTCCATGTTCGGCGACCTCGGGGCGAAACATTGATACGACGAGTCCTGTGCCGTCCGGAGTTAGCACTGCGCCATCCGGAACTGCTGGGTCATCAGTAAAATCAATCACCACTCGTGCTGCACCAAGTTTCCCCGTTTCGAGATCGATTGGGTAGCTCACGACCTTTCGCGTCGGTGAATCGATATCAAGCAAATGAGTTTTACCATCATCATCAGTTAGGATTGCCTTGCCATTGCTGCAGATTTGGTCGGATCGCAGTTGCACCAGATGATTGCTCGATCCTTGGTAGAGATAAAGGCCTGCTTTTTTTGTCGCAAACTCTAGGTCCTTGGTTCCAAAGATCAATTGGTTGCCAATTGCCCAGCCGTCATTGATGATCGTATTGTCGACAGCAGCATCGACACCCTCATAAAGCAGTGTCCAAGATCGGTCGGCCAGATTAAATAGACCAATGGATCTCTCACAACCAATAATAAAAACATCAGCATTGGAAGTTGGAAACGCAAAGCCGGGTCGGCCTGGCAATTCATAGGATTGATTGAACATTGTTTTCAAATCGAGCACATTGAGGCTTCCATGTTTGCTCTCGGTTCCGTGCTGGATGGCAACCCA
>Ga0181559_10002483_pt1 | contig 18236 bp, 11 predicted proteins | sample 011ome_21_FD_133752 | JGI IMG/M metagenome (GOLD analysis project Ga0181559, IMG submission 133752) | Coastal salt marsh microbial communities from the Groves Creek Marsh, Skidaway Island, Georgia - 011508AT metaG (megahit assembly) | ecosystem: Environmental > Aquatic > Marine > Intertidal...
CGAGCGGCGGGCCGCCGAGCGGCGAGCTGCTGGGCGCGCCGCTTGCGCCGGGCGGGGCAGCGGGGCCAGGGAGTGGAAAGGCCCCGCCCCAACGGTGCAGGTGCGGCCCCCAGCACGGCGCGAGCGGCGCTGCGGCTCCGGCAGCGCTGCCAGCCGCGGGCTCGGCGCTCGCGCCGGGCTCGGGCTCGGGCTCGGGCTCGGGCGGCGGCGGCTGCGGCGCGCCGGACGACTTGAGCATCTCCGCGGTGATATCGAGCGCCAGGCCCGGGTCCGCGCGTGCGGCGGACGCGAGCGAGCGCTGCACGAGCGCCCACAGGCTGGACGGTGGCCCCTTCGCGCCTCCTACGGATACTGCGCGCAGGAGCAGGTCCCTCGTCGGCGCGCGCGACGAGTCGAGGTAATCGGCGAGGCACTCCAGCGCGCTCTCTTTGCTCTCCTCCTTTTCCGCGCTCAAGCCGGAGAGCAGCGCGGTTTGCACGGCGCGGTCGAGTTCCAGCGCCTCGGCGTCCATCTCGCTGTCATCGACGCGAACGCGCCGCCTCAGCGCGGCCACCGCCTGGAGCAGCGCCGAGTTCTCGGCGGCGGCGTTTTTCTTCTCGGACCACGCGGAGCCGAGCGCGGCGAGCTCGGCGACGGGCAGCGTCGCGATGTCCGCCGGGTCCGCGCCGCCCCTGCCTATTTGGCCCAGGACCATCGCCAGCGCCAGCGCCAGAGGGCGCCTCTGCGCACCGTGCGTCGCCGGCTTGGTCATCTCGTCCAGCACGAACCGCACCACGGCCACCGCCGCGTCGCACGCCTGCTTCCCGGCGACGGCAGACCCGTCTCCGCTCCACTTCCACTCCGCGGCTCTTTCCAGCGTCTCGAGCCTCGTCTCCCAAACCTCCGTGGTGCGGAGCACCTCGAGCAGCGCCGACGCCGCGGGCTCGACGTACCCCGCCGCGACGAGCATGGCGACCGTCTCGTGCGAGCCCTGGTCCATGAGCAAGCGCGCGTGTCTCGACTCGACGCGCGCGAGTTGGAGACGATTGTTCCCGACGTCCCCATCCTCCGCGGAACGCACGGCGTCGTTCAGCACCTGGTTGGCGAACGCCTCGCACCGCCGGCGCGCGCTGGTGGCGTCCTCGGGGAGCGCGTCGATGGCGCTCACTAGACAATCCGCCACGTCGCCCCACGTGCCTCGCGTGCCGTCCGCGAAGGACGGGAGCCACCGGCGGAGCCTCGCGAGCTCGCTCGCCACCTCCTCCGCGAACAAACGGCGAACGCGCACCGAGACAGCCTCCGGAATCGGGACCGCGGGAACCAGCTTCGGCGGCGCGATGTTCTCCTCGAAGTGCGCGTGCTGAAACATCAAGCACGTCAACACCTGCGACACATGGTGCAGCGCCGTGGAGGGCGCCATTCTCCCCGCGCCCGGTGCGTGTGACCGCTCGCGCCGAGACGATTCCGAGTGCACAATTCGAGGATTGTGGCGTTTTCGTTGAAAATCGGTCGTTAACAAAATCAACATCGAGAAAATCACCCCTCGCGCTAATACGCCTACGCGCGCCTCTTTCGATTCTCGCGTCAGTCGTTCTTCTCCCGCGGGTACAGCAGCGAGTCCGAGGGGAACGTCATCGAGGTCATGGCCATGATCCCGCACACGGATATGACCAGCAGGAGGAAAAACACCGCGAACGTCGCCGTCGCGTCGCGGAAGCGACGCGTCTTGTCCGCCACCGCCGTCGCGTTCCCGTTGGAGGGCGCGAACGTCGACGCGCCGCCGACGCCGGAGGCGTCCTGCCGCAACCGCCGCCGCTGTTCCCGAGGACCACCCACGCCATCCGAAACGAGCACGACAAGCACCGCGTCGCCGCCGAGCGCCGCGCGCGCGCGCTCGAGCGCCGCACGCGCGGACGCGAAGACGACATCCGCGAACGCGACGTCGCCCGTCGCGTCTTCGGTTTCCACGAAAAAAGCCGTCGCCGCCGTTTCCGACGCAATCGCCAGAGTCGCGGAAGTGGCGTTCTCCGCCCCGCCGCCTCTACTCTGGTGCCTCGCCTCCGCGACGGCGCGCGCGACGGCGTCTCCGAACGCCACCGGGTCGCCGATGTCGGCGTCGCCCACGCGCACGCGGGCCACGCCGGGCGCGCACGCGAGCGCGTCCAGCGAGGCGTGCACCGCGCCGAGGTCCGCCGCGCGCCGAGCGGAGGCGCCCGTTTTTCCACTCGGCGCCGCGCCTCGAGGCGCGGCGAGGAAGTCCTCCAGCGCCGACGCGGCGCGCGCGGACGCCACGTGCGCCACGATCACTGTGCCCGGCCGACGCGAGGGGTCGCGGTCGAGCAGGGACGCCACCTGCGCGGTTCGTGAATGTGCGCGGATGTTCGACGAGCGTGTCTCAGAAGGGTCCGCGGAGGCGTCGAAAAAAGGGAAAGAGGGCGGGATCGCGTGGGTCGGATCTGGCGACCCGGCGGTCCCGTGGGGTGAATGTCGCACCTGCGAGGAGGCTTGCGCGTCCACCGGCTCGACGGGGTTGACCTGGAGGAGCGCGGCGACCGCGGCGGCCGCGGCGGAGGGTTCCAGGGGGGCGCAGTCCGCGTGGGGATCCTCGGCGCACGCCAAGGATCCAGGCGAGGGCGTGTGTAGGAGGGCACCCTGGTGCTCGCCCTCCGCGAAGAGCACGACTCCGGGCTGCGCGCTCGCGACCACCGCGAGGAGCGCGGCGACGGCGAGCGTCAGCATCGTCGATCGAACCATCGTCGAGGCGATCGCGGTGCGTCGGCGCGGGACGCTGTGACGACGACCAAAACCTGCTGCTGTTTTCACCTCGCGCGCGAGGTCTGAAACGAATGTCAGCACTTCTAAACTGAACCCTCGGCGAGTCGCTCAGCACTTTGGCGCGCGCCATGGAGGGTGAGGCGGTCGCGGTGGACGGTGCGACGCACCTTCGCCGCGCGGAGGATGCGCTGAAGGCGGGCGATGCGCTGCAGGCGGCCGCGTCCTTCGCCGCGGCCGGCGACGCGGCCCCTTTCGAATCCACGGCGCTCGGATTCCTAGACCGCGGGGAGGACGACGCGCTGGCGCTGTACCTGCGCTCGCGCCTGGACGCGGCGGACCGCGCACGGGAGCCCGAGACGGTGTCGAAGCTGGCCGCGTGGCTCGCGGACCTGCACGTGAGCCGCGCGTGCGGCGCGGAGCGGGGCACGCCCGCGGCGGAGGCGGCGACGAAGGACTTGCGCCTGTTCTTCGCCGCGCACGGCTCGCGGCTGGACAAGGAAGCCACGAAGAAGCTGCTGGCGGAGTTCGGCCTCGCGGACGACCTCGCGCACTTCGCGGAGACCGTCGGGGACGTGCGCGAGGCGATCGAGCTGCGGCTCGAGCGCGGGGACGTCGCGGGTACGTTCCAGACGCTGCGCGCGAACGCGAGCGCGTCGCTGCCGAAAGAAGTCGTCGCCGACGCCTTGACGCGCGCCTTCCGCGTCGACGCGGAGGCGACGTCGGCGTTTCTGCGCTCGCGCGAGTTCCTGGCGACGGCGCTGGGAGGCGACGCCGAGCGCGCGAGCGACGCGCTCGGCGGGCTCTGCGAGACGCTCCTCGTCGAAACCAACGAGTTCACGCGTCGCGATGACGACGAAAAGGCGACTGACGCGACGCGCGACGAGACGGCGTCGCGAAAGGAAGAGTCGCGAAGGCACGCGGTGGACCTCCTGCGTTCGGCGATGCGGGACGGGCGCGTCACGTCCCCCCGCGGGCGCGACGCGTGGCGTCGCGCGGCGGCGGAGCTCGTGCGCGCCGGGTTCGGGTGCGCGCCGGCCGCGGGTCCCTCCGGGTCGGGCGCCGACGCGGACGCCGCGGCGTTCGCGGCGGAGACGGAGCTCCTGGAGGCGCGGCGCGCGCGGGAGGACGCCGAGCTGGACGCGAAGATGCTGCGGGAGATGCGGTACGGCCTGCGCGCCGCGGACGAGGAAGACGCCGCGCGCGACGCTAGGGAGGCGGCGATTTTCGCCACCTTTGGAGGTGGACTGACGACGAAGTACGAACCGAGCGTTCGGGGCGAAGAGCGCGCGCTGGAGGACCCGACGGCGGCGTTCGCGGCGACGGCGGCGGCGGCGGCGGCGCCCGACCCCGAACGTCTGCGCTCCGCCGCGCTCGCCGAGACGACGTCCCGCGCGGTTTCCGCGACGGACGCGGCGCGGGACGCCCCGCGCCGCACGCGCGTCGTGCGCGCCGCGCTGAGCATGGCGGAGGCGTCCGGTGGCGACCTGAGCGTGGAGTTCGTGCTGCGGTGCCTGCCCGACGCGACGGGCGTCGACGAGGTGCGCGACGCGACGTTGGCGGCGTTGCGGAAGTACGCCGCCGACGCCGAGGCGTGCGCGGCGGAGACGCGGCGCGCGCGCGACCTCGAGGCGCGGCTCCTGGCGGAGATCGCGGAACGGCGGGAGACGGACGTGATGATCCCGTGGGATGAACCTTGCGCGTCCTGCGGGTCCCGCGTCGCCGCGCCGCCGGTGTCGTCGAGAAGCGCGAGGAGCGGAGGAGAAACGGAGGCGCCGCGCGAGGTCTTGGCGCCGTTCTACGCCTTCCCGTGCGGCATGGCGTTCCACGGCGCGTGCCTGCTGGAGGCGCTGCTGCCCGCGCTGCCCGCGGAGAGGCGCGCGCGATGCCTGGACCTGCTCGCGGCCACCAGGGCGCCGCTGCCACGCGCGCTGAGGCGCGCCTGCAAGGAGTACGCGCGCCGCGACAAGGACCGCCGGGACCGAGGCGAGGCGGCGGCGGCGGCGGGCGACGAAGGCGTCTCCGAAGGCGTCGCCGCGCCATCCGCTCCGGGGGAAAAAAAAACGGACGTCGCCAAAGAGACGCCCGAGGCCCTCAAGGCCCAGCTGCAGGATTTGCTGTGCGAGGAGTGCCCGTTCTGCGGCGAGGCGAGCATCGCGTCCATCGACGCACCGTTCGTCCGACCGGACGAAGCCGAAGAGGCGGAGAGCTGGCGGACGCCGCGCGAGTCGTGAACGCGTTTGTTTTTTTCTCGGCGCCGAGGCGGTGTATTCTGTTTTTTTTCTCATCCGCGTGTCTTTCTGGTGTCTTTCTGCGCCGTCGACTTTCCGCCGAACGCGAACGAACGCCTTCCGACTCGCATCTGAGAGTCATCAATCATCAAATGGACGCGAAGTACTCCTTGCTTCCGTCCGGGTCGGGCTTCATGGTGTCGTCGCCGGGCTTCCACCCCGCGGGGCACACCTCGTCGGGGTTGTCCTGCACGTACTGGATCGCCTGCAGCGTGCGCAGGGTCTCGTCCACACTCCTCCCGAACGCCTCGTTGTTGATGGTGGCGTGCTGCACGATGCCCTCCTTGTCGATAATGAACAGCCCGCGCAGCGCGACGCCCTCGTCCGTCAACACCGAGTACGCGTCGGCGATTTCCTTTTTCAAGTCGCTGACGAGCGGATACGCGATGTCGCCCAGCCCGCCGGCGTTGCGCTCAGTCTGGATCCACGCCAGGTGCGCGAACTTGGAGTCCACGGAGACGCCAAGGATCTCGGTGTTGATCGCGCTGAACTCGTCGTAGCGGTCGGAGAACGCCGTGATCTCCGTCGGGCACACGAACGTGAAGTCCAGCGGGTAGAAGAAGAGCACCACGTACTTGCCCCGAAGGTTCGCGAGCGAGCAGTCGATGAACTCCTGGTCGAAAACAGCCTCCGCGGAGAAGTCGGGCGCGGGGTTGCCCACCATGGGCTTGCCCGCGCGCGCGCGCAGGTCGCGCGAGGGTGCGTCCCCGGCCGTGCGCGCGCTGTGAACGGGGAAACACGGGGAGGGGCGGTCAGTCGCGGTCGCGAAGCGGCGTCGAGCGCCGAAAACCTCGGGGGATGGAAACGAGCGAGGCGGAGAGAGACGGACGCCGCGCACCTGGAGGCGCGGAACGCGCGGACGGAGGTCCGTGAGGAGAGCCGGGGGGCGCGGCGGGGGACCGTCGCCCTTTGTGCCCGGGTCACGACCGCGTTCATGGCGGTGACAGCCTGCATGGTTCACTCAACAGTGGCCCGAAGGTTGCCGAGCTTTTTTGCTCCGTGTGTCACGCGATATTTCGAGACCTGCTCGTATCGGCGGAGTTTCGGCCTCGCTTTTCTAAGGGTCCTCGAACCGTCGTCGCTCTCGGCCTCTCGCGTCAAAAGCACGAGTCATGACTCAAAAAGTCGCTTCGCTATCATGCTACGTAAATGTAAGACTAGAGACACATACGAAAAAATCTTGTGGACTCTCGATCGTCCGATCGTCCAGCTGGAAACTTTCGAGGTTCGGGAGCCCTCGATTTCGGCGCGCGTGACGCGAAGCTTGAACGCCGTTCCCGCCCCGCCGGCGCGCACAAGGCCCGACACGGATTTGAGTCTCACTTTCGAGTTGTCGCAGTCACCCCGCTGCGAGCCGGCACGCCACACGCGAGCCTAGGAAAGCCCCAAGACACCCGGTCTTTCAGACGATCGCCATGTCGGTTGTTGCCGCTCACCAAGCCTCCGCGGCGCGCGCCGCGGCCAGGCCCAACTTCTCCGGCCTTCGCCGCGTCTCCGGCCCCGCCGCGCTGACGCGCGGGTCGGATGTCAGCCCCGCCGTCGCGCTGTCGGTGCGTCCGCCAGCTCCAGCGCCTTTCCCGCGCCCGAATCCAGCCGCACCAACCCCGATCGCGCCGACGGGACGCACGTACCCCGCTTCCTATCCACAATCTATCGGTTCGCGCCGGCGCGGCGAGCGATCGGTTCGCGATTTTCAGTCGCCGCGCGCGCCCGCGCGCGCGCGGCGGCGGCTGCCCGACCGAGAAGCGAAGCGCTGACGCGTCTCCCCTCCCCTCCCACCCTCGTCGCGCCTGTGCGCGTAGGCGGCCCCTTCCGTCCGCGGTCGCGCCTCCGGCCGCGGGTCGCGCTCGGTGGTGGCCATGGCGGGCACCGGCCGCTTCGTCGTCGGCGGCAACTGGAAGTGCAACGGCAACACGGCTTCCATCGCGAAGCTCGTGAAGGAGCTGAACGCCGGCGAGATCACCGCGGACGTCGAGGTGATCTGCGCCCCCCCCATGGTGTACCTGCCTAAGGTGCAGAGCACCCTGGACCGCAAGTACCAGCTCGCCGCGCAGAACTGCTGGGTCGGCGCCGGCGGCGCGTTCACCGGCGAAGTCGCCGCGGAGATGCTGGTGGACGCCGGCGTGCCGTGGGTCATCCTCGGGCACTCCGAGCGCCGGGCGCTGTGCGGCGAGTCCGACGAGTTCGTGGGCAAGAAGACCAAGTACGCCATCGACAAGGGCCTTTCCGTGATGGCGTGCATCGGCGAGACGCTCGACGAGCGCGAGGCGGGCGCCACGCTGGACGTGTGCCGGAGGCAGCTGCAGGCGGTGGCGAATGAGATCTCCGCCGACGACTGGGCCAAGGTTGTCATCGCGTACGAACCGGTGTGGGCCATCGGCACGGGGAAGGTGGCGACCCCGGAGCAGGCGCAGGAGGTGCACGCGGGAATCCGCGCGTTCGTCGCGAGCGCCGTGTCGCCGGCGGTGGCGTCCGCGGTTCGCATCCAGTACGGGGGTTCGGTGAACGCGGGGAACTGCGAGGAGCTGGCGAAACAGGAGGACATCGACGGGTTTTTGGTCGGCGGCGCGTCGCTCGTCGGCCCCGACTTCGTCACCATCTGCAACGCCGCGCGGTTCAACGCGTAAACGGAGACGCGCGGCGTGAACGACGACACGTCGTCATTCGCAGCGTCGTCATTCGCAGCCTCGTGTACTCCGCGCGCGACGTCGTACCCGCGCGTCTCCTGAACGGCGCGTCGCCGACGCGGCGGACGGAAGCGACGGCGAGGAGAGGAGGCGCGAGCGGCGCGGCGGCGACGACGGAGGCGAGAAAAGAAGACGCGAAATTCTGAATGCTTCACGATGAGCTTATTTATTCGAAACGCGTCCCCGCGCCGCGTCTTTTGGCTCCCTCGCGTCTCCTTTGAAGGGCGCCGCGGCGATACGAACGTGTCGTCGTCGTCTATACGGTACTGTGCCTATGTGATGTGTGCCTACTGCTGCGTGTGTGTACTCTTCGTGTGTGTACTCTTCAACGGTAATACGCCATGTGCCTGTTCTGGAACTTGCTCGCCATCCCCGCGTCCTTCTTGGGCTCGAGCGCCTCCTTCGCTTCGCGCGCGCGGCGCTCGTCGCGGTCCACGCGCAGCCACCGATCGATGGTGCTGAGGAGATGCCGGACGCCCTTGAGGCCCTCGATGCTGTCCTTGGCGCCGCCGTACTTGAGCTCGCCGTTGGACGCGAACGCGATGTGCGTCATCCACCGCTCCATCCCGTCGAAGATGTGCGTCGCGTACACCACGGTGGCGCCCCGCGTCTCGCACTCCTCGCGCAAAAACTGCAGCAGGTCCAGGCGGCCGAGGATGTCCAGGTCCACCGTGATCTCGTCGCACAGGAGCACCTTGAAGGGCTTCAGCAAGCCCATGCAGATCTGCACGCGGCGGCGCTGGCCGTCGGAGACGGTCATCATGCTCCAGTCCACGTCGATGTCCAGCAGCTCGATGAGCCGCGCGCGGCGCTCGGCATCCACGTTCTCGACGCCGAAGATCATCTTCCCGGCGGAGAAATCGCCGGCGAGCGCCACGGAGCCCGCGCTGCCGATGTTACGCCGCCACTGGCTGCCGAGGTACCCGAGCTCGCCGGTGCAGGTCATGTTGATGTCGTGGAAGGGGGGCTTGCCGATGATGCGCACGGCGTCCTCGCTCACCATGGTCTTGCCCGCCAGGATCTGGAGCAACGTGGTCTTCCCCGCGCCGTTCGCGCCGGAAAGCAGGCATCGCGAGCCGGGAGGCAGGTCGAGGCTGAAGTCGCTGAGGATCTCCTTGCCGCCGGGGTAGGCGTACGCCAGGTTGCAGATCTTCAGCGACCCGGTGTCGTCCGTGGACGCCATGTCGATGCAGGGGGACGGGTCGAGGCGGCGTGGGAAGCGCGCGTCTCGGAGTGCCTTTTCGTTTCGTCGCTTTTTCTGAGGCGTACATCCAATGTCATCGACGTGTCACCTCCGCGCGAGCGCAAAAACGCAAATCAGAGCGCGACCGGGTCGATCTCGTGCCTTTTTCTTTCCGCCAATTGTCGTCTCTCGAGTGTCAATGTCAACACTTTCCAGGTCGCGCGACATGGCCCACGCCATCACCTCCGCCGCCCTCGCGAGGGCGTCGCCCGTCGCCACCTCAGACCGGCGGGGGCGCCTATCCCGCACGACCGCGTTCCCTCGCCGCGCGCCCGCGCGCGGTGCCCCCGCGCGCGCCTTCGCCTCCCACGATCAGGCGTCTCTGGTGGCGGAGGTCGCGGGCGACGTCTTCGCGGAGACCGGCCTCGGGCCCGCGCTGTGCGTGGCGGGCACGCTGTATATCGGGTACGTGCTGACCAACGGCTACGCCACCATCAAGCGCCTGAAGGAGGAGCTCACGGCGGAAGGGTACGACGTCGAGGAGTTCAACAAAGTTGGCGAGCTCAAGGCTATCCGCCGCGCCGTGGACGACGGCACCGTGGATGGCATCTTCGACAAAGTGTGGTACAATCGCGCGGTGATGAGCACGGGCGCGGGGTCCATCGTGGACGTCCAGAAAGTGCAGGCGTACTGGAAGACGAGGGGCGTGAACGTCAAGACCCTCGCCGACCTGGATAAGATCACCGCGTACATGATCAAGAAGTACGGCAAGGACGCCAAGATGAGCGGGTGATGATTGACTACGAACGGGTACGTACGTCGTGTAGATTATTACAATATCTGTCTCTCAGGTTTCGGTTCCCAAAACGTACACCGCGCGTCTCCGCAAACGCTCGCGACGCGTCCGTCGACGCGGGGGCGTCGCCGGCGTCTCGTTCGCTTCCTCCTCGTTTAACGTGCCCGACTCCACCGTCGTCTCGGCGCTTCACCGGGGAGGCGAGCGGCGTCTGTCCGGCGAGCGGGGCGCGCCTCCGCCGCCGACGTGCTTGAACCGGCAATCCGAGCGGTTGCACGCGCCGCGCTGGAAGTCGCGGCACGTCTGCTCTCCCGAGAATCCGCCGCCGCCGCCGGCGTAGTTCCTCGAGTCGTACCTCGGACCGCCGCCGTACGACCTGTCCCTGGAGTCGTCCCTGCGTCCGTAACCGCCACCGCGGTAGTCGTCCCTGCGTCCGTACCCGCCGCCGCCGTACCGGTCGCGCGAGTCCGCGCGGCCGCCGTGTCCGCCGTACCCGCCGTACCCGCGGTCGCGCAAGCGGTCGCGTCCGCGGTCGCGTCCGCGGTCGCGCCCGCGGCCGTCGTCGCGCCCGCGGCCGTCGTCGCGCTTGCGCTTCTCCTTGGGCGGGGGCGCGTTCGGGTCCACCTTCTTCTTGGGGCACTTGTGCATGTTGTGCTCGGCGGCGCCGCAGATGATGCAGCCGTTCTCCGGGACGTCCGCCGCGGGCACGCGCGCCGGGCACTCGAGCCGCTTGTGCCCGGTCTCGCCGCACACGAAGCAGAAAAACTTGGAGACGTCCTCGGGGGGCCTGTCCGGGCAGTCCCGGCGCTCGTGGCCGGACTTGCCGCACGTGCCGCATTTGGCGTCCGGGTCGAGCTTCTTGTTCGGGCACGCGAACGCCCTGTGCTCGCCCGAGCCGCACACGAAGCAGGAGGACTTGTCCGCGGTCTTCACCGCCGACGGACACTCGGTCCGCTTGTGCGACGCGCGCGCGCCGCACACGAAGCACCATTGCTCCCTGAGCTCCGTCTTCCCGCGGTCGTCGCGGTCGTCGCCTTCGGGTCTGTCCGGGCAGTCCTTCTTGACGTGGCCCTGCTTCCTGCAGATGGAGCAGGTCAGGCCCCGGGACGGGTCCTTCTGCGGCTTCGCGTTCGGGTCAATCTTCCTCTTGGCGCACTTGAAGATGCCGTGGTCGCCGGCGCCGCAGATGATGCACCCCTTCTCGGGCGCGTCCACCTTCTCGGGGCAGTCCGCGTGCTTGTGTCCCTTGTTCCCGCAGATGTGGCAGAACATCTCGGCGATGCGCTTGGGGCAGTCTAAACCCTTGTGGTCCATGGACCCGCAGGACAGGCACGCGCCGGACTTTTTGCGCTCCTTCTCGAGTTCGCGCCTGTCCGCGCCCTCCGCGGGCTCAGCCTGAACAGATCCGCCCGCGGTCTGCGTCTTGGTCTTCTTAGAGGAAGGCTCGTCGCCGTCGCTCGCGGGCGCGTCCCCGAGCTCGTCGCCGGCGTCGAGGGAGACCACGTCGTCCTCCTTCTCCGCGGCCGCCGCGGCCGCCGCGGGGGCCGCGTCTCCCGCGTCCACCTCGGCGTCGGCCGCGGGGCCACCGGAGGCGAGCGCTTCTTCGTAACGCGCCACGAGCGCGGCTTTCAGGCCGGTGGTGTCCAGCCCGCGATCGCCGAGCTCTTTGCGGAGCTGCGCCACCGTCATCGAAGAGGCGGCGGGCATCTTCAACGAGTCGCGCGTGTCGGTCGTCGTTCGCGCGCGCGGGATTCTGAACGGCCGATTCGCCCATTCGCCATTACAAACACGACAAACGCACGGAAACGCCCGCATTCGCGAAAACGCGGCGCAGATGATTTTTTTTTTTTCGCGTGTTCCCATTTTCATTTTCGGCGAATCGCATCCGTCTCGAGCGTCGGCGCACTAATAGTAGCGTGCGCGTTACAAAGCACTCCAAACCCCCCTTCGCGTTCTTCGCTGTTTCCCTATGCGACACTTCTTCGCTTCGCGTCGCTTCGCGTTCACTTCTCGACGCCGGGTTTTGTCGCCGCGACGAGCGCTCTGAACGCGCAGATGAGCCCCAGTCCGCCCGCGAACGCCACCTTCTCGTCCAGCGCGGGCGCGACAATCATCACGGAGCCCTCCACGTTCCTGAGCAGGATGGCGAACGCCGAGCCGGAGAACCACGTCAGGGCGCCGGTGGTCATCGCGCGGGGCGCGTCCCCCCATAATGCGGCGTTGGGCGAGTCCGAGTCGTAGTCGCCCGCGAGGAAGCCGGCTCCGACCCAGCCGACGACGAACGGCGCCGCCGCAAAGGCGGTGCCCGCGGAGACGATGTCTTGGCCGGCGACGCCGCGCGCGATGACGGCGATGAGCAGCGCCGCGGAGAAGTCGCCCGCGGCGAGGAACGCGGGGTTGATGGGGGGTTTGCCCTGTCCGGGCTTGCCCGCGGAGGGCGCGGGCGTGGGTGAGGGCGTCGACGCGGGGGGGGGGCTGGTCTCCACGGACGAGGAGGACGAGGAGTCCTCGCTGGCGGAGACGCGCAGGGTGACACCGCGGGACGCGATGGGGGAGACGCGCGGGGAGACGCGAGCCTGGCGCGGCGCCGACCGCGCGGGAGCGCGGCGCGCGCCAGACTTCGCGAGGACGCGGGCGGCGACGGGGGCGGTGACGCAAATCATCTCGCGGGAGGCACGACGCGAGGTGCGTAATAGACTCCGCGAGGGTTGCCATCCGACACTTGGCGAAGAGCGCGAAGAGATCCAAAAGATTTTTCTTTCGCCGCTCGCGTGCCGGCGTGCGATTTCGAACTCCTCTCGTGTGGGTCTCGTATGGGTATTGAGTCGCATATTGTCGTAACCACCAAAAGTGGCGCGAACCATGTCGCGAAACTTTTAATCGTGAAATAGGGGTAAAGCCGTAAAGCCATGGTCCTGTGCGTGTCGAACCAGTGATCGTGAAACGTCGTGGCCCGCGCGAAGCCACTCCAAACTGCGCGTCGCCGCACGACGGACTCGCTCCAAAGATGCTCTCCGCCATCTTCCGCGTCTACACCTTCTTCCTGGGCTTCTTGTACCCCGCGTAAGTGCGCCGCACGCCCCCGCGCCCTCGGACCGACCGAGAGCCGAAGGAGCTTTTTTCTCCTCGCGACGCGTGAACGCGCCACGGACGCACATTTTTCCCGCGAGCCCCCTCGCGGTCTCGGCTCGGCGCGCGCGCGAATCACGACTGACCGCGTCGTTCCGAAACTCCCCCCCTCCCGCAGTTACGCGTCGTACAAGGCCATCGAGTCCGAGGCCACCGACGATGACACGCAGTGGCTGACGTACTGGGTGGTGTACTCGATGTTGATGATCTTCGAATCCTTCGCGGACTACTCCGTGTTTTGGATCCCCGGCTACCGCTTCGCCAAGTGCGGATTCATCTTCTGGCTCGCGTCGCCCCGGTTCAAGGGCGCGATCATGCTGTACGAGAAGGTGTTCAAGGACGCGCTCAAGGCGGCGGAGCCCATCATCGACACCGTCGCGGGCTCGCTCGCCAAGGGCGACATCAACACCGCGCGCGCCGAGCTCTCCAAGCACGTCGACGTGGACAAGCTCCAGAAGTTCGGCAGCGAGGCGTTTGAGAAAACCATGAGCGCCGCCGCGGAGGCGTCCAAGATGGCGCAGGAAGGCATCGCCGCCGCCAAGGAGGCGCAGGCCACCGCCGCCAAGAAGGACTGAAGGAGGAGGGTCGGTGAAGGCGGTTTCTCTTAAGGAAATCGACGGGATCTGCGTTTCCGCGGAAACGCGCGCGGTCGCGCCCGCGCGAACGGCGCGAACCTTCGCGCGAAGTGTGCATAACGACAAAACTCTGACGATGCGCCGTCGACATCGCCCGAGCGCCGCCGGACGACGGCGCCGTCGTTCGCCACCCTTCCCGTACCCCCCACGTCGTCTTCCTCGCTCAAACGCGTCGTGGCCTCGGCGTTTCCGCGACCCGCCTCGAGCGAACCGCCACGTGCGGCGCGCGCTCGGTCGCTCGAGACGCCGGTCGACGGCGCCGCTCGCCTCCTCTCGTTGTGCCAGCTCGGATTCTTTTTTTTTGTTTTTTGAGAAACTCCGCGAAGCGTCGTCAACTTCCACAGCGCGCGCCAGCGCGCGAGTTTTGGTTTCGCCTCGGCGCGCGCGGCACAGCGCACGACGCGGCGCTTCCTACGAACGTCCGGGCGTCCGCGACGTTCCCCGGGACGACCGACGGCACCTTTCGCGCCGCGCGCGTTCGCCTCCCGCGTCTCTTCAGCGGCTCGGCGGTTCCGCCTGCGTCCGCGTTGGCAGCTGCGGTGGCAAGCGAGCATCTTGAAAAACTGGCAGACCAAAAACATCTTGAAACGATGCCGCGCATCACCGAGGTGTCGCGGGTGATCGCCAAGTCCGCGTTGATCTACCCCGTGGCGTTCTCCATGCACGCCTACGCGCTGCTGGCGCTGCCCTTCAGCGTCTCCGCCGCGCTGTTCCGCTCGCTGGCCGGCGTGTCGGGCAAGGGAATGGACGAGCTCTTCGCCAGTCAGTTCGCGCCGGGCGGTGCGGGAGAGAGCGACACCGCGTTGCTCAGGGGACTGCGCGAGAAACACAAGCTCGCCATGGCGGCGCTGCACGACCAGCTGGACGACAGCGACTCGAGATACAAGGTACGTAGCGCACGCGCGCTTTCAATCGCGTTTTCCTCCCGACGCATCGCGTCTTCTCCGCCGAAGCGCCACGACGCGCGACGTTCGACGCTCGTCTCGCGCTTCTCGTTTTCCGCGAAAAACGGAGAGCATTTCTCGTTCTTTTCCTTACGCCCTCGTCGTTCGCGTCGCTCACATCGCTCGTTCCGCCGCGACGTCGCGCATCACGCAGACCGTGTACGAGAAGCTCCGCGAGTCCGAGCGCATGCGCAACAAGATGCAGCACAGGCTCACCGCGGCGCAGGAGGAGCTGATCCTGTCCGGCAACGGCGTGCCCGAGTCGCCGCGGGGGAGCCTCGGGCAGTCGCCCGGGGGCTGGTCCGGCGCGAAAGGGAAGGACGACCACGAGCACGACGCCGCGGACGCGGATAAGATCCCCGTGTACTTCACGACGTTCCTGTGCGTCGCCGCGCTCCTGTACTTCTACGACGTCCCGGACGTTCCCGCGTTCGACCGCAAGCTGGCGATGATGGCCCCGGGGATGTGGATGACCGTGCTGGGGATGAAGCACGCCGCGCTCAACAAAGTGCTCATCTTGGGCAACCTCGTGTTCTTCGGGTACCTGCTGCACATCCTGGTGGAGCACAGGCGCGGGGGGGGGCTGACGCCCTCGTCCGCGCTCGGGGGAATACCGTGACCGTGCGCGCGTGGAGAAACTCGAGCGACCGCGCGTGAGGCTATTTTTGTGATTCCGTACACGAAAGATCCGTGACCGGCGCGGCGACATCTTTCGAAACATTTTTTTTTCGCGCGCGTACGCGTACGCGACGTAATTGACGTACGGGTACACCGTGACGTACTCGAGACTTTTCAAAATTCCCTCGCTTCCCTCACTCCGCGCGACCCTGCCTGAGGAACTTCTGGATGGTCTCCACGTCCTGCGCGCTGCCCATGTGGATGGGCGACCTCTGGTGGATGTGCTTCGGCTCTATGTCCAGGATGCGCCGCGCGCCATCCGACGCCGCGCCGCCCGCCTTCTCCATGATGTACGCCATGGGGAAGCACTCGTACAGGAGCCGCAGCTTCCCGTCCGGGCTCTTCGAGTCGCGCGGGTACGAGAACGTCCCGCCGTACAGCAGCGTGCGGTGCACGTCCGCGACCATGCTCCCTATGTACCGCAGGCTCCGCGGCGGGTCCTCCACCGTCTTCACGTGCTCCACGTACGCTCGGAACCCCGGGTCCCAGAACTTGGAGTTGCCCTCGTTGACCGAGTAGATGGCGCCGGCGGGGGGCACGGTTATTCTCGGGTGCGTCAGGACAAACTCCCCGAGCGACGAGTCCAGCGTGAACCCGTACACGCACCCGCCGATCGTGAGCACCAGGTTGCACGCGGAGCCGTACAGCGCGTAGCCGGCCGCGACCATGTCCTTTCCGGGCTGAAGAGCGTCGGCGTCGTCGCGCACGCCCCGCGTCGCCGCTTTGTAGATGCCGAAGATGGACCCGATGCTCACCGAGCAGTCGATGTTCGAGGACCCGTCCAGCGGGTCGTACACGCAGACGTACCTGCCGTGCGGCGAGGTGGCACAAGAAATCGTCTCCTCCACCTCCTCGCTGACCATCACCGTGCACCGCCCCGAGCGGTCCAGCCCGCGGCTGAACACCTCGTGCGCGACGAGGTCCAACTTCATCTGCTCCTCGCCCTGCACGTTCTCGGTGCCCGCCTTGCCCGCGAGCTTCGCCAGCCCAAGCTTGCGCACGCAGTTGGCGATGTACTTGCACGACGTGCCGATGCTCTGGATCAAAATCGACAGGTCCGACGTGTCCTCGTCCTTGGCGGTGTTGATGATGAACGTCCCGAGCGTCTGCAGATCGTTCACGTCAACCTCCAACGCATCCTCGAGCTGGTTCCGGCTGGACTTCCGACTCAACCCGGCGGGCGTCTCGCCGTCGGACGCCATCGCGATGAGCGCGCGGCGCGCCTCTGCGCTCGATCCGAAGCCGCTCCGAACGCGCGGTCACCGAAAGCGCGACGACCTTCGCGGACGCGACGGAACCGGGACCAGCCGCGACCGCGAGACGAAGCGCGCGAGGCAATGCCGGAAACCTACCAATTCGACCACCGAACTCCTCCCGAAACTTGAGCAGTGAGTTCGAGAAGATCGCTTTCGCGCCAACGCTCGCCAATCGGCCGCCTTTTCGCCTTGCGTTTTTTAACCCCTCGATCGACCGTTCGGCGAACAGAGGAAATCCAGGGTCTGATTCTCGAGTAAATCGACGGCGGATTCGAGTTTCGCGAAAGTAATATCTCGCGAGGGCGCCCGAAATCTGGCACGTTCGCGCCGTTCGTCGAGGGCGCACGTGGTGGGACGGTGCGAGAGATCTTGCTTGGCGATAATCCTCGCCAGGAGCCGCCCGGGTGGCACGACGCCCGCACTCTTACCCTCGCGCCGTGTACGGTCCGCGTCGGGAGAGCGTTGGAGTTTGGGAGGCTCACCGAGCGCCTCAGCACTTCGCGCGCGTCCGTTCGTGCCACCGCGCGCCCGTGGAAGGGCCACGCGTCGTCGCGGAGAGCGAGTCGCGAGTTTCGCGCACGGGAAGACGGGTTCTAGAGCGCGTCTGCGATGACGGCTCTCGCCCCGCTCGCGACGTCGCTCGCGGCGCCGCGCGTCGCTCGGCCCCGCGCCGCCGGCGCCCGCGCGACCCGCGCGGTGCCCCGCGCGATGGCGCAGCCCGTCGCCGTCGCCCGACCCGCCGCGTCCGGCGCGAGCGTCGGCGCCCCTCGCCACGCCGCCGTCGTCGCGCCCCTCCGCGCGCGCCGCGTGGTCCCGCGCGGCGCGCGGCGCGCGGCGCAGCCCGCGGTGCTGGCGGCGGCGTCCAAGCCGGACCCGTCCGCGGGCGCGGGCGCGAAGGAGCCCGGCTCGAGCGCCTCGGACGGGCGCTGGAGCTCGGTGGTGCGCGCGCTCGCGGACGTGATGGAGCCCTCCGCGGTGGCGTCGCTTCTCGACGAAGAGCTCCCGGCGCACGAGGACATCCACCGCGGGCGGCTGGCGAACGGCCTGCGGTACGTGGTGCTCCCGAACAAGGTTCCGGGCGACCGCTTCGAGGCGCACCTGGAGATGCACGTCGGGTCCGTGGACGAGCGCGCGGACGAGCAGGGTTTGGCGCACCTCGTCGAGCACGTCACGTTTCTCGGCTCCAAGAAGAGAGACGCGTGGCTCGGTTCCGGGACGCGCGGGAACGCGTACACGGATTTCCACCACACGGTGTTCCACGTGCACTCGCCCACGTACAACAAGGACAGCACGTACATGATCCCCAACGTGCTGGACATTCTGTACGACGTCGCGTTCAACCCGCAGCTCCTGGACACCCGCGTGGCGAAGGAGAAGAAAGCCGTGCTGGCGGAGGCGCAGATGATGAACACCATCGAGTACCGCGTGGATTGCCAGCTGTTACAGCACCTGCACTGGGATAACAACCTGGGGTGCCGCTTCCCGATCGGCAAGCTGGACCAGGTGGAGCGTTGGGACGCGGAGAAGGTGAGGCAGTTCCACGAGCGGTGGTACTTCCCGGCGAACGCCACGCTGTACGTGGTGGGCGACTTCCACGCCGACGTCCCGGGCGTCGTGGAGATGATCGAGCAGGCGTTCGGCGCGGCGGACCCCGCGACGCACGCGCCGGGATTCGTCGGGCCCGTTCCTGAGAACCCGGAGAGCACGCCCGCGTTCGAAGGCGCGACGAAGGCGCCGACGATGGCGGACGGGGACGCTTCCGGAAACGCCGAGAGTTCTGCTGGAGCGCTCCGCGACCGACACTCGGTTCGTCCGCCGGTGCGGCACGCGTACGGGTGCCCGCCCACCGCGGCGGAGCTCATCCGCCGCAACGCGGAGGCGGCGGC
>Ga0181559_10002492_pt1 | contig 18206 bp, 10 predicted proteins | sample 011ome_21_FD_133752 | JGI IMG/M metagenome (GOLD analysis project Ga0181559, IMG submission 133752) | Coastal salt marsh microbial communities from the Groves Creek Marsh, Skidaway Island, Georgia - 011508AT metaG (megahit assembly) | ecosystem: Environmental > Aquatic > Marine > Intertidal...
CGCTCGGCGGCGACGACGACGACGCGCGCCGCGCGCGGGCAACCCGGGTGACGCCGAAGATCGGTGCGCGCGATTCGTCCGACGCGAAACCGGAAGCCGACGAACACCTCCACGATGATGACGACGTGACGAAGTCGAACTCGGTGACTCCCTTCCGCGCGGAGACCTTTGAGCGTTCGGAGCGCGTTGGCGCCGCGGCGCGGTCCACGGCGTCCAAGTTGGCCGCCTTGAAGGATCGCCGCGCGTCGGGTCGGTTCGGGTCGCGCCCGAGCCGGGACGACGCCGCGACGTCGGCTTTCAAAAGCCGCGACACGAACGAACGCTCTGACGACACGACGCGACACGAACGAACGCTCGTCGTTCGATTCGACGAGAAAACCGGGGGGTTTCCCGAAAACGCGCGGCGCGAATCGCAAACGCGGAAGAAAACGTCGGATGCGCTCGGCGAGACCTGGGGGGAGTTTGGCACGACGCTGCGTCCTCAGCCCAGGACGACGCGAACGGGCTTGATACCGGCGTCTGACCGAAAGAAAGCGACCCATTCGGTTTCGACGAAGGCGGCGTCGACGGTTTCGACGCGACGCGAAACGCGCGCGCCGAGCCGCGCCGCGAAAACCGCCGCGAAGGAAAACGAAAACGAAAACGAAAACGAAAACGAAAACGAAAACGCGTTCGGCGGGTACACGCCGCGTCGAGACGGCGCGAACACGGCGTTCGGCGCGCGTCGTTCTTCGTTGTCCACGAGTCCTCCCGCGCGCGTTTCCGGTGGCATCGGGTACCTGTCCACCGAGCTGCCCCCGGACATGCGGGGCGCGAGCGTCCCCGAGGGCGCGGACGTGGGCCCCTCGGCGCTCGCGCCGTGCGACACGTGCGGGCGCAAGTTCAACGCGCGCGCGCTGGAGATCCACTCGCGCTCGTGCGCGACGGTGTTCGCCACGAAGCGCCGGGCGTTCGACGTCGCGAAGCAGCGCGCCGCCGGGACGGAAATCGAGCGGTTCAAGCGCATGGGCGGTGGCGGAACCGCCTTCGACGACGATGCCGGCGGCTTCGGCGGCGGCTTCGGCGGCGGCGGAGCGCGGCGCGCTTCCAAGCCGCGCGCGACGGGCGCTTCGGCGCTTCGTCGCGCGCCCGCCTCGCGGAACGTTCCGACACAACGCGCCGTTCCGAAGTGGAAGAAGGACTCCGAGCGATTCCGCGCCGGTCTGCGCTCTGGGCGGACAGGAGAGCCGATGGATGCGGAACACGAAGAAGACCTGGTGCCTTGCCCGCACTGCGGCCGCAGCTACAACGAGCGCGCCGCCGAACGACACATCCCGCGTTGCGCCGACATCCGCGCCAAGCCGAGCCGGCTGGCGCGCGGCGGCGGAAGAGGCGCGCACGTCGCGGCTACGCCTGTCACAAGGGGGTCCCTCGGGGGGGACTTTCGCAAAACGCGAGCGTTTTGATGCGAGAGCGTACGGGTGACTATATACACTATAGTTAGTGTCTTATCGTATTTTGTGTACCTATGCCCGGCGCGAACGCGCGCGACGCGGCGACGCGCGGAGGAAGAAAAAGCGCTTTCATGCAATCAGCCGCCCCTGGTTGCCTGGGTCCAGAGAGTCACAGGCCGAGGGTCGACCGCCGGTTCGAATATTCGTGGGAGGAGGCGTTCGCGATGCCGTTTCTACCACAGATCGTTCGGCGCGGGACCGCGCCGCGGTCATGTGGGCGCAGCTGAAGGATGGGTTCAAGGAGTTCGCCACGGACGCCCTGAAGGAGGGCGGCGAGCTCGTCAAGGACACGGCGGACGGCACCGCGACGGCCGCGGCGAAGGTCACGGAGAAAGCCGCGGTGGTCACCGGCACGCGCAATCGACTCGACCTCGACCCCACTCGCGCCGAGGAGGTGCGCGGCAGCGCGCAGGGAGACGTCGCGGGGTCATCGTCGCGCGCGTCGAAGGCCACGACCTCCGTCGTTGACGCGACCCGCGTCGCCTCGAATCCGCCCGCGAAACCGCTCGCGTCGGGCGTGACCGCCGAGGGACCGAAGGCGGACGACGCGTCGTCTGCGGGGAAAGGGAAAAAGAAGCGTGAACCGAAATCCCCGACGCGCGACGACAACGACGTCGCGGCGACCGTCGCGAAGGCCATCTCGTACGCCGCGAGGCGCGAGGCTCCCGACGGCGACGGCGAGGCTCCATCCTCCGCCGCGTCCGGCGCATCGAGGCGAGAAGATCCGCAAACACGACAGACCGCCGTCGAGAAGACTCCGGCGGGGCCGAGTGGGTCCCGCTCGGCGCCGAACGCGAAGCGGGACGTCGAGATGCGTCCTGACGAGCCGAGTCCCGACGCGTTGGCGCTCGAACTGGAGGCGTCTCGCGCGCGCGAGGCGGAGTCAGACCGTCGCGCGGTGGCCCTGGCGGAGCGCCTCGCGGCGGCGCTCGCGGCCGCGGACGCGGCGAGCGACGGCCACGCGGCTGCCGCGCAGGCCAAGGTCAAGTCGCTCCGCGAGGACAACGAAGCGATGCACCGGACGCTGGAGGACCTGAAGCGCGCCGCGCGCGACGCCGACCGCGGGAGAGAGGACGCCGAGGCGCGCGCCGGCGAGAGCGACGCGCGAGCCGACGCGGCGGTCCGGGACATGGAGGCTGCGGAGGAGGCCGCCGCGGCGCTCCGGCGGCAGGCTGCCGAGTCCGAGGGCGTCCAGGGCGTCTCCGCGGCGGAGGCGAGCCGCGCGGAGGCGGCGCTGGCCGCCGCGCTGGCGCGCGCGGAGGCGGCGGAGACGGCCGCCGCCGAGGCGTCGGCGCGCGCCGAGGCGGCGGAGTCCGCGCGGCGCGCGGCGGCGCGCGAGGCGGCGCAGGCCTCCGAGTCTGCGCGGCGCGCGGTGTCCGAGGCGTCTGCGGAGCGCGCCGACGTGTTGGCCTTCAAGGAGAAGATGCGGAGCTTCCAGGAGGAGAGCGAGCGCCGCGCCGCGGTGTTCGACTCAGCCGTCCTCGAGGCCACGGAGACGTTCCGCGGCGGGCTCGAGCGCGAGCGCGACGACGCCGCCGAGGAGCGCGACGCCCTGCGCCGCGCGCTGGCGGAGGCGAACGAAAAGGCGCGAGCGGCGACGGACCGCGCCGAGCTCGCCGAGACTGAGACGCGCGCGTCCGAGGCGTCCAAGCGAGAGGCCGAGGAGGCCGCGGAGCGCGCCGCGGAGGGCGCCGCGAAGGTGCGCGCCGCTGGCGAGGCGCGGCGCGCCGAGCTCGCCGCCGCGCGGCGCGACGCCGAGCGGCTGCGCGAGAGGGCGGAAGCCGCCGAGGCGGCGGCGGCGGCGGCGCGCGACGCCGGCGCCGCCGACCGCGCGGAGGCGGTTGCCCGCGAAGCGACGGCGACCGCCGCGGAGGCGCGCGCCGCCGAGGCGACGTCCCGGCTGGAGGGCCTGCAGCGCGAGGCGCGCGAGACGGAGTCTGAGCTGCGCGCGGAGCGCAAGCGCGCCGCCGCGTCCGTGGACGCGCTCGAGGCGGAGCTGGAGAAGACGCGCCGAGACGCCACCGCCGCGGCGTCGAAGGCGGCGGCGGCGGCGCGGGAAGCCGACGAGCAGACGCGGCGACGCGCGTTGGTCTCCTCCTCCTCCGCCGCGTTCCCGAAGACGAGCGGGTCGAGCGTCCATCCCAGCGCGCAATCTGAATTGCTCGGGGGGCTGGGGCTGGAGAGCGTCTCGGTGGCGGGCGCGGGCGGCGCGACGCGCGACGGCGGCGCGGTTTCGCTCAGGAGCCGCCGCGCGCCGGGCTCGAACCGGGGAGGCGCCAAAGCCGTGTTCGGGGCGTTTTCCATACGCACGTGGCTGCTCGTGGCGTACCTGGTGTGTCTGCACGTCATGGCCATGGTCACGCCCAGGCACAACGTGGGATGCGCCATCGACCAGGACAAGCACAGGCTGCCGGGGATGTTGTGAGAGACGCCGCCGCGAGACAGTTTTTACGTTTATACGTACCACACCGGTCGCCGGTGGCGGCAGAAAAAAAAATCGGTTCCTTTCGTCAACTCGTCCTCTCGAGGTCGTCTCGCCCGGGAATAATGCGACGCCGGCAATTCAGATTGCGGGTCGCGCGAGGAGGTCGGTCCCGTCCCCGGTCGGTCGCGTCGCGTTCGCGCATCGTGCGAGACCCGTCGACCATGCGTCGGGTGCTGCGACTCGCGCTCGCGCTTTCGGTGCTCGTCGCGCTCTCCGCGCCCGGTGCCGTGCGCGCCCAGTCTCGGGACGAGGATCCGGGCGTGCCGCAGGTGACGCTGGAGTTCGAGGACGACTACGAGGACACGCGTGCGACGGGACACGCCGCGTACGACGAGATGGACGCCGCCGCGATGGTACGTGCACCCGTGTTCGAGCGCATCGACCCGCGAGACGCGGTCGACGACCCCGACGCGCCGCCTCGCGGCGCACGACCCGCTCTCGAGGAAGATGCTGACGATGTCAACCTCGTCCCCGAACTTCCCCGTCTTCGCCGACAAACGCAGGGCGGCGACGCGTCGCGGTATGGAAGCACGGGCACCGGTACCGAACCCGAAGAGGAACGGATGGAGACAGGGTACGTCGAGCCCGAGCCCGCCGAGCCCCGAGCGGTCGAGCCGGAGGTTGTTGAGCCCGAGCCCGAAGCGGTCGACGAGTCCGAAGCGGTCGAGCCCGAAGCGGTTGAGCCCGAAGCGGTTGAGCCCGAAGCGGTCGAGCCCGCCGAGCCCGAACCCGAGGCGATCCCGCCGGATCCCCAGCCCGCCGCGGCTCCGCGCGAGGCCGAAACCGGCTCCGAGGAGAAGTCTTCTGACGACGCGAGACAAGCCGCGCTCGCGAGGCGCGCGGCCGAGGAGGCTGAGGTGAAGGCCGCCGAGGCTGCCGAGAAGTCGAGGCGAGACACGGGCGCGCCCGTGGAAAAAGAGGCGCCCGCCACGATCTTCGATTATTACAAGCCCCCGGTGTTGGAGCCGGTGTACGTGGGCGGGTACTACAAGAGAGCAAACCCGTGGGACAAGGGGAAGAGGAGCGACGACGGGGCTTTGTAGTGCACGACGTCTTCACGCGTTCGGAATCGGCTTTGATCTCGCTCGTTCGTCACAACTCTCTCTCTCTTCTCTTCTCTTCTCTTCTCTTAACTACAAGACGTCTCGCGAAAAGCGCGCGCTCGCGGAGCTCACATCACCATGCCGCCGTCGATGCAGATGGTCTGGCCGGTGATGTAGGCAGCCGCGGGGTCGAGCGCGAGGAACTTGACCAGGCCGGCCACCTCCTCGGGCTGGCCGTACCTGTTCAGGGGGATGGTGGTGAGGATCTTCTTCTCGATCTCGGGACCGAGCTCGGCGGTCATGTCGCTCGCGATGAAGCCGGGCGCGATGGCGTTGCACACGATGTTGCGGCCCGAGTACTCGCGCGCGATGGTCTTCGTCAGGCCGATGACGCCCGCCTTGGCGGCGGAGTAGTTCGCCTGGCCGGCGTTGCCGGTGACGCCGACGACGGACGCGATGTTGACGATGCGGCCCTTGACCGGTTTCTTCTTGCCCATCATCTTGGTGCCCTCCTGGCACATCATGAACACGCCGGTGAGGTTGGTGTCGATCACCTCCTGCCACTGCTGCATCTTCATGCGCATCATCAGCCCGTCGCGGGTGATGCCGGCGTTGTTCACCACGACGTTCACCTCCCCGAACGCGTCCATGGTCTCCTTGAACAGGCGCTTCACGTCTTCCTCCTGCCCGACGTTGGCCTGCACCACGATGGCGTCCCCGCCAGCGGCTTTGATCTTCGCCGCAACCTCCTCCGCGGGGCCCGCGGAGGCGGCGTAGTTCACCACGACGCGCGCGCCGGTCTCACCGAGCGCGAGCGCGATCGCGGCGCCGATGCCGCGGGAAGCGCCGGTGACAATGCACACGGGGCCGTCCGCCTCGGCGCGCGTCGAGAGCACGCGCCTGCCCGCGGTCACGGGGACACCGCGAGTGGGCCTGACGGCGGTGCCGAAGGCGGCGCGCTGCTTCAGCGACTTGGAGACGCGGGTCACGGCGGAGCGGGTGACCGAAGCCGCGGCGGTCGTCATGCAGGCAGCCATCGTTTCGGGTGAAGTGGCGTGTGGGGACGGCGGGTGAGTGCGGGAATGATCCGCGATCGAGGCGAGGCTCGGATTTCTCAGCACAACCTGACCCACAAACGAGGTCGCTCTATCCGATCTCCGACTCACACACGCGAGCGATCGAGAAAAAGACAAACGCCCGCCATCCGAACCAACGCGAGAGGGAAAAAAAACGGACGGAAAACCGAATCCCCGATCGAGGCGTGACGAGTCGAGTATTTCCTTGAGTCACGAACGGTGAACGTTGGGTGTAATAAATATCGCACGAAAAAATGTCGAACACGCGAAGAGACTGAGACGAGGCGGGCGCGTCCTCCGCGAAGGCGACGACCGGCGCGGACCCGACGAGTGCCCGCCTGTTTCTTTGACACACATGACATGACTCGTGTTACAAGACGTTCTACTCGAGATCATCGTGGTGGTTTTTCGGTCGCGTCGCGTTCGTCGTTTTTATTCGCGCCGCGCTCGCGGCGGCGCGTCGAGAGTCAAGACAGGTTCGGGAAAAGCAACCCGGCGGCGGCGCGCCGCGGGTCGCGCTTTACATCTCACGAGCTTCGAAGCGGCGTAAGCGGGCGCTTAAGCCTCATCCTCCTCCTCGTCGAACTCGCCCTCCTCCTCGGCGGAGGCGTCCTGGTACTGCTGGTACTCGGACACGAGGTCGTTCATGTTGGACTCGGCTTCGGTGAACTCCATCTCGTCCATGCCCTCGCCGGTGTACCAGTGAAGGAACGCCTTGCGGCGGAACATGGAGGTGAACTGCTCCGAGACGCGCTTGAACATCTCCTGCACGGCGGTGGTGTTGCCGATGAAGGTGGCGGCCATCTTGAGGCCCTTGGGGGGGATGTCGCACACGGAGGACTTCACGTTGTTGGGGATCCACTCGACGAAGTACGAGGAGTTCTTGTTCTGCACGTTGAGGAGCTGCTCGTCCACCTCCTTGGTGGACATGCGCCCGCGGAACAGCGCCGAGGCGGTGAGGTAGCGGCCGTGGCGGGGATCCGCAGCGCACATCATGTTCTTGGCGTCCCACATCTGCTGCGTGAGCTCGGGGACGGTGAGGGCGCGGTACTGCTGGGAGCCGCGCGAGGTGAGGGGGGTGAAGCCCACCATGAAGAAGTGCAGGCGGGGGAACGGGATCAGGTTCACCGCGAGCTTGCGGAGATCCGCGTTGAGCTGACCGGGGAAGCGCAGGCAGCAGGTGACGCCGGACATCACCGCGGAGATCAGGTGGTTCAGGTCACCGAAGGTGGGGGTGGTGAGCTTGAGGGTGCGGAAGCAGATGTCGTACAGGGCCTCGTTGTCGAGCACCATGCACTCGTCGGCGTTCTCGACGAGCTGGTGGACGGACAGCGTCGCGTTGTAGGGCTCCACCACGGTGTCGGACACCTTGGGCGAGGGCACGACGGAGAAGGTGAGCATCATGCGATCGGGGTACTCCTCACGGATCTTGGAGATGAGGAGCGTGCCCATGCCGGAGCCGGTACCGCCACCGAGGGAGTGGCAGACCTGGAAACCCTGGAGGCAGTCGCAGGACTCGGACTCCTTGCGCACGACGTCGAGCACGGAATCGATGAGCTCCGCGCCCTCGGTGTAGTGACCCTTGGCCCAGTTGTTGCCGGCGCCGGTCTGGCCGAACACGAAGTTGTCGGGGCGGAAGATCTGGCCGAAGGGGCCGGAGCGGACGGAGTCCATGGTGCCGGGCTCGAGGTCCATCAGCACGGCGCGGGGCACGTAGCGGCCTGTGCGCGGGAACGGGGAGAAGGAAGGGTCAGGGCCGGCGCGAAAAAAGATCGCTCGGGGCACAATTCGCCCCCAACGGCGATATTCCGCGTTTGGATGGCGATCGGGAGGGTCGGGAGCACGTACCGCCGGACGCCTCGTTGTAGTAGACGTTGATGCGCTCCAGCTGGAGGTCGGAGTCACCGCAGTAGGTGCCGGTGGGGTCGATACCGTGCTCATCGCAGATAACCTGTGGTCGCGGGGAAGGAGAAGCCGGGTCAGCGGTGACGCGGGGAAAAAGAAAAAGGCGCAGTCGCTACCGCGACGATTATTACTCGCCGGGAATCCGCGAGCGCGTTCGAAGGGCGCGCGCGTACGTACCTCCCAGAACTTGGCACCGATCTGGTTACCGCACTGGCCGCCTTGAATGTGCACGATCTGAGCGTTGGGGGCGTAGGAGAGGGTCGGGTCAGCGCGTGTCTCGACGAAGACGGCGAGAGGATGGCCTAATGCGGCAATTTCGAAAATCAACGGGAAGGAAGCGGGAAGCCGAAAGCGCCGGGATCGCCGCGGCGCGGGGACGCGCGGCGACCGCGCGCGTCGCTAACGGCACGTCGTGCTTGCGTGAGATACGCACCTCGCGCATGCTGAAAGTTTCTAAAAGCTTAGGGCGTGTGCCGTAAGTTGTGGCACGTCGGACCCGGTCGCCGGGCGCTTGAAGATTTCATGCTGCGAAAGCCGACTTGCTTCCTTTTTTGGAGACGCGGAGGATGGAAATAGATATAGAGTTCTAGTGTTAAAAAAATGTATATGCAGAAAAATGAGTCAACGTTGGATCACCGCGTCGTTTCAATGCACGTTCGAACGGAACTATTTTCCAGCGCAACACGCCCGTTTCGGCGTTTTCGACGATTCATTGACTCGAGAAATCCCTCGTTTCCCAGTTCGACGCCCAATCCGGTGAGAACGCGTTTTGGGTTCGCGAACTGGAACTGAACACCCGGGACAAACCGTCCAGGCGCATTCACTCCGCGGAAAAGTACCGGTCGAACGCGTGACATGCGATAACACCCGCTGGCGTCGACCAGAACACAAGGGCGCGTTCGGACGCGACCCTTCGCGGGGAAGAGGTCAGCGCCAGGGCAGCGCGGCTTCTCGGAGGCGCGGCGGCGTCGGTCGGGGGCGAGGCGTCGGCGCGACGATGGTGGCGGCGACGCCCGCGGCGTCGGAGACGCGGCTCTTGCTGTCGCCCCCCGAGGATGCGACCGGGACGGGTGGGGACACGCGCGCGCGTCGGGTGACGCGCGGGGCGCTCCGGGCGGTGCTGGGCTCGCTCGTGCTGGGCGTGGTCGCCGCGGCGACGTTCTCGGGGTCGCGCGGCGTCGCGTCGGACGCGTTCGCGACGCGGCTCGGGGCGGAGCCGGGCGGGACGTGCGCGTTCGGGTTCGTGGACGATCTTCCGGAAACACCCGTGGCGAGCACGTTTTTGCGCGCGATGCCGACGCTGCGCGAGAGCGTGGAGGCGCCGAGCCACTACGCGCGGTGCGCGGACGAGCTCACCGGCTTGCCCGTGGTCACGTCCAACGACGCGTACCGGCTGGGAAACGCGGTGGAGAGACAGGGCGTGGGGTGGATCGGCGCGCGGCGGCTGGTGCTCGATGACGAGATGGGATACGAGGGGAGCATCCTGTACAACTACCTGATGAACGAGAGCGAGGAGCAGAGGAGTTTCGTGTCTTGCGTCGTGGGACACAAGAAAAAGCTGGAGGCAAAAGGCGTGCCTTTGGATCGCCTGCACGGCGACGACAAGACCATCGTCATCCCTCTACGGCTCAGCGACAAAGTGCGGTTCATGGTGGAGGATTACCCGGTGATCAACACCGCCGTCGTGGAGTACAAGAAGAAGTATTGTCCGCAGTGCACGGATTTGGTCATCATGACGTTATTGGTGTGGGGGGAGGACAAGAACCACATGTTCGCGTACAACGACGAGGAGTACAAGCAGAGCCTCACCGTTTTGCGTTCGATCGCGAAGCGAGCGCAGACGGCGGAGGGGGGCAATTTGCGCGTCACGATTCGATCCACGCTCAACGCCGACGACGACTTCGTGTACTCGGCGTACTCGCCGCATCTGGTGTTGCCGCTGGTCACGCCCTCGTCGTGGCACCAGCTGCTGACGTACAGCAACCGCGCGGTGTTCGACCGCGAGCGCGAGCTCGCGGCGGAGAGGTACTTCGACCAGGTCATCCAGCCCAAGCTCTCGATGCCGGGCCGGCGCCAGCGGCTGCTGAACGTGTACCGGCGGTTGGAGGCGCAGGTGCCGGACGACGTGCTTGTGAACTGGTTCCAGCTCGAGGTGAAGCGCCGGGGACTGGATGAGCACGGGGTGACCGTCACGGACATGGACAAGTGGGCTGACTGGAGCGCGATCATCGCGCTGTACGAGGTGGGCATGGGCGCGTACGACGGGGCTGTGCGCTCCATCGCGCACTCGCGCGAGAGAGCCGCCGAGCGCCGGGCGCCCGAGGCGGAGGGCGGCGACCGCGGGAGCGCCGACGCGGGAGAGGCGGAGGCGAACGCCGAAGACGTCCCGGGAGAGGCGTCGTGACGCGGAGGCGAGCAACTTGCGTCTCATCCGCGAGCCTCGCGCGTCGCACCACGTAGACTGATTCGTGTTTTAAACGTACGAACGATAGAGAAGAACGAACGACGAGTAGGTCATCTCTGCGCGACGGCGACGCGCGGCGCGCCCTGGCCCCCGACGCCGTTCCCGAACGGGCCGCCCGCGACCGCCGCCTCCAGCCTGGCCGCGGCGCCGTCACTGACGCTCGCGTCCACGCCTCTCGGCGCGCGCGCCGCCGCAAGCATGCCCGACGCAGCCTCGTGGCGCCAGCGGCAGCCGGGCGGCGTGCTTTCGTACGCGGGGTCGGTCACCAGCGCCAACGCCTTGGGGCTCGTCGCCACCTCGGCGGCGAACCACGGCCTTCGGCCGAGCGACGCCACGCACCTGTACGCGGCGATCCTCAGCTCCAGGAAGGAGTCGCCGCCCTTGGCGAGCGACTCGCTCACGCACTCGCCCACGGTCACGCCGCGCGCCTCCGCCGCGTCGTACGCGGCGTCGCGCATGGCAGCCTCCGCGGTCTCCGCGGCGGCGGCGGAACCGCACGCGGGCTCGTGCGGCGCCGCGGGCGCCGCGAGGCGCGACTTGCGGCCGGTCTGGTCCCCCGCGCCGGCGAAGGTGGCCACCGCGTGCAGCGCGGCGACGCGCGTGCCCGTCGGGACGCGTCGCCCACCGAGACCGAGGTGCACGACCCGAGAGAGGATCGCGACGCGGTCGTGTTTCGCGCCCGCGCACAGCGCCGCGACCGCCGTCGCCGACTCCGCCAGAGACGTCACCGCCGCGCACGCCGCTTCGCCCAGTTCCCCGTCCCCCTCCTCCCCCTGTACCGCGCGGGCCAGGAGCGACGCGAGCGCGTCTAACAGCGCGTCACCTCCCGATGCGTGATTGAACGAGCCGCGCGCCGTGCTCGCGGCGGACGCGATGCGCGCGCCGACCGTCGCGGCGCGCGCGCGCGCGAACCCGGCGGCGACGTCGTTTTCGTTTTCGTTTTCGCCGGGCTCCGCCGCCGCGACGGCGGCGAGCCGCGGGAGCGTCGCGTCGCACAGCGCCAGCGCGACCGCGGATCTCGGCGTCTTCTCGACAATCTCCGCCACGAGCTCCATGGTTGCTATCGACGCGAGCGGGTCGGAGTTAGTGGCGTCCAGCTCGAGGAGCAAGGCGCGCGTGAGCGCGGCGGCGTCGCCGGCGCCGGCGCCGGCGGAAATCGCCGCGGCGAGCGCGTGTCCTCGCAGCCGAGGCTCCGCGCGTCTTTCGTTCCGCGCGGACTCGGAGACGCGCGTCAAGATCTGGCCGCCGATCGACGCGCTCGCGGCGGTGATCGCGAGGAGCGCGTCCGCGGCGGCGGCGGCGACGCCCGAGTCTTCGTCGCCGACGGCGTCCACGAGGCTTGTCAAACACCCGGCCGAGTCTTCAGGCGCGGCGGCCACCACCTGCTGCGCGGCCCGGCCGAGCTGCGTGCACGCGAGCTGGCGCACGCGAGGCGAGTCCGCCTGCATGCCGGCGCGCGCGTACGGCATCGCGGACGCCAGCATCGCCTTCCCGGGCCCGGTCTGGAACATCCTGTCCAGGAACGAGCACAGGTCTGCTTCGCGTTTGCTCCCTTCGTCCGCCTCGCCGATCGCGGCGAACACGTCCGGAAGAGGGTGCATCTGGAAGATCTGAGACGCCACGACGTCGCTGGGAGGCGCACCCACCATGGCGACGTCCGATGCGAGCTCGAACAAGTCGGGGGGGAAGCTCGTGCTCGGCGCGCCGGGTTCGTCCCGGGGGTCGACGTCCATGGCGCTCATCGCGTGGCGCGCTCAGAGGTGTGCGTACGAGATGCTCAGAGGCGTGCGTGACGAGAAACCTCTAACGTAAAGACGTTTCCACTTACTCGCGAGTGCAAAAAGTGCCCTCGGATAACGCCTACGTCACTCGTCGAAGCACGCTTCGCACGCACCGTCGCACTTCCCCGCGACTCGCGGCGAACGCATGCACGCCGTCACCTCGAGGGCGTTCTCGAGCACGTTCCTCAAGGCGCCGCTCTTACCCGTCGCGCGCAGCCTTCGCGGGTACCGCCTCGAGTCCGGCGCGACCATGATTCACGGTGCCACCGCCGCCGCCTGTCCCGTCGCGGTCGCTCCGTTCGTGCGCCGCGCGCGCGCGGGTCCCCGCGCGCGCCGCGCGTGGTGCTCCGCCGCGTCCGGGAGCGCGGCGCCCGAGTCCTCGGCGCCCCGAGCCGCGGACCAGGCGGACGCCGCGGCGGCGGTGGCCGCCGCAGTCGCGGAGGACGAGGGCCGGCGCCCCTCGAAGCCCCGCGTGCGGACGGGCGTTTTGATGCGCGTGCCGAACGTGTCCCCCGCGGACGACATCATCACGTCCGGTGTGAAGCGCGCCGGGCGGGTCACGCCGACGAAGGGTTTGCGGGACCCGACGCTGAAGGAACGCAACCGCAGCGCGAAACAGCTCGACGCGCTGACCACGGCGCTGTGTAAGCCGCTGGGCGAGTACGTCAAGGGGTTCCCGCGCGTCGAGCGTCTGCACCCGTTTGAGCGCGCGCTGCTGGAGCTGACCCTGAAGGACGACAAGTACGAGGCCACCCTGCGGCGCGTGGACGTCGCGCGCAAGGCCATGCTGAGCATCGGCAAGCAGCACGCCGCGCGCGCGGCGAAGGCCAAGGGCCCGAAGGACGCGGTCGGCGTCCGCGAAGCCGGGTTCGAGGAGATGGAGGCGTATTTCAAGCGCAACGCGAAACAACCGGTGGATGAGCTGAAGGAGATCGCGAAGACGCTGCGGCGGCTTCCCGTGGCGGAGCTGGAGACGCCCACGGTGGCGCTGGTCGGCGCACCGAACGTCGGGAAGTCCAGCCTCGTGCGCGTGCTGTCCTCCGGGACCCCCGAGGTGTGCAACTACCCGTTCACGACGCGCGGCATCAAGATGGGCCACTTCTTCCTGGAGGAGAAGCGCCACATCGTCACGGACACGCCCGGGTTGCTGTGGCGCCCGGATGAGGACCGCAACAAAATCGAAAAGCTCGCCATCGCGACGCTGGAGCACCTGCCCACCTGCGTGGTGTTCGTGTTCGACCTGTCCGGCCTATGCGGCACCTCGGTGTCCGATCAGCTCGCGATCCGGGAAGATCTGCACGCGCGCTTCGCGCACCGGCGGCCGTGGCTGGACGTCATGTCCAAGTCCGAGCTCGTGCCGCAGCTGGGCGGCGCGCTGTGCCCCGACCTCGAGGGGCTCTGGGGCGCCGAGGACGAGGCGGAGGCGGAGAAGACAGCCGCGTTCCTCACGAGCGAGGGCGCGCTCTCGGTGTCCGCGGAGGAGGAGGTGGGGCTGGAGGAGCTCAGGGAGGTCATCAGGACGACGCTCGTCAAGCACCGCGCGACGCTCGAGAACCTCGACCAAGTCGTGGGGTTCCAGCCGGGGATGTGATGTTGATGAGAAATTTGTTATCGATTCCGACTGTCGCTCAAGACTCGACACGTCAGCCTCGACTCCACACGCGTGTGCGCGGTGCCTGCGCGCGCAGGGACTCGGTTCTCGCCGCGGGTCAGCGCGCGACGAGCATGTGGACGTGCGTGCGCCCGGGGCTCGTCGGCGCCGCGCCGCGCGCCACCCCTCGGCGTCGGCCGGGGACGCTCTCCACAAAAAACCACGTCGCGCGTCGTCGGGACCGATGCGCGCGTGCGAGGTCATCGCCTCGCGACGCCGAGACGTCCCTCCCCTCCACCTCGCTGTGGCTCGCGACGCTGCGCGCGGCCGAGGGCGACGACATCGCGCCCGCGGCCGCGCTGGTCGCCGCGCTCGAGCCCGGGTCCGACGCCGCACGCGACGCGCTGGACGAGTCGCGGAGCGCGGAGGGTGGCGTCTCGGGGACGCCGCTGTGGCTGGCGTGCCTGGCGGCGAGAAACGGCGCGCCCGGCGCGATTGAGCTCGCGCGCGCGATGGTCGACAAGGGCGCGGATGTCACGATTCCGGGCACGCAGGGTGTCGCCGGGGATACGACGACGCCCCTGTGGTGGGCGTCGGCGTCGGTGGAGGCGGGCGCGGGCGCGGACGCGGCGGACCTGGCGAAGCGATTGATCGACGCCGGCGCCGACGTCGACGCCGAGGGCACCTACGACGCGGTCCGGGGCCCGCCCCTGCTGTGGGCCGCGGTGGCGGTGCGGAACGGCGAAGAGACGAACGGTTTGGCGTTGGCTGCCGTTCTGTTATCCGCGGGCGCGGACCCCAACCTCCGGGGGAGCTACGGCCCCACCGCGGTGGGCGTGACTCCGCTCGTCCTCGCCGCGCAAGCCGCGCCCGAAAACGGGGGGTGCGTCAGGCTGTGCGCTTCGTTGCTGGAGTCCGGCGCCGCGATGGACGCGAACGAGATGTCCTCGCTCCTGATGTACCGCGTCGGGTCGTCGCTGGTGGCGGTCAAGAACATGCTGAAAGGAGGCAGGGGGGACTGACGCGCGCGCGCGCGGCCGGGCGCGAAGGAGAGCTTTTTTTATCGAAGCGTTACGAGCAGGCGCGGCATGTGATCAGGCCGACACGCCAAAACAAGTTTCCGTTCCGTTCCCAGAAATCAAACGTCGAGCCCCCAGATCTGAGACGACGCGCTCCTTTCGCCACCACTGTCACGGTCGCGGCGCCGACATCCGACGGCCGCCATGGTGCTCGAGGCGACGATCCTGTGCATAGACAACAGCGAGTATGTCCGGAACTCGGATTACCTCCCCACGAGGCTACAGGTGCGGCACCCATCGGCGGCCCGGTACCCCTCTCGAGTTTTCAACGTCATCGGCGCCCGCTGCAGCCAACAACGAGGGTTGTTTCCCCTCGGAGCGGTCTCGTTCCCAGCGGCCGCGACCCGCGTTTCTGTTCGATCGCCTTCTGACGCCGTGCCTTTCCCGATGTCGCGCGCACGTCTCGATCGCAGGCTGAGGCGGACGCCATCAACCTGCTCGCGGGGGCGAAGACGCAGTCCAACCCCGAAAACAGCGTGGGCGTGCTCAGCCTGGCCGGAAAGGTGCCCAGGGTGCTCGTCACCCCCACCGACGACCTGGGCGTGGTGCTGAACGCCGTGCACGGCATCTCCATGGAAGGAACCGTGAACTTCCCCACCGGGGTCCAGGTGCGTTCGCGCGATGAAGCACCGGACACGCGCGCGTCTCCGAGCCCACAGATCCGAGACGAGATCGTCGTCTCGGTTCTCTTTCCTCGCGAAGCGTCGCCTTTTTCCGCGAGGCTCAGGCTCGCCGCGTTCGCGCGCGCGCGACGTCCGACTCACCGCCGCCCGCCGTTCCCCCCCTCTCCCGACTGCCGACAGGTGGCGCACCTGGCGCTCAAGCACCGCCAGAACAAGCACCAGCGCATGCGCATCGTGCTGTTCATCGGCTCGCCCGTCGAGGCGGAGACGAGCGAGCTGATCTCCGTCGGCAAGAAGCTGCGCAAGTGCAACGTCGCCGTGGACGTGGTGAGCTTCGGCGACGTCGACGAGAACGCCGAGAAGCTCGAGGCGTTCATGGGCGCGGTGAACAAGAACAACAACAGCAATCTGGTCACCGTGCCGCCGGGCGCCAACCTCGCGGACGTGCTGCTCAGCACGCCCATCTTCATGGACGAGGACGCGGGGGGGGGAAGCGGCTTCGCGGCGGCGGCGGCGGCGGCGTCGTCGCACGCCGCCATGCAGGGCTTCGACGGCGGCGACGCCATGATGGACGGCGGGGACGACCCGGCGCTCGCGCTCGCGCTGCGCGTCTCGCTGGAGGAGGAGCGCGCGCGCCAGGAGGCGGCGGCGGCGGCGGCCAACGGGGGCGACGCCGAACCCGCCGCCGGCGCCGCGCCGGCGGAGGCGGAGGCGAAGACCCCCGCCGCGGAGGCGCCGGCGGCGGGCGCCGCCGCGGAGGACGTGGCGATGATGGACGAGGACGCGCTGTTGCAGCGCGCGTTCGCGCTGTCCATGGGCGGCGAAGGCGGCGCCGCGGGCGGCGGGGAGGACGACCCCGCGCTGCAGGCTGCGCTCGCGATGTCCATGCAGGAGGACCAGGCGGGCGGCTCGGGCGCGGGCGCGGCGGACCCGCTGGCGGACGCCAACTACGTCAACTCCATCTTGTCGTCGCTGCCCGGCGTCGACCCTAACGACCCGTCCATCCAGCAGGCGCTGCAGGGCGACGCGGAGAAGAAGGAAGAGGAAGGCGAGGAGAAGAAATGATGCGACGCGCGATGGCCGCGCGGCGCGTCTTTAGACGCGGTGACCGGACGCGACGAACGCGCTCCGGTCTTCTACTACGAACACTTCCCGCTTCCCGCGCGTCATACTATCCTACATATACTTTAGTCGCGTTCCCGCTACCGTACCCGCACGTCGACTCCTCAGAGCCACGAGGATGCCCGCTTCTTGGACGCCATCTCGTGCGACTGCACGTCCGTGGCGTAGTCGATGGGCTTCGCGTACACCGGCGGGAACAGGTGGAACGCCGCGACGCTCCCCCCCGCCGTCACCGCGCCCAGCACCATCGACGTCACGATGAGCGACCGGTACGTGACCGTGTCGTCGTACGTCCCGATCTCCGCCTCCACGTCCGTCAGCGCCGTCTCGCCCCGAGGCGCGATGAGCAGGATGATGAGCAGCACGATGTACGACACCGTCGTCAAGACGAAGACGCGCCTGCGACGAGTCGAGGGGGAGGCGGAGAGAGAAGTTTTCGGTGAGTCGACTTGGAGGATTCAAAAAGGACGCGAGGCGCGAGCGGCGAAGGCTCGGCGGGGAACGAGGACGACGCGAGGGAGGACGTACGCTGCCTGCAAGGTTCCCCGGCTGAGATGACACGCCCCGAGGAAGACGATGCTGCGGCGGGGAGGGGGGTCGGGGGCGGAGGCAGTCGGGGGATATCGGATGTCAGCGTGGAGCCGTCGAGGCGGTGGGGCGCGCGGCATCTCTGAAACGGGCGGGATCACCTCCAGCGCGCGGGAGGGCGGCAGCGCCGACCTCAACGCACCCGATGATGAGGAGGGAGAATACTCCCTCGCCCAGACCCATGATGACCGCCATCTCGACCGAACGCGAACGACGACGACGTGCGCGTGCGCCGCAGCCAGTGCGCGCGTGGCGCGTCGGAGAAGAAGATTTGAGAGAGTCGAGACGGAAACGGTCGGGAATCGAAGAATGAATGGCGGTCGTCCGGTCGATCGATCTGAGACACAGTTTCTCGCGTACGCGCGTCGTCACAGTCACAGCCTGTTCATCAGCAGCACCACGAGCATCGCCGTTCGGAAGCTCTTCTCCTTGACCGTGAGCGAGAACGCCGCCACCAGCACGGTCTTCAGCAGCTGCGCCTGCAGGCCCTTGTACAGCCCCGCGGCCCCCTCCGTCTCCACCACCCCCCGCATCACCGCCGGCAACGACTTCCCGCGGAAGCGCTCCGCGGGCGGCGGCGCGCCTTTCCGCGAGACGTCTCGTCGTTTCCGGGAGACGTCTCGCCGCTCCGGCGCCTTCGCCAAAACCTTCGCGCGCACCAGCGGGTAGGTGATGAACGTGGCGACCGCCTTCGAGGCGGCGCCGAGCACGAACGCGTCGCTCACGGAGAGCTCGGCGATCTTCTTCGCGCCGATGTTGTCGCCGTTTCTCCGCGCGGCGCGGCGCCGCAACCCGCCGATGACGCGCCGCCGCGCCTGCTCGAAGCACGTGTGTTGGATCGCGGGGTTCACGGTCAGCAGCAGGGACGCGCCCACGCCGCTGTACAGGCGCGTCCACTCGTGCGCCGCCAGCGCCGCGCGGTCGACCGCGGACGCGACGAGGTCGGCGAAGGTTTC
>Ga0181559_10002494_pt1 | contig 18200 bp, 9 predicted proteins | sample 011ome_21_FD_133752 | JGI IMG/M metagenome (GOLD analysis project Ga0181559, IMG submission 133752) | Coastal salt marsh microbial communities from the Groves Creek Marsh, Skidaway Island, Georgia - 011508AT metaG (megahit assembly) | ecosystem: Environmental > Aquatic > Marine > Intertidal zone...
CGAATCCTTAACCAGGGAAACCACCCACTCCAAACCCGGCGTTAACACGGACCGCTGAATCAATTGGTCGCCTTGCCATTCAAATCGTTTAGATCCATCCGGGTTACGCAACGCGCCGAGGTCATTGCCGTTACCCAACGCTGCAGGTCCAGAGGTCAACAGCGTTGGATATTTGTCCACCGACCCGTGGCAGTCTTTACAGTCAATCTCGACCGCGGCCGCGACTTCCCCATATATATGGCCATTGCCGTGGGTGTCCTGAGCAAAGTGGCAATCGACACAATGCATACCCGCATCCAGATGAATCGACGACATGTGTACACTTTTACTGAATTTCTCGGGATCGTCAGGCGCGACAATATCGCCTTGTTGATCTAGCAGATTACCTTTTCGATCACGTTTAAAAATAGCTCTGAAGTTCCAGCCATGTCCGTGATAATCGGCAAATTGAGTATCGTTCAGCTCCGGATTGAGTTCCGACACCTTTTCTAGAAAAGCCAAATCTTTCCATTTCCCACGGGGTGCAGCGCCTTCAGGATTACGCAGGTGCACTTCATGCTTTTCCGCCTCAGTCGGATACAGCTGCTTCTCAGGCCACATAGCAGGCGCATCGGATTCATAGTCCCACATGGTGTAGCCAAGGTAGGAGTTAACAAACATGTTTGGCTGGTGCATATGGCAAGACATGCATTGACTGGTTGGAATGGCGCGCGTGAATATATGCTTGATTGGATGCCCAGATTCCTGCCTGGGAATGGTTGGATCACTGGTTTGAGATTCACCTTTGTGTCCCGCTGACGCATACCCGGCCGAATGCCGAGGATCTCTGTCGTTAGCGTACACAACATGACAAGCCGCACAGCCCGAAGAGCGGTAGTCGCCAGGTTGATCATTGGTGCCCAAAAACCAGGTATGCGGATCGTTCAAGCGGGTTTTTGTCATATTAAGCAGCGGTATCGAGATACGGGCACCGGTGCCTGGCCCACGGTTGGACTGACGAAAGTCCGGGCGTCCGGGCTCTTCTAAACGCTGCAGCTGTCCAAAAGAACTCGGAATGGCGGTTTCGGGGAACAGATTCGTAATGTTGCGACCACCCCGTTCGAACACTCGAAAGATATCCCCGGGGGGCACACTTTCCCACGCTGGCAAGGGTAACAACGAGTCGACGATGCCTTTGGCATCTCGCACAGCTGGCGGCAATTTGATTGGACCCAGCAGTTCCGCGGGTTCACCATTCTCGGTGTAAGCCTCGCCAAAAATCGGCCGCTTATACGGCAGAATACCATTGTTGTACGCGGCGGCAGCCCAAAACATCGCTGACGTGGCCATCAAACTACGCTCAGCCGCTTCGATAATCGGCAAGTGACACGCTCCACAGGCTTCTCGTGCAACCCGATAGTCCGCTGGGTTCATGAACCGAATATATTCAGGATTCTCTTTGTTGAGGAGCGTATAGCTTTGTTTTGGGTTCGCACTTGAAGGAAAATCCCAAGCCTCCTTAAAGTAAGGCAGCGGATGGGCTTGCCTTAACACCTCATTGTACTCCGCTGAGTCAGCGCTGGCTTCAGGAAACGAAAGTTCCTGACTGGCATCGCCTCCATGGCAGTCCGTACAACCCAATTGAACAGCCGGACTCGCGTGCATCGTTTTCGCGTCGCTGTCCAAGTGGCACGATAAACACCCGACAGATTTCGCCATCGCCTGTGCCGCTGTTTGACTGGAGGGCGCCGGTGGTACCGATGACCTGACGGGAATTCGATCCGCAGGTTCACTCGACGCAGCAGAGACAAAAGATGAGGCCACCATCGCGCTCGACGCGAGCGAAGCACACAAAATAAGTAATTGGAACGATTTGTATTTCACCACGTAAAAACCATATTGGCTAAAAAGGAATACGGATTTTTCTCACCATAAAGATCAGCATAGCCGCGCCCGGCAATCAATGACGCATAGGACGCCCGAAAAACAATGTTTTGCGTCATAAACGGACGCCAGATTAACGAGGCAGAAAGGTCAATACCGATCTCCTCGTTGATATCCGTGGTCGCGCGAGCCACTTTCAATACCGCCGTGTCTGCAAAACGCAAATAGTTGGCATTAAACGAAACCCGCAGCTGTGGCAAAACATCTGCATCGGCACCTATGCCATAAAGAATGAGACCCGGATTGGTGAAGTTGGACTGCCCCTGCTCTTTTGAAGAGCGCATCGAATTCAGCAACCCATTTCGGCCGGACAGAGTAACCCGACCGCCGCCAATCAGGGGGACTGCCTGGCGAATCCAATAGCTGGTGTCGGCTCCGGCAAAGATCGGATTTTCAAAAATAGCGTCAAACGCCTCACTTTTATCGTCATAAGGGTCACTGTCACCCGAGGCGTAAAGAAAAGACAGTTTCAGCCGCAACCAATCCATATCGATTGAAGGTTCTGCCGCAAAAAAAAGTCCGTCTATATCTGCTTCAACGCCCGTGAATAAGCCGTCCTCTTCCTTGCCGGTTACCCAATAGAATTGAGTTGTCAGATTGAGTCGACCAAAGTGACCATCACCCCCTAACCCGACGTAATAGGCGTCATACGTTCTGGGTTTTTCCAGTCCTATCGACGCAGGTCTGGCGATGAAGTTGTTATCATCAAAGGTCGTTTTCGTTTCCCTATTGCGGTTGTAAGCGAACAAAAATTCCGAGAAGAACCCCAGTCTGGGCATATCCTGCCAGTACACATTCGCCACGAATACATCATCATCACGAAGACCAGCATCAACGTCATTGAGGCCGCTGTTAACGTCCTTGTCCAAACGCCGAAACCAAGCGAGATTGTATTGCACCTTGTTGTTCCAACGATTCCCAAACAGGCGCATCCCAAAGGGTGAATCCTGAAACAGAAATCCTCTGAAGTCGCTCGAAAACGGCTGTATGCCAAAGCGGACACTGTCAAAGTCATAGTTGTCTGACACGTTCCATAAGTGTTTATCAACAAACGCACTTTGAATTCCAATGTCCGTACGCCAGCGAGTCTCGCCTTCACCCGGATCTGCGTTCACGCCGAGAATTTCATCCACGCGGGTATAATTGATATTGAACACCGGTGTAAATCGAAATTCCCAATCTACCGGTTTAAAAACGGTGTCACCTTTGTAGTAAACAAATTCTAGTGCAACATTTTCAATCAACGCAGATTGGTCAAAACTACCAAACACATTGTTCGACCCCGCCACGTCAGTAGACTGCAAACCCACTGGCGTCGGTACAGTTCGGTTTTCGTAAAACGTGTCAGATATCGCGGTGAGGTTAAAAAACCAATCGTCACGTACAGGTAAATCCGCCTTTAGTGTGTTTTGATTATAAGGGTCGTACCATTTAGATTTTTCTCCGAGCGCGCCCAGCACTCGCCAACGGTCCGGGACAGGGAGTGCCAGCGCATAATCACCCGGTTGAGGCCTTGGCACAGTGATGCGCGCCTCTACGATTTTAGCCGCCACCAAAGCATCAAAGTCCGAAGTTTCGGTATCCGAGACTTGATCCCCAGACTCGAGTGCACTGCCCTGGGATCCGCGCGCATTAGGCTCTGCCGGCGCTTCGACAGGCAACGGTATGGCACGACAACCCGCGTTTGAAGGACGTGGCAACAATGTGTCAGCCGGTTCAGAACAGACGGCGGCTGCCGCTTGGGGGCCTCTTGCTACCGATCCCGTGTGCGCCTGAAGTTGCCCGACACCAGGCCCATTGCTGTTCGGTTCGACCGACAATGGCATCCGCGGCCTGCGCGATTCGAAGCGCACAACGAGGGTTTCGATATCTGTAGCTGATTGCCGATTGGAGACAAAGGACACAGCATAATTGGGATCAAACGTCACCGTGAGCGCCTTGCGTTGCGCGCCTTCAAAAACCATGCTGGAAATGGCGGTGTTCATCAGCTGCTCGGGGCCCGGTACCCCGGCCACCCGCAGGTCTGTTTGATGATCACCCCAGGCGATCGACATTTGCTCTTTGCCCAGAGAGAAAGCAGACCGATCTGCATGCAGAGCATTCAGCGTCAATACATACACATCGGGTGTTTCTTGCGCAAAATCAACATTGACCTGAGGCACGCCATCGACGACGTGCCGTGTAGATTCTGCGCGCTCTTCCGACGCCAGCACGGCGGCGCCACTGTTTAAGCGCGACGGCACTAAATTGCCCACACCCGAGACCTGCTCCGCGCCTGTCCCAGCGCCACTATGGGACTGCTTCAATTCATCTCCGTCAACCACAGCCAATACGGGGGCGGTCCAAATCGCACTCAATGCCAGGCCATAAACAATCGATCGCGCAGCGGCAGACCTGCCAGACATCAAGCGTCGTTTACCTGATGAGACTTCACCCATTCTGGCGTTCGCGCGCGATTCAAATGCCTTCACAGACGTTTTCCTCATCCGAACTGACAAATGGATTCTGCGGGCATTGCACAAATCGCAGGCGGTATCCATCGGGACTGAGTTGATCCGCTCGCAGATCCACTGGCGCATTTCCCAGGCCTGACCCAAGTAGCTCACCCGCCTCATCTAAGCCTAAAAAAGCCATCATCTCGTCCTGCTCGGGGGCATCACCGGCAACCCCAAGCCCCCCTACCAACTGGCGGCCCCGATAAATAGGTACACCAGAGGCGAATATTTGTAACCCGTTTGCTAAGCGCAACGGCTGTGCACTTTCGTTGCATGTTTGCGCTACATCTGTTCCGTTTCCAGTGGCTGCAAAGAGCACGTGGCGTAAAATTTGATTGTAGGAAACGTCTAGCTGCAATCCGGTCGAGAATACACTCCATTCATTTAAGCTAGGCTCTTTGTTAAGCGGCCCACTTAAAGCCGTAGATAGACCATCGGGAAAGAACGGACGATGAATGTTACTGACCGAGCGTATCGAATAAGCAATCCCGTCTTCGAAGGCCGTTGCACCCAACAGGGCTTTACTGCGATCAATATAATCGTCCAGCACAACTTCCTGCCTGACCGATACAAAATCATTCTCCAGGTACCGTGCAGGCGTTTCAATATCCGAAAAGAAGGCCCCCGCGTCCGTCGCCGACATGAGCATCGTTGTGCGCGCCTTTTGCACAGAGACATCAGAGCCAAAAACAGGTGCGTCGAGATTACGAACAACACCGATGATTGCCCCATTGGTATCGACGATGGTAATCGTCACTCGGCCAAACGTTTCCAACGGTCGCCGAATCTGCGCCCGGGTCTTGTTCGCGATGCCCAACGTCGCTTTAAGGATTTCCTCCACTTCCTCGGCCTGCAGACTTGCCTCCCCTAGTCGATCCGAGTCGGTTGCATCAACCACGGGAAAACGAGGACGGCCTGCTTGGTCTACAAAGACAAACGCATCATAGCCATCGAAGGCAGATGAGGCTGGCACAATGCCCGAATTTGATTGACCAAATGTCGTGCCTGCGCGCAGCACACCGTCGCTATACCCGGTAACAGCAATCAGGCCATCGCTTGCGGAGACATCTAACGGTGGCGCATCCTGGGGGCGCACAGACAAGTCTCCATACGTGACATCTGCATATCGCAGTGTTTTGCCATCTACCGTAAGACGGTCTGCTCTACGCTCAATGGGGGCTTCATAGCCGAAGGTTGCGGCATAGGCAATCTGCTCGTCGGGGTCTCTGTCCTCATCCTGAACATCCTTATCCAACGAATAGATGTTGTCGGCAATCACGCCAACACCGCCGACAGGCGTCCCATCTTTGTACAGTGGGAATCCCCCCGGGTCTGCGGCCAGTCCCAAAGGTGATCGGTGAGGCCCGACACTCAGGCCTGTTCCCGTAAAACGATTTGAAAAATCCGAACAGGGCAGCTGACTGAATTGCACACCGTACAGAGGCCCGGCGGGTTGATCCGTTTCTTTGGGATTAAAGTGCTCCTGAATAATTTGACTTGCTGTGCGGCTACTGAAGGCGTTGCCTTCACTGGAAAGATACGCTCCTGTGATTGCTTTCGCGATCGCCGCCAAGGCGTCGCCGTCAGTGCCTTGAGGAATCACCACGCCATCCAAACCGCTCCTCACCGTGTTGGGTACGGAAGAGGTGATCTCAATGGCATTACCAAACGGCCCCATACGGAAAACTGCCAACACATTACCCACGCGATCTACCACCGCAATTGTAGCGTTCAGTTGTAACGCATTGGCTTGATCGACCGCTTGGCCAACGACCCGATTAACGTCATCGACGGTTAGAAAAGAGTTCACCCCCACACAACGGCCATCACAACTGGGTGGCGCGACGGTTTGATTCTGGTCTCTCGCCAGGGGATCGCTTGATCCGCCACCACCACCACAGGCCGATAAAAGCGCAATCATCAACCCTAGCTTTATGCTCTTGAACGCTGTCAATGTCTTTCCTCAGCTACTGGCTCGGGGAATTTTAGTTTACCTGGGGGCAAACGATATTCAGCGACCGGTGTGCCAAACTTGGCGTGGAAATCATGGCACCCAATACACGCCTCAGCACTATTGCCCCGCTCTGCATTGTGACAAGACTCACAGACCATCTTTTCCGGCATGAGTACATCCGCCGACTGGGAAGATTGGTCTGCTGCGTGACAACCTCGACAAGAATTAGATTCACTATTTATACCGGGTATGTTCATGTGGGCCGCGTGATTGAAGCGCGCATCAACAAACCAATCATCAGATAGATGGACTGGCTGGATCGACCAGCGCTCTTCTATGACGGCACTCTTATTGTCGTTAACCGTATGACACAAACCGCAGCCTGAATCGCCAAATTGGTGAGCCAACTCTTTATCCAGCCACGCACTACGCGACAGGCGTTGCTGCCCCCAATCCTTGCGCGTTGCCTGTGCCTGAAGCTCGGCAACAACGGGCCGCACTGGGCCATGCGGAACAGAGACCTCGGTATTTTCTACATCATATTGCAACGAATGGCACTGCTCGCAATGGGTTTCCATGACTATCGGCGCTACCGCCCCATTCCCCGGATCAATACTGTGACAATCAACACACTCCAAACTCTGGCCGTCGTTTAACTCAAGCATTCGTTTGCTGCTGAGGTGAATATCGTGGGGAAAAGTTAAATTAGAACTTTCGACAAGCAGCTGATCTTTCGTCATGGTTTCTTTTTCCACCCGCCAAGTTCCACTGCCTTGCGCCGTCTGCTGATAGCGCCACAGTGAGACTTTGAACGGCGGATGTCCCTCTAAAAATCCACTGGTGATTCGAGCCGCATCCGGCGCCCAACTTAAATCGTCTCCATGGCACTCTAGACACATCATCGGGTCTTTGTTCACCAGCACACTGGGCTCAACGTGATCCAGATGACAATCGGCACAAGCCTGACCAATGAAATGCGGTTGGTTGACCGGCGTTATCTCTACGTGCTCATTGACCTGCCCGTGGCACACAAGGCACTCCCGATCTTCTATAACCTCGAATGCTTCTGCATGACAGGCCGTGCATTCACCTTCCAAACCTGCGGTGATATGGGCTTCATGCAATGGTCCGGGCGACCATGACTCCGCACCGGGCAGCCACGCGGGCGCATTATCGGCGTAAGGTCCAGCAACCGTTGCATCCACCGTGGAAAAAAGCGGCGTCACGAACCCCGCAACAACAACAAGCAGAGCCACGCACCAACTCCAAAACGTGATACTGACGCCCGTTTTCGACACATCCGCAATGCTGTTTTGGCTCACGGATACCGCCGGTCCGGGTTGCACGCTCATGAGCAGGTCTTGCTCGCCGTTGAGGTATGACAAGGCAAACGCATACCCCTCGACAAAAAAAGATTCACCTACAGCAACGGTCACCGTTGTAGACTGCGTGCCCTGATGAACAATTTTTCCGCTGATGCACTTCACCTTGAGCGCATCTGCTTTAACAAAACTGACTCGCAGTCGAAAGGAAGACCCCGGCAGCACATCATTGGGCAGATCTATCAGGGCACGCCCGCCCCTCGACCCCTCAGCCGATGAGATAACTTCGGTGGCACCTTCAATCCAGGGCGACTCAACAAAAAGCTTCATCAATTACCAATAATAGAAAATAACAAAAATGTGCGTTGCCAGAGCCAACAACAGCGCGAACGTCAGTGGAATGTGTATGTACAACCAAATCTTAAGCAGCGCCTTAAATTGAATCTCCTTGCGCATCCGACGCAGCAACTGCTGTCTCTGCCCAAAAAACTCGAATACTTCGGCCAACACCCCGGCGTCTATGCCTGCCCTTTCTGCCAGCGGCAAGGCTTCTGACAAGCGCACGATCATCTCGTGTTGATCCACGTTCTTTTGCCAATGCACCGAACTGTCAACAAAATATTTTGACCGATCCCGAGCAAACAACTGGTCCCATTTTGATCCACCCAACACGGTGCCTTGCAGCGCACTCAAAATTTCCCCCACAATCTGCCCGGACAACAACTCTGTTTTATCAACGATCCGCTGATCCAGTTCATGCAGTTCTTCCGCCCATCGCTCAGGGTATCCATCACCCAGATTGTTACTTCTGCGGATGGGTAAATGGAAATAAACGTACAATCCAAAGAAGCCCGACAGCACAACGGCGAGCATGAACCAAAAGGTTAACGTGTGGATATTGATGCTGCCCAACTGCAGGGCACTGTGCATTAACGACAGGATGAGCACCAATACGCCAAGATAAATATGCGCAGACGTCCATCCTTCCAAATATCCCAGATTAGCCCGATAGCGGCGTTTGCGAACGCCGAGCAGCGCTAACCAGACGATCAACACTGCACCAATGGTACCCAGTGTATAGCCTTGCCAAGTACCACCCGAAATAGGCTCTGCATCCAGCATTTGGCTGCCGAAAATCGTTATCGAAACGACAAAAAGCACCAAAAACCACTTCAGGTATCGATAATTCTTCCAATTCAGCAAACTCTGATGCAATGGCTATTCCCCGATCATTTCGAGCAGTTCACCAGAGCCCACTCGCAGTGCGGCACCCGTCGGACAAGCTCTGACACAGGCAGGGCCTGCCTTCAGATCCATGCAACTGTCACACTTAACGGCGAGTTTGACGGACTGCGCTGCTGACTCAGGTTGGGTCTGCATCCCCTTCGCGGAGAAGGTTAACCGCTGCCAAAATCCTGGTTTGGCATGGCCATCTCCGACCAGATCAATCGCATCGTAGGGGCAATTCGCCTCACAGTTACCACACCCAATGCAATTGTCCCCGATGTATACCGAACCCGACTGAGTACGGTGGATAGCATCTGGGGGACAATCTTTCATGCAGTGTGGAATTTCACAATGTCGGCACGCCGTGGGCACGTGGAAACGACCCAAGGAGGGTCCTTTTGAACGATCAAGCCGCGAGACACCGTCATGCGTTTGAGCACACGCCACTTCACAGTTATCACACCCCACGCACAAGCTGGCATCGATAATGAGTGCATCTGTTGCCTCTCCTAAGCCATGCTGCATTAAAAATTGCATGGCTTCAGCAGATTCGCGGTGAGTGTATAGGGTATTGTTTTCCTGAAGCAGGACAGTCAGATCTTGTTCAAGACGTTGCCGAACTTCAGGGTTATCGGAGAGCAACGTTTGAAAACTCTGACGGTCTATGGCTAACGCATCAGTCCGGGTGGTTGCTACCGCAGAGTACATACGTTTTGGGTGCCCCATCAACGATAACTGTCCAACAAGCTCTCCGGCGTACTGATCCGCAATCACCTGCTGACTCATTCCATGCAGCAAATTGACCGTCCCAGACCTTAAAAGATACAGCTGTTCTCCGACCTCACCCTCACTGTAGATGCGGGTCTCTGCCTCGAATGTCTGCGTTTGGCAGCTGTGGACTACTGACATGAGCCGGCTTTCATCAATTTTGGGTTTAAAGGTCACCTTCAAGAGATTAAAGACAAAGGCATCATCTAGCTGTTTGCGAACCAAAGCGTTGGACAACGCCAGCTTGATCAAAATGCGACGCGGTATCTGCATCACCACCGCGTCATCTCCCATCACCACGCTCGCGTCCTGAGAGCGTCCCGCAAACAAACAGCTTTCACCGAAGAATTCGCCTTGACCCAACGATACCCAGGGGGCATCGGCGTGACTCTTGGTTTTTAACTCACCCTCCACCACAACGTAGAATCGGTCGACAAAATCACCAGCGCTGAGTACCTGTTCACCGGCATGAGACGGCTTGGGCGCACCTTCGGTCGTGGGCGCTAGCCCATCGCCCGGCGCCCAACGACCGCTCACCACCAGTCGGCTTTCTATCATGAGTTCTCTAAACACAATGGGGCTCACCGACTCGAACAATGCGCAGCTATGCAGGAAAAAATCCAACGTTTCGTCGATCGTTTTATCTGGGTACAAGCCGCCAAAGCGTTCCACCAACAACTTATGATCTGCGGGTTCAACCGGGTTCCCATGGATATAATCAACGACATCCTGCCCCTGGTTCATGGCCTGTTTGATCAGCGGGTACCCGGACAGCCCACCCACAACATAAAGCCCTTCGACCGCCGTTTGATATTTTTGATCGAGATCTGGTAAGGCGCTTGGCTGCTCGCTGGAGAAGGTCATCCCCATACGCTCCAAGAACTGTCGAGGCGGGATCGAACCCAGTCGTGCGATCACCAAATCACACTCTATAGCCTCATCACCGTTGGGTGTGGCTATGACGACTTGTCCGGACTGTCCAACTGTCGATGGCAAAGATACTGCCTTGATGCTGCTCTCATAATGGCAATCCATCGTCATGGACGGCTCGTTGATCGCCGCCAGAACCGCGTTTAAATTGCCACTTTTTGCTCGGCTAAATTCGGAGCGCCGATTAATGATCTGGACATGGTTATTTTCGGCCAACGCCAGAGCATTCTCTATCGCCGAGTCTCCTGCACCGACCACCAGGATAGTTTTGTTAACGAACTCGCGCGGATCGGACAGGCTATAACGGATAAAATCCGATGGTTCGTCGTGCTCTACGCCGAGTCTGCGCAGGTTACCTTGGGTACCCGTTGCCATTATTACTGTGCGAGCCAGCAAGGATTCACCGTGGTTAAGGCACACCTCGAAAGCAGGGCTGCGGCCACGAATCTCGCTAACCTGACTGCCATACCGAAGGTTAATTTGCTGCTCAGCAACATCCTTCTCCCAACGCGCGAGTACGTCTTCACGGGTGCCCGAGGAAAAACCAACGGGGCTGCGCAAATCGAGGAAACTCGGCTCGTTCATCACATGCTTACCCACTTGATACGACTGAATCGTCTGTGCGAGTGAATCAGCACCTTCCAACAACACGTAGGTGGGGGCAACCGCCTGGTTCTCGGCATCAATTTGGGCAGCGCGAGAGGCCGCACTGAGACCAGCAGGGCCAGCTCCGATAATGACTAAGTCAAATTTTTCCACGTGATCTGCTGGCATTTCCTGACTAAGTATATCCCCTGAATGACTTATCTTGGCGATCGTCGGAGTGTGGCTGACCCCACAACATGTTAAAGGCACACGTCAGAGATTACTAAAAAATTAGCCTAAAATCCGGCGGCAGCTCAGATCATGATGCCCGTGGCCTGCGCTAGCTTAAGCGACTGCACCATGGAGACGGCCAGTTAACGCCTCAACCACGTCCGTTGCGTTCAAAGGAAGACCATTGAGCGACTCTGCTATACGACGACCCGATGGATCAGCCACAACAAGATCGCCAAACTCCGATGCGATGCAGTAGTGGAACTCTTCGCCGACCCTGTTCTTTCGGTAGATTCGTCCCGGCACGAGCATACCATCGGCCGGAAAGTCGATGACACCAAAGCGCCCTTTATAACCGCGCAAAGGTACCGGCAGATCAACTACCCGAGGATCACCAAGCTCATACAGGACTTGTGCCCGGCATAGTGTTTGGTGACACCAAACGTATAGATCGATAGATGCGCCAGCAGGCGCGACCCCAATGTCGGTCGCAGTCGTGGCTAGCGCTTGCCATGCCGCATCTAAACAAAGGGCCTGTAGATATTCAAAACCCTGCTCGCAGCGCTGACCAATGACCGAAGGGGCTGGATTGGTTTGCTGCAACGCTAACTGAGACCGGATAAACGTCGTTAACGCTTTTTCCGCCTCAGTACGGGTAAGGAAAGGCCCTTGCTCTTGCTCCTGCTCGCGGATTGAAAAGTACCAGCTTTCGTTGATTGCAAAGATACGATCCGCCCGAAACAACAGTTTTTGCCCCTCTCTCATGAATTACTGCCCACACGTTTTACTTTACTCCCCGTTCCCAGTCTCATGTTATCGCGATCTAGCGGTTCAAATGCGGCGAGGGTGTAAACACTTGTAACGATGATTGAGTGATGACTACATCAGGCAGGGCAGACAGTAAGCGTATCTGTGCAAGGAATTATCGGCGCGCATCCCCACTCTGCGGTCGGTCGGATGAGGAGTTTTGGAGCGGGAAACGAGATTCGAACTCGCGACCCCAACCTTGGCAAGGTTGTGCTCTACCAACTGAGCTATTCCCGCGCTATTACCTGCCCAGGGGATGGACAGGGAGCGAAATTCTATAGCAGCCTGTGCCAGTGTCAAATGTCTTTTGAGTTTCCGCTAATCAAGCCAGCTTCGACGTCTTCCGCGACCCGGTGCGATTCGCGTTCAGCAGGATCACCCATGCCTCCACCACCTGGCGTTAGCAACACCAAACGATACCCCGACGGCACCACATCTCGGCCTTTACCCGGCAGGTTGGTCTCTGCTCCAGACTCATCGACCAAATAAACGCGCCCAGGCGCCCCATCCCCTCCCCCATCGCGGCCTCGAGCAGGATGATTAAGCCGATCAAACATCTTGGACACCACAAAAGGTTGCGCCCGTCGGTGCACAATCTCAATCTCCTGGCCTAAGCCCCCACGCAAACGGCCAGCACCACCAGAATCGCTACGATACTCTTTACGCCACACAATCAAGGGGGACGTAGCCTCGTTAACCTCAGTCGAGGTTGTCCGCACGCCGGAAGGAAAGGCAGTAGTCGACAAACCATCTTTGTCCGCCCGCGCGCCGGTGCCGCCATTAAAAATCGGATTTATGACAAAATCTTGCACCCCTTGAGCACCGTCTTGCGCCTCTAGCGTGCCCATAAAGACCGGATTCCATATACACGATGCCCCTTCTGCAGGCACCTGTCCGGGCATGGCTTGATGCAAACACCCCAGTACAACATCCGGCAACATCTGACCAATGGCGTGTCGCGCAGAAACTCCTCGAGGCGACACCGCATTGAGCAGACTGTGCAGAGGCGCAGATACTTTGATCACCCCCAGTGATCCTGCGTTATTCGGAACTTCATTACCCACCAGGCAACGTACGCCAAAAGAGGCATAGGCCTGAGTATAAGACAATGGAACATTGATACCTTTGGGTGAAGCCGCTGAAGACCCGGAAAAATCTACATGAATCTCCGCCTCTTGAATCGTTAACTCAGCCACCAGCTTGAGCGGCTCATCGTATCCATCGATGGTCATCGTGTATCCGTAAGCACCCTTCGGAAGTGCGCCGATCTTCGCCACCATGGCCGCGCGACTGCGCTGCAAAATTTCTTCACCTAGGTCGTGTAAATCGGGCAAATTCAAATCTTCCAGCATTTCCAGCAGTTGATTTGCACCACTGTCATTACACGCCGTGAGCGAATATAGGTCCCCTTCAGCGACTAACGGGTCCCGCACATTGGCCTGCAAAATTTCCAATAGCGTCTCGTTACGGTGTCCACCACGGAACAGGTACGAAATGGGGATACGAATACCTTCTTCAAATACATCGTTCGCATCCGGTCCAAAACCGCGCCCACCGACATCCGCAATGTGACTGGTCGAGGCAAACAACGCGATGCACTGCTGTTCCTTGAAAACCGGCGTCACCACCGTAAAGTCATTCAGGTGCCCTGTACCCTCCCAAGGATCATTCGTCAGTAACACATCACCGGGCGCCAAACTCGATAACGGCATTTTTGCCAAAAACTTGGCCACAGCGTCAGCCATGGAATTGACATGGCCGGGGGTGCCCGTCACTGCCTGAGCCAACATTTGTCCTGCCGGGTTAAACACCCCCGCGGAGAGATCACCGGCTTCCCGCACCACGGTGCTGAACGCCGTTCGCATTAGCACCTGCGCCTGCTCCTCGACAATCGCCAATAACCGATTCCAGGCTAACTGAATGCGCAACTCATTCATGTTGCTACCTCAATTACTCTGTTCATGCAGCACGTCCGTGTCGGTCTAACGCCAGCGTACCGTCGGCGAGCACAGTCATCACGAAGTCAGCGGGGACGATGGTGGTCGTCTGATCTTCAACCACCAGCAATGGGCCCACATGTTGCCCGCCAGGTTGCAAAGTTTCGCGCCTGACAATCTCCGCACTTATCGGTTCTCCGGCCTCATAAAGGTCAACAGTCTCCGGCGGAGGCGATGCCTCAGGGGTGACCGACAATTGCGGTGAATCCGCTTGCTGTTCGGTCGATAAAGACAATGTCCAACTCAAAATTTCCACGGCCATGTCGGGAATTGTACGACCGTAAATTTGCGCATAAGCCATCTCAAAGGCTTCACGGAGGTACACCTCATTCAACACCAAAGTAGACGATAGCTCGACCGCAACCTCATAACCCTGACCAACATACCGCATGTAAGCAACGCGACGCTCGCTGGGCACCTGTCCATCTGCGGCTTGGTGCAACACCGCGCGCGCCTCATCTCGCATATCCACAAACAATTGCTCAACCCGTTCAGAATTAATCTGCGAAAGGCGTGTGTAGTAACTCCTGACCACTTCAAAACTGATGGGCGCCATCAAAAAACCTAGGGCACTGCCAACGCCAGCACCGGCGGGTATCAGAACGCGATTTACTTTGAGCTTGCGCGCTAGATAGGCTGCATGCAGGGGCGCCGCTCCGCCGAAGGCAATCATCGCGCGTCCGGACAATTCTTTACCCCACTCACTCGCATGGGCCCGCGTCGCCGACGCCATATTCTCCTGCACAATTTCCGCGATCGCATGGGCGCCTTCGTGCAGGTCCATCTGCAGCGGGTGCGCCACCCGTTCAGTCACCACCTGTTCCGCTCGAGGCTTGTCCAAATGCAGTTTGCCGCCGGCAAAAAATGCCGGTGAAATTTTACCCAGAACTACATCCGCATCGGTAACCGTAGCCTGCTGTCCTCCACGCCCATAACATGCGGGGCCTGGCTCCGAGGCTGCACTTTCGGGGCCCACTTGAAGGCGGCGGAGCGCATCTATCGTCGCGACAGACCCACCACCGGCGCCAATCTCAACCATTTCGATCACCGGTATACGCACCGGCAGACCACTTCCTTTTTTAAAACGATAACTGCGATCCACTTCAAACGCACGGGAGTGCTGTGGCTGTGCGTTATCAATCAGACAGATCTTGGCCGTGGTGCCGCCCATATCAAACGACACCACCTCAGGCAATTGGTGTTCTGACGCCAGCCGTGCGGCCAGTATGGCGCCCCCCGCCGGGCCTGATTCCACCAGCCTTATTGGATAGTCGGCGGCCGCTTTCAGCGTCGTCAACCCACCACCAGAGGTCATCAGGAGCACCGGACAGCCAATGCCCCTGTTGTTCAATTGCTGCTGCAAGCTACCCAAATAGCCCGCCATCAGGGGCTTGACGTAGGCATTTGCGGTGGTGGTCGACAATCGCTCGTATTCGCGAATTTCTGGACACACCTCACTGGACAACGTGATCGATAGGTTCGGGAAATCAGCACGACTTATCTCTGCTACCCGCTGCTCGTGGGCTGCATTGATGTAACTGTGCAGGAAGCCAATTGCGACAGACTCGACGCCCTGCGCGACCAGCATCTCGAGCGTCTCAGTGACCTGTGCCCGATCCAATGGCCGTAAAACCTCACCATCAGCGGCAATACGTTCGTTAATGCCGATTCGCCAATGGCGCCCAACAAGCGGGGTTGGTCGGTCAATATTGACATCGTACTGTTCAAAACGATTTTCGAATGCCATCTCAAGCGCGTCACGGTGCCCTGCCGTGGTGAGCAACGCGGTGGGTGCACCCCGGCGCTCAATTAACGCATTAGTCGCCAGCGTCGTGCCGTGAAGTACCGTTTGTACTTGCGTTGGCCCCACGCCTGCGCCTTGCAACACTGACTCGATCCCCTGCATCACGCCCTGCGCTGGATCGCTGTAGGTCGTCAGCACTTTACTCGTGGTCAGTTTGCCCTGTTCAGACAAGACCACATCCGTAAATGTACCGCCAATGTCAACACTGAGCCTTATGGTCATGCGGGCGAGTCCTGCTGTTGCTGATCCACCGAAAACTCAGCACGCCATAATCCTGAGAAAACAGCCACCGCCAAGCTCACTCCGAGCATCCCGACACCACAAATCTGGATAGCTTGCTGAGGGCCCACCAGTTCCGCGAGATAGCCGCAAAATAGTGTACCTAACGGTCCTGCGCCCATGAAGGAGAACGCATAAAAACTCATCACGCGAGACCGCTGCGCCAGGGGCGCCAACTCCTGCATCAGCGTACGCGACATCGGCATGGCCACACCACCACACAAGCCCCAAACAAATATCAGGACGACAAATGTTGAAAATTGATCGACCAGGCCGGCAGAAAACAACACAACAGAGCCCAGCGCTTGAAATGCAACCAGAGCTCGACCGGGTCGCTTTACATACCCAATACGCAACAAGACCACGATGGTCAACACCAATCCGAGCGAGTTGAATGCATTGAGCAACCCGAGATCTGTGGAGGAGCCATCAAAGACCTCCCGCACCACCAACGGAAAACTCACAATAAAACTACCCATAAAAAAACAGGCCATGGCGATATTTTGCACCACCACCATGCGCATCACGCTGGAGGCCGCAATCGTTTTGGCGCCCTGCATTACATCACCCATGACCGAATGCTGACTGTGTGGGTGGGCTTCTACGACCTTCAATCGACGGATGGCAACGTAGGCCACCGCGCCGATCACCAAGAATAGACTCTGCACAGCCATCACGGCTGAGGCACCCACAGTGTCGGCAAACGCTGCAATACCGTAACCCACTATCTGACAGCCGAACTGACAAAAGCTGGTCAACAACACCGTTCGCTGCACCTGGTTTCCAGCCACGTGGTTTAATAGTCCATCTCGTGCAGGCGTGACAAAAGCCTGGGCACACCCCATGAATACCGCATAAAGCACCATGACCGGATAAGACAGCCATCCCAGGGCAATTGCGCCGATCAGCAGCCAGGGCACAATACTGGCCAGTATTTGCGCCCAAAGCGCTTGACGATCTGCGCCGATCCGGTCGGCGAGTGCACCCGCGACTAGGATCAACACCATGCCTGGAAGCAGCAAGGCGGTCTGTGCCCAACCCACCAGTTCGGCGGGCTCGCGCAGGACAATGGTCACCAACCAAGCGAAGGTGACCGCCTGCATACCGAACGCTAGAAACCAACTACACGTCGCAATCAAGTAAAGGCTTCGAGGTGTCACCGGCATACTCCGGGAAACAGTGGGGAAACAAATACCATGATCATCAGCCCCGCTGCGGTCTGCTGGACAGAATGGAGGAGTGAGGCATATTGATGACCGTTTAAGACTGGGCGCCGAACGTTATCACTTTCTGGGATCCATCTCACGTGAAGCTGAACAAACCAGAAGGTTAGATTAGCCTTGATCAGTGGGCAGGCCGGCTAGTTTCTAATCCCCCAAGACAGCGCAGCACCCTACTCAGCAAAAATGGGCAAAAGTTGGCGTACGCTACCCTATGACGGTTATCCAACCTAACAAACTCAGCGCGGTCTCCAACAGGAAGCTGAAGATCGGAACCCCCATAAAACTCAGGACAATTAGGCCTAAAAACACCGCGGTCCCGAAACGCGCGTTCCACACACGATACGTTTGCGCCATCTGCCGGGGTAAAAAATGCGGCAATATGTAGTGGCCATCCAGCGGTCCCAGCGGGATCAGATTAAACACCATCAGCAGCAGGTTGATTTGCGCGAGTAGGGTGAAAAACAGTTCGCCGCCGGCGTTGTCCCAGCCATTCGAGCGCAGCAGGAGATAGACGTTCCAACTGACGAAGGCAACCAGCAAATTCATCAAAGGGCCAGCGGCTGCCACATACAGGTCTGACACGCTGGACTTAAAGTTGCGTGGATCCGTAGGCACCGGTTTGGCGTAGCCAAACCCAACCAACACCACCATCAAA
>Ga0181559_10002497_pt1 | contig 18182 bp, 16 predicted proteins | sample 011ome_21_FD_133752 | JGI IMG/M metagenome (GOLD analysis project Ga0181559, IMG submission 133752) | Coastal salt marsh microbial communities from the Groves Creek Marsh, Skidaway Island, Georgia - 011508AT metaG (megahit assembly) | ecosystem: Environmental > Aquatic > Marine > Intertidal...
CCCAGCTCCATGCGGGCGGGAAGTTCGACCAGAATTCCTACAAAGTGTCCGGCGGACTTCACGGCGTTGGCGTCTCGGTGGTCAATGCCCTGTCCAAGAAACTCGAGATGCGCATCTGGCGCAACGGCAAGGAGCATCAGCTTCAGTTCGAGCATGGCGAAGCCATCGGAAATCTGGAAATCACCGGTGATGCCCCTCTCAAGGACGGCGCGCCGATTTCGGGCACCGAGATCACCTTCCTGCCATCTGAAGAGACCTTCACCATGGTCGAGTTCGACCGGGACACCCTGGAGCATCGCCTTCGCGAACTCGCCTTTCTCAATTCCGGCGTGACCCTGGTGCTGACCGATGCGCGCGGAGTGGAGCCGGTCGTGACCGAGCTTTTCTACGAAGGCGGGCTGAAGGCCTTCGTCGAGTATGTGGACCGCAATCGCCAGGGGATCATGGGCGAGGTGATTCACGTCACCGATGAGAAAGACGGCGTGGTCGTCGAGGTCGCCCTGCAGTGGAACGACAGCTATCACGAGACGATGCTGTGCTTCACCAACAACATCCCCCAGCGTGACGGTGGCACCCACCTGGCCGGTTTCCGCGGTGCGCTGACGCGAACCATCAACAATTACGCCAGCGAAAGCGGCCTGGCCAAGAAAGCCAAGATCGCGATTTCCGGCGACGATGCCCGTGAAGGTCTCACCTGCGTATTGTCGGTGAAGGTGCCGGACCCGAAATTCTCCTCACAGACCAAGGACAAACTGGTCTCTTCCGAGGTGCGCCCGATCGTGGAATCGGTTGTCGGCGATCGCCTCGGCCAGTGGTTTGAGGAACATCCCAATGAAGCCCGCACGGTGATCGACAAGATCGTCGAGGCCGCCGCCGCCCGCGAAGCGGCCCGCAAGGCGCGTGAGCTGACGCGGCGCAAGGGCGCACTCGACATGGCCTCCCTGCCGGGCAAGCTGGCGGATTGTCAGGAACGCGACCCGGCCAAATCCGAACTCTTTATCGTCGAGGGCGACAGCGCCGGCGGTTCGGCCAAACAGGGCCGGGACCGCAAGTCCCAGGCCGTCCTGCCGCTGCGTGGTAAGATCCTGAACGTGGAACGCGCGCGCTTCGACAAGATGCTCTCCTCGGTGGAAATCGGCACACTGATCACCGCTCTGGGGACCGGCATCCGTGACGATTTCGATATCGAGAAGCTGCGCTACCACAAGATCATCATCATGACGGATGCCGATGTGGACGGCTCCCATATCCGAACGCTTCTGCTGACCTTCTTCTACCGCCAGATGCCCGAGATCATCGAGCGCGGCCATCTGTATATCGCCCAGCCACCGCTTTATCGGGTGCAGAGAGGCAATTCCGCGGTTTATCTGAAGGATGACCCGGCGATGGAGAACTATCTGATCGACAGCGGTCTGGGCGATGCCGTCCTGCGAATGAGCGATGGCTCCCAGCGCTCGGGGGACGACCTGCGGGCCCTGCTCGATCTCGCCCGCGATGTCCGTCGCCTGACCGAACCCCTGACCCTGCATCTGCCCAATTCCACCATTGTCGAGCAGGCCGCGATTGCCGGCGCGCTCGATCCCGAGCTGCTGGCCGATCCGGAAAACGCGCAGGGTGCGGCGGATTACATCGCGCGCCGTCTCGATGCGCTGGCACCGCCCCTCGAACGCGGCTGGCAGGGTATCTTCGAGGAGGCCGAAGGTTCGCTTGCCTTTGAGCGGTCTTTGCGTGGGGTTCGGACACGGCTGGTCATCGACCGCCGGATTATCAACTCCGCCGAAGCGCGTGGTCTGAATGCACGCAGTGTCGAGCTGCAGGAAAACTTCGTGCGCCATTCGACGCTGATTGCCAAGGATGCCGAACACACCGTCACCGGGCCGCTCTCGCTGCTCAAGGCGGTGTTTGACGTCAGCCGCAAGGGCATGTCGATGCAGCGCTACAAGGGTCTGGGCGAGATGAACCCGGACCAGCTCTGGGAAACCACGCTGGACGAGAACGTTCGCGCCCTGTTGCAGGTGCGGGTGGCCCAGGCTGACGCCGCGGGCAACATCTTCGAAACCCTGATGCGCGACGAGGCCGCGCCGCGCCGCGAGTTCATCCAGGACAACGCGCTGAAAGTCGCCAATCTCGACGTCTAGATCGCGCCTGGTGCTTCGCCACAATTCCGACAAGTCGATGCACCAGTTTGCCCGCCCATGAGCACGCGCAAGAGCAAGAGCAACGCGAGAACCGGCAAGTCGTCCGGTGCGAAAGGGTCCCGGTCGGCCCCGCGCAAACGCGCCGCGAAGGGCACCAAAGCCGAGCCGCCGCAGCGGTCGAGCCTGCTTTGGCGCATCACCAAATGGTCGCTGGTCTTCGCCATTTGGGGCGGGGTTATTCTCGGCGGTGTGCTGGTCTGGTTCGCCTGGGATCTGCCCTCGGTGGAAAATCTCGGTCCGGCCGGCGAAAAGGCACGGCGTCCGGGGGTGACCATCCTGGCGGCGGACGGGTCCCTGATCGCCGGCTATGGTGATCTCTATGGTCGCCGTCTGACCGTGAACGAACTGCCGCCCGAATTGGTGCAGGCAGTTGTCGCCATTGAGGACCGGCGGTTCTTCGAGCATCCCGGTGTCGATTTCCGGGGGCTGCTGCGGGCCATGATCGCCAATCTGCGCGCCGGCGGGGTGGTCCAGGGCGGCTCCACGCTCACGCAGCAGCTCGCGAAGAATTTGTTCCTGACACCCGAGCGTTCCTATGAACGCAAGATCAAGGAGTTGCTGCTCGCGCTCGCCCTTGAACACAGGTTTCAGAAGGACGAGTTGCTGACGATCTATCTGAACCGGGTCTATTTCGGAGCCGGGACCTACGGGGTGGAAGCTGCGGCCCAGCGCTATTTCGGTGCCTCGGCGCGCGATGTTGATACCTATCAGGCCGCTGTTCTGGCCGGATTGTTGCGTGCACCGTCCCGGCTCAACCCGGACAATAACGCCGAGGCAGCCCATAACCGGGCGTTGACCGTTCTCGGTGCGATGGTCGCGGCCGGTTTTCTCAAACCCGATGAAGCCGAACAGATCGGGCGCACCCGACGTCCGGGCCGGGGTGATGCCGCGCTGCCCCGTCCCCGGGTGTCGGGCGAGACACACCGCTATTTTGCCGACTGGGTGCTTGAACGCGCCGCGGGCTATGCGGGCAGTGCCGGCACCGATCTTTCCGTTGAAACCACGCTGGACCCACGTCTCCAGCAACTGGCCGAAGCCGCGGTGGCCGGGATCGACACCAAAGGCGCACAGGTTGCGCTCGTGGCGCTGCGCGATGACGGCGCGGTGCTGGCCATGGTCGGCGGTAAACGCTACGGCGCGAGCCAGTTCAACCGGGTGACGAGCGCACTCCGTCAGCCGGGCTCCGCCTTCAAGCCGATTGTCTATCTGCCCGCGCTCGAATCCGGCATGTCTCCCGACAGTGCCGTGCGCGATGCCCCGATCACGGTGGATGGCTGGACGCCGAGGAATTTTACCGGCGAATTCCGTGGCGAGGTGACCTTGCGTGAAGCCGTGGCGCGCTCGCTCAACACAGTGGCCGTTCGTGTCTCGGAAGATGTCGGGCGGGCGCGGGTGGTGCAGGCGGCCCGGCGATTGGGAATCACCGCACCCCTCCGGCCGCACCCCTCGATAGCGCTGGGCGCGGGTGAGGTGACCCCGCTGGAACTGGCAGCGGCCTATGCCGTCTTTGCCAATGGCGGTTATGCCGTCGCCCCCTACGGTATTTCCGAAGTACGCCAGACCGACGAGGTGGTCTTCCGACGTCCGGGTGCGACAGTGCGGCGGGTGATCTCGGCCGAAGCTGCGGCACACACCACCGATATGCTTCGTGCAGTGGTGGACTGGGGGACCGGAAAATCGGCGGGTTTCGGGATTCCCGCAGCCGGCAAAAGCGGCACCAGCCAGGATTTCCGGGACGCCTGGTTCATTGGTTATGTGGGTAATCTGGTCACCGCGGTCTGGGTTGGCAATGACAACAACGCCCCCATGGACCGGGTCACGGGATCTTCGATCCCGGCGGCCATCTGGAAGGCCTTTATGGCCCCGGCGGTGAATGTGGGCATCGCCCGGGTCGAACGCGCCGCGGAAGGCAACGCATCAACGGGCGCGGCAGGTTCGACCGGGACGGCCCCGGCCCGGCGCACCCCGGACCGTGAACCCTGGCGGCTGGAGCCGGGCTTTATCGAGAACCAGATTGACTAGGAATTTGCGGGCGGCGGAAGGAGACCGGCCCGCAGCGGCATCCAGATCATCGTCACGAAGACCAGGCACGCAAATATCCCGGCCACGCCCATGACCGTGGCGAGCAGCAGGGTCGGGTCGAAGGCAAAGATGCCGATGATCACCGAAAACAGCCCTGCCGAGATGTACTGAGCCAGACCCAGCAGCGATGCCGCCGCCCCGGCCATCTGGGGAAAGGGCGAAATGGCCCCGGCCTGAATGTTGGGCTGGGATATCCCCATCCCGAAAAAGTAGATCACGGTCGGCACGATGACCGAGGCCGGGGTGACAACACCGCCCCAGATCAGCCCGAGAATGAGAACGCCTGCCAGCGCCGTGAAGGCCGTCCCCATGAGGCACATGCGTTCGATCCCCACGCGCCGAACAATGCGGCTACCCAGAAACGCGCCTGCCATGAACCCGATGGATGCGGCCCCGAAGGACAGGCCGTACTCCATTTCGGACATGCCGAATTCGCCGACCAGCACGAAGGACGACCCGATCAGATAGGCGAACAACCCGCCGAAGGTCCCCATCACCGTCAGCAGATATCCCAGATAGGCCCGGTTGCGCAGCATGGTGCCGAAATTGACGAGCATCCGGTCGAACCGGGTCGCGGACGGGTCGGGGACACGGTTGGTCTCGGGCAGCAGAAAGATCACCAGCAGCATCGCCACAGAGCCGAAACCGGTCAGTACCCAGAAATTCGCCCGCCAGCCGAGCCAGATCACGATCACCCCGCCCAGAACGGGCGCGACAACCGGAGCAATGGCGGTGACCGTGGTGACGACGGCATAGGTCTTGGCCGCTTCTTCTCGGGTGAACATGTCCCGCACCACGGCGCGGGCCACGACCGGCGCGGCGGCAGCACCGATGGACTGCACCAGGCGGAAGGCAATCAGCTGTTCCACGCTGGTAGCCAGGGCACAGGCCACGCTGGCAACCAGATAGACAGAGGTGCCGATCAGGATGGTCGGTTTCCGGCCGAACCGGTCCGAGATCGGGCCGAAGAATGTCTGCGCCAGCGCAAACCCGACCATATAGACGCTGAGCGTCAGCTGCATCGCCTCGGTGTCGGTCATCAGGTCTTCGGTCATCACCGGGAGAGCCGGGAGATAAAGATCGATGGTCATCGGCGCGAAGGACACCAGCAAGCCGAGGAGAAGCGTCAGCATCAGCCGGTCAGGCATGGGCGCACCTGCTGTGGAAGGCGCGGTGCTCAAAGCAGTTCCACCACGTCTCCCCCGGCTGCCTCGGCATCGGAGGGGTCGTGGGTGACCAGAAGGGTTGGCACGTTGTTCGCGCGGGCATGGGCAAAGACGAAGTTGCGGACCCGTGTGCGCAGGTCCGAATCCAGCTTCGAAAACGGCTCGTCGAGCAACAGGGCCCGGGGGCGCGAAAGCAGGGTCCGCATCAGGGCGACCCGCGCACGCTGACCGCCTGAAAGGGTGGCCGGGTCCCGGTCCGCCATGCCGTCCAGATCGGCATCGGCCAGCGCCGCCGCAATCAGTTCCTCGCGTTGCGTCCGGCCGCGGGTTTCCGGCGGCAGCCCGAAGGCCAGATTGTCCCCGACCGAAAGATGGGGAAACAGCAGGTCGTCCTGGAAGAGAATGCCAATCCGTCGGCGTTCGGGCGGCAGCGGAGCCAAATCCTCATTGGCCAGAGACACCGTGCCCGCTGTGTCGAAATCCGGCTCCAGCGTGCCGCAGATATAGGCCAGCAGAGATGATTTGCCGCAGCCGCTCGGGCCCATCACCGTTGTCGCGGCGCCGGACGGCACGGTGATCGAAAGCGGAGAAAACAGCCGTGTCCCGTTAAGCGACAGGGTGACCTCTTCGAGGGCGAGGGCACCGGCGTTTTGCTGGGTCATGAAGATGAAATCCGAACTTGGCAGGGACGTGACAGTTCACAATACCGACTCGTGCAAGGTGGTAAAGCCATGATCCATGTTTTGCCCGAATGTCTGTTGTGTGTCGGGGTGCCTTTGCGCAACGCTGTTCCAGCAGATAAGACTGTAGCGCCGCGGTCCATCCTGTCCCCGGCGCGTGAAGAAAGCGGAGACCCCTATGAGCAACGGAACAGAGACCCGGACCGGCTTCCGCTGGCTGCCGCTGGTCATGCTGCTGGGGCTCGGAGCGCTCTGGGGGGCCAATCCGACCTTCTCCAAGGTCCTGGTGACCAATGATCTGTCTCCCGCTGCGGTGGTGTTCTGGCAAACCTTTCTTGCGGGGCTGCTGCTCGGGGCCGTCTGTCTGGCGCGCGGCATCCGCATTCCGCTGACAGGCCGCGCGATTGCCTATTACCTGGTGATCGGTCTGGTCGGAATTGACCTTGCCTATATGACGCTCGTCTTCGTGGTCCGCCATGTGCCTGCCGGTTTTGCGGCTGTCGTGATTTTGATCTCTCCGGTCCTGACTTATGTCATCGCCGTGGCGGTGCGGCTGGAAACCGTCAACCCGATCCGGGCGATCGGTATTGCGATCGGTTTTGCGGGCGCGGGCTTGCTCGTCTTTCCCCAGGGAAGCCTACCATCACCCGATCTGCTGCCATATGCGCTCCTCGCCTTCATCACGCCGGTCGGATACGCAACGGCAAATGTCTATTCCGAATGGGGCCGTCCGGATGGTGCGGAGAACCTGGCTCTTGCCACGGCCACCATGTTTGCCGCGGCGGCAGGGGCCGGATTGTTCAGCCTTTTTGACGGAAGCTTTCATCCCATCTGGGCCGAAACCGGCGAGCGCGAGCTGATCCTGCTGGCCTATGCCGTCGCAACAGGGCTCGCGTTCTTGCTGTTCTACAAGATCGTCTCCTCGGCGGGCGCGGTGTATCTGGGCCAGGTTGGCTATCTGGTGACGCTGTTCGGAGTCGGTTGGGGCGTTCTGTTCTTCGGCGAATCCACGACCGTTTGGCTCTGGGCGGCGATTGTTGTCGTGGGCCTGGGTGTCGCGATGGTCAATCTGGGAAAGCGCAAGCCCGGGGCAGACTGACGCACGCATGAAAAACGCGCCGACAAAAAGCAAGACGGGTGCGCCGCATCGCCTGCTGCCGATTGTGTTGTTGGTGGTCCTCGGCTGTATCTGGAGCCTGGGGCCCTCGGCGACCAAATTCGCCGCCATCAACAATGTGCCGCCCATCGGTATGGTGTTCTGGCAGACCTTCATCGCCGCGAACCTGCTCTGGCTGATTTGCCGGATTTGGCGCATCCCCATTGGTCTGGAACGCATTCATCTGCGCTATTATCTGGTGATGGGCGTCTTCGGTGTGGCGTTGCCGAACTCCAATATGGTCTTCGTCATGCGCGACCTGCCGGCGGGGCTGATGTCCGTTCTGATCGTGACGGCGCCGCTGATCACCTATCTGATCGCGCTGACCGTCAGGCTCGAGCAGTTTCGGATCATGCGGGCCGGCGGGGTGTTGCTCGGTCTGGCCGGTGTCGCCGTTCTGGTCCTGCCCAGGGGGAGCCTGCCATCCCCCGACCTGCTGCCGCTTGCGCTTCTGGCGATCGGGACCCCCGCACTCTGGGCGGCCACGAATGTCTTTGCCGAGAAGGCGCGCCCCGAGGGCGGCAACAATATCGCGCTTGCCATGGGGACGATGTATGTGGCCGCCGGCGCCAGTCTCGTCATGTCGTTGTCGACCGGAACATTTCACGAAATCTGGGTCGATTTCGACATCGCCGACTGGGTGATTGTCGGCTATGGCGTGGTCACGGTCGCGACCTTCGTCCTGTTCTATACGATCGTCACCATGGCCGGCGCCGTCTATCTGGCGCAGGTGGGATATATCGTCACGTTGACCGGTGTTGGCTGGGGCGCGTGGTTCTTCGGAGAACGCCCGTCCATCTGGCTCTGGGCGTCGGTGGTGCTGGTCTTTGCGGGTGTGGCGCTGGTGAATTTTTCCCGTGGCCGCGCGAAGAAAGCTTAGGCGGGTTTTCGGAAGCTGCGGCGTCTAACCGGCTTCGCGCGCCTTGCTGCGACTGTAGTTGACGAGGGCGACGCCGGCGAACACCAACAGGATCGAAAGCCCCAGCCAGACCGAGGGGCGCTCCCCGAAGAACCACGCGCCCCAGCCAACACCGGTCAACGTGACGATATATCCCACCTGCGCCAGATAGACGGCCCCTGCGATCTTGATCACGGTGTAGTAGAGAATATAGGTCGCGACGGTGACCATGCCGTATCCGAGGATCACCCAGTCTTCGGCAGAAAACCCGTCCCAGATGGTATGAAAGGAACCGCTGCCCAGCGCGAGAACCAGGCTTGCGGCGGCTGCGACATAGACAGCGCCCATCGCCAGCGCGATGGCGTTGCCTTCCTTGGGCCGGGCGGTTTCCGCAAACACATTTGTTGCCGCCCAGAGTGCGGGGGTCACGATCGCCAGCAACGCGCGAGGTAACAACTCGGGTGAAGGCAAACTGCCTTCAGCGAGGACCAGGACGGCGACGCCGATCAGGCCGAGCAGAACACCTCCCGCACGCCGAGGACCGAATTGTTCGATCCGCAAGGCCAGCGCGATCAGATAGGTGATCAGCGGCGCGGTGACGATCAGTACCGACATCAGCCCGGCAGGCAAATCCCGCATCACGAAAAACATGAGGGCATAGGGCAGAACGATCCCGAGCAGACCCATGACGCCGTAGTAGCGAAGATGCCGGCGGTCGAGCCCGATGGGGATTTTCCGGATCAGACAGATCGCCAGCAGCAGGTTGCCACCGATGAAGGTCTGCCAGAAGACCATACCGAGTGGCGGCATACCGTTGATGGCCACGAATTTCGCCACCGACGGACCCAGGCTCCAGAGTCCGCCGAGAACAATGAGCAGGATAACCGGAAGCAGAGGATGAACCTTCGGCGACGTGCTGTCGCGCGCGCTCATGCGGGGTCCGGGACGGATCTGAGGAGAGGCAACGCTTTGCCGGCCTAGGCCGCCAGCGTGAAGTTGGCCGCCGACAACCGGTTGCTGAGCGTCGCCAGTTCGCCCGCCGTGGCCGGGGTGAAGGGCGGGCGGACATGCGCCATGCCCGGATCGTCATGGGCCTGTGCGTGATAGGCCTTCATCACCGGGATGACCGGCAGTTCCTTGAAGCACATGCGCAACTCGGTCAGATGCGCCTGCAGGTCATCGGCTTCCGCGCTTTGCCAGTTGCTGAAGACCGCCTGGGCGTCCGGCGCGTTGACGTTCACCGTGGCGGAGATGCAACCGACGCCGCCCTGACGCAGCCCGGCGAGCAGGAACTCCTCGGAGCCCGGGAACAGGCGGAAGCCCGGAAATTCCTTCAGTGTCTTTTCCATGCGTGGCCAGTCACCCGATGAATCCTTCGATCCGACCACGGTGTCGGGATAGGCCTCGATCAGCCGCCCGATCAGCGAGAGGGGCAGTTCGAAGCCCACCTGTTGGGGAAAATTGTAGAGATAGATTTTTAGAGCGGAATCGCCGACCCGCTGGATCACTTCCGAATAGGCCGCGAACAGGCCGTCTTCTGACGGACCCTTATAGTAGAACGGTGGCAGCATCAGAACGCCGCCCGCGCCGTTGGCCAGCGCCTTCTTGGTCAGGGTGACAGTGTCGGGGATGGCAGTGCAGCCCACGCCGGCGATCATCTGTGCACCGGTGATCCCGGCATCGGCTAGGGCATCGAGCAGGGCCAAGCGTTCATCGAAGCCCAGCGAGTTGGCCTCGCCGGTCGTGCCCAGCGGCGCAACCCCGTCGCAACCGTTTGCCAGCAGCCACTGGTTGTGCGCGACCGCTCGCGGCAGATCGATCTCCAGGTCTTTGGTCATGGGGGTCAGGGAGGCGGCGAATACGCCGGCAGGCTGGGCGGCTGTGGTCATGTGATTTCTCCTGTGCACGTGGGTCCTGTTTTACAGGGTCTCGTCCGGGTGCGCACTAGCTGGATGTCGGGTCGGTGCGCCGCTCGGGCAGGGGCGGGATACCGTCGCGCAGTTTGCGGTTCAGTTCCTCCACCACGTGTTCTTCCAGATCATCGACCATGTCTTCGCTGATGGCCTTGCCGCGCACCGATGCGCCCGATGTGTGCACGGTTTCCGGGTCGCCTGAGACCAGCGGATGCCACCAGTTAAGCGGTTTGCCCTCTGCAAGTAGGCGGTAGGCGCAGGTTTCCGGCATCCAGCGCAGCTCGGCGATGTTGCTTGAGGTCACCTTGACGCAATCGGGTACGTTGCGCTGACGGTTCTTGTAATCGCTGCACTGACACGTGTCGTGATCGAGAAAGCGGCAGGCCACATCGGTCAATGCGTATTCGCCGGTATCGGCGTCTTCCAGCTTGAACAGGCAACACTGACCGCAACTGTCGCAGAGTGATTCCCACTCGCTCTCGGACATCTCTTCCAGGGATTTCGACTCCCAGAAAGGTGTTTGTTCGCTCATGCCGCCTCCCGGTCGATCAGATGGATAAAGGACCCGGACACGCTGCCGACCGACATGCCGGCAGAGCCAAGGTCATCGCCCCGGGCGTTTGCGGCGGCAAACAGTGGCGAGGCATTGTCTTCGGAGATGACCGTTGCGTAGTGGAATTCATGGCCGCGATAGGTGGTCCCGGCGCGTCCCAGTCGGGTGTCAGACAGGGTTCTGGCTGTCCGGTATCCAAGGTGGAGCTTGCGTTGGGCAAAGCTGGTCTCGAGGGGCAGCAGCCCGGCCATCCGGTGATGTGTCCCTGTGGCATCCACCAGCCCCTGCCCGAGAACCATATAGCCGCCGCACTCGCCAAACACGGCGGCCCCGCGCGCGGCAGCGCTGCGCAGTCCGGTCTGAAAGGTCTCTGCAGACGCCAGTTTCCCGGCATGCAGCTCGGGGTAACCGCCGGGCAGATAGACGGCGTCGGCCTCCGGGTCGGGGGCCGCGTTGCGCAGCGGTGAAAAGAAAGACAATTCTGCCCCCGCTGTGTGCCAGTCTTCCAGCAGAGACGGATAGGCAAAGGCAAATGCATCGTCCCGGGCGATGGCCACGCGCTGACCGGGGGGCAGTATCTGTGCGGCTGCTGCTGTGCCCGTCGCAAGCAACCGGCAGGGTTTTGACAACCCTATCAGGGCATCCAGGTCGATAACCTCGGGCAGGAGTCCGGCCGCACCCTCGATGAAATCGTCCAGGCCGGCCTGTTCCCCCGCCTGGACCAGTCCCAGATGGCGTTCGGGGAGTGCCAGCGCAGAACGGCGTGGCACAGCACCCAGCACGGCAATCTCCGGACAGGTCAGCGCCATGGCATCGCGCAGCACCTGTTCATGGGCCGGGCTGCCGACGCGGTTGAAGATCACGCCGGCCACGCACACATCCGCGCGGTGCCGGGCGAACCCGGCGGCCAGAGCGGCAACGCTGGCCGCCTGTTTTGCGGCGTTGATCACCAGGATGACGGGCCAGCCGCTCAATGCTGCCAGATCCGCGGTGGAACCGGCATCGGGACGCCCGGGCAGGTTGGCGCCGTCGAACAGGCCCATCACGCCTTCGGTCAGCACCATATCGCGGTCGCGTCCGGCCATCGCGATGAGCCGGGCAATGGTGTCCGGGCGCATCGCCCAAGGGTCGAGGTTGAAGCTGGGTTCGCGGGTGGCCGCTGCATGAAAGGCGGGATCGATATAGTCCGGTCCCGCCTTGGCGCCGGCCACGCGCTGTCCGGCCGACGAGAGGGCGCGCAGCAGTCCCAGGGTGATGACTGTCTTGCCGCTGCCCGAAGACGGTGCGGCAATGATGAGTCCGGCCGGCCCCGTCATGACGTGAGAAGAGTTGCGATCCCGGCCAGCATCACCGGCCAGGCGACCACGGGAGAGGTGAAGGCCCGCAACTGTCGGTGGCCGGGCACCACGCCGAACACATGCAGAAGTCCCGCAATCGCGCCCAGGCCAATGGTGGCTATGGTCATCTTGTCGTGCAGTGCGAGTGACCGGCCGGTCACCGGCCCAAAGCCGAAGATGGTCACGATGGACGCCACGACCAGAACGCTGGTGATCATGCGGGCGATCGGTCTGGGCGCATCTGGATCGGTGGGGGGCTGTGTCGGAGTTCGGCTAACCGGCATCGCGGACAACATTCTGGCCGAGTGGATCGGCGTTGAGTGTGCGCCCGGCCAGGGCACCCAGCCAGTCGAGACCGTCACGCAGCCGAACCACCTCACCCACGACAAACAGCGCGGGCGTCGAAAGACCGTCCGCGGCCTGTGGCGCACCGGACAGGGTGGTCTCGACAATCGTCTGCCGTTCGGTGGTCGCATGGGAAATCAGCGCCGCCGGATGTTCGGGAGGGCAGCCGCCGGCCAGCAGGCGCTGGACGATTTCCTCGATATGCTTGAGCGCCATGTAAAAGATCAGCACCTGGGCCCCGTTGGCCAGAGCGTGCCAGTCCAGATCGTCGGGGACCTGGCCCGACAGATTGTGTCCGGTCACGAATGTCACCGCCGTCGCCGTGGCCCGATGGGTCATCGGAATACCGGCATAGGCCAGTCCGCCGACCGCGGCCGTGATTCCTGGAATGATCCGGAAGGGTATGTCGGCCGCAACCAGCGCCAGGGCTTCCTCGCCGCCACGCCCGAACAGGAACGGGTCTCCGCCCTTCAGCCGCAGCACCTTGCGGCCGGCGCGGGCCAGCAAGACCAGGCGCGCCGAGATGTCCGGCTGTTTCGGCGACGGCTTGCCGCCGCGTTTTCCGGCATGGATCAGCTCCGCACCCGGACGGGCAAGCGCCAGCACGCGGTTATCCACAAGTGCGTCGTGAACCACGGTATCGGCCGTTTGCAGCGCGTGGAGAGCACCGACCGTCAAGAGGGCCGGGTCCCCCGGCCCGGCCCCGACGAGCCAGACCCAACCGGGCTCGAAGGCGGGAAGAGAGAGCTGTTCTAGATTCATGTACTGAAGCTAGCGCCGGACCGCTGGTCCGGCAACCATGCGACGGCTACGATGCGGCCATGACCGATGACTCCGTTCATGAAGACCAGACGAACAGCCGTCCGAACGGTGCCGGATTGCGGCGTGGCTGGACAACCGGGGCTTGCGCCACGGCGGCGGCGAAGGCCGCCTATGAGGCGTTGCTGGGGGGGCGGTTTCCCGACCCTGTCGCAATCCGGTTGCCGCGGGGTTTGCGGGCAGAGTTTCCGCTGGCCGAATCTTCTCTGGACGAACGCGGTGCGACAGCCGCTGTCATCAAGGATGCGGGGGATGACCCTGATGTAACCCATGGTGCGAAGGTCGTCTGTACCGTTGCGCCCGGCCCGGCCGGCAGCGGGGTGCGGTTTGCCGCAGGACCGGGCGTGGGCACGGTGACCCTGCCGGGCCTGCCGGTGCCGCCGGGTGAACCCGCGATCAATCCCAAACCGCGAGAGATGATCTCGGCGGCACTCGAAGAGGTGGCGGGGGATCACGGCGTGGAATGCGATGTGCGGGTGACGGTTTCAATTCCCGGCGGCGACGTTCTGGCGGAGAAAACGGCGAATCCGCGCCTGGGTATCGTGGGCGGCCTCAGCGTTCTGGGCACGACCGGTGTGGTGATTCCCTATTCCTGTGCCTCCTGGGTGCACTCCATTCACCGGGCGGTCGATGTGGCGCGCGCCACGGGGATCACCCATGTGGCGGCGGCGACGGGCCGGACGTCCGAAGCGGCGGTTCAGACCTTTCACGATCTGGGCGAGCGCGCGCTGATCGATATGGGTGATTTCGCCGGCGCCACCCTGAAATATGTCCGGGCCCATCCCGTGCCGCGACTGACCCTGGCGGGCGGTTTTGGAAAATTATCGAAACTGGCAGCCGGTCATATGGATCTCCACTCCAGCCGGTCGGCGGTGGATATTCCTGCACTCGCGCAGCGGCTGGCAGATCTGGGGGCGGCGTCTGCGGATATACGCGCGGCGGCAGAATCCGTGACGGCGGGTGGTGTTCTGGAGATCGCCACGAATGCCGGTTTCGGACAGGCCCTGTGTGACGGGGTGGCCCGGGGCGCACGGGAGGTGTCCATGGCGTCGCTCGGCGGCGCGGCCGATCTCGATATTCTGATCGTGGCGCGCGACGGCCGTGTGCTGGCCCATGTCGGTCCCTGAGGCGCCGCATATTCTGATCCTGGGCGGCACCGGCGAGGCGGCGGCGCTGGCCGGTGCTGTCGTGGCACGCGGGAGCGACCGGGTTAAAGTGACCACCTCGCTGGCCGGCCGCACGGCTGCGCCCGCCGCCGTGCCGGGTGAAAGCCGCGTCGGCGGATTTGGCGGCCCGGACGGGATGGCGCGCTATCTGAAAGAGGCCGGAGTGAGCGTTGTTGTCGATGCCACCCATCCGTTTGCCACACAGGTTTCGCGCCACGCGGTCACCGCCTGCTCTGCTGCGGGGGTGCCGCGCCTGCGGCTCGACCGACCGGCGTGGACGCCCGGGGACGGTGATCGCTGGCATATGATGCCCAGCATTTCGGACGCCGCACAGGCATTGCCGGACTATGGCCGGCGTGCATTTCTCACCGTGGGCCGCACCGAGCTTGCGCCCTTTGCCGCCTGCCGCGATGTCTGGTTTCTGGTGCGCATGGTGGACCGGCCGGAGACGCCGTTGCCGCTGGCGAATTCTGTCCTGGAGATCGGGCGCGGACCCTTTGATGTCGCTGCGGAACGGGACCTGATGTCGCGCCACGAAATTGACATCCTCGTTTGCAAGGCTTCAGGTGGAGACATGACCCGTGCCAAGCTGGATGCTGCGCGTGCGCTGCAATGCCCGGTTTTGATGATCGCGCGGCCGCGGTCTCCGGACGGACCGCGGGTGCATTCGGTGGCCGGGGCGATGGACTGGATCGGCAACCGGATCGGGGCATTGTGGACTTGACGTGAATTTCTCGCGGGGCGAAACAGAACACGATATGACGACACGACGACCCTTCCTGCCGCTCGCCCTGATGGTGCTGATGTTCCTGGCGACACCCGCCGGGGCGCAGACCGATATCTTTTCAGAGGACCCGCTGATCGTTGCGGTTTACGAAAACCGGGCGGACCGGGTGCGCGAACTGATCGTGCGCCAGCACCCGCTGGCGCGTTCGGATATCGACGGCCGGACGCCGATGCTGTGGGGCGCAATCCAGGGAAGTTACGAATCGCTGGAATTGTTGCTCGAAGCTGGCGCGCGGACCGATTTCCTCGACGAGGTCGGCAACAGCGCCCTCTACCATGCCTCGGAAAACGGCCATGTCGAGGTGGTCGATCTGTTGCTGTCCTATGACGCGCCGGTCGATCAGGAAAACCGCGATGGGCGAACGCCGCTGATGGCCGCCGCCCGGGCGGGGCATGTGGAGATCGTGCGGGCCCTGATGGCCGCGGGCGCAGAAATCGATCGCTCGGACTTCACCGGCCGTACGGTGCTCGATATCGCCCGCGAAGGCCGCTCACGTCAGGTCGTTCAGGTGCTCCAGCGCGCGGGTGCCCGCTAACTGCCATCTGCCGTGCTGTCTCGCTGTGCCGGGCGCAGCACGTGATGATGGTCGGCGTTGTAAAGCTGGCTGTCGGTAAAGCTGTCCGACAAATCTTCCGCCAGAACCGGACCCACCAAAATCAGCGCCGTCCGCGTGATGCCCGATTTTTTGATCTTTTCACGGATCGTCGCGAGGGTACCGCGGATGAAAACCTCATCCGGCCAGCTCACCCGATAGGCGACCACGACGGGACAGTCCTCACCGTAATGGGGTGTGAGGTCGCGGACCACGTTTGCCAGATTGTTGATCGAGAGATGCACGGCGAGTGTCGCATGTGATTTTGCGAGTTCGGAGAGTTCCTCTCCCTTCGGCATGTCCGAGGCGCGCACCGAGGTTCGGGTCAGGATGACGGTCTGACTCACATCGGGCAGGGTGAACTCGCGCCGCAATGCCGCCGAGGCCGCGGCGAAGGCGGGTACGCCGGGCACCACCTCATAGGGGATTTCGAGCAGGTCGAGGCGGCGCATCTGCTCGCCGATCGCGCCATAGAGCGAGGGATCACCCGAATGAACCCGCGCCACGTCCTGGCCAATGGTGTGGGCGGCGGCCATATGGGCAATGATCTGATCGAGATGCAGAGGTGCGGTGTCGATGATCGTGGCGTCGTCGGGCGCGTGTGCGAGAATCTCCGTCGGGACGAGGGAGCCCGCATAGAGACAAACCGGTGCGCGGGCGATCAGGTCCCGGCCCCGGAGCGTGATCAGGTCGGGGGCGCCGGGTCCGGCGCCGATAAAGAAAACGGTCATGGATGTGTCTTACTCTGCCCGGTGCAGCTTTGACTAGGCCACCGGCGGGCCTATGATCGCTTTGGTTCGAACAGGGGCAGATGGATGCGACTATTACGGGTGCTGATGATTGCGGGCGGGCTGGCGCTGTCCGCCTGCGCCGCAGCCAATCCCGGCACCGAAGTCGCTACGGTCAGCGGTGCCCGGGCCTTCCTGTCCGAACCCTTAGCGGTCGATATCGTCGAAGCGCAGTTCAACATCCCCTTCCTGTTGCCCCAGATCGACAGCGTACAGCAGACCCTGCGCGACAACGGCACGGTCGTGCAGGAGGCCTACTTCTCCGGTGACGCGCGGGTCGCGGTGGTCGAGCATGTATATGATTCCTGGTTCAATCATTTCTCGATTGCCAGTGCCCAGAGCCCCGATGCCTTTCAGATTTTCCTCGATCACACGCCCATGCAGGGGCGCGAGCCGGAGGTGATCGCGGCGACGGGTCAACAGACCTTCGGGTTTCTTGCGCTGGACGGGCCCTGCGTGGCGTTCCGCTTCGTCAAGCGCATCAAGCAATTGACCAGCTATGCGAGTGATTTTCGCGACCCCGACACCTTTGTGGCCGGGTTCACCTGTGGTGCGGATGGCGAAAAGTTCGTTGAGCTGTTTGGGTTCATGACCGCCGAAGACAAGGCTCGTGTGGACCGCCGGAACTCGATCTAGCGCAGCCCGGCCCGCTTCCGGGCGGGTCTAGGCAGACGTCTGGCCGGTCTCTTCATCCCGTTTTCGTTCGTAGCCGCGCGGCGTATAGGCCCAGGCCCGTCCGGCGGCGTGCAGCCGGCGCGACTGGCTGTTGCCAACGATCACCACTGTCAGCATGTCGATGGTCTCGAGTTTCAGATCGCCCAGCGCCACGATTTCCACATGTTCGCCCTCCCGCGCCAGGTTGCGCGCGACGATCACCGGTGTGTCGTCGGGCCGTTGCGCGCGCAGAATGTCCCGTGCCGTTTCGATCTGCCGGTGACGCTTGCGGCTGCGCGGATTGTAGAGCGCGACCACGAAATCGGCTTCGGCGGCGGCCTTCAGGCGCGTCTGAATGGCCGGCCAGGGGGTCAGCAGATCCGAGAGCGAAATCGCACAGAAGTCATGGCCCAGCGGTGCGCCGGCCCGGGCGGCGGCCAGCTGCATGGCCGAAACGCCGGGATGCACATCGATGGCAATCCGCGCCCAGTCCGGATTGGCTTCCCGGTCGAGCAGCTCGAAAACCAGCGTTGCCATGGCGAAGACCCCCGGATCGCCGCTTGAGACCAGGGCCACGTTGCGGCCCTGTCCGGCGAGGTCGAGGGCGTGGCGGCAGCGGTCGATCTCGGCGCCCAGGTCGAAATCGTGACGCGTTTTTCCCACGGCGGCCGGGCCGAGCAGGTCCAGATAGGGGCCATAGCCGACGAGTTCCGCGGCCCGGGCCACGGCCAGATCGGTGGCGGGAATCCGGTGCTGCCGGTCGCCCGGCCCGGTGCCTACGATGGAGAGATGCCCGCGCGCGCGCCCGAAGCTGTTGGGGTCGATGGTGGTGGCCCGTGCCACGGCGCAGGTCGCCCGCCGGGACTTGTGCTTGGCAACCACCAATACGCCGTCGGGTCCGGCAGCGGCGAGCGCGGCGGCTTCCGCCACACCATGAGCGCCGACCTCGCGGAACACGACCTCCGACGGGTTTTCCAGCCGCGGTGTTTCGGCTTCGAGCTGTGCGGCGGTGAAAAACCGCGCTGCGACCCCCAGTTCTTCGGCCACA
>Ga0181559_10002504_pt1 | contig 18169 bp, 9 predicted proteins | sample 011ome_21_FD_133752 | JGI IMG/M metagenome (GOLD analysis project Ga0181559, IMG submission 133752) | Coastal salt marsh microbial communities from the Groves Creek Marsh, Skidaway Island, Georgia - 011508AT metaG (megahit assembly) | ecosystem: Environmental > Aquatic > Marine > Intertidal zone...
CGCCTTGGTCACGTCCGAGACCATGGGCGTGACCACGGTTTGGTTGAAGAAGACCATCTTGCGGATCTCCTTGCTCTGCTCGATCTTGTTCTGCTTCGTGCGCGCGACGCGGATGTACGCCATAAACGCCTTGACGACTTCAGCCTTGAGAATCTCCAGCGCCATCTCGTCGGTGAGGCGCACCGAGTTCTTCGCCGCTTTGCACCGGTCGCGGAGCTCGGGCGTGAACGCCTCCGTGCCCACGGAGAGCGCAGCCTGCACCTGCGCCTTGTACACGGCGCCGCAAATGTCGCGCGTGCACGCGTCGACGACGTCCTTGGGCACGCACAGCAGCCGGCGGACGCGCGAGAGCGCCTCGACGTCCTCGTCGGTGAGCGACTTCTTCTCCATCACCTGCTCCATCTTGGTGCGGTAGTTCTCCTTGTTCACCTCGGCGGCGATCTCGGGCGGGAACTGCAGCGCCTCGCAGATCTTCTGCAGCACGGACGCGGGCGACTCGGCGTCGTCCAGCGCGCCGGACTTCACCGCGTCGCGGAGCTGCTCGCGGTACACCTTGGTGGTCACGTCGATCACCACATCCTCCGCCTCCTTGTTGCCCATGCCGAACAAAACCTTGAGCGCGCCAGCTTGCTCCTTGAGCTCCGCGGAGAACGTCCCCTCCTCGCACCCCTGCGTCAGGAAGTTGGTGAACAGCGTCTTGGCCTCCGCGGTCTTGTCCGCGAAGGACGTGCCGAACAGGTTCACCGCCGCGAGCCCGGGGAGCGCGCCGGACTTGGCGGCGAGCGTCTTGTTGTAGTCCAGCACCTCGCGCAGCAAAGCGTTGGCGGCGGAGTAGTCCGAGTTCACCGTGCGCGCGGACGCGAGCTCGGCAGCCTCCTCCACCTTGCCCACGACGTGCGCCTGCGCCATCGCGTGCACCACCTCGGCGGCGTCCGCGTCCGCCAAGTTCACCTCCGACTGGAACGCCTTGGCGGCGGCGAGCGAGGCGTCGTCCAGGTTGGCGACGGCGCCCGACTCGGTGAGGCGCACCTTCAGGAGGTTCGAGGCGCTGTCCTTCATGGCGAGCGTCACCTGCGCGTCGGAGACGCGGAAGATGCGGTTCCACGGCAACAGGAACTTCGCCTGCGCCTCGCCGAACGTGCGCGTGGAGACGTACACCAGCTTCTGGAACTCCCGCCGGGACTCGAGGTCGGCGTCCTTGTCGCCGAGCTCAATGCGCTTGCGGAACAGCCGGCGGCCGACTTCGATGTGCGCGTTGGCGGCGTCGGCATCCTCCAGGCCGAGCTGCGCGCGGAAGTTGCGCAGCGCCTCGGGCTCCCAGCCCTGCACGGGATCGTCGCCCATGGGGATGACGGACATCAGGTACGCGTCGTACAGCTCGGTGACGCCCTCGGGGCACTCCTTGGCCATGTCCTTCATGCCGAACTTGGCGCCGATGGCGTCAACCTCCTGTTTCGTGATCGTGGCGGGGTCGCGGTTCATCATGCCGTTCCACAGCGCCTTGGGGGCGGCAGAGACGCGCTTCTTGTCCGCGGTGGCGACCGCCGCCGCGGCGGCGGCGCCGAGCCCAGCGGTGAGCACGGCTTTGCCGGCGTTGCCGCCCACCTTACCGCCGACGCCGGCGCCGATGGCGAGCCCGCCGCCGACAACCGCGGCGTACGCCGCGAGGCGCGCGCCGCCCAGCGCCGTCTGCTGCTGCTCGAGCTGGTCCATTTCCTTCTCGAACGCGTACGGGCTGGGGCGCGAGTCCTGCGTAGACGGTGAGGAGAGGTGATCGGGGCGTCAGCGAACGATCGTCGTCGTCGATCGCGAATCGTGAAAATATCGACTCCGACCGCGCTCGGCGGCTTCCGAGGAAAAGGGGGAGGACGACGCGCGAGCGCGCGCGTGTACGCGCGTTCGGGCGGCTCGGCGGCGCTCGCGGCGCGGCGCGACGCGACGTGCGTTCCCGGTACACGTTCCGCGCCGCCGCGATCCGGAAAAAAGACGCCGCCGAGGCGTCGGTCGAGTCCGCGCTCGGCCGCGCTCGGCTTTTCTATCCATCCAGATAGAACACACCGCCGAACCCTGGGGTCTCGGTTCGCGACATCTGCGGTGCCGTGCGCCGGCGACCGCGCGGAGAGCGCCGTGCGAGCTATGACGTACCTCAGCAGCGGCGCGCGTGACCGCGCGAACGGGCTTAGCGTTGGTGCGCGCGAACGCGGAGCGCCGGGGCACCTTGACGCCGCCGCTGAGGAAGCCGGAGGCGCGACCGGCGGTCGCGCCTCGCGGCTGGCTCGCGACGGGCGAGGCGGCGACGGCGGAGACAACCGCCTGGCTCGCCATCGTGCAGGGTCTCGGAACGGCGCGAGGTGTTCGGGTCGAAACGTTCGACTCCCTTTCGGTCGCGACGAAGTGAAGCGCTCGACTCGCCGTGCAAACAGGCAATGCGAGCGTCGTTGTGGCCGAGCCGCGCTGGTTGCCGGCGCGTGGTGGCGCAAAATTCGCGAGATTAGACGGTGCGCTTTTGCTTTCGGGCAGGCAGGCTTTCCAATCCGAAGATGCGGGAAAAATGCAGAGGCTTGAGGTTCGCGACTCGGTTTCGAGGCGGGCGTTGATCGGTCGCGCTTCACCGGGGTTTCCGATGGAGCCGAGAAACGCCCGGTCGACCCGGCCGAGATCTCGATTTTTTTTACCGCGAATCATTGGTCGAGGATTCCCGGCCGAAACGCCCGATCTCGAAAAGTCGAGTCACGACGAAGGCGCTACGAGCGCGTGCAATCGAAGCCTGGCGCGCGACGCGCTCACGGGATCCCCACTCCGTCGCGCGCGCTTCAACGCACACTCCCGAGCCCGACGCGATGTTCGCCACGACATCCACCTCCGCCGCGACGCAGCGGTCCGTCCTCGGCGGGCGACGGGTCGCGCCGCGCGCGGCGCGTGCCACCCCCGCGGTTCCCGCACTTCGTCGTCGCGACGGTCGATCTCCGGGAGTCCTCGTGCGCGCGGAGTTCAGCGTGGGCAAGCTCACGTCCGTGTTGGCGAAGAAGACGCAGAGCGACCTGGACCGCGTGTTCAAGGGCACGAGCAAGACCCGGGACAGGCTGAGCTACATGGACGAGGTCCTGGCGCTGTGGCGGCTGGACGACCTGGAGGACACGCTGGATGAGCTCGAGGAGACGTTGTTGTCGGTGGACTTCGGGCCCGCCACGTCGACGAAGGTTTTGGACGAGATCCGCGAGCGCGTGGAGAAGGGCGAGATCAGCACGGGCGCGGAGGTCAAGGCGGGTTTGAAGACCGCCATCGTGAACATCCTGGAGCGCGCGAACGGCGGGAAGAGCGGCCCCGCGTCTTTGACGCTCAACGAGAGCGCGAACGAGCCGAGCGTCGTGTTGGTGGTGGGCGTCAACGGCGGCGGCAAGACCACCACCGTGGGCAAGCTGTCGCACCGGTTCGCGAGCGAGAGCGGCGCGAAGGTGATGCTCGTGCCCGGCGACACGTTCAGGGCCGCCGCCGCGGAGCAGCTCGCGACGTGGGCGGAGCGGAGCGCGGGCGTCATGGCCTCCTACAAGGAGGGCACCAAGCCCGGCGCGCTGTGTTACCAAGCCGTGGACGAGGCGCTCGCCATGGGCGACGTGGACGTGGTGCTGGCGGACACCTCGGGGCGGCTGCACACGAACTGCGACCTCATGGACGAGCTGGTGGGGGTGAAAAAGTCCATCGGCAAGCGCATGGCGGGGGCGCCGCACGAGACCCTGCTCGTACTGGACGGCACCACCGGCCTGAACATGCTGAACCAGGCGCGCGAGTTCCACGCCGCCGTCCAAGTTGGGGGGCTCATCCTCACCAAGCTCGACGGTACCGCGCGCGGCGGCGCGGTGGTCTCCGTGGTGGACGAGCTCGGCATACCGGTCAAATTTGTGGGCGTGGGCGAGGCCATGGAGGACCTGCAGACGTTCGAGCCCGTGTCATTCGTGGACGCGCTCTTCCCGGAGGACCAGGCGGGCGCGTGAGGGGAGAGAAGAAAATTCGAGAAGAGCGAGAATTTTTTAGTGCGTAACTATCCTGTATGTACACGCCCCGCGCGCGCTCGTACGAAGTATACGTCGCGTACTACTCTCACTCCTCTTGACCGCAGCTCTCGAGCTCGTCGTCTCGGGCGGGCTTTCGTATCGCCGCGCGTCCGCGTCGCGGGACTCCGGGACTCACCCGCCGCCGCCGCCGGTCGGCGAGGAGATGCGTCTCTGGGTCTCCGGGTCGTCCCGCGCGAAATCGCGGCGATGGAAGGCGCGGGCTTTCATCTTTGCCGCCTTCGGCGCCATCCGCGGCAGTTTCCGGAACGACGACTCGCCGACGCGCTTTAGCCGCACCGCGCCGAGCACGCACTCCGGGAGCTCGTCTTCCGCCTGCCCCTCGAGCATGAACACGATCTCCTCCTCCGCGCACGCGCTCGCCCACCGCAGCGATCGGTACACGCGCTCCATGAACGGCGACTGCGCGAGCTCGAAGTCCACCGCGAAGTAATCGTCGCCGCGGTGGTACTTCAGCCCGCCCCTTGAGCCCAGCTTTTTGCCGAGGATGATCGGCCGACGCGGCACCGCCGTGCGCAGCGCCCAGGGCGCGTCCAGCAGCGCGCACACCATCTTGAACTTAGAGTCGCGCGTCGCGTCGTCCGCCGCCAAGAAACGCGTGAGCGTCCGCCCGAACGGCGTGTCTCTCTCGCGCGCGAGGAGCGCGTCGAGGCACATCCCCGCGCGCGAGCCCGTGGGTTGGAAGTACACGGCGATGCTGTGGAACGGCGGGCCGGGGTTCTGGAACTGGAACACCAACGTCCAGGGTCGGCGGTGCGGCGGGACGAGGGGAAGGCCGTCGCGTTCGTTCGTGTCGTTCGAGCGCCCGCGCCACGCGCGCCGTTGGCCGTTGAGCCAGCTCTCCGGCCGCGCGTCGGCGACGTCGTCGCAGGGCGCGTCGTCAAACGCGAAGAGATCCACCTTGACGCACTCCATCACCGGCACCGCGCTCGTCTGCTTGCGCCTGGTCCGGAGGTACGCCGGCCCGCGCACCTTGAGCCAGTCCATGATCTCCACGTCCCCGGACCAGTGCGCCGCGGACGCGTCCGGCGCTTCCTGCGCCACGAACGCGGAGGCGCGAGGGAGCGACGCGTCGAGCGAGGCGCGGCGTGACGTCGACGGCACCTCCTCCAGTCGGTCGCTTCCCCCGGCGCGGATCCACGTGTCGTCGTCGTCGCGCGCGTCGTTCTCGCCACCCTGGACCGACAACAACGCCTCCGTCATCGCCTCCGCGTCGCCCTCGCTCGCGGTCTCGTAGTCGGTGTCCTCATCCGCGGTCGGCGGACGCGCGACTCGCCCGCCGTTTCCCACCGAGGCGCGTAGAATCTCCCCCCCATTCTCATCTCCGCCCCGGCGCGCACTCGGCCCTGATGCCGACGTCTCCCGGGCTTCTCCGCGCGCGCGCCGCAACGCGGCTCGCCCGCCGAAAAGACGCCGCAGGTTGCTCCCCGCCGACCACGCCTTGGTCGCTCGAGGCATGGCGCCGCGCCCCCGGAACTGCGCTTTTTGCTTTTCCCCGGCGCGTCGCGCGTTTTGCGCGGTCGAAAAAAGAGAAGAAAAAGAGATCTTGCCACTTGGCATGTCGCGCTTTTTGTGTGACTGAATAAATACTGGGTCTCTATTTTTCGGCGGGCGCGGTGAAAGGGTCGCGAGACACGCCCTCACGCCCGTCGGAGAGAGGGACGGCGGCGATTTCGGGCGGGTGTCGAGCTCGCGCGGGAGCGCGTCGGCGTGTGGAGCGTGAGCGTCACGCACTGCGTAGTACTCATTTGGTGTCAAATTCCTTACAACACCCACCCGCGTTATCGCGCCGCCGCATGATAAAAACGGCGCGTCGGCGCGACCCATCGAAATCCGCTCAAAGCGCTGTCAATCGCTCGAAGCGCCTTACATGAGGGACTTGGCGGCGGCGACGGCAGCCTCGGTGGTGATGCCGAACTCCTTGTACAGGATGCCGGCGGGCGCGGAGGCGCCGAAGTCGTCGCGGCCGATGGACTTGTGCGCGTACTTGGCCCAGCCGAAGGTGGAGCCCGCCTCGATGGAGACGATCGCCTTGCACGACTTGGGGAGGATGGACTCCTTGTACTCGTCGGACTGCTCCTCGAAGAGCTCCCAGCAGGGCATGGAGACGGCGCGCGCCTTGGCGCCGAGCTCCGCGGCAGCCTCGACCGCGAGCGAGAGCTCGGTGCCGGTGCCGATGATGATGCAGTCGACGTCCTCGCCGGCGGCGGGGCCGGCGACGACGTACGCACCCTTGGTGACACCCTCCTTGGAGGTGCCCGCGAGGTTGGGGACAACCTGGCGGGACAGCGCGAAGGTGGTGGGGCGGTCCGTCTGCTCGACGGCGATCTTGTACGCGCCCGCGGTCTCGTTACCGTCGGCGGGGCGCATCATGAGCATGCCGGGCATCGCGCGGAACGACGCGATGTGCTCGATGGGCTGGTGCGTGGGGCCGTCCTCGCCGACGCCGATGGAGTCGTGCGTCATCACGAACAGCGTGGGCGCGCCGGAGAGCGCGGCGATGCGCATGGCGGAGCGCATGTAGTCCGAGAAGATGAAGAAGGTGGCGCAGTAGGACTTGAAGCCGGGCGAGTGGAGCGCGATGCCGTTGGCGATGGCGCCCATGCCGTGCTCGCGCACGCCGTAGCGGATGTTGCGCTCGGCGGGGGTGTCCTTCTGGAAGTCGCCGAACTGCTTCATGAGCGTCATGTTGGAGGGCGCGAGATCCGCGGAGCCGCCGACGAAGCCGGGGATGGCGGAGCCGAGCGCGTTGAGCATGGTCTGCGAGTGGATGCGCGTGGCGACGCCGGAGTCCTCGGGGGTGAAGTCGGGGAGGGCGTCGGCCCAGCCCGCGGGGAGCTCGCCGGTCATGATGGAGTTGAGCTCCTCGAAATCCTCGGGGTACTTCTCCTTGTACGTGTCCAGCTTCTTGTTCCACGCCGCCTCAGCCTCGGCACCCTTGGCGGTGCAGTCCATGGCGGTCATCACGTCCTCGGGCACCTCGAAGGGCTCGTACTTCCAGCCGAGGTTGTCGCGCGTGGCCTGCGTCTCGTCCGCGCCGAGGGGCGCGCCGTGCACGTCGTGCGTGTTGTTCTTGTTGGGGGAACCGTAGCCGATGAGCGTGGTCACCTTGATGAGCGAAGGGCGGGGGTCAGCCTTGGCGGCGTCGATCGCCTTGCGGATCGCGTCGATGTCGGTGTTGCCGTCCTCGACGTGCTGCACGTGCCAGCCGTACGCCTCGTAGCGCGCGCACACGTCCTCGGTGAAGGAGATGTCGGTGTGGCCGTCGATGGAGATGTTGTTGTCGTCGTAAAACGCGATGAGCTTGCCGAGGCCCCAGTGCGCGGCGAGGGACGCGCCCTCGCCGGACATGCCCTCCATGTTGCACCCGTCGCCCATGATGGAGTAGGTGTAGTGGTCAACGATCTCGCAGTCGGGCTTGTTGAAGCGGCCGGCGAGGTGCTTCTCCGCCGCGGCGAGGCCGACGGCGTTGCAGATGCCCATGCCGAGGGGACCGGTGGTCACCTCGATGCCGTTCGTGATGAAGTTCTCGGGGTGGCCGGGGGTCATGGAGTTCCACTGGCGGAAGTTCTTAAGGTCGTCGTTCTGTGGCGGCGCACGGAAGGAAGGGCGCGGGGGGGAACGAGGCGAGGTCAGGCTCGGCGTCGCGGAGGGAAGAATTTACCGCGGGCGAAAAAAACGCGCGTTCGCGCACGAGCGTCGTCGAAACTCCTCCAGGCTGGCTTTCGAGACCGCAGAGTGGATATTTCGCGTCGGATCGCGCGCCACGCGGGCGCGCGCCGCGCGCGCCGCGCCGAGCGTCTCGAGTCCGCGCGGAGGCACGGAGACCCGCGCGAAGGTGATCGTATCGCGCCGCGCCTTCGCGTCGCGTCGCGCTCGGCGTCGCGCCGGCGTCGTCGCCGAACGCCGGCGCCATCGCGCCGCAGAAAGCCCTGGCTGAGCTTTCTTTCGCGACGATGCACACCGTCGCTTCCCGCTATACGGATAAAATAATGGCGCAATCGGATCGGTCGCCACGCGGTCGGGGACGCGGCCATCGCGCGCGCGTCGACCCGCCGCTCGCGGTGAGACGCGGGATTCAAATCATGGACGTACCGACACGGAAGGGTAGCCGGTGAGGTGCATGAGGGAGTACTGGAGCATGCAGCCGTGGCCCGCGGAGAGCACGAAGCGGTCGCGGTTGAACCAGGTGTGGTTCTTGGGGTTGTGCGTCATCGCCTCGCGGTAGATGACGTACCCCATGGGGGCGCAGCCCATGGGGAGACCGGGGTGGCCGGAGTTGGACTTGTTGATGGCGTCGATGGCGAGGAAGCGCACGGTGTTGACGCAGTCCATGACGGTGTCGGCGGAGACGTCCGCGGGCGCGGCGAGCGCGGCGCGGACCGGCTTCACGGCGCGAGCGGAGACGCGCGCGGAAACCTTCTTCGCCTTCGCGGTGACCTTCGCGCCGGCGAAGGAGGCGTTGAGCGCGGCCATCTGGGAAGCAGCGGCGGCCATCTTTCCTTGAGTGTAAGGAGGGAGGTGGTCGTGTGTGCGGAGGAAAGTGGTCGCCCGTGAGGCGCGGCGAGGGAAACGGCGAGACCCGCTCGCGATTGCGACACCGGAGTTTCGCGAGCCTTTTCGGATGTAGGACGGCCTCGTGTGGCTCGAATGAACCGAGCTCTTGGAACAACTGGCACAACTGGCAGTCAACCCGAATGAACTTTTTTCGGGACTGTTTGCTCGCCTAAAAATGCTCATTTGTCATCTCCCGTGAATCGTCGTTTTTTTTTCGGATCGAAACATCGAAGCTGACGGAACGAAAGCACCGAAATATTTTGCGCCAGCTTGGAGGCGTTTTCTCGCGGACGAAGCGTTCGACGCCCCGACGGCGTGGGTCAAACGAAATCAAAATCGGCGCCGCGGTGCTCGGGGGCGCGCTGTACGCGTGGACGATCATCGCGCCCATAAAAAAAAGCGTTTTCGAACAGAGAGTTTTAAGCGTATCCTTTCAAGCGTATCGGTCCATTATAAAAGGTGTGGGTCCCTCATAGACGCGTGTCCAGTCTCGGTACCCCGCGCGCAACCGTCGTCGTCATTCGTCGTCGCGCTTGCGTTTGAGTCGGCCCTCCTTGTCCTCCTCCTCCTCCTCCTCCTCCGGGTCGAAGTCCACGACGCCCGCGTCGTCGCCGCCGAGCACGTCGTCGTCCTGCGTCACCTCCGAGTCCTCCGCCTCGATCACTTCCAGGTCGAGCGCGGCGGCGTCGACGACCAGACCCGGCCCCGTTGATTCGCCGGGAACGGCGTTCGTCGCCGCGTTCGACGCCGCGTCCTTCCCCCCCGCCGCCGCGCTCTTCGCGCCCGCCGCCGCCGCCGCGCGCGCGCGCACGGCGTCCGCGTCCGCGCCGGTGAGCGCCGCGTCCGCGGCCCGGTACGCGCCCGGGACGTACCCCCCCCGGCTCCGCTCGCCGCGCCCGAGCACGACGCCGCTGAGCGCCTGCGCGTCCGCCGCCTTCTTCGCTTCGGCGGCGTCTCCGGCGCGCCCCGGCTTGGGCTTGGCGGAGCTCGCCACGGCTTCCGCGCGGTCGGCGGCGTCGTAGGCGATGAACCGCGGCGTCGCGGACGCCGTCGCCAGCGGCCCGGGCCACAGCGTGGAATCCGCGTCCATGGCGTCGAACAGCTCGATTTCCTCGGGTGTCCGCGCGATCTGCCGGTTCAGCTCGCGCATGCTCGGCGCCGCGCACGAGCGCGCGCCCGCCTCCGCCTGCGCCTGCATGAGCTTCTCCAACGTCTCGCGCCGCTCGGCGTGCGTGGTGCGCTGGTCGAACCGCCCGGCGTTGATGATCTCGTCCGCCATCTCGATCTTCTGCTGCTGGATCACGTTCCGCACCACGGACTCGACGCTCTCGGCGTACTCGCGAGCGCCGCCGGTGCCCCACGTGCGGTCGTCCAGGGAGAAAGACGGACGTTCCGCGCCTGGAGGGTTCGAAGGCGCGTCCGCCGCGCCCGCGCGCCCCACCCCGTTTTCGTCGCGGCCGGCGCCGGCGACGTCGACGACGGCTTCGAGGTGGATACAGCGCACCTCCCGCTTCTGCCCGATGCGGTGCGAGCGCGCCACCGCCTGCTCTTCGTTCTTGGGGTTCGGGTCCGGGTCGTACACCACCACGGTGTCCGCGCTCTGCAGGTTCAGCCCCCGCCCGGCGGCGCGGATGGAGAGCAGAAACAGAAACTTGTTCGAACCCGACGCGTTGAACTCCGTGATGGCCGTCTCGCGGTCGTCCAGCGCGGTGCTGCCGTCGATGCGGCACCACTCCAACCCGGAACCGCACGCCGTCGCGTCTCGGCGCCATTTCAAATACACCTCCAGCAGATCGAGCAGCTTGGTCATGGTGGAGAACAGAAGCACTCTGTGCCCGGCTCGGCGCAGCTTCACCAGCAGCCGGTCGAGCACCCACAGCTTGCCGCACGCGCGCACCAGCGCGGCGCCGTCGCGCCAGTCCCCCCCCTTCTCGGCGGGGTAGTTGAGCGCGGGGTGGTTGCACAGCTTGCGCAGCTCCATGCACCGGTTCTGCAGCGGGAGGTACCCGCGGAAGTTGGCGCGCGCGGCGAGGCCGATCTTCGCGTCGGGCGCGACCCTGATCGTCCCGGTGGTCTGTACCCAGTCGTACACCGAGGCTTGGTACGCGCTGAACGGGCAGTGCACGGCGACGGTCACCTTCGGCGGGAGCTTCCGCTCGACGTCCTGCACTAAGCGCCGCAGCATGAACGGCTCCAGGATCTGGTGTAAACGAGACACGACGATGATCTTCTTCTCCTTCTCCATCCAGTCCTCTTCGCTCGGAGCGTCCGCGCCGCCGAGGTTCGCGAGGTTCGCGGCGCTCGATGCCTTTTTCCCTCCGTTGTCTCCGAACCACTGCTGGAAAATCTTGGCGTTGTCGAACACCTGCGGCAACAGGAGGTTGAGCAACGACCACAGCTCGTTGAGGTCGTTCTGCAACGGCGTCCCCGTCAGAAGCAGCCGACGGACGCACCGGAACCGGTCCAGGTCCCGGGACAGACGGCCCTCCCGGTCTTTCAGCCGCTGCGCCTCGTCGATGATGGCGTACTGCCAGTTGATTTTGCTCAACTTCGCGCGGTCGCGCATGATGAACTCGTACGTCGTGACGAGCACGTTGAACTTGAGCGGCAACACTTGTTCGGCGAAAATCTTGGCGCGCTCTTCCCTGCCGCCGACGTAGTACACCGCCGCCATGTTCTTCAGCCACAGCTTTATTTCGGACTTCCAGTTCACGATCACCGCGTTGGGGACGATGATCAAGTGCGGGCCGTAGTTCTGCTTGCTCTCCCAGAGGTACGCGATGAGCGCGCACACCTGCACCGTTTTCCCCAGGCCCATCTCGTCGGCTAAGATGCCGTTCAGCCGGTTGTTGTACAGCGAGATCATCCAGTTCAGCGAGACGAGCTGGTAATCGCGCAGCGAGCCGGCCGTTAACATCCGGGGCTGCCGCACGATCTTCTCGCTCTCCGTGTGCGCGAGCGCGTAGTACTTCTGCTTCGAGTCCCCGCCGTCCTGCTTCTTGGCGACGTCCAGCAGGTCCCGCCCGCCCGCCGCCGCCGCCGCGTCCGCGGCGGCTTGCGCCGCCGCCACCGCCTCCTCCTCCGTCGCGCCCGCCGCTTCCGCCTCGGCGGCGGCGCGCGCCGCGGCTTCCGACCTCTGCTGGTCCAGCTTCAGGGCCGCGATCTTCCCGCCGAGCTGCGACAGGTACCCCTCCGTCTTCTCCAGGAACTCCTGCAGCGACGCGTACCGCTCGTCCGCTGCGGAGAGCCCGGGAGAGGCGCCGAGGCCCTCGGCGCCTTCGCGCCCGCGCGCCTCCGCCAGCAGCTGCCGGTACGCCTCCATGTCGTTCGCCTTGAGCGCCTCCACGCGCCGCAGGTACTCGGCGTTGGTCTGCGCGCCCTCCTTCGTGGAGCTCACCGCCGCCGCCGCGCGCGCCGCCGCCGCCGCCTGCTCGTCCCGACGGCGCCGCGCGTGGTCCTTGGCCATCTTCTCGTGCGCCTTGAGCACGGCGCGGTTGCGCGCGACGGCGAGCTCGCGCGCGTCGCTCGCCGTCTCCGCCACCACCCGGCGCCACTCCTTGATCTGCTTGAAGTGCTCCTCCTTCTCGCGCTTCGCGCGCCGCACGTCCTCCTTCGCCGCGAGCTCCTTCATGCGCTCGCCCTCGCGCACGAGCTTGCGGTACTGCCGCTCGCCCATCTCAGCGAGCTCGCGCTGCGTCTCCACCAGGCGCGCGCGCGTCGCGTCCTGCACGCGCACGAGCGCCAAACCCTTCGCCTCGATGCGCAATCGGCGCTTCGCGCGCCGGATCTCCGCCAGCGATAGATCCGTTTTTAAAAAAAACGGTCCCGACGCCGTCGTCGGAGGCGTCGTCGGTGACGCCGTCGGTGACGCATCGAGCGTCGTGACGTCGTGTCGCGCCTCGGCGGCGTCGAGCGTCTCGAGCTCGTTTTGAATCGCGGCGGCGCGCGCGCGGCGCAAACGCTCCAGCCGGCGGTCCGCCTCGCCCTCGACGGCGGCGCGCGCGTCGTAGTGCAGGGGAATCGGGCGCACGTTCGAGCTCCGCAAATTCTCCTCGTCCGCGGCGGTGTGTTCCGGCGCGCCCTCGTCCACCAGCTCGAACACGGCTTTGCGTTTCGGGTGCCGGTACCACGACGGCATCGTCGTGACGCTCGGCGGCGGTTTCCACCGCTTCTCTCCGCCGCGCGACGCCGCCGACCCGCGGACTTTGTCCGCTTCCTTGACGAAACGTGCGCTTCCGTACGCGCCGCCGCTAAGCGCAGGCACCTTGTTCTTGGCACCGGGGGGGCGGCCCCGGGGGTTGCCGGTGCCCGCGTTCGGCGCGCGCGCGGGCGCGGGGAACGAGGCGTTTATGCCGGCGCGCGCCGCCGCCGCCGCCGCCGCGCCGGCTCCCATCGCGGCGCCCAGCCCCGGGAACGCCCTCTTACGCTCCGCCATGTGCTGCGCCGCCGTGATGCCCGGGCGTCCGGGCACGGCGAAGTCCCACTCGTCGCGCTTCATCTTCTTAAACGCCAAGATCTGCGAGCGCAGGCGCTGGAGCTGCTCGGGCGCGAAGCCAGAAATCACGCGGAAAGCGTGTTTCGCCGCCGCCGCGCGTTGCTCGGCGCCGCCCCCGGCGTGACCGGCGCCCGCCTGTCGGGTTCCCGAAACGTCAGGAAGATTGGAGAGGTGTCAGTTCGCGCGTCCGCGGTCCTCGATGCACGCGACCACGCGACCGGGAGGTGCCGGCCCGACCGGATCGGTGCCGAGCGCAGAAAACTCTTTCCGAGATCGCGCGCGCGGATTCGCGAGATCGATCAAACCTAAAATGCGCCCGAGCGGCGCGGCAGGGGAGGAGGTGGAGGAAGCGGACGCACCATCGGTCGGCCCGGGGGGGTGCTCATCGCCGCGCCGCGCCGCTCGCCGGACGAGCCCGCGCGACAGACGGTTCAAAACCACCCGCGCGCGGACGTCGGTTGGTCGGCGGGCGCCCGACGAAGCCTTTTTTTACTCTGACTGACTGCTGAGTCGAATTAATTTTTTTCTTGAGCGCGTGAGACGCGACTTGCCGAAGGTCGACACGCAGTGCCGATCTCCCGCGACTGCTGTGCGCTCAGCCGCAGATGCACGGAGAAAAAGCGCGGGTGCCGCGTCACCGCGCACAAACGCACGACACGCGCAGCAGACACGCCGACGCCGACTCTTCGTCGCGGCGAGGTGCGTCGACATAATCGCTTCGACGCGTCGCGATCCCACGTCCCGCCGCGTTTCGGCGCCGAGCTTCGAGCGCGCGCGTCTCCGAAGGCACCCGAGCGCGCGCATCGGACCTCGCGCTTTCCCTGCACCCGAGTCGGCCGACGAGAACGATGGCCCATCGGGAGCCCGAAGGTCGCGTCGGGGCGGACGCGATTCGCGTCCGTCGGTCGCCGGCGCATCGCCGCGTCGGACTCGAGACGCGCGCGTGGTATCCGCCTCGATCCGCCGGAGGCTCGAAAGACTGACCTCGCTCTTCCCTGCCGCGCGTCCGCGTCGGTCGATCCCCCGTCGACCCTTTTCTTTTCTCGTCTGCCGCCCTCGCAGACGCTCTCGACGCAGCCAAGGTCTTTCTTTTCCGAACGCAAATTTTTTTTAGTGAAACGTGACGCGATGAAAGTCACCGTCGCCACCACCTCGGCGGCGCGCCGTTCGGGCGCCGAGCTCAAGGCGTTCGACGTCAAGGCCTCCACGGTCGTCGAAGGGTTCAAGGTGACCTGCGTCGTGAAGCCGGCGACGCCCTCCGTGTCGTTCGACCCCGCGTTTCGACTCAACACCAAGCCGCCGTCGGCGACGGCGGACGCCACCGTCGCCAAGGACGGCGTGACGCTCTTCCTGGACAACCTGCAGGACGCGGTTTCGAAAAAAAAACTGGCGCCGCGCGTCAAGGTGGAGCGCAAGGTGACCGTCGCCGGCGAGGCGTACGCGGTGGACGCCGAACTCGCGATGAAGGGCAACATCAAGACCGCCGACGTGGTCACGGTGAGCGTCAAGGCGCCCGCGCTCGCCGGGTTCGCGCCCAAAGCCACGTACAGCACCGGGCCAAAAGGTTTGTCTCTGGTGCTCGCCGGCGACGTCGCCGGCGGCGACACCAACGTCGAGCTCAAGGCGGAGCACTTCCCGAAGAAGGCGGGCGCGCCGACCGCGCTCACCGCCGCGGTCACGCAGAAGCTCCCCGAGAAGATCAAGGCTAAGCTGACGCTCAAGGACGACCTGTCCGGCTCGGTCGAGCTGCACAAGGGCGCGGCATCCATCGAGGCGCCGCTCGGGAAGGGCGGGAAGAGGCCGGGCGTCGGCGACGTCGTCTTCAAGTACAAAAAGTCCTTCGAGTACGACCTGTGAGGACTCCCACGTTCGTGGACGTTCCGGTGCGTCGTTCGGAGAACCCTCTATGGCCGGCGCGACTCCGAAGCCCCCCGCGCGCGGAACTGTCCCGTCCGCGGATGACGGCGTCTCACGGTAGCTCGTCTATTTTACACACTTTTCTAGTCGTCCTCCTCCTCTTCTTCGCTCGCGGCGGCGTCGTCGGCGTCGGCGTCGGCGCCCTCGAGGCACGCGCGTATCAGCTCCATCTCCTGCGGGCTGCACTCCTTCCACTGCCCGACGGTGAGCCCCTCGAGCCCGATGCCCATGATCTCCGTCCGGTGCAGGTCCCGCACGACGTACCCGACGGCGTCGAACATCCGGCGGATCTGCCGGTTCCGACCCTCGCGCAGCGTGATGGCCACCGCCGCGTTTCGCGTTTCTTTCCCGCCGACGAAACGCACGTCGCACGGTAACGTCCGCGCGGTCACGATCCTGTCCACCTTGTCCCTCCTCACGGGCGTGCTGATGACCACGCCCTCCCGCAGCGTTCGCAGGTCCTCCTCGCGTGCCGGGCGGTCCAAGCACACGACGTACTTCTTCTCCTTCCGCGCGCGCGCGCGCAGCGCGGCGTTGGGAAGCCGCCCGTCGGAGGTGAGCAGGATGAGCCCGGTGGAGTCTTTGTCCAGCCTGCCCACCGGAAACACGCGTTCGGGGTACCGCACGGCGTCCAGGATGTTCGTGCGGTCGCGCCGGTCCGTCGTGCACGTGATGCCCCTCGGCTTCCAGTACTTGACGTAGCGGAACGCGCTCGTCGATTGATCGAAGGTTTGGTTTTTCGTCTCCCAATCGATCGGCTCGCCGTCGAGGCGCACGACGTCCCCGGGGAAGACGCGCGCGCCCGCGGAGGCCACCGCGCCGTTCACGGTGACCCGCCCCCGCTCCACCAGCTTGTCGCTCTCGCGCCGGGACGTGAAGTCCTTGAAACACTTGTTCACGCGCACGCCGTCACTCGCGCTCGGCGCGCGCTCGCCTCTCGGCGGAGACGCCCCTCGAGAGGGCACGTCTCCGCCGGGCGCGCGCACGTCCACGACGCGGAAGTCCTCGCCTTCGTCCAGAGAAACGGTGGATTGCGCCCACGCGCGGGACCTCCGGGGGCCGGCGTGGCGCCACGCGCCCTCTTCGCCGCGCTTGGACCCGCGTGGGTCGTCCTCCTCGGGGGCACCCTCGTCGCGCGCGATGCGCTCGCCCCAGCCCACGCGACCGGGGCCGGCGTCGTCGCGAACGCGCCTGCCTCCGTCTCGGCCGCCGCGACCGCCGCGACCGCCGCGACCGCCCGCGCGCCCGCGCGAACGCCCGCGCGAGGGCGAAGCCGACCGGCCTCCTCCGCGCGAGTAGGCGAGCGGGACGACCGCGCGACGAAGCGGCGGCGACGGCGGTGGGCGCTTCGCGAAATCGCGAAGAGTCGAGTGCCCCCGCGTGGTAGGCACCACCCACGGCGTCGTCCCGGCCGGTCGCGTCCCGCGACGCGCGGCCGGGACCGCCACCCCCACGGGCGCGAGCGACGCCATGGTGTCCGCGCGACCGAGACTGCGGCGCGAGGATGCCGGAAGAGCGACTTGAGACGGACGGGGTAAACAGTGTCCTGAAGTTCAGTTTGTACAGCAGCTGATATAAATCACGCAGGTGCGAAAATCGACCGCGTTTCGACGTACGAGAGCGTCCACGGCGCGCCCCCCGCGCCGCGTTCCCGCGTTAAAACGCCTCGCCCTCACTTCTCAATTCACTTCTCCAGCGCGTCGATGATGTCCTGGAAGTCGGTGACGAACCAGTCCGCGCCGGTGGCGACCGCGTCCCGGACCTGCACGCCCCCGTACCCGATGAAGACGTCGGCGCCTCCAGGCGCGCGCGACTCGAGATCCGTCGCGCCGTCGCCGACCATGCCCATCACCGCGTGGCCGTCGGTCTTCTTGATGTGCTTCACCGCCTCGGCTTTACCGCCGGCTCGGCTGGTGAACTCCTCCGGGTCGAACGATTTGTACGAGCCATCGATTTCGTCGAAACGAATGTCGTTCGCGAAGATGTTCGAGCGCGGGACATCGAGCGCGTCCGCCACCGGGTTGATCATGTGGCGGAACCCGCCGGAGACGAGGTACACCGTCTTGCCGTTCTTCCTCAGCGCGTCGAACAGATCTTTAATCCCGGGGCTCAGCTTCGGGGGGTTGTTCGCGACGAAGCTCTCGACGGACGTGCGTGTCGGCTGCATCACCCGCAGACGGTTTTCCAGCGCGTCGCGGAACGAGACGTTCCCGCCCATCGCCGCGGCGGTCATCGCCGCCACCTCCTCGCCCTTCCCGAGGTACGCCGCCAGTTCGTCGATGCCCTCGTCCACGCACACCGTGCTGTCCACGTCGAAGCAGAACGCGGTGGACTTGGCGATCAAATCCAGGACATCCGCGGAGGGTTCTCTGTGATCGGTTCGAGATCGAGAGGGGTCGTCAGAAGAGGGCGTCGACGAGGCGTTCGCGCGAGGTCAGCGCCGCGTAGACGCCGCGGCGGCGAATTCGCGTCGGGAGAAAATCAAGTCCCTTCGCGGTTCCAAGAGGTGCGCATCACACGTTGAGACGCTTTCGCGCGCGGGTTCGAAAAAGCGGACGACGCCGCTCGGGTTTTCGCGGTGCGAGCGCCGCGCGGGTGGATCGAACGGCGTACCTGTTGGACGTGGCCGGCATCGAGGGCGCGGCGACGTTGATGACGACGCGGCCGCGCCTGTGCGCGCGCGAGACGCGCTTGTGGCGCGCTTTCAAGTCGCGGGGAGCGACGCGCGCGGACGGATGCCAAGTCTGAGCGACGGCGAACATACGGATGGACGTGCGGAGAGCGCGCGCGCTCGGCTCGTGTGTGGTGTTCGAGAGTGGGCTCGACGTGCTCGGCGCTCAGTGATTCACCACCAGCGGCTCTTTCGGTGCGAGTTTCTTCGCCTCGACAGCGAGACGCGCGTCTCTCTGCGCGGCGGTTTCCACGGAGACGAGGTGCTTGACCTTGTCGATTTGACCACGCACGGCCTCGTTGTTCGCGACCTGGACCTCCTGCCTGACCTTGTGCAGGCCGAGGGACTTGAGGGTCTGGATGTACGTCTGCTGCTTACCAGCGAGTCCGCGACGCAGGGTCACGTAGAGCATGTACCGTCGGCGAGAAAACTCGGCGCGCGGAGCAATGTCCACCCGCG
>Ga0181559_10002509_pt1 | contig 18148 bp, 15 predicted proteins | sample 011ome_21_FD_133752 | JGI IMG/M metagenome (GOLD analysis project Ga0181559, IMG submission 133752) | Coastal salt marsh microbial communities from the Groves Creek Marsh, Skidaway Island, Georgia - 011508AT metaG (megahit assembly) | ecosystem: Environmental > Aquatic > Marine > Intertidal...
GAAACAAAAGCAAAGATCACTTTTTTTACCTTACCTGCCGCACACAAGAGCCCCACATCGGCTCCACCGTAGGCGATCACGGTGAGGTCTTTGACATCCGAACGCAGCAGTTCACGCACCAGCGCCATGGGCTTTCGTCGGGGGCCCCAGCCGCCAATGCCAATCGTCATCCCCGATTTAATCGCTTGTATTGCCTTGTGCGCATCGAGCTGCTTGTTCATCACGAACGCCTTTTTCTGATTCTGGTATGGCGAGACAGTTTGGATGTGAGCACTTGGGGCAGCATCCTCCATTGAGACTATGACACTTCCAGTCGGGTTTCGTAGCTTGTCACTCTGAGGATTTGCATGCGGAAAGCACAATGACAAAAGAAGCGCCAAACGCTGTAACGACGACAATTGACGCGTTGGAGTCAGCAGCAGATTCCTATGGCGACCGTGTCTTTATTGTCGACGAGCGCCGAGAGCTGTCGTTCAAGCAACTAGAGATGTCTGTGAGGGCCGCCGCTGCAGGGCTGATGCAAGGCGGTTTCGGCCCAAGTGATCACGCTGCCATATGGGGACCCAACAGTGCGGACTGGATCATCGCAGCGCTCGCCATTCAGTATGTTGGCGGCACGCTAGTAACACTCAACACCCGATACAAACCTTCAGAAGCCGCGGCAATTATTCGAGCGAGTCGCAGTAAAGTGGTGTTTTCAGTAGACAGGTTTTTAGACACCGATTACCTGACGCAACTGATGAGCGAGGACTGCGGCGCCAATGAGCGCTTTATCTCACTGCCTGGGTGCAGCGCCGAGGACACAGTGTTAGCTCGCGCTGTCCAAAATGAACATATGATAGGCGATGGGACCTTTTCGATTAACGAGCTGATCGCATTGGGGGAACAAACGTTAACCGAGGAATCAGCGGGCATAGCACTGAGCCAGGCACGGGCGCGCGTCACGGCGCAAACACCGTCCGATATTTTATTTACATCGGGCACCACCGGTACCCCAAAGGGTGTTATCACGCATCACGGACAAAACATCCGTGCCTTCACTGAATTTGGGGCCATCCTTGGTCTCGATGTCACCGATCGTTATCTTATCATTAACCCGTTTTTCCATAGCTTTGGCTACAAAGCGGGTTGGCTGGTATCGCTATTGATGGGCACGACGATTTTTCCCATGCCGATATTCGACGTGGATAGGGTCATTGACATGATAGAGATACACAAGATCAGTGTGATGCCCGGACCGCCGACGCTCTTCCAGTCGATTCTCCAACATCCCAAGCTCGACCCCCAACGTCTGGAGTCACTTAAAAAAGCGACAACAGGCGCGGCGGTAATTCCCACGCAACTTATAGTCGATATGCAGTCTGTCCTAGGCATTGATACGGTACTAACCGCCTACGGATTGTCAGAAAGCAGTGGGCTCGTCACCATTTGTCGTCAGGGCGATGCACCTGACCTCATAGCCACCACTTCGGGACGGGCCATCCCCGATGTCGAAGTGGCCATCATGGCCGCTGACGGTTCCCTTCTGCCCCCTGAGGAGACGGGCGAGATTGTGGTGCGTGGCTTCAACGTCATGCAGGGATACTTAGACAACCCAGCGGCGACAGCCGAAACCGTTGATAACGAGGGTTGGCTTCACACCGGTGATATCGGCATCCTCGACGCACAGGGGAACTTACGCATTACCGATAGGCTAAAAGATATGTACATAAGCGGCGGCTTCAACTGCTATCCCGCGGAGATTGAAAATCAGCTGTTAGCTCACCCCGAAATAGCCCAGGTTGCGGTAACAGGTGCCCCCGATGAACGCATGGGTGAAGTGGGCGCTGCCTTTTATGTGCCCACAGAGGGCTCTCAACCCTCTAGTGAGGCGCTAACCACTTGGAGTCGGAAGCATATGGCTAACTATAAAGTGCCGCGGTATTTCATACCGATGGCTAAGTTGCCCCTCAACGCCTCGGGCAAAGTATTAAAAACCGAATTACGTAAACAACTAAACAGCTTGATTGGCTGAGCAGAGGAGTAAAACGATGGCGATCAAAAGCCTTGGATATGTAGGCGTCAGCAGCGCACTCACTGACGACTGGCGCGCCTTCGCAAGCGGCGTTATGGGCCTTCAAGATGTTAGCGACGCCCTTGGCGCACAAGCGGGTGAGTTGTACTTTAAAATGGACTATCACCCCTATCGGTTGTTTGTCGAGCGCGGCGATGCCGAGGGCCTAGCTGTCTGCGGCTGGGAAACCAACAACGAAAGCAGCCTGAATGACGTTGCAACTGCTCTCGAAAAAGCTGGCGTGCCATTTACTTGGGGTGACAATACGCTTATCGCAAAGCGACGCGTGCAAAACTTGTTGAGCTTTACAGACCCCTCGGGCAACTGTCACGAAGTGTACTGGGGAGTGGTTTCCGATTTTCGCCGTTTCGTGTCACCCGTGGGTGTGCGCGAATTTATTACAGGCGACCAGGGTCTCGGGCACATCGTGCTACCGGCACCGGCGTTCGATGACACGGTGGCATTCTTTCGGGATATTTTGGGATTTGGTTTGTCAGATCTCATGAACATCCGCTTTACACCTAATCCTGACGAACCCGCTAAGCGTCTATGGTTCATGCATTGCAACCGTCGACACCATAGTCTGGCCTTTTTTGAAATGCCGCATTCCGCCGGGTGCATTCACATAATGACCGAGGTGGGTAATATCGATGAAGTAGGCCTGGGTGAAGACCGTCGAATAGCGGCCGGTGTCAAACTTTCAGGCACGTTAGGGCGTCATGCCAACGACCACATGGTGTCGTTTTACATGCGAAGCCCCAGTGGCTTTGATGTGGAATATGGCGCCGAGGGGCGGACCGTCGAGGATTGGGATCAGTATGAGGTTTTTGAAAGCACGGTACCCAGTTTCTGGGGCCATGATTTCAGCGTAGGTCACACGGACTAAACCCGCTATAACTCATAGTGCATTCGGGGTATGCCACTGGCCATCGCCTTTGTAAGGATTTAGGCATTGGGAAAGAAGCTCAACGAGTGAGCTGCAAGTGATAAAAAATAGGACTAAAACTATGAGCACATATGAACCCGTCGTCACACAGCAGATTTTAGATCTCATTGAGAGCAAATCTGACGAGCAACGCCAGAACCGTCAGATGAGCAAAGAGGTTGTAGAGGCGCTCAAGGAATGCGGTTTTTATAAGATGTTGCTGCCCAAAAAATGGGGCGGCACTGAACACAAACCGCAGGCGTTTTTCACCGAGCAAATGCGCATTGCAGAAGCCGATATGAGCACGGCTTGGGCCAGCGGCATCATAGCGGTACACGCCTTCCAAATTGCGCTCATGTCAGAGAAAGCCCAGGAAGAAGTGTACTCCTCAGGACCAAATACCCTTGCAAGTAGCTCTTACAACCCAGTGGGTGCCAAGGCGGAAATGTGCGAAGGCGGCTTTATGCTTAGCGGCCGATGGGGCTGGAGCTCGGGCTCGGAACATTGCACTTGGGCGTTACTGGGTGGGGTGATCCCCGGAGACGGTTATCGAACCTTTCTTGTGCCACGCACTCAGTACATCATTGAAGACACATGGAATGTGATGGGCCTCCAAGGTACCGGGTCGAATGACGTGGTCATTGCGGAACCTATTTTTGTCCCCGAGCACCGTACCCACCGCCAAATGGACGGTTTTAACTGTGTTCATAATCAAGAGAGCCCCATGTATGACCTCTCTTGGGCACAGACCTTTGTACGCGTGGTAAATACTGCTGCGATAGGTGCTCTCAAGAAGGCGGTGAAAGTGTTTGTTGAATCGCGCACTGGCCCCGCCACCACTGATATGACCAAGCTAGCAAACGATGTTGAAACACAGGAGCGACTGGCGCGTGTGATGAACACCATTGCTGAGCTTGAGGCGGTTATGATTCACAACTTCAATAAAATGGAAGCGGCCGATTGGAAGCCCTCGATCGAGGAGCGTATCCTGTACCGCTACCAAGCTTCATTGGTCATCGAAAAGGCTATAGGCGCTATCGATACTTTATTCGATGTTGCCGGTGGCCGGTCAGTATTCCACGGCCACCCATTGCAAAACCTATGGCATGACATTCATATAGCCCGCTGTCACGTGGCTAACAACCCCACGGCATTCGGCCGCAACCTTGGCAGTGTCACCATGGGCATGGAAAACAAGGATGTCTTCATCTGATGGCAACCAACAGCGAGCCATCGTGTTTCATTGACGTTGACGGCCTAAATCTGCATTACACCAGTCATGCCGCCCTAGGCGAAGAGCAAGGTGTTGTGGTGTTCATTCACGGTAGCGGTCCCGGTGCAAGTGGTTGGAGTAATTTCAAGCACAATGTTGCAGCGTTCCAACGTAACGGCATGCGCTGCGTGGTCTATGATCAATGGGGTTACGGGAAATCATCGAAACCCCAAGATAGAGACCACACGCTGACCTTCTTCGTCGATGGACTTATTGCCCTCTTAGATGCGCTCAATATTGAGTCTGCGCATCTTGTAGGCAACTCGCTTGGAGGTGCCGTAGCACTAGGGGCAGCCTTGTCCCACTCCCACCGGGTGGCGTCACTCATATTAATGGCGCCCGGCGGCATTGAGTCGCGCGAGCGTTATTTCAGCATGCCTGGTATTCAGGCCATGGTGAAATATCCCATGGGATCACCCGAATTTACCCGCAGCGTTCTTGCAGAATTACTCACAGAACTGGTCTTTGACCCCAGCCAAGTTGATGAGGAATTAGTCGCCGAGCGGTGGGCGACCTTGGAGACTCAAAATGCCCACGTTCTCGCCACGATGCAAATACCCGACTTGACAGATCAATTGCCACAACTATCGGTAGCGACGTTGGTATTCTGGGGTACTGAAGATCGATTCTGTCCCGCAGATGGTATTTGGAAGATACTCTCAATGTCAGGGCATGTTGAGGCACAGATGGTTAATCAGTGCGGTCACTGGGTCATGTGCGAGTACCCTAGCTTGTTCAATGAACGCTGTGCCGCGTTTCTAACTCGTTAGCACATAATCTCACTGGATGCGCGCGCCGGATTCTGTTATGTAGATGGGGTGTCGTGGTGTGTCACGGCCAAGCCCCAACAGACGAGAGCTAACACCGACATGAATGATCCAAGTCTGGACGCATTCTCAGCCCTGCTGGCGGCACTCTATGATGGTCACATCGAAGAGGACCCCTACAGCGCATTTCTAACCGCCATGCGCCACGCTATCGATGCAAATTTTGCATCCATTACAATGCGTGAGCCCCAAGGTGACGATGGCGGACTACTGTTCGTATCCAACGAACAACTCCAGAAAACCTACGTCGACGACCGGGAAAACCCCTACAGCGACCGCTACTACACCTCTAACCTAATGACTAACCTACCCTGGGGTAAGGTGGTGTCATTGGACGAATGTCTGTCTTATCGCTCACTTGAGCAGACCGAGTTGTATCGTTACTGCATGGCCCCTATCGGGATTTACCACATGATTGGGGTTGATCTGCGTAATGCCAATGGCCAACGATTCAGTGTGCGCTTTGGCAGACCTAAGGATGCGGTAAATTTTGGCGATGATGAGCGTGCATTCCTCAATTTGATGGCAGGGCACATCCAAAGAGCCGTTGCCAATGGCATGCAACTGATTCAGTTGGACAAGGAGCGCAAGCTGTACTCGTCTACCTTCGCTAGGCAAGCGGTTGGCATCATATCACTCGATGAACGCGGTAAAGTCGTGTCGCGTAACACCGTAGCCGACAACTTGATACGTGCCAAAGACGGATTCTCAATCGTCAATGAACAAATTTATGTAGAAAGCTCTACGACGCGCGGCAAGCTTAATGAGTACATTGAGGCTATTGTGCAGGCCCAACGCGCCCAAGAACCTGCGCCTACCAATGCTCTAGCTGTTGAACGCCCATCGGGCAAACCCGACCTAGAATTTTTGATCAAACCCATGATGATCGACAAAACGGTGGAGCCTGGGCACACACCACACATGATCGTGTTCATTAATGAGCCAGAGCGCAGCTATGAAATAGACACCAAGATCTTAATGTCACTGTACGGGCTGACCAACGCCGAGGTGAACCTATCTAAAAAGCTAGCCGAGGGTGCAAATTTAGACCAAGCAGCGGCTGACCTGGGCATTGCGCGCAATACCGCTCGCGCGCAACTGCGCTCAATCTTTGCTAAAACGGGCGTATCACGCCAGTCCATGCTCGTAAGTCTTATCTTGAAGAGCGTTGTCACGTATTCGTAGCGGACATGGGCCACTTCTAAAGGCAACAAAAAAGGGCCGCTACAGCGGCCCTTTTTTGTGCACATGGTATGCAATGCTTGTAGGCGTATGGTGCGTGCTATCACCGTGCTGTGAGGCACTTACTGCGCCACGGGCGCCATGTTTTCGGGCCCCCAGAAGGCGCGCATAGTTATCACCTTGCCTGCATCATCAAAGGTAAATACATCGATGATATCAATCGTCACAGCGCTGTCACCTGCACCAATCGTGATCATAAAGGGAAAAGCCAACTCACCCCCTGCGAATTTGGGTTCACCCGTAAAATGGGCCTCTGTTACCGACTGGCAGGCCACTTCATAAAAGGGTCTGAGTGCTTCTTTGCCCTGTTTAAGCTCGGTTCCAACAGGGTCCTCAACACTCGCCGTATCTGCAAACAGTGCTAGCACCGCATCCACATCACCTGCTACCAGAGACTCGATATAAGTTGTGCACACTTGTTTCGCTTGTTCAAAGCTTGTCATCGCAAATCTCCAGAGTTAAAAAGGCAAGCCATCATCAATGGCATGCTGCCGGTCTGCCGGGGTATCAACGTCGGGGACATGATAAATACCGTTGAGAGCTTGAGCCGTGCCCTGCGCATCAGATCGAGGCTGATAAAATTGCGAGTACCACTGCCGGCCTGTTTTGAAGGGGCCATCTTTTTTCAGTGCCATAATCTTCGTTGCTGGGCGTTTATAACGCCAAATTTGAAAATCGGTAGCAAACGCTTCTAGAGCACCCGCTTGCTGCATGCGCGCCAACTCACGGTCTTCGTCGGTAACGACCTCGCCTGCTGCCCTTACTAAACAGCCGTGCCATGCCTTTATTTTTCCATCATCTATCGGTGTGTTAGCAATAAGCTCGAATTGAACGCTGTCACCCCAAACTTGTTTCGATAATAAAATCCCAGGTCCTGTGTACCATGTCGTTGTGAATAGCATCACGCCACCGTACAACTGCATCGGTCCGCCCTGCCGCTGGATATAGACGTGATCGCGCACTTCATTCTCAAAATATTCGCAGGGTGCGCCGTGAGTCGGGCCAAGGTGGCGAATATCGGACATGTTATCCAAAACTTCCTGCGGATGAATGTCTAACTCGCCTAGGTGATCCAGCTCCCAGCGAATCCATTGCGAGTCATCCCATTGCTTAAGAAATGGCGCATCGTAATCAGGTACTCCGCCCTCTTCATCAAACCAAGCCATGATACAACCCATATTATCTACCACGGGGTAGGACTGGATAGATGCGGATTTAGGGCAAGGTCCGTCATGGTAGGGAATATCGTCAACGTCTCCATGTTTGTTATATCGCCATCCGTGATAAGGGCAACGAATGGAATCTCCCTCTATCTGCTGGCCATTTCGTACAATCATGGCAGAGTTGCTCGCCGTAAGATGAGTGCCCATGTGCGCACAATAAGCATCAAGCAAGACTGGATTGCCGCTCTCGCCACGATACAAGGCTAAATCACGGCCAAAAAAACGAATTGCCATGGGCCCGGCATCAAGTTCGGAACTCTCGGCGACTACAAACCAGCCACGTGGGAAGGTATTAGGACCGAGGTTATAGTCAACAGATTTGGCCATGGGGTACACCCTCTCATATCAAAACGGAACTCGACTGAGTATAGATTCAGTGGTTTGCGATTAAACGTCCATTCGGACGAGTTGTTTGGGCTTAACTCTGCCCATCCTTGAAGCTCGCATCGCGTTTCTCGTTGAAGGCATCGCGTGCCTCCTGTGAGTCTTTATATGAGTAAGCCTCAAGTGTGAGGCCTTGCTCGCGACGGTACTTGTCTTCGAGGTTGCCATCCTCAATAGCGTTCATTGCCTCTTTTGCAAGGGTAATCATAATGGGACTCTTGGCAGCGATGGCCCCTGCGATCTCCATCGCAGCATCGACCAGCGCCTCCCTCGCGACCACTCGCTCGATGGCGCCTAAACGATATGCTTCCTGCGCGTCGATAAATTCGCCGGTGAAATACATATGCCTCACCTTTTGTACTGGGAACATACGCTGCAAATGAGCACCGCCCCCCATGGCACCGCGATCAACTTCAGGCACGCCAAAGCGGGCGCAGTCAGAGGCCACAATAATGTCAGCCGCACCGGCAATGCCGATACCGCCGCCCAGAACAAAACCGTGAAGGGCAACGACAACAGGTTTTGGATTACGATGGATGGCCTCGAAAGTATCGTAATTTCCCTTGTTAACGGGCACGATCATTTCGGGGTGTGCACCCAGCTCCTTAATGTCTACCCCAGCACAAAAACCCTTGCCGAGGGCACTGATGACAATGCAGTGAACATCTTCATGCTTGCCTAAGCGTGATATCTCAGCAGCTATCTGAGCCCACTCGCGGCTATCAAACGCATTGACAGGCGGTTTGTTGAACACAAGATGTGCAACGTTGTTATTAATCTCAGTGTGAAAGGCCATTACGCAGTCCTGTGATGGTGTAAGTGTGGTCTGAAGAGTCCTCTACGTCGCTCACCAAAGCGCTCGTGTAGAACTGGCTTGGTATATTCCCCGTGCTAACGATCGCGGCGCAAACGTTACTAACCACGATGGCATGTTGCCAACGAGTTTAGGGTTGCGTCGGCATCTGACATAATGCGCAGAATAAGCGCGTCAACGGTGGGTATATCATCAATCACCCCTGCCACCTGTCCGGAGGGCAAAATACCCTTGTCCGGTATTCCCTTCACCATAGCCTCTTGAATCATCATGGGTGCGTTAGCCGCCATCATGGTTTGGCCAAGCGTGGTGTTGCCCGAGCGGTACATCTTCCAGGCGCTGCGGAGCATACCAAAAAGGGAGCCACCTGTTAGCCGAGTAAAGGCAACGCCGTTGCGAATTGCGCGCACAAGTAATCCGATGCCTGTAGCGCGCATCAAATCTGAAAGATACGAATTGGCTATCATACGTTGTGGAAGCCCATCGAGCTTTGTGCTGACTACAATCTGCTCCGGAGGGGTCTTAATGTATACCGCTTTCGTGTTCTCGGGCACCGGGGACTCTTGAGTCAGCAAAAAACGGGTACCCATTGCAATGCCGTCGGCTCCTAGTGCCATAGCGGCCACCAACCCAGCACCACTGCGAAAGCCTCCGGCGGCGGCAATAGGCACAGTCACCGCTTCGCGAACCTGTGGCAGTAAAATGGTGGTCGCCACTGACCCAGTATGTCCGCCCCCTTCGCCGCCCTGAATCACCAACGCATCGGCGCCAAGTTCCACGGCTTTCACAGCATGTTTCATGGCGCCTACAGTGGGAATGCACACGATACCCGCTCTTTTGAGCTTCTCGATTGAGGCTGACGATGGAGACCGACTGTAACTGACAGCCTTGACCTTCTGCTCAATGCACAAATCCACAATATCTTCGGCATAGGGGACATACATATGAAAATTGACTCCAAACGGAGCATCGGTTCGAGCTTTGATATCTGCAATACTTCGCTCAATCTCCTCGAGGGTCATTACCGCCCCTGCGAGAAAACCGAAGCCACCGGCGTTGCAGGTGGCCGAAACCAAGACCGAATCTGCCACCCAGCCCATAGCCGTCTGAATAATCGGATAACGGCAACCTAATAGCTCTGTTAGTGATGTTTTCATAGCATTCTTCAACGAACTCCAAATGGGATTCTCAACTCCGGTATTGTTCGCGCTCTTAACCGATCCCTATCTAAGATTTACCTTAAAGCTAAACCGTCAAACTTCACCGTGAAGCAGCGACAATGGCCCTTTAGCGATACAGATCCATCGGCACAGACCCATTATTGCCCAGCTATTAGTAGGGTCAATGTACGAACCTTTTCGCCTATAGGCTGAAGAGACTATGACTAGATGCCAGCTACAGCGCACCATAGGGTCCTCAGTGCTCAACCACTAGCAAGACGACATGCCCATGGACGACTACACCCAAGCGAATGCCCAAGCCATTGCACAACTAACGGCGCCAGGCGCACCTTTTGAAGTTGTTACCACGCATTACAATGGCGTGCCACTTAAGGCCTACAAAAACGCCGCGAAAACACTCAACGAACTCATGGCGCCAGGCCGAAATTTCGGCGACGCCCTCTTTCTGCAATATCCAAGTCAAGAATGGACGTTCAATGCGTTTTGGCGGTCCACCGATGCGCTTGCGGCTAACATGGCAACGACTCTGGGCATAAAACCCGGCGCCCGTGTTGCGATAGCAATGCGTAACCGCCCTGAGTGGTTAGTCGCTTTTACCGCCATCCTTCAAGTCGGTGCCGTGGTCGTGCCTCTCAACAGTTGGGGCAAAGGTGATGAGCTAAATCAAGGACTGATCGACAGCGACGCACAACTTCTCATCTGTGATCATCAACGCTATGGCTACGTACGAGATGCAGGTAACAGAGTCCCAGCCATTGTTGTGGATGCGCCCATGGAAGACGACACAGCTGACTACCACTGGCAACAGATGCTCAACGCAAATCATCCCCTACCCGATATAGCAATTGACACCCACGATCCAGCTATCTTGCTATTCACATCCGGCACGTCAGGGCGCCCCAAAGGGGCTTTATTCAGTCATTTTAGCGCTTGCCAAGCGCTCATGAACGTTGAGTTCATTGGTGCGTGTACGTTTATGACGAATACTGACGCTATGACTCGCATCATGAGCAGCGGCGTACCCGCAAAAACATTACTTGCGGTACCGCTGTTTCATATCAGTGGTCTGTTCTCTCAATTTGTGATCAATTTACGCCTGGGTCGCGGGCTGTACATCATGTACAAGTGGGACGCGGAGGAAGCACTGCGACTTATACGCACAGAGGGTATCACTGTGCTCATGGGCGCGCCCGTCATGCTGCTTGAGCTGCTGGGCAGGGAGGACTTCACCGCTGAGGATGCTGCTAACATTACGAATATAAGCGCTGGTGGCGCAGCGACACCCGACATCCTACACGAACTCTTTCTCAATAAAGTTCAGCAGGGCCTAGCTGGTGCCGGCTGGGGTATGACTGAAACAGCCGGCACGGGTGCCGCATTTACGGGACGCTATATGCATGACCGGCCAGGGTCGTCTGGTTTTGTAAGTCCAATTGTAGAACTTAGTTTTCATGATGAAAACGGTAACCCAATCGCTGAAGGCGAGCCAGGCGAGATATGGATTCGCTCTTCAGCGGCTATTCAGCGTTACGTGAGCGGCGTGGCTGATGATAGCGATTTTAATAATGGATGGCTAAAAACCGGGGACGTCGGATACGTTAGCAATGAAGGGCTGCTCTATTTAAGTGGTCGTGTCAAAGACATGATTATTCGCGGCGGCGAAAACATATATCCAGCCGAAATAGAAGCGTGCCTGCTCACCCTACCAGGGTGTATCGAAGCGGCCGTGGTTGGTGTGCCCAGTGACCACTGGGGCGAAGAAGTGGGCGCAGTTCTGCGGATGGAGGACGCCATCGATGCCCGTGTGGTGCAGGCGCACTGCAGTACCCGCCTCGCTGGGTTTAAAGTACCGTCTCGCGTGGCCTTTACCAGTGAGCCCCTGCCCCGCAACGCCGTGCAAAAACTCCTAAAGAAACCGATTCAAGCTCGCTATTTCCCGAGCTGAATAACCACTATTGAGGTTATTGAGATGACAAACGACCAAGACTTTCGCGAAGAGGTGCGCGCATGGCTTAACGCCAATTGTCCAGAGTCGCAACGTCGGCCCATTGTGCGCGAAGAGCAGATTTGGGCTGGCAAGCACAGCGTCTTCCCAAGTCAAGATGCTCGTCAATGGTTTGAGGCCATGCGTGATCGGGGCTGGACAGCCCCCGAATGGCCCACGGAGTACGGCGGCGGCGGTTTAAACCCAGGGCAGGCACGCATTCTTCAGCAAGAGATGGCAAGACTCAATTGTCGGCCACCACTTTATGATATGGGTCTGTGGATGCTTGGCCCCGCCCTCCTCGCCTATGGCAATGAAGAGCAAAAAGCCACACACATACCCCCCATTGTACGCGGTGAAGTCAGGTGGGCGCAGGGGTACTCAGAACCGAGTGCTGGCTCTGATCTGGCCAGTCTTAAAACCCGTGCCGACGATGCGGGCGATCATTTCCTTGTCAACGGTACAAAAATTTGGACCACGCGCGCCGACGTTGCCGACTGGATATTCTGTCTGGTTCGTACTGATCAAAAGGCCCCCAAACAACAGGGAATTAGCTTTCTCCTGATAGATATGGAAAGTGAGGGTATTTCGACTGCACCGATCAAGTTAATAAGTGGTGAATCAGAGTTCTGCCAAACCTTTTTCGATAATGTCCGAGTTCCTAAAGCCAATCTTGTTGGCGAACTTAATGGCGGCTGGGCGGTGGCTAAAGAGTTGCTCAAACACGAGCGAAAACTTATGGGCACGATGGAATCGATAACCGAAAAGGTTGATGTGGGATTGGTAGAACTAGCTCGCAGTTACCTACCCGTTGACGATAACGACCGCCTCGTGGATACCGAGTTGCGTGCGCGCATAAGCCAGCACCTCATGAATGATGAAGCGATGGCGCTATTAAACGAGCGGATGTTTTATCAACACAAGGCTGGAAAAGCGGATCCTCGACTTCCCATGCTGGTAAAGCATTTAGGCACCAGTGAATTGCAGCGGAAAGACGAGCTAATACTACGCATTCTCGGTACTGATGGGCTGAGCTGGGAATCCACGCAAACCGATCAATCCGTGCATCGAATGGTGCGTAACTGGGCTTATGACAAGGCGCACACTATAGCCGGTGGCACCTCGGAGATTCAGTTAAATATTATCGCCAAGCGTGGTCTTGGCCTTCCCGATTGAAAACAGGATAAATAACGTGGTTCTGAACGAAGAGCAACAATTGCTCAGCGATACGATTTCTAATTTTCTGGATGAGCACGCGCCTACTGAAGCGTTGCGAGCGCTGCGCGACACACCCAACGGTCCGGCCTGGAGCGACGAGCTGTGGCAACAGCTCTGCGAAATGGGCGTACCCTCTGCCGCACAACCTGAAGCCGAGGGAGGGTTAGGGTTTGGCTGGATGGGGCTTGGGGCTGTATTGGAACAGATGGGACGACGGCTCACCGTGAGCCCGCTCTTGTCGAGCGTAGTTTTCGCCGGCAGTGTGATACGTAATTGTGGCAGCGATGCACAGCGTGAGCGCTGGTTGGCACGCATTATGGATGGCACTTTAATCGCCACAGTAGCCTTCCAAGAAAGGAAGCACTTTCACTCTCGTCCGCTACTTCGCGAGGCAGAAGACGGAAGTCTGTCGGGCGAGAAGAAACTCGTAATGGCAGCAAGCAAGGCTGAGCTCTTATTGGTAACCGCGCTACGCAAAAACGGCGATCTGGGCATAGCCGCACTGTCCCAAAATGAGGCGGGTATAACGATAACAGAAGAATTGCTATTCGATGGTAATCGCTACGCCACTGTCAACCTGCAAAACGTGCACGTTTCGGAGGAACAGTGGTTAGTCGGCGACAATACCAACGAAGGCTTCACAACCGCGCTCAATCACGCAACGCTGGCATTGTGTGCCGAGATGATGGGTGGCGCGAGAGAATTATTAGATAGAACGGTAGTGTATCTTGCTGAACGTGAACAGTTTGGTGTGAAGATTGGAAGCTTCCAAGCCTTGCAACACCGCTGCGCCCAAGCCTATTGTCAGCTGGAGCTGGCTGAATCGGCTGTTCTGGCAGCTCTCAGCGACGCTGATCGTAATCTTCTCGTAACGAGTGATCAGGTAAGTCGTGCAAAAGCCATGGCGGGCGATGTCTACGAACATATCTCGAACGAGGCGGTTCAATTGCATGGCGGCATGGGTGTTACAGATGAAATGGATATTGGCTTATTTCTAAAGCGGTCACGGGTATGCAATCAATTATTTGGTGACGCCCACTGGCACCGCGAACGATTTGCAACACTGCGGGGCTTTTAACCTTGAATCCAGGTTCTCCCATAGACGGCAACGAACTGAGCTGCATATGGCTACTGATTGGCGAGCAACGCATAGACCAACAATCACTTAAGGCATTACTCTCCGAACTAGCTCCTTCAGCCCTTACTTATTTGGCTGTAAAAGATGAACACAGTGAGCGCGCGCATCAGTGGACACGCGATCCGCTTGGGCTGCAGCCTTCAGGTCGCATCGCCATAACCAATACACATTCGCTAAGCGACGCGCTTATAGAAGCCATCAACGCCTTAACCGGCACAACCCCCTACCACTGCAGCACACGCACACCAAGGCGACTGCCTTTGGATTGCGGTGAGCGTTATTCGGGCACTCTGCAGCTTTGCTGCTTTCGGCGTTTAGAGGGTGTTAACGACGCACAGCTTGCGAGCGCTTGGCTGGGTGACCATACCTCTATCGCACTAAACACCCAGAGCACCGAGGGATATCGCCAACACTGGGTCAACGCCCATCCAGGGTTGAGTTTTGACGGCATCGTCGAAGAGTATTTTCCAGCGGCAGCTGCACTTTCCGTGGAACATTTCTTTAATGCTGTGGGCGATCGCGGCAAGCTCAAACAACATATCGAAGCGATGACAGCAAGTACCAGTCAGTTTCTCGATTTACATCAAAGCCAAGTTATTCACTTAAGCGATTCTCGCGTAAATTGATCAGGACGAATCCATGGAACAGCCACTGAAGAACAAAGTTGCGCTCATTACCGGTGCAGGTCAGGGCATTGGCCAAGGTATTGCCTACTCCCTAGCCAAACGCGGCGCGCGCGTTGTTGCCGTTGGTCGAACATTGGAAAAGTGTGAGCATACCGTCACCATCATAGGTGAACGTTTTGGCTTGGACGCCTTAGCACTAGGCTGTGATATTGCGCACCTTGATGCCCTACCCAAACTCGTAGATCAGACCATTGACCGATTCGGGCGTTTGGATATTTTGGTCAATAACGCCGTTTCCACCAAGGTAAAACCATTACTAGCTGTCGATATCAACGAGTTCGAGAAAGGACTGCGAGTTGGGCCGATGGCCACCCTACGACTCATGCAGCTTGCTCAGCCACATCTAAAAGCGCACGGGGATGGCAGTATTATCAACTTGGCGAGCACCGCAGCAATGCGGTGGGATGCTTCGAACTACGGCATATACGCTGCCGAAAAAGAAGCCATTCGCGCGCTCACCCGTGCCGCCGCCTGTGAATGGGGCCCCGACGGCATTCGCACCAATGTTATTTTACCTCACGCAAAATCGCCTGCACTGGCTGCGTGGGCAGAACACCGTCCCGAGGAAGCCGCGGCATTCGTAAAGAGCATACCGCTGCAACGTATTGGGGAATGCGAAGCGGATATCGGCGAGTTTGTCGCCCTGCTGTGCTGCCCCGAGTCACGATACATTAATGGACAAACGATCGCGGCCGATGGGGGCCAGGCTAACTTGGGCTAGCGGCAGTCGCTGCTGAGGCCATCGTTCTATTCAACTGAACCCTGTGTTGGCAATCAACTCAGGCCACAGCCCGAAACGCCCTGATAAACATTGGCGCCCGCCGCTTGTGATATTGACGCATTGTTATTTTTGCTGTGCCTGCATCTGCTGGGGTGATGCCGGCTTAAGCACAGGCTGCATCTGCTGAAAAATTCGGTCTAGATTAAAGCTGGGCGACAGCTGACGAGGCGGAAACTCCCTAAAAGTCATTAGGAACTCCTGAACCACTTGCTGAAGCGGCGCAAAAATCCACAGCTGATCGGCCATAAAACGACCGTAGCCACTCGCCTCAAGGGACTCTTCAAACGGGTCAGAGCGCAGATGGATCATACGCGGAAACGCGAACACACTCCGAGCTTGGGTGTTTTGCCAAGCGTCTGCACTCGCAAAATGAAGCTTCCAATCCCGCCAGCGCAAGGCATTCAGATTAGCGCCATCATCAAAGTAGAAGACCGTCTCGCGTGGACCCACCCCCTTGCCCGCGAGCAGGTCGGTCATGTCATAACCGTCCAAATGCACTTTATACCTAATCCCATTAGCCTCAGTGCCAATCTTTAACTGTTCTTTTATATCGGGTTCACCTGCAGCGCGGAGCAAGGTGGGGAACCAGTCCATATGATGAAAAATATCGTTGATTACCGTACCGGGCTCAACAAGACCAGGCCATCGGACTAACAAGGGCACACGAAACCCGCCTTCCCAAGTTGAGCCCTTGGCTCCCCGAAAAGGCTCAACGCCGCCGTCAGGATAGGTAAACGTTTGCGAACCATTATCGGTAGAGTAGATAACGATAGTGTTGTCTGTCACTCCCAATTCATCCAGGGTGTCGAGTAACATACCCACCCAATGATCGTGTTCAACCATCCCGTCGGCGTAGAGTCCGTAACCCGAGGCGCCCTGCCATCGAGGAGCTAAACGGGTCCACACGTGCATGCGCGTTGAGTTATACCAAGTAAAAAATGGCTTACCCTCAGCATGGGATTTTTTCATAAAGTCGATTGCAGCAAGTGTAAATTCCTCGTCAACCGTTTCCATACGTTTGCGGTTTAACGGACCCATATCTTCGATGCGTCCATCGGCCGACGACTTGATAATGCCGCGCGGGCCATACTTCTCTCGAAACTCGGGCTCTTTCGGGTAAAAATACGTCTCGGGCTCTTCCTCTGCATTCATGTGATACAGGTTGCCAAAGAACTCATCGAAACCGTGAGCGGTAGGTAAAAACTCATCGCGATCACCCAAATGATTCTTGCCGAATTGCCCGGTGGCATAACCCTCAGCCTTCAGAAACGTCGCTATGGTGGGGTCCATCGCCGACAGTCCGATAGGCGATCCCGGCCGCCCCACTTTCAATAGTCCTGTTCGAAATGGGTGCTGCCCTGTGATGAAAGCGGAACGTGCGGCTGTACAGCTTTGCTCTCCATAGGCATCGGTGAACAGCGCACCCTCGTTAGCAATGCGATCAATATTGGGGGTTGATCCACCCACCAACCCGCGGTGATACGCGCTTACGTTGTAAACGCCAATATCATCCCCCCAGATGACCAATATATTGGGCTTTTCGGCTGCGTGAACTGCGGCTGCAACTGACACAATGGCAAGTGTTAACGCATTGGCAAATATCTTTAACCCGGGTTTTATTGTCATTATCTATCTCTCGTTAGTTGCGCCTATCTGGCTTACACAAACCGTGTTGCCCACCTTAGGGGTTGGCCTCGCTCTGCAAGAATTGACCGTACCAGCGACGTAGCTTGGCAAACGGCCCATCGCCGTCACACAACAGTGGCTTTTCGTAATAGGCCTTGCGGTTCCAGATAATGATATCTTCTTCCATCTGCTGAGCTATGTTGCCAATAATGGCTTTACCAACGGTTTTACCTAGGGTTTCGAGAGTAGCCTTAGGTTGTATAAACGCATATTGTGCTCGCGTAAGTTCACTCTCAATGGGCGTCACATTCGCCATCAAAACGGTGTCGTAAATTCCTGTAAAGCGCACTACCGAAAGACCCGGACCGAAATTCTGATTTTCGATCGAGCCCTCAACAACGCCTTTGGGCGTGGGATTACGAGTCTTCAGAAAACCCCTACGGGTATAACCGTCAAATTCGAGTACCTCCGCGTCTGGAACGTCATTGGTACCATGAACAAATTGGAAGTGTGCGGGATCAACGGCGTTTTCCGCCATCTCCTGCATATGCACATTGACCTCCCAGCGGAAAATAGTGAATTCTGACCAATCTGCATTGTCCGCACCAGCCTCCGGGATAACCGGTGGCTCGAATAGCGGCTCTAACTTATCGGGGTGGTACCACACCAAAATGGTTTGATTGACTTCTCGAACCGGCCAACAGGCGATTACCTGCTCACCACGCGCTATCTTCGGGGGCATATTTTTGGCATAGGGAATGTGGGTACATTGCCCCTCGGCGTTGTACTGCCA
>Ga0181559_10002511_pt1 | contig 18138 bp, 7 predicted proteins | sample 011ome_21_FD_133752 | JGI IMG/M metagenome (GOLD analysis project Ga0181559, IMG submission 133752) | Coastal salt marsh microbial communities from the Groves Creek Marsh, Skidaway Island, Georgia - 011508AT metaG (megahit assembly) | ecosystem: Environmental > Aquatic > Marine > Intertidal zone...
ACGATACCAACATCGACTCCCTCCGAGGCGGGAAGCACGGTCGTTTTCGAGCGCTTTTCCTTCCGCAGTTTCGCTTTCAACTTCCTCGTCTCCTCTCGCATCGCTTCCTCGACCAAGACGTCGGTCGTCGTTTTATTTTTGTTTTCATCGTTTGCATCGTCGTCTTCGAACTCGTCGGACGAAGAAGAAGAGGAAGAGGAGGCGTCGTCGTCTACACCTCTCATTTGTTTCTGTCGAAGTATCGAGCGCCTCTGCGTTTGTTGAATAAAAAGTGGAGAATGCATTCGCGGGAAAATTTTCCCCAAACTTTGTTTGCGCTTTTTGTTTTGCACGTAACGCAATACTACATGTCCTTCTGCGCGACGTCCTCTCGTCTTCTCGTTCGTTTCGTTTCGACCGGCGATAAAAGAAGAAGAAGAAGCAGCGTCGTCATCGTCCAAGCCGCCGTCTCGCCGTCTTCTCATCTCGTTCCGTTCGTTTCGACCAGAGGAGGAGATTTTCCCAGAGATACAACGCGAAGAAGCATCCAAACCGCCGCGTCGCGAAGCATGCCGAACGGCGTGAAGAAGGAAAACCTTCCGCAAAAGATATGCGTGGTGTGCGACAGACCGTTCACGTGGAGGAAAAAATGGGAGAGATGTTGGGACGAAGTGACGACGTGCTCGAAGAGCTGCAACGCGAAGAGGAAAAAGAACAATCAGAGAGAGAGGGAGAAAGGAGAAGAAGGCACGAGAGGAAGCGCCGAAAACGAAGAAGAAGAAAACAACAACTCGTCGAAAGGAAACAAACGGTGCGATAAGTGCGGCGAATCTCGCTCCATGCTCGTGCGATGTCAAATAGACGAGACGAAAGCGTGGAAAATGATATGCGTGAAAGGGTGTTGGAAGAGCGTTTCCGGCGGCGTGACGGATGGGACGCCGGAGTTTCCGCATTATAAGTACGGCGGCGTGTGGAAGAATCGACGGAAGGTTTCAATGGATGGAGAGGAGAAGAGGATGAGGAAGAAAGAGGAGACGTCGCTGGCGGTGTAGAGAGAGAGGGTCGCGCGCGGTTATATATATTAAGTACATCACATTTAGCAGCGCTTGATATTACTAGTACTATAGTAGTTGTGTATTGTCTAGAGTTACAGCGTAGCGTGTCGCGGGGTCGTTATTATCGTCGTCGTCATCGCGAGACTAACCGTCTGACTTCGTTCAGCTCCTCTATGGAGATTGAACCGTTGCCGTCGGCATCAAAAATCCGGAACAAGATGTCCGTCATTTCCAACAGTTTCTTATATTCAAATCGCTTACCTTTCTTTTCTTTGTTGCACTCGCGGAAGAGTTCGATGAACCGCTCTCGAGTGACTTCGCCGTTCTTCTCTTCTTTTATTTTACGCTCGAACGTTTCCGAACGTCTCAACACTCGTATGAAATCTCGAAACTGTTCGCGAGTGCAGCAGTTATCCTCGTCGGAAAGTTCACGCGCAATGCTCAAATAATCGTGAATTTTTGTGACGTTCGATCGAGTGATGAGCGCGTAGCCCAAGTCTCTCGAGGAGATCCATCCTTTGTTCTCTTCGTCGTAGTGGGAGAACTCCATGTCCACGAGCGTGTCGCCGAGTTCGTTGAGAAAGTTACGAAACTCTCCGAACGTGATTTTTCTCTTCAAATCGTACTTACTATCCGTGCTCTCCGTGCTATCGCTATCGCTATTGCCGTCACTGGTACCGAACCACCCTCTTTTCTTCTTCTTTTGAAAAAAGTGGTTGTAAATCCCGTTCCCGATGCAGTCTAAATTCCCATGATCGATGTGCACTCCGGTCCTGCTCATCAAAAAATCAGCCTTGGCGTTCTTCATTTCTCCACTGCTGCGCATCCGTCGCATCATCATGGCAAACTCCTCCGCATCCAACGCTCCGTTTCCATCCACGTCCGCTTTCAGAAACTCTCTCAAAATCTGTTCGTCCGAAAGTTTCATCAACGTCGTGAAGAACACAAACTCCGGGAAGTTGATCATCCCGTCGTTGTTGGTATCGAAATACGTCGCGATCCGTTCTCCACCGATAAAACTCCTGTTCTTCTTCGACTTCAACACGTTCGTCTCGGTGACATCTTTCCCTTCCACCTCTTCTTCCTGCACCACTTCGCCTTCTAAACTCCCCGATCGAATGTTCGTCTTCTGGTACACCGGTATCGCCGAGCGAATCAAATCTTCCTTCGTCATCATCGTTTCCCCTCGCGCGTTCTTCCCAGACGCGAAATACGCGAACACTTTATCTATGCTGGAGTGTTCTCGCAAGCGGTTCTCGTACGCGAAAAATACTTCCCGCCGGTACTCGTCCGAAACGAGCGAAGCGCCTTTGCCGCCGAAACCTCCAGTCAGTTGCGCTGCAAACTCTCTCGCCAAGGTCACAATCGCATCCACGAAGAATACGCCTCCCTCACTCGTCGTCGTTTTCGTTTTCGTTTTCGCGTCATCCTCACTCGCGAGAGCTCCTTCGCTCCCTTCCGCGGACGCTACGTTCACGGTCGTCGTCGTCGTCGCGGCGGCGGCGGCGCATCCCAAGCCGGCGAGAAGCAGGAGTCTTTTTCCCGAAGATGAGAATTCTTCTCTTCTTCCCCGCTGCTGCTGCTGCTGCTGTTGGTTTCTTTGTGTCGTCGTCTTCGCAGAAACCGCCGATCGATAAAAGCGAACCGTCTCGTTGCTGTTGTTGTTGTTGCGACCAACGAACCGCCGCCGCGCGATGTTAACGATGATCGCGTTGCTGCGAGAAGGAAACATGTTGTGTTTGCGTTTCTTAAAAGTGAAGATATTTTTTTTTTTGAACGGACCTTTCTCTCTCTCATTTGCTGCTATACTCGTGTACTACTCCTATTTTGAAAGACCAAGATCTGTACTCTCTCTCAGATTGGATACCTACCGGTGACGATGCTGGGAACGCGGTGCGGTTCGCTCTGAAACCCTTTGTAAATCCTGGCGAGTCTGGCCGTGGTCAAGAGCTTCCCTTCGATGGAGACGCCGACGTCGGCCAAAGCCATGGCGTCGAGTTTTACGCCTCGAAACTCTTTCGGCGTGAACATGCGCTTGTGCTTTTGGACGGAGGCGTAGAGCGCGTTGACGGCGTAGAGGAGCATGCCTTGGTGGAAGGTTTCGTTTTCGAGGTTTTCTTCGTCGAAGTTGTTTTTGGCGGCGCGAAGGCGCGAGGACGGGGTGGTGTTGGCGTCGAGGGACGCGCCCGGTTCTAAGCGGCGGCGGCGGTGTTCTTCCGCAATCTCTAATCGGCGAATGAGGTCGGAGTCAGAGGCGCTGTTCATTTTTCCTTTCGTTGCTCTTCTCGCCGTTCCGGGTCGCTCGGAAGCGGACGCGTCTTCCGAGTCCGAAGTGTCTCCGTTTGCGTCTTCCAGAGCGCGGTGGCGCTTGGTGAACTCGTCTCGCGTCATTTTCAATCGCATCAAAGAGCGTTCCGCGTCGGCGACTAATAAACGCATCTCTTCCCGCGCTTTGCGTCTCTTTTGAAACGCTCGCGCGGCACCGACGGTTTTTGAAAACGAGACGCTCCCGTATACGAACAAAGTCGCGGGGAAACACGCCATGAGCGCAAAATTCAAACGGTTCGCGCGCATGACGGCGTCCATTTGAAGCAAAGCGTCTTCCATCTCGACTTTCATGACTTGCGTCTGGATGAGTAAGAGTTGCATGAGATCGCCACCGAGCATATTTTGCAGCGGAGCTTTTAATTCTTCCTCCACACGCGCAGTTACGAGCGACATTGGATCAATTTTATTCGCCGTTGTCGCCGCATCACCTGATCCTCCTCCAGATGCTCCTTCGTCGCCGCCACCGCTAGCCATAGCGCCGACCGATTGATACGCTCTCGTTAACGATTCCGAAAACCCTGGTTTCGTGGCGTTTTTAACGTACTCTTTCAACATTCTATCTAAAGACTCCTGCGATTCGTCTAGTCTCGCCGCCGCGTCTTCTCTGTCCCCGGTGTCGAACGCTTTCGTGAGTTCTTGCTTCAACTCTTTCGACGGCGTTTTCATGTACGAATTGAAAAATGTGCGCGTAGTTTCGTACGCCGCTTTTAACGTTTCGTCTAACTCAGTAGATCCGCACAAGGAAGATTTCCGAACGAGTACGATCGCACTGCTCACGCCAACTATCGACAAGAGCGCGATTGGTATCCATCGGCGTTCGTATTTTGTCGGCTTCCGGTGTCTTTCAACCGTGCGATCAACCGCTTTGCGAGCTTTTTCAAATCGAGATTCCGTCTTCACGATGGCTTCCCACGTCGCGTCGTTTTCTAAAGGGAACGGAATTGGTTCTCCTGATTTTGCCATCAAACGCGTGCGAAGTTTATGCGTGACGAACCCTACTGTCGCGCCAGTTCCGCCGTCCGATGAGAAAATGTCGCCGAGAAACGTGTTTTTTATGAGATTCTGAAAGTATGAATTCGATCGCTGCAACGACGCGTTTTGACGTTGTAAAGTCGGGGTAGTGTTGTTGTTTTGCGGCGACGAAGATAAGCGCGACGACGAAGCGTGCGCTTGAGTGGCTGACTTCGGCGAATCCGGAATCTTTGGCGTGCCGCTTCTAGAGACGCTCGAGACGAGCGAATTCGTTCGATTGTGCATCATCCCGGCAAACAACGGCGAATTCGAGATGGTGCGCTCGAGAGAGCTCGACGGTCGCCTCGGAGAGACCGCCTCGTCGTGGTCTTCGCTATCGTGATCATCTTTCCTGTTCCGCTTTGCTTCTGCCGTTTCTTTGGCGTCTGATCTTCTCTTTTCACTTTCGTTGTTGTAGCTGTCGTTGCGCGTGTCTTCGTTTTCATCTTCTTCGTGCTCGGCGTTTAACGTCGCCGCGGTAGATTTTACGAGCTCAATCGCTTCATTAATTCCATTCACGCATCGTTCTACCGCTTCTCTCGTTTTCTCAACCTCTCTCTTTCGCAAATCTTCCTCCGATAATCCTTCATCTTCGTCGTTCTCGTCCTCTGCTAAACCATCGTCTTTCCTTTGATGTTTCCTTCGATTGTAATCGCCGTTGACTAAATTATCCGCTCGCGCGTGTACTCTCGCCACCGCGCTCGCTAAACTCCGCTGCATCTTCCCCAACGCCGCTACTTTTCCGTCAATCACCGCTCTCGCCGGCGGAACCGTCAATAACGTCTCCAACAAATCTTCCTCTTCTCTCTCCTTCTCTTCGCACGTCTTATTCGCGGCATGAGTACCGCCGCTCGACGTCCTTCTCATCGTCGCCGCCGCCGCCGCTGCCGCCGCCGCACCGCTTTTCCTTCTCACGTTCGCAGAAACGTACATTGCCCTCCGTCTCGCCGCGACCGCTTTCCGTTTCACGAACCCTTTCGTCTCCTCCACGAACGCTCTCGGCCCGCACCTCAGCGTTAAAAATAATCTGTGCGAAACGTCTCCGAAGCCTCTCGAAACTTCGTCCCGCTTCTCCTCCCAAAACTCCAGCGACCGCGTCGTCCTTCGTAAATCCTCCAACAACGTCCCGCTGACCACGCGAGCGATTTCCATGCACGCTTCCGCCGCGTGGCCCAAATCTGCCATCGCTGCCTCCTCGTTTTCGTAAATCAACAATTTTCCAACATTTTCCTCCTCCTCTTCTCCTTCTCCTTCTTCTTCTCGGAGTAAAGACGACGAAATGGCAAACGCGTCGCGCCACCACAGCGCGGACGGCCCGATCAGCGAGTTCCCGCTCTTCTGTTTATCGAACGCGACCGGGATGGATATTTCCGGTTTTCGTCGCAACGACTCGAGAAGGAAAGCGGCGAGAGAAGAAGAAGAAACCGACGAGTGACTTTTTTTCTTCGCATCATCGTTTCTCTCTCTCGTCTTTTCGTCGTCGTCGTCGTCGTCGACGGTTTCGTCTTCCCCCTCTGAAAACAGAGCTTTTCGAACGGGCGCGGTGGTGGGCATTTTTGCTTTCTTTCTTTTTCGGCAGAGCGCGTCGCGTTGCGCGCGTTCGATGCGATGCGCGTGTATCGGAAAGAGGGAGAAAGAAGCGCGCCGCTTTGTTTTTGTGAAGACTTGTGTTAGTTAAATGACGCTTTTGCAAATATGAATATTTTCACTCGATGTGTGTGTCTAATGTATAAGGAAAAACACTTTCTCTCTCTCTCTCTTTCTGTTTCGCGCGGAGAAGAAGACAAAGAAGGAAGGAAACAGCGCGCGCGCGCGTATGGTTTGGTTTTTTTTAGAACGCGCAGCCGCTTCTGTCCACGACGTTGCAGTGGTAGACGTCGCCGATGTGCGCCGTGGCGTTGGCCACCGCGCCGGCTTGGGTGGACATCGCCTGACCGAGAATACCCAACCACGCCAACATCGCCAATCGTCCGTGCTTTAATTCTCTAATCTTCATCAAATCCAAATCTTCCTTTTCGGCGTAGTTGAACGGGTCGAATCTTCCGCCCGGGTACGCGTCGTTTTGCTTCAACCCGTCTTGGAACGGGTTCTCGAGCAAACCCGTGCGGTACGCCTCGGCGCCGCCGAGCAACAACGTCTCGATGAAAATCAAACCAAACAACGCTCCGGTTGGGCTCGATTTGAAATCTCCGAAGCCGGCGTACGTCAATTTGCACGAATCAATCGTGCATTCCTTCCCGGCTTCCCACCACGGCCCGGCGCCGGCGTTTTCTTGCGCCCACACGCCCGACACCGCCAGCATCGCCCAGCGGCCGTGAATGACTTCAATGTCCGCGTTTTTGCGATACTCTTCCTCGGTCATGTTCGACCACTCCGCTGGAACGCCTTCTTTCGAGTTTGGAAACGAACCCCACTCTGGGTAGATGGTGGTTTTCAACCACTTCTTATCCTGGCCGAATCCGATTTGCGCGGAGACGGAGACGTTTCTTCTCGTCGTCGTCTTCTTCGCTTCTCGGTGCGATCTCAATTGCTTCCCGACGAACGAGGATGTCGACTGCGTGCAGGTGGTGGTCATCATTTTTTAAATATATTATAATATATAGTCTCTTTGTTTTTAGGGGTGGTGCCTTTCGTGCGCGAGAAATCAAAAAACTCTTACTGTTTGTGTGTAGATGCGTGCTGTGCGGTGAGTTATGAGGGACGGTGTGCTTTTCAATCTCTCTCTCGTTCTCTCTCTTTGTGTTTCCAGAAGGAAGCAAATTCAGAGCTTTTTTTCCCCACACAAAATAATATCTTGAAAAACCGAATATATCGATCGATAGCACCGGAGAGAAACGAGAGACCAGGAAATCTCTTCTCTCGTGCGTGATAAAAGAGATCAAAATTTTGTGCGCGCAAACAAACAAAAAACAAACAAACAAAAAAAAGATTTTCCGTTTTTGGATGGGAGTAAAGAAGGCAGAGAGCGCACTTTTAAATTTTTTTGTGTGTGTTGCGTGCCGATCTTCCTCTCTGGTTCGGTTGTTCCGTGTTCTTCTGTTTAGTATTATTATGTTATTAAAACTCCATCTCTTTCACTCTTCTCTCTCTCTCTCTCTCTCAATTCACTCCTCTCTTTTTATTTCTCGTTCTTTCGTACTCTTTTCCTCTCTCTTTCTCTTCTTTTCTCTCCTCCGCTTTTCGTGGCGGGTCTTGACCCGCCGCGAACGTCGTCGGAAACAAAGCGCGCGCGCAAAACTCTTCCTCTCTCTCTCTCTGTCTTTGGTCAAAAATAAAAAATTACAAAGCGTTCTTCACCGCGGCGACGGTTTCGGCGTCCAAAGCTTTGATTTCCTCTAACATGGCAGCAACCTTGGCCGCTCTGGCTTCTTGCATGACGGCAGAAACGATTTTATCTCCGTTGGAATCCACGTAAGATTTGACTTTCAAGTCGTCGTCCCACTTGCAACCGCCGGAGACAACGGCATCCTTGACGATTTCGGAAACGGATCGAGACAATTTGGCACCGGCTAACTTGGATTCGCACGAATCGATGAGCGCGTCGATGGATAATCGTCGCTGTAATCTGTTGTAGAAGTATTCTCTGGCTTTTGGCCACTCGACGACGCCATTGATGACGCCCTTGGCGAACATTCTTCCAGATCGATCGTGCAAATCGGCAAACTCGTGCGCGACTTGCGTGTACATCGGCAACAACTGGTTCTCTCGCTTCTTGATCGCATCGTGGTTGGCTTCCGGGTTCTTGTCCAATTCCATCAATTCCGGATCCATTCTATGCATGGTCGCGAGTTGATCTTTTTGGCGGAACTTGACCTCACAGATTCCCGGTGGTTCTAAGATACCACCTCGAGACTCCGTGTCGGCGAACATCTCCATCTTCTTCAAGTTGATGGTTGGATCGACGACGACCCAAGCGCCACCTCTCAATTCGCCGTTCGGCGGAATGTACACGAAGACTGGTTGCTTGTACTCTCTCAACTCGTCGACAATCATCGCCCCGAATTTCAAAATCTCGCCGTACATATCTCTCGTACCGCCAGAGAAGCCTCTCCAGTTCGCAAAGATGATCAACGGCAAGTTTTCACCCTTGTTGAAATCTCGAATCGCCGTGGCCGTTTTGTGCGCAGAGTCTGGAAACCAAACTTGACCAGCTTGCGCTAAAACAGCCTCGCGGGATTCCGGGTTCGCCGGATCCGCTGGGATGCGTTGTTCCATCAAGCGCGTCTCAACCGAGATGACACCCATCGGGATGCCACCCAATCGAGCGCGGCCGACGACGACGGATTTACCCCAGTCCGGTAAAGTTTCGGTCCACGAATCCTTATCGAAAAAGCCGGAGATGTAGTCACCAGTTTCCGGGTTCGTCATACCAGCGAGCATGTGACGCGGATCGTACGGCGTCTTCGTCGGCATAAACTCAATCGCACGACTCACTGGATCAGACGTTGGTAACGCCGGCGCCTTTTCGATGGTCGTCTTCGGCGTGTACGACAACCATCGGATGATGGCATCGACGCCGGCTTGATCGTCTTCGACTTGCAAGTGCGAAACGCCGTTCGGCATCATGACTTGCGGACCACCAAGTTGGTCTTGGGAAGTGTACACTTCCTTCCCGAGCAACTTGTTCAAGGCCAAGTAGCCAGTTAAAATCATCGGACCGTTCTTCATTTGAATATTTCTTTGACCTAATCTGTTCAAGTACGCGCCGATACCGACAGATCGACCGGAGATGTACGACAAAGTAAACGCTTGATCGTACGCCGCAGACTGCTCGCCGGCAATCATACCGGAACCTCTCAAGTTCTCGACGCCGATGCCGTGAATTTGGCCGATGATATCGTTCAACTTCATGCGCGTTTCGCCGCCTTCGTTCACTTTCTCCGCGTTGACCGTGCCTTCCGGGAAGTTCTTGTAATCCTCCTCGGTGAGGTAGAGGTACTTGAAGCCCATACCCGGATTGGCATCGTCAATCCACGCTACTTTGAAGTACGGCTTCAACTCCTCGACTAAACCGATACGGGCACCAGAGTTACAGGCCAAGAAGACTCTCGGGATATTATTTTCACGGGCGTATTGAGAGACGGCAAAGTAGAAGTCATCCTCCTTGACGCCAAACGAACCAGACATCACGGTGCAATCGTTTCCGACAAACACAACTTCTCTACCTTCCGGATACTCGCACGTCTTCATCGTGCATCTCCACGCAACCATGCCGATTTTGTTTTGACCCGGGACGCTTTCCTTCGTCCACGTCAATTCTTTCGTGTTCTCGTCAAAGACCGCTTCTTCCGCTTGGAAGAAGTTTTGCGGAACAGAACCACCGCCGACAGAGGCGATTTGCTTTCTCCACGCCGCCAACATCGCTTTTTCAATCAAACCGAGGAAGTCATAGATGTACGTCGTCCCGATGGCTCTCGCGATCGCTCTCTTGTTTTGCAACGGACCAGCCGATGGGTACGGCTCAAAGAAGCACGCTTGGTCGTTACCGTCTTCGCCAATCAAGCAGAATTGTTCGGCACGTCCAGAAACCGGCTCGAGGTACTCTCTATACATGTCTACCTTCAACCAGTTACCGGACATGGACGTAGCCATGATACGAATCGGAGTCAATTCTTTGCTCACGCGGAATCGAAGCTCAATCTCATCGACGGACAAGTTCAACAATCGAGTTGAGTTGGCGGCGATGTACTCCGAAACCTTCTCCTTCAACAAGTGCGATTGCTTCGTGAAGTCGCCCTCAACCTCAGATAAATAGTTGATGTAAATTCTAGTGGAGTTGCATCCTTTCGCTTTTGCATCCATTCTCGCGATGTCGATCGCGTCCAAAGCCTTGTCCAAAGTTCTTTCCAAACCACCGGACATGGTGTCTTTGCTGTGCGCAAGTCTTCTCAACAACATATCTTTCGCTCTCGTGCCGGCGGCTAAATCACCAACGTAAATGTGCAAGTCTCTGTTCACCGTCGGTAACCTCGTCAATTTGTAGTTCTCTAATCGGACGAGTTCGAGCAAGTGCAACACCGTTGGTCGCTCGCCTCTGTAGAGCGGATCTTCGGCGTAGTCCTTGTTCACGTGCCACGTGCGGTAGACCGGTAACGCAAACTTCTCAAACACCAAGCAGTTGACGAATTTCACGTTCATCGCCTTCAATTCGTCCTTGTGCTTCGCGCAGACTTGGTCCATCTTCAAAGACCAATCGCCGTCGTCCGGCTGCTCTGTTTGCGCGATGTGCAACACCGGCGGGCCGGTGGCGTCGCCGTGGGCCGCCTTCAACTGCGCCAAATACGAACCAAAGTTTTGTTCAACCTCGGCAATATTCTTCGCGGTGACGAGCAAGCCGGTTCGTACGGGGGAATCGTCCGGATACGTGCGGAACTTGAACTTCCAGGTCATCGCGTTTCCGCTTTCAGCTTTGGAAACATCGAGAATGTTGTGGGCACGGTAAACGCGGCGCGCGTACGTAGTCATAGCATTCTTGCGAACCATTTCGTCTTCGTCTTCAAACAAAGACGGCAACAAATCGACGGCCAAAGTGGGCGACTCCGCGAGCGCTTGCAAATCGCCAGATTCCGCTTCGCCCCACGGTCGCATCAACTTCTTCTTCCCGGCGAGAAGTTTACGAAGCTCGGCGACTCTCTTGTCGAGAGACGGTAATCGTCGCTCTTGCAAGATGGCGTTCGCGGAAAGCGCAACTTCCCCGTAATCACCGCCTCGAAGCTTGGACAATCGCTTGATCGACGCTTGGAACGAATCCGAGATAGGCGCGTGATCGTCCGCCCATGAAATCGGTCCTCTCGCGATGACTCTTTGCGGCAAAGTTGGCGCTTGCAAGAGCAAGTTCAAAATGAGTTTCGATCGTTCCTTCAACTTCGAATGCGCGCGAACTTGCGCCAAGACTGGATTCAACGCATTTCCAGTTTTACCCTTGATCAACGTCGCCATGACAGCGTCCATTGATTTGGATTCAAAGACGCTCTCGACGTCCAAGTATCGCTGCACGATGGCTTCCATAACCGAAGTAGCTTTTTCCCATCGCGTTTGGCCGTCGCTTTCGTCTTGTTCCGTGAACGCCGAGTACAAGTTGGAGAGAGCTTCGTCGACGTCGCCGCCAAAGCCATCGAGAATCTTGTTCACGCGATCAACCGCCGCAGCGAGTTTCTCTTCCGCAGTGGCCGCCGGTTCATCCACCGAACCCATTCTGAAGTCGCCACTAAAGTTGATGATCTTCTTAACTTTCGATGGGTCCTTCAACGTGAGGTTCGCGAGTAAGTCACCCGCGCTGATCACCGCGCCAGCAGTTTTCGCGTGCGAGATCTTCCCAGATTCTTGCGCGATGAGCGGCATGACCATCTTCATCGCCTCGGCTTCAGCGTACGGCTTTCCGGCTTGGACTTCTGCGCCATCTTCTTGCAAGAAGCGAATGAGTTTACCCGTGACGTCCGTTCTCAACTCAGACGGATCAAACAACGTCGGCAACAACCACGTTTGGCTGTCCAAAGTCATGCGAAGACCCAACGGTTCTTCCAAACCGTCAATCTCGTGCGTAACACCGCCGTAAATGGCAACCAAAGTGCCGTCATTGCGTCGAAACATCTTCGCCACGATGCTCTTTTCGCCGATAGACATCTCGTATTCGTCCGCGCCGACACGGGTGCAAGTGAACTCGTACTTCGTATCTTCGTAGGCGATTTCAACCGGAAACGACGTCAACTTCGCGATGCCTTGCGTCGACACTTGACCTTTTTCCCACGAGGAGAGAAATGCTTTCTCTTCTTTTTCCGCATGGTTGAACGCTCTGAAAAGCGCAGCACCGAGACAAATGGCGTGCGGATCGTTCACCAACGCGATCGATCGTTCTTTGATCAAGCCGTCCAACCACGAGGTATCGATGGTGTTATCTTTGAACGCTTGCGTTTCCAAAAGCTTGACGAGGTATTCAACCGCCGTGCGAATTTCGCCGCGCACAACCATACCTTTCAACGCCAAAACCAACGCTTTTCGAGCCTCTTCTCTCGTCTTACCCGATGCAAAGATGTGACCAAACTGTGAATCAGCGAATTCGTGGACGCCGCCGTTGGCGCCTACGGAAAAGTAACCCCAAACCGTCGGGGTCGACTGGAAGTGCACTCTTTCGATGCCACCGGAAGTCGGCTTGAAGCCTTCATCCGGGTTTTCAGCCGTGATTCTCGCCGCAATCACGTGGTTTTCAATTGGTTTGTACTCTTCGTTCATGAAGTCGATGGTGTCCGTGCCATCCACGTCTCTTCCGTAGAATCGTCTCACGTCTGGCATTCTGTGAAGCGGGATACCCATGGCGACTTGCAACTGCGTCGCCGGCATGTTGACGCCGGTGATACCTTCCGTCACCGGGTGTTCAACTTGCAAACGCGGGTTCAATTCCAAAAAGAAGTATTTATCCGTAGCGGCGTTGTAAAGATATTCAACCGTACCGGCGCCAATGTAGCCAATGTTTTGCGTCAATCTTTGCGCGGCTTTTTCCATCTCGCGGAAAATATCCGGCTTGGCGATGATCGGGGGACCTTCTTCGAAAATCTTCTGGAAACGTCTTTGCGTGGAGCAATCGCGACCGTTAAACGCGATAGCGTTACCGTGCTCGTCACCAACGATTTGAACTTCCAAGTGTCTCGCTTCCGTGCACAACTGCATCATAAACATCGGCGAGCCCGGAACTTCCGCCTTGACTTGGTCAAAGTTAGAAATCAATTCCTCCTTGTTCGCGGACATGCGGATACCTTTACCGCCACCACCTTCGGAGGCTTTCAACATGACCGGGAAACCAATTCTTTCCGCCGCGGCAACACATTCGTCAACCGTTCTCACCATGGCTTTATCGAAAGTTTCTTGCGGAATAGTACCTTCCGGCGTCAAGTTGGCGACCAAACCATCGCCGGACCACGGAATCGACGGTACCTTTGCCGTTTGCGCGAGAATATTCGCCGCAATCTTGTCGCCAAGCACGGACATAACCGGTGCTGTTGGGCCAATGAATTGGATGCCATTTTTCTTCAAAGCCGTCGGTAATTTCGGATTTTCGGAGGCGTGCCCCCAACCTGGCCAGACGCCGTCCACGCCTTCTCTCACCGCAATTTCTGTGATCAAATCAACATTCGCGTAGTTGTTCAGGTTCTTACCGCCCGGAACTTCAATAAAGTCATCCGCGTAACGAATAAATTCAGCGTTCGCCCCGATATCCTCCGGCGTGGCCATAGCAACAAACTTGATGGCATTCTCGTCGCCCAACTCGTTGTACGCCCATCTTCGCATGGACAAAATAGCCTTGGTCGCCGCCATACCGTTGTTCGCGATGAGCACTTTTCGAATCACTCTTTTACCACCTTTGTTCGCGACGTACTCCGCCAATTTATCCGACGCAGATGCCATGGACGACTGCTCCGGCTCTCTCACCGCTTTTGGAGTCATGCTATTTCTTCTCGCCGCCGACGCCGAATCTCTCGGCGACGGGACCACCACCGGAAACGCGCTCTGCGCCGTCGTCGATGGCCTTCGAACCGCCGCTCTCGCACTCATGGAGCCTTTGGAAGAACCATCACCGAGGACTGCACGTCGTGTGATTATTAGAAATGAGAAGGGTGGAAAGTCAGCATAAATGTTTGACCAGCGACGACGCGCGCGCGAAGGGAAGGGAAAACGAGAAAAAAATTTTGAGACGTATATCCACATCAGAACGAGAGAAAAAATTGGATAAAATGATGGATAAAACCGACTCAGCACACGCTTTTGAGAGATAAATTTTGCAGAAACGCAAAGTTCTCTCTCTCTGACTCGCGCGCGGTGGTCGCTTTCCCGCACACCGCGCGAACGAATCCTCGACGTTTACGCTCGAAAATACGAAACTGGTATATTTTACGCACACGAACTCCTCTTCGTTTGACCGGTAACTCCACTGAGCGACGCTCGGACGAGCGATGATTGCGCGCTCATTTTTTATATAATGACTGTGTAAAAGCCGAGGGAGAGAGAGAGAGATGGTTGTTAGACTTTTGAACCAGAGAGAGAGACGAAGAAAAAACAAGGGGAGAACAAAAAAAAAAAAGAAATCGCGCGCGCGCGTAAAGGAAGAAACCGCGGTCTTCCGAACGACAACCTCCACCGTAAACCAAAAGTGCGCGCGATTCGATCGTTCTGTCTTCCAACCGCGGTCGATTTTCGGTCGTTTCGCGTTCGTAAAAACGCTCTCAACGCGGCGACAGAATTTTTCTCTCTCTTTCCGATTGGTTTTTCTTCCTTTAACGAGAAAATTCCATTGCCCGGGGGCGATAAAATCAGAAAAAAAAAACAAATCGAAACGCGCGCGCGAATATCTCTCTTCGTTGCGCCGCTGCCGTACCTCTCTCTCTCTCTCTCTCTCTTTATATATATATAAAAAAATCTCACTCAGACAAAACAACCCGATGTGCCCTTCGTCTTTAGTGTCCGGTTGGTTTGTCGCGTGTGTCGTTGTGAGGCGCAAAGTCGAATTTTTCTCTCTGTTTTTTTTTTACTTTTTTTGTGCTCCTTTCTCACGGTGCTGCTTTTTTGCCCGGCGCATGTCAGAGAGTGCATTTTGATCGGAGTGAGAGAGAGAGCGGCCGAGAGACGAAACTTTTGCGGTTTGAAGCGAGAGAATCTGCCTCGGTCAGAGAGAGAATTCCGACGCCGCGCGAGCGTCACGCTCCAAAAGATTCACGGCACAACACACTTTCTCTGTCTGTCTGTCTGTCTGTCCGTGACGAATCGCATAAAGATTTAAAAAACAGAGATGAAACGATAGAAAACGGAGAGAAAGAAGGCGGGTGGGGATGATTGCGCGGCAGCAGCAGCAGCAGCAGCAGCAGCGGATGGCGTCGAGCGCGCTCGCGTCGACGAGCAGCGGTGGGAAACATTTTCGGCAATCGAATTCTTCTTCGTGGAGGAGGAGGTTGAGAAGAACAACACCGACGTCGACGACAGCAACAACAACAAAAACGCGGAGCAGTTCGGATGCGTTCGCGTCCAGTTCCTCTTTTTCGCGTCTTCGAGGAAGGAGACGAGCGGCGGTAGCGGTAGCGGCGAAGATGCGAGTGGACGAAAACTGGGAAGAAGACGAGAAGGAAGAGGACAGATTACGAAAAGACGAGGACTTGGAACTTTTGAGAGATTTGATGATGGAGGAAGACGAGGACGAGAGCGACGAGGACGAGGAATTAGGGACGTATGGACGAACGAGCGAGGAAACTGTATTAATTACGCCGAGAGCAAAATACCGCGCTCGAATAGACGCGTCGCCGGATGCCACGTGGGAAGCAGTTTCCGACGCGAGTTTGTTTAGTACGTTCGCGCCAAACGTGCGAACGTCGCTGCGGAGTTTTTCGAGCAGCGGCGGCGTGTCCACGTACCGCCTCGCGAGCGACTGTAGAGACGAGGTGATTCTGTGCGCTAACGCGATGAGAGGCGAAATTTTCTTGGAGGTAGTTTTGTTGCCGCCAGAAAAGGCGAAGATGTCTCCGTCTTCTTCTCAACTGGTGTCGTCGAAAAACGATAACGCGAGCAGGAGAAAGAAACAACCCGAGGCGCCGACGATTTCTCGAACGCTCACGTTTGCCAGTCGAGACGTGGACAGACGAAACGGAGAGTTTGAGTGTTTCGGAAAGATTAAAGTTGCGAGATTAAAATCAGCCTCGTTTGCGTGTGAGTTGTCGTACGAGTGTGAAATTCGACCGACAAAGTACCCGGTTTTAAGAAGAGCTTTAGAAAGGGCCATGAGACAATCGTTTGAGGAGATTGCGACGGCGATTAATCAACGCGCTAGCTCGATTCAAAGGGCAAAGTTGAACGCACCTTTCTTAGATTTAGAGGCTTTGAACTGGAACGAAGCCGGAGGGGAGTTTTATTACGTGGACGAGTTTGACGACGACGGATATTTCATCGGTCGAAGGAAAAAACGAAGAGATGGAAGATTGACAAACGCAGGGTTGAAGCCAGAAAATTACCTAGGATTGAGCGAAGTGAACGTGCCGTTAGCGCAGCAAGGAAGAGACGAGAGTGGCGACATCATCAATACCATCAACAACAACAACAACAATTCTAACGCTAAGAAAAAAATGATGTCCATTTCCGGTCGTTCTCGACCTCCAACAGTGAGAAGAAACGTCATGCCGCCGGCTGAAAACCTTTCCTGGCAAGCCGCGCAAGGTAACACGACGTCCGGTGCGCAAGGCGGACGATGGTTCGACGAAATCATTGACGCAGATGCCGCCGAGGATTTGTCGACGTCGGCGCCTGGATCGATCGAAGTGCACAACAGAAGGTACGACACATCCGCGGTGTATCACCGACGAACGTTGAGCGCTGTGCGCATCGAAGCACCACCGTCTTTAGTCTGGAAAGTACTCACGGCGTATGAATCGTTGGCAAAATTCGCCCCGAATTTAGTGCACTGCGAGGTCTTACCGAACGCAACTCTCGGCGGCGCCGTACCAGGAGGAGGAGTGGCACGAGGCACGGGTAAAAATTTGAAACGCCTTCGATTTGTGTTTCTCAAACACTGCCTGTGCCACGCGATTTACGAATCGGTAGGCGTCGACCTGTCGCAAAAAGATGAAGAGGGTGAAATACAGTTTCGCGTTTCGAGAAATCAAAGAAAAGACGGCGTTTTGCAAGGCAAATTTCTAGTCGTTCCAGCTAGCGATTCGAACGACGATGACGAAGACGACATGGATAGCAGTGCAACTCTTCGATCGTTTGACGAGACGTACGACGGCGCGGTCAACGTATCTAAACTTGACCGCGCTGATTTTAACGACTTCAACGACGCGCCCTCCCGCGAAGAAGCCGAAGCGACGATATTAAAATTTGCCATCGAAGGTATCAATGCCAAGGCAAATTACAAAGACGGAAGAGCACGCAAACCGCCTCTGGACGAACGACAAGTCGTCGACGAGACGATTGAATTTTTGACAACGTTACGCGCGCACATTGAAGCGATATCGCTGGAGAAAGTCATACCGCTCGTCACCTTCGACAACTCTGTGCGTAAGCTTAACATCGTTCCAGAACTAGACCAGACGAACCAAACGATCGCCGAGTTCATGCGTTTAAATCCAAAATTAGACGAGGAGCAGGAAGATTCTATCGATGCGACCATTTCGAGAGACGACGAGGAGTTGACCATCGCAGAGAGAGCAAAACTGTATGGATTAACCGAAGCTGCGATGAAACAGACGGCAAAAGCATCCTCTGAGAAGAACGAAAAGAAGAAAAACACGTACGATAAGAAAACGTTCGACGAGGACGAAGAGAAAGAACTCCTCGACGCGTTGAGAGCAGACATCGAAGCCTTCAACGCGACTGTGCTACTGAAATCGAACGATGACGGCGAAACGGAACAACAACAACAACAACAAAGAATACCGCAAAAGCTCCTCTTGCGAGAATACGGCAGAGAAGATTTGGAAAGGCGCATTCGCGAGCTCGGTGGCTACAAAATAGTCTCGGAAAAGTTCGGATGGGATAAGAACATGCCCAAACCGAGAGGCTATTGGCGAGATTTAGAAAACGTGCGCGTAGAACTCGAATCGTTTTTAGAGTCTGTGGAGTTACCTCTGGATGAGTTACCCTCGCGAGCTGTGTTCGTCGAAAACGGGAAAGAAGACATCTACCAATCGTTTCGATTCCACGGTGGTGCGACTGAAGTCGCCATAAAGTTAGGATTAGTCGGCAAAACGAAACAACAACAACAACAACAACAACAACAACAACAACAACAACA
>Ga0181559_10002512_pt1 | contig 18132 bp, 4 predicted proteins | sample 011ome_21_FD_133752 | JGI IMG/M metagenome (GOLD analysis project Ga0181559, IMG submission 133752) | Coastal salt marsh microbial communities from the Groves Creek Marsh, Skidaway Island, Georgia - 011508AT metaG (megahit assembly) | ecosystem: Environmental > Aquatic > Marine > Intertidal zone...
CCACGGCGTCCGCCGCGCGGTCCAGCCACTTCTGCCCGAGCCGCTCGAGCCGCCGCACCTGCGCGCCGAGCGCGTCCTCGCCCTCGCCTCCGCCGGGGCCGATCACGCCGGACGCCACGCCCGTCTCGCGCAGACGCGTCAAGACGCCGAGCGTCGGAAAGACCGCCGCGTCTTTCGCGTCTCGGTCGGGTTCGTCGGCGGCATCGCTCCGGGGTTCGCTCCACTTCTCGCCCAGCGCCAGCGCCGGCGCCAGCGCCTTTTCGGCGCGCGCGCGCCAGGACGCGCCGCAGACTTCCCGGAGCAGAACGGGGAGCTCGGGGTCCGCCGGGTCGTGGTCAAGCTCCATGGCCAGCGCGCTCTTGAGCCCGGCGAACATCTGGCGCGCGGGGGACGGTCTGGTGGCCTCCGCGAGCACCGCCGCGGCGTCGTCGTACGCCGCCTTCGCCGTCGCAGCCGCCGCCGCCAGCGCCAGCTCCTCCGCAGAGGCCTGCTCGGGGGCTTTCTTGCGGCGCGCCACGGGACGAGGCGCGGGGGCTTCCTGTTCCGGCTCCGGTTCCTTTTCTTCTTCCTTTTCCTCCGCGGCGGGCTCCGCGGCGGGCTCCGCGGTGGGCTCCGCGGCGGGCTCCGCGGCTGGCTCCGGCGTGGGAACCGCCGCCTCCGCGGGAACGGGAAGGGGTTCCGCTTTCGTCTCGGGAGGCTCCGCTTTGGGCTCGGCGGGTTCGGCGGCCGCCGCCGCCGCCGGTTCCGCCGCCGCCGGTTCCGCCTCCGCCGGTTCCGCCTCCGCGGTTTCGGGCGCGGTCGCGGGCTCGGCGCGGGGCTCGGGCTCTTCTTTTTCTTCTTTCTCTTCTTTTTCTTCTTTCGGAGCGTCCGCGCCCGTCTCCGCGGCCGTGGGGTCGTCCTCCTCGTCCTGCTCCATGGCCGCCGCCGCGGCGGCGGCAACGACGCGCTGCCGCTCGAGCAAACCGCTTCCGAGCGTCTCGAGCTGCACGTCCTGCTGCTTGGAGAGCGCGACGTAGTGCTGCTGCAGCATCATCACCTGTATGACCACCTGGTACTGCTGCGCGGTGACGTCCGCGGGCGCCGCCGCCGCGAGCTGCGCCTGGATGTGCTGCTGCGACGTCGCCAGCTGGTGCACGAACGTGCCGAGCTCCTGCAGCTGCGCGATGAGCAGCGCCTCAAACGGGCCCGCCGAGTCGGCGGCGGCGGCGACGGACTCCTGGCTGGCGTCGCCGCCGGCGAGCCCCGCCGCCGCCGCCGCCGCGACGGCGCCCTTGAGCTGCATCAGCTGCTGCTGCTTGATGGCCGCGGCGGCAGCCACCTGCTGCCCGAGCGAGTCCAGCTGCTGCTCGGGAGGGAGCGTCGTGCACCTCTGCGTCGCCTCCAGCGCCGCCGCCGCGGTGCCGCCGCCGCCGGCGCCCAGCAACGCCGCCGCCATCGCCGTCGCGCCGGCGAGCACCTGCGCCTGCTGGACGGCGGCGGCGCGCTCGCGCACGCCGCGCGCGCGCGCCAGCCGCGCGTCGCGGGGCGTCGCCGCGGCGGCTTCCGCGGCTTCCCACTCGACGCGCGCCTCCGCGGCTTTGGCCTCGACGCCCGCCACCGCGGCCCTGCGTTCGGCCGCCGCGGCGACGGCGGCGCGCCACGCCTTGTGCGCGTCGAAGACGGCGACGAGCAGGTCCTCCTCCTCCGTTTTGCCGCGGAACGCCATAGCCTCGAGGAGCGCCTCGCCGAGCGTCGCCAGCGAGGCGCGGCGCGTGCGGTGGATGTGCCGGTGCGTGGTCTCCGGCTTGTTGAGCTCGAAGACGTCCCCGTCCGGCGCGCTCGCGCGGCACGCGGGGCACACGTAGTGCTTCGCCGTGCGCGCGAAGTTGGCGGTGACCTGCACGCACCGCAGGTGGTACCAGTCGCCGCACCGGTCGCAGCCGATCATCTCCTTGCCGCCCGGCTGGCGGCACAGGCAGAACTGGCCCTCCTCGCTCTCGGGCGGCTCGCCGGTGCCCTCCAGGTCCGCGATCCCCGCGCGGATGGACTGCGCCACCACGCGCAGCGCGCTCGCGGTGTCCTCCACCGCCGCCGCATGCGCGCCCGCGCTCGAGCGCGGGCGGACCAGCGTCCGGCGGAGGCGCTCGGACCACGCGGCGGCGGCGGCGGCGGCGGCGGCGAGCGCGGCACCCTCCTCCGAGCGCAGAGGCTGCGAGTCCCCTCGCGAGAGCATCTCGAGCACGGCGCCCATCGCGGGGCGCGCGTCGACGAAGTCGGCGGCTCGCCGTTTCTCCAGCCGCGACTCCACCGCGGCGAGGATGCTCTTGGCGCGCCGCGCGACGCGCGCGCGCTCGGCGGCGTCGTCCGTCTCGCCCTCAGCCAAAAGTCGGTGAGGGTCGTCGGAGCCGCCGTCGCCGGAGCCGCCGTCACCGGCGCCGCCGTCGCCGCTGCGCCGGCCCCCCTTCTTCTTGCCCTTCTTGGACGACGCCTGCGCGGCGCGCCGCTCCGCGGCGAGCGCCTCTTCCAGCGCCGCGGCGTCCGCGGAGGCGTCCGCCGCCGCCGACGTCGCGGCGGCGGCGAGCTCCTCGGCGGTGGGCTCGGGCGGCGCGGGCCCGAGCAGCTCGCGCGCCGCCTCGACCCAGGCGGCGTGCTCCTCCAGCGTCGCCTCGAGCTGCGCGACGCGGGGGCACAGCGCGGGCAGCTTTTTGCCCGCCTCCACGAGCGCGCGCACCGCCTCGGGCGTGGGCCGCTTCCCGGCGAGCGCTCTGGCCTCCGCGGCGGCGCGCTCCGCGGAGACGGGCTTGGCTTTCGAGCCTATGGAGCCGCCGATCGGCCCGGCTCGCTCCAACCCGCCTCCCTCCCGAGCGGAGGCGCCTAAAGAAGCCGCCGAGCCGACCCGCGCGCTCTCCCGCTCCCGCTCGGGCGCACCGCGGCTCGACTCGCCGCTCTCGGCGAAAATCGCGTCGACGCGCGCGGTCCACGCGTCGCACGCGTCCAGGCGTCGCGTCACCTCCTCCACTAAAGGCTGCTCCATCTCCTCCAGGATATCCGCGTCCAGCTCCGAGACGCGCGTCCGCAGATCCTCCAGCACGGTGACATCGGGCGGGAGCCCGATCTCGTCGTCGTTCGAGTCGTTCTCGTTCGAGTCGGGCGGGATCTCGTTTTCGTTTTCGTTTTCGTCACCCGGAGGCGTTTTCGTTTTCGTTTTCGTTTCCTCATCGCCGTCCTCGCCGTCTCGGCGAAAGGCGAGCGCGTCCCGCGCCTCGCGTTCCCACTCGAGCGCGGCGACGCACGCGCGCACGTCCACGGCGGCGGGGAGCTCCAGCCCGAAGCGGTCGTGGTCTGCCATGAGCTCGGCGAAGCAGGCCTCCGCGCCGGGCTCGCGCCACGTCTCCACGGCGGCGTCGGCGCGCTCGCCCCACGCCTTGGCCTCCGCCACGCGCTCCTGGAGCGCCGTCAGCTCCCTCACCGCCACCGAGAACTTGCCGGCGTCCCGCACCAGGCGCTCGGCGTGCGCCAGCGCGGGCAGCGGCGCGTTGGCGCCGCGGCGCGTGAGCTGCTTGCCCTTGAGGCAGGCCTGCGCCTTCTCCACCCAGCGGCGCGCCTCGGCGGCCGCCTCGGCCAGCTCGGCGGAGCCCTCGAGCGTGGCGGGGATGCCCGCCTCCTCCTTGACGAGCCGCTCGACGTCCTCCAGGGGCGGGAGCGCGCCGGCGGCGGCGCTCGCCAGGACGGAGGACGCCTTCGCCTCCCACGCCTCCCCCGCGGCGACGCTCGCGCGCAAACGCTCCAGCAGCTGCCGCTCGAAATCCTTCACGTGGTCGTCGCGCACAGCCACCGGGTATGGGGGGGCGGGGTTAATAGAACCCTTCTTCCGCGATCCGCGCTTCTTCTCCTTCTCCTTCTCCTTCTCCGCCGCCGCGCCCGCGCCCGCGCCCGCGCCGGTCCCCTCCAGGATGGCGGCGCCGGCGGCGACGAGCTCGCGCGTCTCCGCGAGCGTCGCGGCGGTGGGCTTGCCTGCGGCGACGCGTTTCGCCGGGTCCGCCCACTCGCGGACGCGGATGCGCTCCTCCAGCGCGTCCACCTCCTCCGGAAGGACCAGCAGCGGGCCGTTCGGGTCGTCGAGCCGGTGTTCCGGTTTCGCCGTCCGCCGCGCGCGGCTCAGCAGCCGCTTGAGCACGTCCAGCTTGGCGTCCGCCTCGTCCGCCTTCTCCGCCTCCTCGTCCCACGCGCGCGCCGCCGCGACGGCGGCGGCGACGGCGTCTACCTCGGCGCACGCCACGGGGAGCGCCTCGCCCTCCGCCAGCAGCTTCTCGGCGCGCTCGAGCGTGAAGCGCGAGTCGGCGCCGACGCCGAAGTCGGCGTCCAGCAGCGCCCGCGAGGCTTCGCGCCACGCCTCCGTCTCCGCGAGCGCGGCGTCCAACGACGAAAGGTCGTTGGGCTGCACGGGGAGCTCGGCGGCGTCCGCGCGCAGCGCCGCGAGCTCCGCCGCGCGCGGGAGCCCGGCGCGGTTGCTGGCGCGGTGCCTCTTGCCGGGGAGCGTCCGGCGCACGCGCTCGCTCCAGGCGTGCGCGGCGGCGACGGTTTCGCGCAGCCGCCGCGCCGAGGTCACCTCCAGCGGCCCCCGCGTCGTCTCCGCGGCGAGGCTGATGCACTTCTTGGGGTTGGGGTGCGGGCGTTCGGCGAGCACGGACGCCACGCGCGCCTCCAGGTCCTCGCCGGCGGCCAGCGCCGCCGCGAACGCCGCGGCGTCCGCGTCGGGGATGGGGAAAGGCGCGGCGTCTAGAAGCTCGCGGAGGCGGCGCAGCGTCATGCGCCGGGGAGGCGCCACCGAGGCTGGCGCGGCGTGTTTCGGGTCCGGCGTCTCCTTCGACGGAAGCGCGTCCGTCGCCTTCGTCTCCTCGAGCGGCTTCTTCTCCGACGAACGCTCCGTCTGCTTCGTCTCCTCGAGCGCCACAGCCCGGTCCACCTTGGCCTCAGCCGCCGCCGCCGCCTCGCTCTCGGCGGCGCGCCGCGCGGCCGCCTCCTGCTCCGTCTCGCGATCCACGTACTTGCCCCCGCGGCGCACGCGCACGGGCGCGCCGGCGGCGGCGGCGACGACGATGTCGGCGTCGTCCACCTCCGGCTCGGACCACGTGATGGGCTCGGCGGCGGCGTCGCCGGCGAGCGGTTCCGCGGCGTCGATGCGCCGCTTCAGCACCGCCAGCTCCCGCTGGAAAGCGATGGCGATGCTCACCTGGTGCGCCACCTTGCGCACGTCGTCCATGTCCTCGCCCGCCCACGTGAACTCCTCGGACGCCACCAGCATTCGCTCCAGCGCCTCGGGCGCCGGCGGGGGGGCCTTCTGCGCCAGCACGGCTTTCGCCTCCTTGGCCCACGCCGCCGCCTTCTTCTGGCGAGCCTTCGCGGCCGCGTCCGCGGGCTGCGACGTCTTCGCCTTCTTGCCCCCGCACAGACGCTCGACGCCCTTGACGAGCTGCTCCAGCTGCGCGATGGACTTGCGGTAAAACAGCACGCGCTTCGAGTTGTCGCAGTCGCACAGCTCGGCGCTGTGCCGCAGGCACGCCGGGCGGTCGGGCGCGCACGAACACGCCACGCCGGAGAGGTGCAGGATGTACCTGCAGATGGTGCACTCGCGGTCGTACGCCCCGTTGGCGTTCTCGTTGGGCAAAACGCGCTCGGCGGCGTCGTGCGGGTCCTCGGGGCCTCGGTCCTTGGCCTTCTCCGACGACTTCTTCCCCCCGCGGCCGCCGACCATCGCCTCCCGCCGGAGCTCGAGCGCGCCCGCCGCCGCCGCCGCCTTCGCGGCGAGCTTCTTGGGCGTGTACCTGCGCGAGCGCACGACGCCGGCGGCGACGAGCGCCTCGCGCGCCGCGCGCTCCTCGGCGACCGTGCGCCTCAGGTCCCCGAGGAGCCACTTCGCCGTCTCCGGGCCCGTCGGCGCGTCGGCGGCGGCGACGCACAGCAGCTCGTCGTGGCACAGCACGCTCGGTTTGCGGTAGTCCCGGTAGCGCTCGGCGCCGTCGCGGCCGAACCTAAGCCAGTCGGGGGGCGCGAAGTTGACCGCCTCCGCGACGTTGAACCCCGTGTTGAACCCGGCGTGGTACGACCGAGGGAACGTCACCACGAACTCGCCCGCGTGTTGGTCCGTGCGGAAAACGGGCACGCCGTCGTCGCGGAGCAACGACGGCGAGAGCATGGTGACGAGCTGGAACAGCAAATCGGGTTGCGACGCGAAGAGGTCCGGCATCGCTTTTTCAAAGCTCTTCTCGAAGTCGTCCGCGTGCGAGCCGGGCACGCCGTACCACGTCTTCGCCGCGCCGAGATGGTTGTAGTTCATGGAGTACAGCGCATGGTCCTCGAAGTGCCAGCAGAAAGAAGAGAACGTGCTCCCGAAGTACAGCCAAGGTACCAGAACGCCGGGGATGTGGTCGTGCACGCGCCGGAGCAGAGAGCGGTGCTCGCCGTCATCCCCGGAATCGTCCGTCCGCGCGTCGTCCGCAGCCGTCAATAAGCCCCCCGGCCCGGTACCAGGGCGGGGGTGCCTCGGCACGTTGTTCAGGTTCCACGGGTGCGTCGCCGCCGCGAGTTTCGCCTCGTCCGCGGCTTCGACCCCTACGTCCCAAGCGCGCGGAAACGCGCTTCCGTGCGCGGAGGTGTCGACGTCCGCGCCGTAGTGCACGTCCACGGCGTCCCCACCGCCCTCCTCGACCATACGCCAGAAGTGCTCCTCGATGACCGGGATGGGGGGACGCGCGGATTTATGATCGGCATCGCCAGCGCCGAAGAAGCGCGCGTCGAACGCGTCGCAGTGCGCCTCGAATTCGTCCACCGTGAAGGTCTTGCCGGTGTTGAACCCCAGGTCCTCCGCGTGGTTCGCCGCGGCGATGCAGTCGGGGCAGAACCAGTCGCCCTCGGGGATGGTGTCCAGGGGAGGGGCGAGGCAGTACGTGTGGTACCTGCGATCGGTCGCGCGGAACAAAAGGCGACGGGACGCGCGCGGGTTTCGGTGAGTTTTCGCAACGAAAAGGAAGAAAACGAAAAAAAAAAGAAAAGCGGGTCGAGCGATCGACACCTGGAAACGATTCCCGGGCGACGGCGCGGCGCGTGTGCGGCGGTTGACTGCCGCTGCGACGCGCGTCTGTCTGGTTTCCCGGCCCGACGCGGATTGGATGACGGGGCAGGTCGCGGTTTTCGTTCGGGCCGAGCGGGGCCGGGCGTCCACGCACCCGACGTCGCATCCGTCGCAGAGGATCATGGAGTCCTCGTGCGCGGAGCCGCCGCAGTTCTGGCACCCGAAGGTCTCCAGCTGCTGCGCCACCTCCTCGAGGCCCTGCGCGGGGGACACGCGAAGGCGAGACGGGGAAAGGAATGGGTCAGAGGCGATTGAGAAGAGCCGAACCCGCGAACCGCAGCGCGGGGGCGCGGGTCGGGGGATGCGGGAAACGCGCCACGCGTCGCGCGCGAGGCGTCGAGCGGCGGACACGTGCGTTTTCCCGACCATGACGAGTCTGTCTCGGCGCCAGACGCCCCAGGCGACCCGGTCGGACGCGAGAGACGCGACGAGGCGTCGCGCGTGCGGATCGCGCGAGAAGAAAAAAGAAAACACGCGGGGATCGCGGGTCGTCCGACGCGCGCGCACCATCTCGAGCTTGAGCCGCTTCGGCGGCGGTTCCGCGACGTTCCCGAGCTCGAAGAGCGCCTCCAGGAGATCCTCCTCTTTTTCTGACGTGGGCTCGTGCTCCGCGGCCGCGCGCTCCACCGCCGCCTGCGACGCCTTCTCGCGCTTCCGCTCCTCCTCCCGCTCCTTCTTCGTCGCGGCCGCCTCCTTGGCCTTCCCCGCGGGCGTCAGCTCCCCGCGCTGCTTCTTGTGCGTCTCGAACGCCAGGAGCCACTTCTGGTACAGCTGCTTGAGTCCGGACGCGTCCGCCGCGCGCGCGTCGCCGGCGTCGAGCCCGGCCGCGATCGCCGCCCACGCCTTGGCGCGACACGCCGCGTCGAATCCGCCGTGTCGCGCCACGGACTCGTACAGGAGGCGCAAATCCAGCTTCTTCCCTCCGAACACCGGCCACCGCGTGACGGTGACGTTCTCGTGCTCCTTCATGAACTCCACGTACTCCACCCGGAACGTCTTGTTCTTGCCCTTGTTCAGGCGCAGCTGCAGTTCGTTCACCGTCTGCACGCGCGTCTTGAACGCGAACGTCGCCGGGTCTTGATTGAACGGGACCGCCCACCCGGCGGGAGGGACGATCCGGCACAACCCGCACGGCTCCGCCTCCGCGCGAATCGACGCGATGTACCGCAGCGGGTCCGCGAACTCCTCCGCCGAGGGGTGAAACACGGGGGCCTCCTTCACCGCCGCCATGCGGTACTTGGGCGCCATCGCGACTCGCGCACACCGCCGGGAAGCCCGACGTCCGCGACGCTCCAGTGGCAATGAAGAAACGACGACCTTCGCTTCGGACCTTTTTCCGGGATCGTGGATCCCCGTCGACGCTGCTACAAAAAGTTGCGACTCGATCGCCACTAGTGATGAAAATCGCCGGCGTTTTTTTTGTGAGTAGAAACGCACTGTCTGTACTGCGCATCATCAGTCTGCTGACTGCTCTGCAAAGAGAAGGCATGGCGAGGGGACTTTCGGCTTCGCCGATGACGTTACGGGACACTTTTCGCGGCACGTGCGTTTCGTCGCGCGAACGCAGATGGCGACGACGACCGCGCCTCTGGGCATGGAGGTCCGGGATCCACCCAACGATGGAATCAGCAGCCTGGTGTTCGGGCGGAAATCGGGCGCGTTGCTCGTGACGAGCTGGGACGGCACGACGCGCGTGTACGACGTCGATCCCGTCAGCGGCGCTTCGACCGTTCGGCACCGAATCGACTCGGACTTCCCCGTGCTGGACGCGTGCTTCGCCGGCGCCGACGATCGAGCGGTGGTCACCGGCGGCCTGTGCAACGCCGTGACGTACCATGACCTAGCCTCGGGAACGTCGTCGGTGGTCGGCACGCACGAAGACGCGGTCCGGTGCGTCGCCTGGGACGAGGAGACGGGCGCGATCTTCTCGGCGTCGTGGGACGGCACGATGCGCGCGTGGGACCCGCGTCTGCCCGCCGAGACCAGGCTCGTGCGCTCGGCGTCCCTCCCCGGCAAGGCGCACGCGATGGCCCTGAGCCGTCCGGAAGACGCGTCTCGACGTCGCCTGGTGCTGGCCACCTCCGGCGGCAAGGTGGTCGCCGCGTCCCCGAGCGCGTTCCTCCAGGGCGCCGGCTTCGAGCTCGATCGCGACTCGACGCTCGCGCACCAGACGCGCGCGCTCGCGTGCGCGCCGGACGGCGAGAGCTTCGTGAACGCCTCCGTCGAGGGGCGCGTCGCGTGGGAGCGGTTCGCGGAGAGCGAACCGGACAAGGCACAGCAGTACGCGTTCAAGTGCCACCGCACGAAAGCGAGCGAAGATGGCGAAGAAGTCTTGCGACCCTTCGGCGTGAACGCCGTCGCGTTTCATCCCGTCACCGGCGCGTTCGCCACCGGCGGCGGGGACGGATACGTGTGCGTGTGGGACGGGCTCAAGAAGAAGCGGCTGTGGCAGAGCACACGGTACCCCGCGAGTGTCGCGTGTCTCGCGTTCAGCGGGGACGGGAGACGGATCGCCGTCGCGGTCAGCCGCGAGCGGAGAAACGAAAAGGCGGAGGACGACGCGACGGCGTTTTCGGACGCCGTCTTCGTGCGCCTCGTCGAGGACGCCGAAGTGACGCCCAAGCGGAAATAGACACGCACAACGCGGCGGCCTGAGTGACGAGCGTCGTCATACGAGTACTACGTTTTAGTATTACAATTAGTATGGTATGGTACAGTTGTACATCATCTGATGGTGGTACATAGAGCTACTATACACACGAAAGACGTAGCCGCCCGCCCCAGGGTGGAGAGCGTTTTCGCACCCGGTTCGCGTTCACCGTCAATCACCCCGTGGTCCTCATGAGCTCCAGGTTTCCGCCCGCGGCGGTGGTGTCCTCGCACACCACCTTGCGCGCGACGAACTGCTCGAGGTAGTGCTCCGAGCCCGCCTTGGCGCCGTTCCCCGACAGGCCGTGCCCCCCGAAAGGCTGCGACTCCACCACCGCGCCGACGACGTCGCGGTTGACGTAGAAGTTGCCGCAGTCCAGCGTGTCCGCGACGAGCGCCTTGGTGGACTCGCAGCGGGTCATCACGCCACCGGTGAGGGCGAAGCCCTTCGCGTTGATCGCCTCGAGCGTTTCGCGCAACGCCTCGCGCGAGCCGTCGTACGTCACCACGTGCAGCACGGGGGCGAAAACCTCTTTCGAGCACAGTTCCAGCGCCTCGACGGGGTCCGATCCTTTTTCGGGGTTCAGGTCGTACACGCGCGGGTGGAACAAAGCGCCGTCGTCCTCGCCGAGCGTCTTCGCCGCACACACGCCGCCGCGCGATTCGAGCGCCGCGCAGTGCGCGCGCGCGGCGTCGGCGGCGGCGCGCGAGATGAGCGGGCCGACGTCCGTGGCGACGTCCGCGACGTCCTTCGAGACGCGCGTCGCCTCGAGCGCGCCCTTCAGCATGCCGAGCAGCTCGCGCTTCACCCCCGCGTCCACGATCAGCAGGCGCGCGGACGAGCACCTCTGCCCCGCGGACTGCGCGAACGAACGCAAAATCGCGTCGCAGGCTTGCTCGGGAAGCGCCGAAGCGTCCACCACCAGCGCGTTGAGACCACCCGTCTCCGCCACCAGCCGCGCGAGCGGCGCGCCGCGCTCCGCCGCGACGCGCGCGAGCGACAGGTTGATGTCCGCGGCGACGCGCGTGGAGCCCACGAAGGAGACGCCCGCGAAGACGCCGGACTCGACCAACGCGGACCCGGCGGTTTCTCGCGCCGCCGTCGCGGTGGTTTCAGTCGTCGCGTCGTCCACCACCACCGCGATCGCGTCGTCCTCCGCGCCGGCTCGTTTCAGAACATCCGCCAGCGCCGCCGCGCACTTCGGCGTCGCCGGGTGCGGCTTGATCACCACGGGGTTCCCCGCGACGAACGCGCTGCTCGCGAGACCCCCCACGATGGCGAACGGGAAGTTGAACGGCCCGACGCACAGCCACGGCCCGCGCGGCTGCGCGCGAAGCGTGCACGACTCGCCAGTCACCGTCCGCAGCGTCGTCGGCGTCGTCAAAGTCTCCCGCGCGCGCCGCGCGTAGAAGCGGAAAAAGTCGACGCACTCGCGCACCTCGTCCACGGCGTCCACCAGCGTCTTGCCCGCCTCCTGCATGATCAGCTTCGCCATGGCGGTCGTGTCCTCCTCGATCAGGTCCGCGGCGCGCTCCAGCGTCTCCGCGCGGCGCAGGACGCGCGCGGACATCGCGTCTCCGGAAACCGCGCGGGATGACCGAACGCCGTCCAAAAACGTCTGGAAACGCTCATCTTCCGACGCGCCGGGAAAGACGACGACGCTCTCGGCGCTCGGCGCGAACGCCGCCGTGGCCGCGAACGACGCCGGGAACCCGGGGTTCTCGTAGTCGACGCCGCGCGCGCTGAGGCGCGATCCGCCATAAATGTCGCGCGGCGACGCCGGGAGGCCGCTCGCGCTGTCCTTCGCGTCCCTCCGTCCTTCGGCCGACGGCGCCAGCGCGTCGGCGTTCATCAGGTCCTCGCGGCCGTTCGCCAGGCTCTTCAGGAAGCTGGAGTTGGCTCCGTTCTCCAGCAGGCGCCGGATGAGGTAGGCCAGCAGGTCGTCCGGCTGACCCACCGGCGAGTACACGCGCGTGGGCAGGCCCGCGTAGTCGAAGCTCTCGCCCATGCCGTGCAGACGCTGGAACTCGCAACCGGCGTCGATGAAGGCCCGGTAGCTCTCGCCCACCGCGCGCTCGGCGTCGCCGCCGTCGCCGCGCATCAAGTCGCCGCCCGCCATGGCGAGCACGTCCGCGACCGTCCGCGCGTTGTGCGTCGCGAACGCCGGACGCGGCAGCGTCGCGACGTTGTCCATCAGGAACGCCGCGCAGGAGAGGTACGACGCGTCCGTCATGCGCTTCTGCGTCCACACCGGGTACGCGTCGGCGCCCGAGATTTGCGCCTCCTTCATCTCGGCGTCCCAGTACGCGCCCTTGACCAGCCGCACGCGAATCTCCGTCGCCGGGTGCTTGTGCGCGAGCTCTTTCAAAAACTCGAGCGCGTGCATCGCGCGCCGGCCGTACGCCTGCACGACCACGCCCAGCGCCTTCGGCGGGTCGTGCCGCTTCAGCGACAGCGTCGCCTCCACCACGCTGAGGGTCAGTTCCAGCCGGCGCTGCTCCTCGGCGTCCACGAAGACGCACAGCGGCGACGCCGCGCCCGGGACCACCGACGCCAACTTTCTCGCCAGGTCGTCGACGCACTCGCGGCGCGAGAGCTCGTCGAAGCGCGGGGACAGCGAGGACAGCTTCACGCTCATCTGCGGCGACGTCACGCCGGAGGAGGCGATGGCGTGTGCGGCGTCCACGTACGACGCCAGGTACCGCGCGGCGTCCTTTTCCGTCCGCGCGCCTTCGCCGAGCACGTCGAACGAGTGCGACACGACGCCGCGCGTCTTCGCCCACGCCGCGCGTTCGTTCGCCTTCGCGCGTCGCAGCGCGTTGCCGATGGTGTCCCCCATGGTGAACTTCGTCGAAAGCAAACCGATGGCGCGCTTGACCGCGAACCGCAGCGGCGCGTCCACCGCGAAGCGCGGCTTCGGGTCGTTCACGTTCGCGTCGTTCGCGCCTCTGACGAAAGGAACGTCAGAGAAAACTCCGCCGGCGTCGTCCGTAGGGACGGAACCCTTCTCGCCGACGACGCGGCGGACGGCGGCGAGCGCCACCGCGGAGGCGTTCACCAGCGCGCTCTTGTCCTTGCGCAGGTGCGACATGAAGTCCAGGTGGCCGGCGCCGATGGTGTCGCGGATCAGGCGGTCGGGCATGTACGCGCCGGCGCCGGCGGGCACGCGGATCAGCGCCTCGGCGAGCGACATGAGCGCGACGCCCTCCGGCGAGTCCACGGAGTACTCGCTGATCAGCGGGTCCAGAGTGAGGTGCTTGCGCATGGGCGAGTGGAACGAACGCATCGCGCGCTGGTTGAACTCCAACCCGAGCGCGTCCGCGAGGACGGGGTCGCGGCGGGACGCCGCGTACGCGCGCAGCGCGTCGCTCGCCTCAGCCTCGAGGGAGGCCGCGCGCGAGGACGCGGAAGCGACGTCCGAGGCGTACGCGCCGCGTTCGGTCGTGTCGGTCGCCGAGAGCGCCTCGGGGAACCGGAACGAGGGGAGCTTGGACGCGCCTCGCGCGCGTCCTTCGTCGCGCCAGGTCGCGGACGCGCCCCGCCAGCTCGCGAGCGGGGCGGGCGCGTCCGCGGACCGCGTCGGTTCGGCGAACCGGTACGCGGGGTCAGCGGACGGATGGTGTTGTGGCGGTTGGACTTTCACCTTGGCGTGAAGCGGCCGCGCGAGCCGCGAGGCGTTCGCGGAGGCGAGAGCATCGCGAACGAGCGTCACAAACGCTCGGCGAGGGGTCGTCGACGACATCCAGATCGTCTCGACGGCGTCGTGGCGCGTCGGTCTTTGCGCCCCGCGCGTCGGAGGGGCGATTTGAAAACCGCGCGAAATCCGACGCGGACGGTCTCAGATCGCGATCGCATCGCGTTTTTGGCGACGTTTGGCGCCATCGCCGGGACACCCAGCGAGATCGGCGCCACAAGTTTCGCGGGAAGAGAGGGGGCGACGAGAAAAGGAGGAACCGAGGAAGTTTGCCAAATGCCGATTTCTGTTCGTGTTTGCGAAAGTGCGTCCGATCCTGGACACGCTATCGCCGAGGTCGCTCTCGATCCCCCCGCCCCACGCTCCCCTCTGCCTGCCCCGCGTCACCCCGAGCGCTCGCGTTTCCGTTCGTCTCGTCCCTCCCGCCTCCCCGCGACGCCAGAGTCTGCATGAACCGCATCGAGCTCGCCGAGGACTCCTGGTCCAGGCGTGACGCCAGTGCTCTTTTCCAAGCGTGAATCTCTTCTTCTTGCTCTGGAGACACGGGAACCATGTTCGCGGCGACGTGGCGGTTCACGTCCCAGGTGGTGATCGCGACGATCCCCCCGGCGAGGGCGATGTGCGCCGCCTTCGTGAGGCCCGTCGGGCCGCGCATAGTTCGAGGTGGTCACACCGGAGGACGCGCGCCCCCGGTGTGACATCGCTTTTTCGGTTTTTCGTTTTTCTCAGCCCCAGTGACGTGCCGACGAACGAGGACGAGACACACGACTGAGGGTATATCGCCACGTGGTTTCGTCGATCGCGCCACTGCGCTATGCACGCGCACGCGACCTCGCCCGCGGTCGGAGGGGCCCCCGTCGCGATGCTGCGGTCGAGCTCCGCGCCGGCGCGGTGCCTGCGCCGCGCGTACGCCGCCGTGCGCGCGCCCGCGCGGCGGGGCCATCTGCGGGCGCAGGCAACCGCCGCGCGCGTCTCCGCCGACGCGCACGCGCCCGCCGCGCCTCCCGCCCCCCCCGCGCGCAAGAAGCTCCCCGCGTTCGACTACACCGCGCTGGTGGCCTCCGTGGCGGAGATCCGCGCGCTCGCGGTCCCCACGAAGGTGGAGGTGGCGGTGCAGGCGGACGCGTACACGCTGGTGCTGGGTCTGCGCGGGCTGGAGGGAAAGACCGCGCTGCATGTGTCTTGGCATCCCGACGCCGCGCGCGTCAGCTTGGGCCCTCCCCCGCCGCGCGTGCACAAGTCCGAGAACCTCTCCTTCGGCGAGCAGGCGCAGGCGGTTCTCCGGAACCTGATCCTCGTCGAGGCCTCGATCCCCGAGCCCTGGGAACGCGTCGCGGTGTTCGGGTTCGCCGCGCGGCCCGGCGACCCCGTCGCCATCCGCCTTCGCGTCGAGACGCAGGGCCGCAACTCGAACGCGATGCTGACGAGCGAGGACGACGCCAACCCCGACAACGCCGACGCGGGAAACAGGGGACGATCGAAACAGGGAACGATCGTGGCGTGCGCGTACCAGGTGGGCGCGAGTCAAACCTCCGTGCGTCCGTCCTCGCCGGGGTTCGCGTACCAGCCGCCGCCGCCCGCGCCGGGAATCTCCCCGGACGCCTTCGGCGAGATTCCCGGGGGTTTGGCGGACGTTCTCGCCTTCCGCGAGGCGGTGACCGCCGCCGCGAAGGCGAAGAAGCGCGTCACTAAGAAAAAGAAAAAGACCGATGATGAAGCACCGAACGAAACTCCCTTCCCGGAACGAACGGAAACGGTTCAGAACGCGGCCGTTTCGGACGCGGCCGTTCAGGACGGCATCGTGCGCGCGTGGCGCGGGGTCTCCCCCGCGCTGGCGCGGTCGTTGCTCAAGGACGCCGGCTTCGACGCCGGCGTCGCCGTCTCCGATCTCTCCGACGGGGACTGGGACGCGGCGCACGCCGAGTGGACGGCGTGGGCGCGCGCGACGCGTTCCGTCGTGGCCTCCATCGCGAGGCTCGACGACTTTTCGCAGACTGACTCGGGCGCCGCTGACCCGCTCGCCGCCGCTCGGTGGCGCGAGGACGAGGGCCAGCTGCTCCTGCACGCCGCCGCGAGCCAGTCTGCGAATAACGGCGCGCCCGGCGCCTCGCCGCTCGCCGCCGCCGCCGCCGCCGCCGCCGCCGTCAACGCGGACGCCGTCTCCGAGGAGGACCGGGCCCGCTCGATGCCGGTGCCACCGGTTGGCGCGCTCTTCGCGTCCGTCTACGGCGAGGCCAAGGACACGGACGTGTTCCGCCGCGAGAAGGACCGCGTGACGCAGGGCGCGCGGGCGGCGCTGAAGAAGACGAGGCAGAAGACGTCGGCGTTCCGGAGGCAAATCGCCGACGCGGCGGATTTCGAGTCGACCAAAACCGCGGCGGATGAGATCATGGCGTACTTGCACGGGTACGTCGAGGGTTCGAGCGTCATCGAGGTGTACGACTTCGAAACCGGCGAGGCGCGCTCGGTGGCCATCGACCCGCTGGTCGGCGCCAAGGCCACCGCCGAGAAGCTGTACAAGCGGGCGAGGAAGCGGAAGCGCACGGCGGGCGCCGTCGAGCCGCTGCTCTCCGCCGCCGTCGCCGAGGAGGCGTACCTGGAGCAAATCGATTTCGCGCTCTCCGAGCTCTCCGGCGGCGGCGCGGACGACGCGCTGGCGCTGGAGGAGATCGCGCAGGAGCTGGTGGACGCGAAGCTGATCAAGCCCGCCGGCAAGGGCGCGGCCGCGCAGATCCGCGAGGAGGAGCGAGGGAAAACGAAAAAAGGAAAGAAATCGCCGGCGGCGAGCGCGGCGAAGAACAAAAACAACAAGAAGCGTCTGGCGCGCGAGGCGGCGATGAGCAACGTGCGTCGGTACCGCGCACCCAGCGGCAAGGAGGTTCTGGTGGGTAGGAACAGCACCGGCAACGAGGCTGTCTCTCTGAAGCTGGGCCAGGACCAGGACGTGTGGTTCCACGTGCGCGGCGCGCCCGGCGCGCACGTCATCTTGAGACAGCAGCCCGGCGAAACCGCCTCGCCGGAGGACACGCAGTTCGCCGCAAATCTGGCGGCGTTCCACTCCAAGATGCGGACCGGGGGGAAGGTGGACGTGAGCTTCACGTCGCCCAAGCACGTGCGCAAGCCCTCCGGCGCGCGGCTGGGCATGGTCACCATGGACAAGGAGAGCGTGATGACGGGCAGGCCGGACGACGCCGAGCCGGCGGCGGAGGAGCGCGCGGGGAAGGGCGAGAAGGCGGACGCGGGGGCGTGGTGACGTATCTATAGGATATAGGGAAAACGAGGAGGGACGCGCGTAGTTCGTCTGTTAAGCGCTTACTTATACCTACAAAACGTAGCTAGACTACCTTGACTCCCTTTACGTCCGCGCGGGCGCCCAGACGGCGATTCGCCCGTCTCTTAAGCCCCCCACGAAGACGTTGTCCGCGGCGACGCGCACGGCGGTGACCGCCGGCCCGGGCCCCTCCAGTTTGGCCCACGGCGACAGGTCGTGCGTCGCCCGCACGGCTATTGACCCCCTCTCCTGCGCCAGCGCTATGAACCGCTCGTCCGGGGTCACGCACAGCGCGTTCACGCGTTCCGCGAGCGACACGAACGCCAGAGGCGGCGCGTCCGCGTCGGCGTTCAAGCCGAAGCACGAGAGCGCCAGCGCGTCCCCGCCGTACACCAGCACCCGCGCCGCGCCGACGCGCCCCTCGAGCAGAGCCACCCAGCTCGGCGCCCCGAGTTCGAAGGCGCCGGTCCAGGGCCGCGCCGACGCGTCCTCGGGGTCCTTAACCGACTTGGCTCGGCTCGCGGGCCGCCCGCGCCGCAGCGCGCGGAGAAACCGCCCCGCGCGGAGCGCGTGCAGCAGCACGGCGCCGTCCGCGCCGCCGGACGCGACCAGGTCCAGCTCGGCGGAAACCGCCGCGCACGTCACGGCGTCGTCGTGCCCGAAGAGCGTGCGCTTGGGCCTCTCCCCCAGCCCCCCCCCCCTGGCGAACGAGAGCTGCGCGGCTCTCGCGGTTCCCGACCTCGACAGCGCCGCGCCCCAGCCGCCGGGGGGGGGCGAAACCTCCCACACGCACAGCGTGGTGTCGCGCGACCCGCTCACCACCAGCGCGGACGCGGCGTCGGCGTCTGAAGAAACGCCGCCGGCGTCGAGCCCGGCGCCGACGCCTTCGGGCGAAAAGACGCGTTTTTTCGCCCAGGGCCTGCGCGCGGCCCCCGCGCCGAGCGCGGCGACGGCCAGGCACGTCACCAGGTCCCTGTGCCCGGTGGCGATCTGCAGCTCGCGCCCGTCCTCGGTGGCCGCCGCGCGCACGCCGTGGTCCCAGTGCCCGCAGGACAGCAGCACGCGCCCGCCGGCGAGCGTCGCGAAGCTCTGCGGCGACAAGCGCGCCGCCGCGTCGGCGGCGAAAGGCGAAGCCGGCGCCCGCCGCGAAGACCCGCCGCCGAAGGCGTCGCACTCCAGCGAGTACTCGCGCGTCACCGCCGCGTCGAACGCAAGGCGGTGCGCGCCGACGGTGCCGTCCGCGCGGACGGCCACGATGCGGTACTGGCACGACGCCTCGAGCGCCTGCCTCGCTGAGGCGGTGCTCGTCATGGATCCCAGGACGGAAGCGCCGCCGGCGTTTTTAAAAACGCCGGCGGCGCTTCCGTCCTGGGATCCATGACGAGCACCGCCTCAGCGAGGCAGGC
>Ga0181559_10002518_pt1 | contig 18114 bp, 11 predicted proteins | sample 011ome_21_FD_133752 | JGI IMG/M metagenome (GOLD analysis project Ga0181559, IMG submission 133752) | Coastal salt marsh microbial communities from the Groves Creek Marsh, Skidaway Island, Georgia - 011508AT metaG (megahit assembly) | ecosystem: Environmental > Aquatic > Marine > Intertidal...
CCACGCGCGTGGCTCGTCGCGACCCGCCGCGGCAACTTCGAGGCGCACGGCGTCGCGCGAGTCGTCGCCCGGGGCGTTCGTTCGCCCGCCCCCGCGCGCGCGCTCCCGCGCGCCCCTCGCCGCGCGCGAGTCAGGCGCGCCTGGTTCGCGAGCGATGTCGCGTCCTCGCGGCGTGGTGGAGCCGAGCATGGCGTCCGTGTCCGTGGCGGAGTACCACGGCGCGGTGTCGGCCGCGGGGTGGTACGAAGCCGCGAGCGCGACCGCGGTGTTCAAGTCCGGGCACACGTACGTGGGCGCGTGGAAGGCGGGCAAGATGCACGGCCGCGGGCGGTACGAGTGGGTGGACGGCGTCGTCTTCGAGGGCTACTTCACGGAAAACGTCGCGCAGGGCCACGGGAGGTACGACTGGCCCGACGGCGGCCGGTACGAGGGCCAGATCCGGAAGGGCAAGCGGCACGGGCCGGGCGTCATGTTCTTCGCGGACGGCGCGACGCGGTACGAGGGCGACTGGGTGGAGGGCAAGAGGCACGGACGCGGTCGCCTGACCTTCTCCGAGCCCGACGACGACGAGACGCCGCACTTTTACGACGGCGAGTGGAAAAACGACGCGAAGCACGGCTTCGGCGTCTTCCGGTACCCGAACGGCGACAAATACGAGGGCGAATGGTGTCGCGACGCGAAGCACGGCCGGGGTACGATGCGATGGGTCGGGGATGGGAGGAACGAGATGTACAAAGGGGAGTGGCGGGACGGAAAGGCGCACGGCCGCGGCGCGCACGTCTGGTTCCGCGACGTCGACCGTTCCGCCGACGAAGCGAGCGACGTCGCTCCGTCGCGCTTCAGCGCCTCCGCGAACAAGTACGTGGGCGCCTTCGTGGACGGTAAGAGGCACGGCCACGGCGTCTTCTCCTACGCGGACGGCGCGAAGTACGTCGGGGCGTTCTTCGAGGACGAAAAGCACGGGCAGGGCGTGTACGCGTTCGAGGACGGCTCGGCGTTTCGCGGCGCGTTCGAGCGCGATAAGCCGGTGACGCCGCCGGGCGACCCGCCGTTCGCGCCCACCGCGTTCCTGAACCTGGACGTGCACGACCTGCTGGACGAGATTTCGAACGAAGACGCGGACGCGCGCGCGGCGGCGGCGGCGGCGCTGGACAAGGTTCTGCTCCGGTCCATGTCCGAGCTGCGCGCGGCGTACAAGAGCGCCGTCTCGCGAAGTCCCCCGAGCGCGGCGGAGTTCGCCGACCCGTCGTCGCTCTCGGTGCCGGGCTTCGCCGCCTTCGCGCGGCGCCGGGGCATCTGCGGCGCGGACCTCACCGTCGCGCAGATGGCGCGCGCGATCAAGCCAGCTTGGTGCGGAGAGGAACGGCGCGAGACGCACGCGACGGAGACCAAGCGGTACCCGCTCGAGGCTCGAACGAACCAGGAGCCGGCGCCGCCGGACCCGGAGATCTCCGTCGCGACCACCGCCGCGGCGGACGCCGCCGAGAAGTTTTTCCTGGACCCGCGGTACGCGGCGGCGGCGGAGAAGGACGATTCGAAGGGCGGACGCCCTCTGGACGCCGCGGACCCTCGCGAAACGCCCGACGCGCTGTCGCCGAACGCCACGCTCGCGTTCCGCGAGTTCGTGGAGTGCCTGGTGCGGTGTGCGCACGCCAAGTTCCTGGCGACGCCCGGTCTGCACCGCCGCGTCGAGACGCTGTTTCGCGAAAACGCCTTCGTCGACGACGCCGACGCGATGCCTTGGGACGCCGCGATGGCCTCGGAGGACGTGCAGGCCGTCCTCCGCGGAGACTGGAAGGACGGCGACCGCGAGGACGGCGACGTGTCGACGGAAAGCGCGCCGGCGCCGCCGCCTCGAGGGCGTCTCCACTCGTGCTTCGTGGCTGCTTCCCGGATCCGCCCGGTCGACGTCACGCGCCGCCGCGACCCGCCGGCGGTGGACGGGCGCGCGTTTCTGGCGTTTCTTGTCTCTCGATCCGTCGTCGCCGACGCCGATGACGACGGCGAGGAGGTGACGTACCCCCCTCCAGAGCCGAGTCGAGACTCGGAGCCGGATTCGGAGAACGAACCGCCGACGACCGCCGACGAGAACGCGGTTCAGGAACCCGCCGAACCCCCCAACGAAGCTGATGAAGCCTCTGATGAGACCGCGCTTGACGCGAGCGGCGCAGAACCGGAGGCGGCGGTTCCCGAAGCCGTCGTCCTGACGGCTTCGCGCGCGCTGGCGGCGTTCGCCGCGGCGGTTGCCCCGCTGGACGCGCTCGCGGAGGCGCGCGCGCGTGACGAGGCGGACGAGGCGGAGGCCGAGGCGGCCGCGCTCGCGGCGTATGAGGCGGCGGCCGAGCGCGAGGCCAGGCGGGAGGCGGTGGCGGCGAGGAGGGCGGAACGCGAAGCCGCGCGCGCGGCGAAGCGAGAAGCCGCCGACGCCTCCGGCGAGGACGTCGCCGCGGCTTCGGACGAAGAGGGAGGCGCGGATGACGACGACGAAGACGCGGGTCCCTCGGACGCAGAGTTGGCGGCGGCGGCCGAGGCTGAGGCTAAGGCGAAGGCTACGAAGAAGCTGGATGTCGAGACGCAGGCGTTAACGCGCGTCTTGGACTGCGAGGCGACGTTCGCCGAGTTCGCCGAGGCGCTGGCGCGCTGCGCGGATGTCGCCGTCTCTGACGTCTCTCGCGACGAAGCGCGCACGCTCGCCGAAAAGCTCGACGCGTTTCTCTCCAGCGAGTACCTAGACGCTTGATACCGCGGTCGCGGGAGACTTTTCGTGACCGTCTGTCTTGCTTCGCCGCCGCGCTCGTACGACGCCCGCGACCTTCATCCCCGACAACATACCTACATGAAGTGTGCTTTTCACAGCGCTACAACTCCCGCTACAACTCCCGCTACAACTCCGCCGCGCGCCATCTCTCGACTCGTCTCGCGACGAGCGCGCCGGCTCCGTCGACGAAGCCGAAGAGCTCGGCGGCGACGAGAACGGCCAAGCCGAGCACGCCGAGGACGATCCAGAAAACGAACGCGTCGAACGTGCGTCGGAGCTCGCGTTCTTGGTCGGTGAGCGTCTCGACGTGCGCCTCAATCAACCTGTTCTTCTGAAGGAGCCCGTTCACCTCCTTCGTCAACCTGTCGATCGTGTCGCGCTGCGCGCGCTGCGTGTCCATCGCCTTCGTGACCGCCTCGTCCACGGATTTAGCACCAGCCCCTGCTGAGATGCGCGCGTTCGCCTCCTGCAGCTGCTTGGTCAGGTCGTGCACCAGGAGCTTGGTCTCCGCCAGGTCCGCGCGGAGCGCGTCGCGGGACGCCACGCGCGTCGCGTCGCCAGACACCATCGGAGGCGGTCGGGGAAGCCCGCGCCCTGTGGAGTGACTCGACCGCAGTCACGAGCCCCACTCTGGCAAGGCCGAAGGCGTTTTCGTCCGGGAGCGATCTACGCGACGTTTCTCAGATCTGTCGACGGCGACAGAAGAAACTTTTGGAAGGGTGCCGTTCGGACGCGCACAGCGCCGAGCGCGGGCAGACCACGGTAGGCGTGGATCGGATTTCCCGCCTCCGCACGTGTCGTTCTGAGACACTCGGGGAACGGCGTAGCGCGTCCATCTCGGGCGGTGGTGACGTAGCGCGTCGACGAAGGACTCGCGTGGCGACTGGAATTTCGTCCCGAAATCGCATCTGCACACGTGGCCTCTGCAGGGGGATCGATGTCGTCGCCGTTCAGGCAGGCCGCGCGCGCGGTCGCGCGCTGCGCCTCCGCGTCGCAGCGGCGCGCGCCCGCGCCCGGGCAGACGGATTCGTTCGTGCCCTTCTCCAGCGCGACGCGAAGGGGCCTCGCGAGCGACGCGCACGTCGCTTCCGGCGCGCGTCCCTCGCACTTCCGCGACGCGAGATCTCGGGCGCGTCGTCGCTTGCGTGGGTTCGCGTCCGCGGCGGAGGGCGAAACCGCGGGCGGCGGCGTTTTGGTCACCAGCGGCCACCCGAGCAGCCACCCGCAGGTGCTGGTCGTGCCTCTGAACCGGCGGCCGCTGATGCCCGGCGTGATCATGCCCGTGCGCGTGACGGACGAGCGCCTCATCGCGGAGGTGGAGGAGATGAAGCAAAGAGGCCAGGCATACGTGGGCGCGTTTCTTCGGCGCCGGGGCGACTCCGCGGCTGCGGCGGCGGCGGGCGACTCGGACGAAGGCTCCGCGACCGACGACGCGAACGTGAACTGGGACCCCTCGGACGACATGCACGACATGGGCACGTTCGCGCAGGTGCAGTCCGTCATCCGCATCCCCGACATCGGCGAGGCGGACGAGGACGGCGACAAGACGATGCCGGACGCGGGAGCGCCTGGCGGGAAGAAAAAAGTCGAACCCGACGAGGACACCGGCGGCGGCGCGACGCTCCTGTTGCTTGGGCACCGCCGGCTGCGGAAGACGCACACCGTGCGCGGAGACCCGATGGTGGTTCGCGTCGAGCACTTGCCCGATAAGAACTCGCACGACCTGAAAGACGACGACGACGTCTTGAAAGCCACCGCGAACGAGGTGGTGGCGACGATCAAAGACCTGCTGAAAGTGAACCCGCTCGCCAAGGAGACGCTGCAGTACTTCGCGCAGCGGTTCCAGGATTTCCAGGACCCGGCGAAGCTCGCGGACCTCGCCGCGAGCATGTGCAGCGCGGACGACCACGCGCTGCAGGAGATCCTGGACACCGTGGACGTGCGCGAGCGCCTGAGCGCCGCGCTGGTGCTGCTGAAGAAGGAGGTGGAGCTCGGCAAGCTGCAGGCGGACATCGGCCGCCGCGTTGAGGAGAAGATCTCGGGCGACCAGCGCCGGTACTTCCTCACGGAGCAGCTGAAGAGCATCAAGAAGGAGCTGGGTATGGAGCGCGACGACAAGACCGCGCTGGCGGAGAAGTTCATGGACAAGTTCGCGCCCTTCCGCGACCGCGCGCCCGCGCACGCGGTGAAGACCATCGAGGAGGAGCTCCAAAAGCTCGCCGGCCTCGAGCCGAGTTCCTCCGAGTTCAACGTCACGCGCAACTACCTGGAGTGGCTCACGTCCGTTCCGTGGGGGCACTCCTCCGAGGAGCGCCTGGACATCGCGCAGGCGCGCGAGGTGCTGGACGCGGACCACTACGGCTTGGACGACGTCAAGGAGCGCATCCTGGAGTTCATCGCCGTCGGCCAGCTGCGCGGCACCACGCAGGGCAAGATCATCACCATGGTGGGCCCGCCGGGCGTCGGCAAGACGAGCATCGGCCAGAGCATCGCGCGCGCGCTGGACCGCAAGTTTTTCCGCTTCTCCGTCGGCGGTTTGAGCGACGTCGCGGAAATAAAGGGGCACAGGCGCACGTACGTGGGCGCGATGCCTGGTAAACTGGTGCAGTGTCTGAAAACGACGGGCGTGAACAACCCGGTGGTGCTCATCGACGAGGTGGACAAACTCGGCCGCGGTTTCCAGGGCGACCCCGCGTCGGCGCTCCTCGAGCTTCTGGACCCGGAACAGAACGGCGCGTTTCTGGACCACTACCTGGACGTCCCGGTGGACCTCTCCAAAGTGTTGTTCGTGTGCACGGCGAACGTGCTGGACACCATCCCCGCGCCGCTGCTGGACCGGATGGAGGTGGTGCGGCTCAGCGGGTACATCGCGGACGAGAAGCGCGCCATCGCGCGGACGTACCTGGAGAAGGTGGCCAAAGAGCGCAGCGGCATCGGCGACGGCGAGGCGACGGTGAGCGACGGCGCCATGGACGCGCTCATCGAGGACTACTGCCGTGAAGCTGGCGTGCGCAACCTGCAGAAGCACCTCGAGAAGATCTACCGCAAGGTGGCGCTCAAGCTGGCCACCGCGAAGGGCCCGGAGGCGTCCAAGAAGGTGGGCGACGCGCGCGCGCGCTTCGCCGACGCAGAGAAGGCGGCGGATACCAAGAAGGAGGAGCTGCGCAAGGCGCGGCTCGCCGAGGACTCGAAAGCCGCCGCGAAAGCGAAAGCGTCCGCGCCGGGGAAAGATCACGAGAAGAAGAAGGAGACGTCATCTCGCGTCTCGACGCTCGAGGCTGAGCTCGTCGTCGCCGAGGCGGCGCTGGCGACGGAGCGCGACGGTATCCAGGCGGCGCTGGCGTCGACCGCCGCGCGGGACCAAGTGGTGGTCACCGCGGGCGACGACCTGGTGGAGTACGTGGGCCAACCCCCGTTCCAGACGGACCGCATCTACGACACGACGCCGCCGGGCGTGGTGACGGGGCTCGCCTGGACCTCCATGGGCGGGAGCACGCTGTACATCGAATGCACGGCGATTCACCGGAACCGAGACAAAGAAGAGGCGCGCGACGACGGCGAGAACGCTCGAACGTTGCAGTCGCAGCACGGAGGCACGCTCAAGACCACGGGCCAGCTCGGAGACGTGATGCGCGAGTCCTCCACGATCGCGCACACCTTCGCGCGCCGCTTCGTGTTCGAGAAAGCCGCGGAGGGGAGCGACGCCCAAGCCTTTTTCGACGCCAACGCGCTGCACCTGCACGTGCCGGCGGGGTCCACGCCCAAGGACGGGCCGAGCGCGGGGTGCACGATGGTCACGGCGATGGTGTCGCTCGCCATGGGAAAGGCGGTGCGGCCGAACCTGGCGATGACCGGCGAGGTGACGCTCACGGGCATCGTGATGCCCATCGGGGGCGTCAAGGAGAAGACCATCGCCGCGCGGCGCAGCGGCGTGACGACGATTCTGTTCCCGGAGGGCAACCGCAAGGACTTCGCCGAGCTCTCGGACGACGTAAAGGAGGGCCTGGAGGTGCACTTCGTGCGCACGTACGACGACGTGTACAAGCACGCGCTGGACTGGGAGGTGTGAGTATAGTCTCTATTTTTTGAGGTGATACGTATCGGAGGTATTCGTCGTTTCATCCGTCGTTCGCTCGCGTCCGCGGCGTCGGCTCTTTCTCGGCTCGTTCGCGCGAACGAATCGGCGCCTCGTCCGCCGCACGCGGAACCGTCGCGGGAGCCGGCGAGACGTCTTTCTGTTTCGTAGGCGTCGGAAGCACTGCGCCGTGTCTCGCGCAGAACGCGCCGTAGACCGCCCGGAACGTGCACTGCGTTCCCGTCTTCGTCGTCGCGCGACACGTCGCGGCGCCCGGCGGCCGGAAGCGGCCGCGCCGCGCCGACGCGCGTCGCGGCGCCGACTCCGCGACGCCCTCCGCTTTCGCGTCGGGTCGAGGTCGCTTCTTCGGCGGGTCTCGCGGCTCTCGCGGCTCGAGGTTCGATCCAGGGCGCTCGGCTCGCGCGTTCGAAAACGCCCCTTCTTTCGGCGGAGGCATCGGCCGCCGCGTCGCCGGCGCGCGCGCCTTCGAAGGGCCCCGCGGGGGAGCGGCGCGCGGCGCGTCCGGCGCCCGCGTCGGTGCGTACGGAAAACAGTCTCCGGCGGCGGGCGCGACGAGCGGCGCCACGGGCACCGCCGACGCGAACGTCGGCGCGGCGTGAATCCCGCCGATGAGACCGCCCGCGAACGCGCCTGAGAACGCGATCGCCGAGCCCAGAGGCCACTGATTCGGCAGATGGTGCGCCGGAGACAAAGCCGCGCCGACGCCGCCGCCGCCGAACGGAACAGCCTCCCACGCCATCCGCAACTCGGCGCGCGCCTCGCAGTCCACCGCCTCCATCAGGCACGCCAGGGCCCCTTTCAGGTCGAACGCGGTCTCGCGCGCGCTCCGCGCGAACGACTCCAGACGAGCCACATCTGCAATCAGCCGGTGCTTGTCAGTGACGTCAGTGACGTTTCTTCCTGAAGTCGACCCGGGGCACGTCGTCTCGACCGCCGGACTCAGAGTGTCGGCGGCGGCGGCGGCGGCGGCGGTGACCAACGCGTTCGGCGTCTTCTCGCCGCCTTCGGTTTCGCGCTCGTCCGCCCGGGAAAGAACCTCGGCGCGCGCGGCGCCGACGCGCTCGTCCGCGCGCGCCGCCTCCACGAACGCCAGGTGGGCGCGCTCGTGGAGCGTGGACACCGCGCCCAGCCGCGACGTGACCGCCTGCGCCGGCCAAGCCTCGGCGAGCGCGAAAAGCCTCTGCCAAATTCTTTTCACCTCGCGCGTCGCCTCGAGGTGCGCGTCCTGTTCCGCGGGTGTCTCGTTTTGCGCCACCGCCTCTGCCGCAGCCGGGGTCGAGGGTGCCTTGGACATGACCTCCGGCTTCGCGTCGACGTCGTCGACGACGTCCTCGCGTGCGATCTGTCGAGCGCCGCGCACGCGCCGGGACATGGGCGTGCCGGTCGTCTCGGCCACCTGAGGGGTCGCCGCCTCGCGCGCTCGGCGTTGTCGTAGTACCCGGCGTTGCGCCTGAATACGCTGCGCGATGTCGACCCGGAGGTTCACCATGTCGCAGTGGGCGCGCTCGGCGTCGCTCATCTCGCGACCCGTCGCCGCGCCCGCCGCCGCGGTCGGCGGCGCGACGGACATGGTCGCGACCGCGTTGCGGGGACGCGTCGCGCTATGTCGCGGGGAGAAGGTGGCTCTCGCGCGAGACCGGCACGAGCACGCACGCGAAACGTGCGCTAGGGTTTTCGACCGACAGCGTGTCGCCGCCGCGCGAAGACGCGTTCGTCGCGTCCGAGAAGACGCCAGGAAGCGCTCTTCGACGCCTGACGGGTTCGAGCACAGGCACCTGTGATAAGAGACCCTTAAAAACTTTTTGCACAACGAACACACTGACACACAGCTCTTTCGGTATTTCGCGTCGTCGCTACCCGACGACGTGCGCGGCGAGCTTCTCCCCCAGGCTCTTCTTCGCGCCCGGCACCACCGGGTTTTTCCCCAGGTACGCGTCGAAGAGCGCGACGCACATCTCCGCGTCGTCGATGACCCCGACCCGCTTCCCCCGGATGGACGTCGTCAGCGCGCCGCCGTCGGCGGAGAACGTCAGCGACTGCCCCTTGAGGAAGGTGACGCCGTCGAAGTACGCCTCGAACGTCCGCAGGCTCTTCGAGTCCTTCCCCAGCGCGGGCCGCAGGCGCTCGCTCAGCGCGTCCGCGATCTTCGCGCTGTCCAGGTTCCTGGCGAACGTCAGGCGCACGGTCTTCGTGACGCGCGCGTCGCGCAGCAGCGCGTCGAAAACCGCCTGGTCCCCGGCCACCTCGGCGACGCCGCGGCCGACGTGCGCGTCCCCGAGCGCGTCCCGCGCCTGCTTCGGGTGCACGTACAGGCCGCAAGCGTACACCTTGACGCCGACGCCGGCGATGCGCTTGACGCGGACGCCCATGCCCGCCAAAGGCGCGCAGTCTGAGGTCTGCCCGCGCACGCAGAACTCGCCGGGCAGCCGCAGGCCCGTCTTGGGCTCCGTCACGAACTTCACCGCGTCGGGCACGCCGAGAGCACCATTCACGTTCGCCGCGAGCGCGCGCGCCTGGCGCAGGGGCCGGACGCGAGCTTCGAACGCGGGCTCGGCGGAGGCATCGCGCCGGGACGCCTCGATGCGCTCGCGGGCCGCGCTCTGCATGCGCTCGCCGAAACCGCTCATGGTCGCGCGTCGCGGTGCGTCGCGCGCGACGATCTGCTCGATATCCACTTCCAGCTGGCGTCTTCGGACGAGTCGTTCACGTCGCACCTTCGAAACGCATCGGTGATGAACATGATGACTCGACCGACTCGACCGATGGAAATCCAACTTTTTCGCGCGATTTGTTTGGTCAACGCGAAGGGGAACCACGAGCGTTTCTCAGACTCGTCAGCGCACGCGGCGCGCCTCCCCGCGGCGGCGCCCGCGCGTCCTCGGCGATGACGCCCGCGTTGTCCCCCACGTCCACCTTTCGGGACGACCTCGTGGGCTGGGAGCACGACTTCGACCGCTCCGCCGTCCCCGCGCAGCGCGAGGCGGACTGGAAACCCAAGGGCCCCGCCTGGGACGCGACGTTGCGCGAATCCGTCGAACGAGACGAGGGCTTCGCGTGGGAGGACGAGCTCGCCGTGCGCGCGGAGGAGATCCTGATGCGCCCCGACCGGCTGACCCGCGCGATGGGCAAGGTGCTGCGGCGGGGCTACGACCAGGAGCGCGCGGGACCGCTCGCGCGCGATCTCGCCAGGGTGCCGTCTCCGAATAAACCGGCGTGGGCCGGCCTCGGCGCGGTGCCGCCGGATGCCGCGCCCAAGCGCGAGGCGGATTGGTGGGCGCCGGCGGAGCTGGATCTGAACGGCATCCACCGCGAGCACGCGCGGCTGGGCGCGACGTACGCGGACGGCACCAGCCCCGCGCGGCGTGCGCACGACCTGAAGGACCAGGGCGTGAGGCCCGGCGACGGCGGATTCAAGTCGCCCCGAAAGCACGCGCCGCGCTGGGCGCCCGCCGACCCGTACCGGGGCAAGAACGCGCGGTACGCGCGCATAGACGGCGAGGAGACGTGGTGGCACCCGCGCGAGCTGGGGCAGGGCGAGTGGGACGGCGACGCGGACGGGCCCGTGCCGCGGCGCGTGCGCGGAAGAGCGTACGACGACGAGCGCGGATCGTCCTCGGGGTCGGACGAGGGCGACGAGGGGGACGCGTCGTTCGAGTCGGGCGACTCGGACGCCGCGGGCAGCGACGCGCGCCGGCGCGCGCGGCGCGGCGCGAGGCGCGAGCGGCAGGCGCGGCGAGACGCCGACCGGCGGCGGGAGCGCGCGGACGCGTTCGAAAACGGAGGCGGCTTCGGCGACGACGGGCTCGGCGAGAGCGCGCGGGGCGGCGCCGACGCCGGCGGGACCGGCGGCGGCGCGCGCGCGCGCGCGCGCGCGTCTTCCCCTTTCCGCGGAAACGAAGGTGTGGGCTCCGCGGGGAAACACCGTTCGGGTGGCGAGGCGCGACCGGGCGCGAGGGTGAACGACGGGTCGCGCTACAGGGGGGCTGACCGGTCGGACGGACCCGGCGGCGGCGGCGACACCGCGCGTGCTCCCGCCGCGACGGAGATGGGGACGGGCATGGACGAGCCCGAGAAGAAGCGAAAGAAACGTTTCATGCTGTGTTGCTGACGCGCGGGAACCGACGAGCGGGCGAGACGATGTCGTCGTTGAACGTTTCTTTCGTAAAACGCGTGATTTCTGTCGACTTCGTCGCCGCGCCGCCGCGCGCGCAAATTGCGCAAATTGTCGTTTCTCACTGCTGCTTGCACTCGGGAGGCTTCTCGCCGTCCGCGCCCTCGGCCTGGCCCAGCCCCCCCTCTCCGTCGTCGCCGCTGTCCTCCTCGTCGTCGCTCTCGTCGTCGTCCTCGTCCTCGTCCTCGTCGTAGTCCTCGTCGTCGGAATCCTCGTTGGCGCTGCCCGTGAACCACGAAACCGCGTCGGGGATGATCTTGTCCTTGATGACGGAGCCAATCTCGTAGTCCATCTCCATGGCGTCCTGGAGCTGCTCCAGCTCCTCGTCCTCCAGCTGCGCGTCCTCGTCCGGGATCACGGGAGGCGAGAAGAAGTTGAAGAAGGAATCCGTGCGCTCGGTCTTCGTGTCCGGCTTGTTGGACTTCTTGCCGCCCTTCTTCGCGGACGCCTTGCGCCGCATAACCTTCACGCACAGGTTCTTGCCCGGGAGCCAGTCGATGTCGGTGCCCTCGGAGAACTCCAGGATGGGGTCCTCGTCGTCCACCATGTGGTACACCTTCGTGAGCGTCGCGTTGGTGAAGAACGGGTTGGGCTGCTCGAAATGGAACTCGAGCGCGAACCCCTTCGGCGCCTCATCTTCCCCGTCCTCCTCGTCCTCCTCCTCGTTCTCCGGCGCGTCCTCCTTGGTCAGCGGGCGAGACGTGATGTCCAGCAGGTGGCTCAGCGCCGGCTCGTCGCGTTCCTCGATGATCTGCTCCAGCGCCTCGTGGTTGCGCAGCGCGCACAGCCAAAAATCGGGGATGCCCGCGGGCGCCTCCTCGTCGTCGTGCGGGCCGGCCTCCTCGCCCTCGGGCTTGGAAGCCTCCACGTCCACCTCGCCCTTGACGATCGCCGCGCGCTTCACGTATAGGGGCCCGTACAGCTCGCGGTACCTCTCCTCGAGTGCGCGGCGCTCCTCCAGGAACTTCTCGCGCAACTCGTCATGCTGATCCTGGATCTCGTCCAGCTGGTCGACGCGCGCCTTCACCTTGTAGTGGAGCTCCTCGATGAAGCCGCTGGACTTGCCGGCGAGGCCGTCGAGCTTGCCCTGGAGCGCGCGGACCAGGCCGGGGTTGCCGCTGAGCTGGCCGAGCGCGGACATGACGTCCTTCTGGTCCACGCCCTTGGCGAACTGCGCGCGTGAGAGGGGGGTCGGTCAGATCCGCGAAGTCGCGCGTCGCGGAGGCGTTTGAACCGGCGCGTCGGCCGCGAGGGGAGATCGGCCTCGACGCGGGCCACGACGGCGCCCCGGGGGTGTTCGCTTCGAGGGAGCGAGACGCGACGAGAGGTGTGCGATGCGTAAACGGAAACGACGCGTCGTTTCCGGATGGGGCATCACGCAGAGACGCGCGAGCTCGCGGGGACGCACGTCGGGATCCTCGTCGTCGGAGTCGCCTCCCTTTTTCTTCCCGCCGCCGTCGCGATCGGGGAGCGTGGCACCGAGGCCCGCCATGTCGCCGAGTCCGGCCATCGTGGAGGTGCGAGAGGTGTGAGTCGCCGGTGGCGAGTGGGCAACACACGGGGCAGAGCGGCTGCGCGCGTGAAATGTGGGGACGGTCTCGGTTGAAGCCGCCGTTCTTTCGAAGCCGTTTCGCGCGATCAGAGCCGCCGGCGCTCCCTGTCGGCCGCGACCGAGCTCGACGTCTCCTCCCGACAATCGTGGTCGGCGGTGAAAACCTCCGGGCGACGTCACTGCGCCATGCACGCGTCGCGCGTTCCGGTAACGCCGGCGCGCCCGCGCGCGCCCGGCGCGCGGGCGCCTTCACGGCGCAGAGGCACATCCGTGGTGAGCGCCGCGTTGCCTCCCGCGAACGAGGTGGCCGGGTTCATCATCGGCGCGGGCCTGGTGGGTTTGGTGTTCGCGGCGTCGCGTTTGGACGGCATCATCGCGAAGGCGCAAATCAGGGGGTTCGAGGACGAAAAGGGCGAGCGGTGGCGAGCCGAGGCTAGGGCGAACGGCGGGAACATATTCGTCGTGCCGGAGGACGACGAGAAGTGAGTCCGCGCGCGAACGACGCGCGTCGCGCGTCACCGCGTCTCGAGCGGGACGCGCGTCTCGAACACCACCGTCGAGCCGTCGACGAAGAGAGCGGATATACTACGAGGATGTTTTTTTCGCGCGCGCGCGTCGCGTCGTCTTCGTAGTTACGTATTGATACTCGAATAAAAGTATCGCCTGCGTGTTCTACTGCACGTTGACGAGCTCCACTTCGAACACCAGCGTCGCGCCTCCCGGGATGGCGCCCTTGATGCCCTTCTTCCCGTACGCCATCGCGGGGGGGATGACGAGCCGCCGTTTATCGCCGACGCGCATCCCGTCGACGCCGGCGTCCCATCCCTTGATCACTTCCCCCACGCCGAGGCGGAAACGGAACGTCGCGTTGCCCTTGGTCTGGTCGAAGATCTTGCCGCTCTGCAGCTTCCCCACGTACTTCATCGTGACGTTTTTGCCCGGCTTGGCCTGCTTGCCATCGGGGCGGCCCATCGACAGGTTCGTGATCTCCATGCCGTTCTTGAACTCGCGCCGTAACGAGCCCTTCGGTTCCGGCTCGCGTTCCGGTTCCGGTTTCTTCGGCTTTTCTTTTTCCGACGACGGCGCGGATTTCTTCTCGGTCGCCGCCGCCTTCTTCTCCTTCTTCGCCGGGGGCTCGGGTGGCGGGTCGGCCGCGCGTTTCTTCTCCTCCTTCTTCTTCTCGGGGTTTTTCTTGGTGGGCTTCTCGTCCTCCTGTTGTGCCAGCTCCTCGATCACGACTCCGCCTTTCTTCGTCCGTCTCGGGGCGTCGTCCTCGTCGTCGTCATCCTCGTCCTCGTCCTCGTCGTCCTCCTCCTCGTCGAAGGCGTCGAGCGCGGCGAAATCGTCCTCGTCTTCCGAGTCAGAAAAGTCATCCTCGTCGTCCTCGTCGTCCTCGTCGTCTTCGTACACAGGCGCTCCATTGAAATCGTCGTCGCTGTCGTACTCCTCCGCGGGCATGAAGAAGCCGGTGAGGTGCACGGGGTGGTCGCCCTCCGCGTAGAACTCGGCGTAGCCGGTGAACACCAGATCCAGGTGGCACGACTCAACGACGCCGCCGATGATGACGCACACCACGAACTCCTCGCTGGGCTCGTCCTCGTCCGCCTCTGCGCGGCACTTCACCACCACGCGAGATCCGGACTTCGGGATCTTCTCGGACGCCAGCGCGGCCTACAGGGGGGGGGAGGCGTCAGCGGGAGCGGGCGGAGCGCGAAGGACCGACGAGACGCAAGATTCTGACGGCGGCGGTGGAGCGCGCCCGACTGGCGGCGGATTCGACGATCGGCGGGCGCGCGCGCGCGTACCTGCGAGATGTGCAGGCGTAGCGCCTCCTCGGGGGGAGGCACGAACGGCGTCCACTTCTTAGGCTCGCATTTCAGACCGAAGAAGGCCATCGTGAGCGGGGGTGTGCGTCGCGGAGATGCGCGAGTGCAAGTGCTGGCCACCGCCGACGTCGAAGCCGCTCGAAGCGCCGGCAAGACGTACCGTAAGTCTCAGATGGATTCGGTGCTGTCGATCCGGCAGAGTGCTAAACGCGACGTTTCGGAGCGGCGTCGCGCAACACGAGGCGCGCGGGACGCGCGTCGACGCGCTCGGGGACGATGTCAACACTCCGCGCGGCAGCGCGCGCTCTTTCGGTGGCGTCGCTGCCTCGCGCGCCGGTCGCCGTGGCGACCCGCGTCGCCCGCGGAGAGGCGCCTCGACCGACATCTCGCGTCCGAGGTTTCGCGTCGCTCCGATGGGCCGCGACGCCGTCGTCCAGGCGTCCCCGGGGCTTCAACCGCGTGGCTCGCTCGGCGTCGTCCTCCGCGGACGCGCCGGGCGCGCTCGACGACATCACCGACCCCCACTCCTTCGAGGTGCGCGCGTTTCCTCCCTCGCTCGCGCCCGCCCTCCGGTTGGCACCCGCACCCGCACCCGCGCCCGCGAAGAAACGTCGTGACGTTCGCGGACCGCTCACCTCGAGAACCTCCTCCGCCGCTCGCTTTCCGGTCGCCTCGCGCGCGCGACGAAACCGCCACGCAGGGCGCTCGCGCTTTGGCCAAGCTCGCGATGCTGGTGTACTGGAACGCCGGCCAGCCCGGGTTCTGGGACCCCGAGCACGACGGCAGCGCCTTGGATTTCGCCACGCCCCTGGGGTTCGAGCCGCTCATCGCCGCCGACCCGGCGGCGTTGCGGCGCGAAGCGCTGCGGCTGCTGACGCCCGCCGAGCCCGCGCTGTGGCTGGACCCCGACCCCGGGCTCGGCGCTCTGAGCCCCGCGTTTTTAACGCCCGAGGCGTCCGCGGCGGCGGTCGCCGCGCGCCGACGAGCGACAAACGGACAGCGACAGCCGCGCGGCGCCGACGAGAACCCCCTCGCGTTCGGCGGCGTCAGCCGCGCGGCGGTGCTCCGGCTGCGGACCCCGGACTGGATCGTGGTGTGTTTCCGCGGCACCACGCCGTCGCCGATGCGCGGTCTGCTCCGCGAGGGCCAGGTGAACAGCATGGCGGGCCAGGAGCGGTGGGCGGAGGCGCCCGAGGCGATGCGCGACGCGCGCGTGCACAGGGGGTACGCCGCGGCGTACAGGTCGCTCCTCGCCGAAGTGGAGGGCGCCGCCGCCGACTGGGCGCGCGCGGGGGCGGAGGAGGCGCCTTTCGGCTCGCGCGCGAAACCGCCGCCCCGCGTGGTGGTGGTCGGGCACTCGCTGGGGGGCGCGCTCGCCGCGCTGTGCGCCGCGCGCCTCGCGCACGACGAGGACATCCTCGAGACATCCTCGAGACGTGAACTCGTCCCCGCGGTGTCGTGCGTGACGTTCGGGCAGCCCCGCGTGGGCGACGACGCGTTCCGGGAGGGCGTCGACGCGCGCTCGCCGGCGCTGCGGTACACGCGCGTGGTGCGCGGCGGGGACGTCTTCGCGCGCGTGCCCACGTCCGGGATCTGGCTCCCCTCCGCCAACGGCGGTCAAATACCAGTGACGTACGCGCACGCGGGCGAGCTGGTGTGGACGCAGGAGGACGGCGTCGCGCCCGTGTTCGCGGGGAAGGGAGAGGCGGCGCCGGCGGGGTTCAACGCCGACGCGCGCATGCTCAACCCCGCGCGCGCGGTGGGCGACCACGCCGGGTACGCCGGTTTCTTCGAGGACGACGAGACGCGGCGGAGCTGGCCGCGAATGAAAGAAACACCTTTCGTAAGTGACAGTAAGTGACAGCGCGTGAAACGATGTCATCGTTTTAAACACGAGACGTCGTTCTTTTTACTATGTAGTCTATTGTAAAAACAATCTCACCGTTCCCCCGCGTCGCTCGACGCGTCGGCGGAGACGGCGTCGACGGCGTCGACGGCGTCGACGGCGTCGCCCTCGTCGAAGCTCCCGTCGAACGACGCGACGTCCGTCGCCGCCTCCTTCGCCTCCTCCACCGCCTCGAGCGCGTTCCGCAGCGAGGACGCCACCGCGTCCGCCTGCGCGGCCATCGCGCGGGCCATCGAGGACGACTGCTCGTCCTCCGCGCGCGCGTCGCCGCGGCGAAAGTCGGTTTGGTTTTTCAGCAACGCGAGACTCGCCGCGCGCGCGCGCTCCGTCGCCGCCTCGGCGACGCCGATGGCGTCGGCGACGGCTTTCCTCTGCCTCGCGGCGACGGCGGCGCGCGTCACGGCCGCGAGGTCGTCGCTCTTCCCCTCGCTCAGCAGATCCTTCTCCCACGTCTCCTTGAACGCGGCTTGGTTCACCGTCTCGTTCAGACGGCTCTCCCAGTCCGCGAGCTGGGACACCGTCGCCGAGAACTCGTCCGTGAGGTTCTTGATGAAGCTCTCCGCCTCATCCATCGTCGTCGCCACCGCGCGGGACGGCTCCTCGAGCACCGCGGCGGTGAGTTTGGTCAGCGCCTCGTCCGCGCCGCTGAACTGCCCCCAGCGCTCGACGCGCGTCAGCAACTCGCGGAGCTCGCGCGCGAGCGCGTCCCACTCGCGCCCGGCGGTTTCCATCTCCTCCAGCGCGCGCGGCAGGTCCACCAGCGTGTTCGCGCTCAGGGTCTCGAACTCCGCCATGGCGCGCTCGGCGCCCTGCGCCGCGCGCTCGGCCGCCTCGGACGCGCGGACCACCGCGCGCAGCGCGGGCGCCGCGACCAAAACGAGCGCGGTGCCGCACGTCGAGAGCGCGGCGACGGCCACGAGGCCCAGCGTCGCGACCAGCGGCCAGCCGCCGAGCGTCACGGTGACGCCCGCGGGAGGAGCCGCGCTCGCGGCGGGTGGCGTTTTCGTCGCCGCGGCAACCTCCGCGACTTGGACGGGCGCGGCGCCGGCGCGAGGCGAGACGTACTTCAGACCGGAAATCTCGTCGGGGAGCGCCGCGCGGGGCGCGAGCGCGCGTCGCGTGCCGCGCGGGAACGCGCGCGCCCTCCGCGCGCCGAGCGCGACGAGCGGACGCCTCGGAAGGCACCCGCTCGCCATTTTGTTTCCGGGAGGCGTCGCGGGAACGTTCCGGGAACCGACGGCGGCCGCGCGCGGCGCCGTCGACGCGCGCGAGACGCGCGCGGCGGCGACGCCCGCTCGCTGCGCGGGCGCGACGCTCCGCATCGCACCGCGCGCGACGTAACCTCGTGTTACGTCGCGAAGTGGGGAGCGGACGAGGACGAGGACGCACTTTCTCAACCAGGTTTTCCGCGTCTCCCGGCAAAATGCGCGGACGACGCGCGCGAATCCGTCCGACTGTTTGCCAGTCGGTGTGGCACTGCAAATTTGAGGATTTCGTCTCAAAAAACTGGCGGAACGGGACGCGGCGTGAAAAAATGCGCTCTCTTCGTCTCGTGACTCGAATCTATTACACGAACGGTCTCGCCCCTTTCCCGGCGTTGTTGGTCTCCGCCGCCGAGAACCGCCGCTGCGCCGCGCTCTCGGCGATTCGCTTTGACCACCGCTTCATATCCTCCGTCAGCACGTGCGTCTCCCCCGGCCTGTGCCTCTCCGGGTCCTCCCCCGCCGCGAGCGCGTGCTTCCCGGGCACCACGTGCTGCCACCAGAAGTCGCTCAGGCCGGCGTACATCGCCGTCCAGTACTCCG
>Ga0181559_10002523_pt1 | contig 18088 bp, 6 predicted proteins | sample 011ome_21_FD_133752 | JGI IMG/M metagenome (GOLD analysis project Ga0181559, IMG submission 133752) | Coastal salt marsh microbial communities from the Groves Creek Marsh, Skidaway Island, Georgia - 011508AT metaG (megahit assembly) | ecosystem: Environmental > Aquatic > Marine > Intertidal zone...
ACCGGACGCAGCGCGCGCGCCACATGCGGGAAGGATACGTGGGCGTCTCTGGGAGGCACCCGCGCGGTCGATTTTGCAGCGCCGAACAGGCCGTTTTCGCCAAAAATTCGCGTGCGCCAGATCCGGCATCGTGTTCGACAAATTGTTCTTGTTGTCTCGGGCGCTTGACTCGACCCCACTTTTTGAGTCGGGAAAAAACGTTGGGGGGTGTTACTGGAGTATTAAAAATACACGATAGACCGCGGAGTGATGATGAACACCCGAGAGGCGGGGTCGGATGGGTCACACGCACGCGCGCACTAGGCCGCGTTGCACCGGGCGCGTATCGTCCAACTCGTCCTCGTGAACGCCGTCGCATCGACCGCGCGGTCGTCACGCCAGGTGATCTCCAGTCGTCGCGACAGCGCGCGCGCACACGCTTCTCGGGAGCCGAGAACTCGCCGAGACGTTCTCGCGAGTGCGTGTTGATCGACAGGGCGAACCGTCGGTGACCGTTCGCAGTCGCGCGCGCTCTCCGACACGCCGCCGCGCCGGAAACAGGCTCGCGTGAACCATGGGTGCCGGGCGCATGGGCGACGAAGGGTGCGTCTCTCCCTCGACGCGCGTCTCCGGCTCCGAGGCCTTCCCGACGATCGAAGGGACGACGCAGTTTTTCGCGTCTCCGTCGGTCGCGTACGAGAAAACGCGAACACCCACGCGCGGGTGGGTCGGGCGGCGGCGCCTCGAGCGCGCGCGCTGCCCCTCTCCCCGCGCGCCGCGTCCCACATCGTAACACGCTTCACGCGGACGTGTCGTTCCTCGGAAACCCGATGGAGTCGCTTCCTCCCGCTCGGCCCTGACGACCCTCCCACCCTCCCGTCCCCTCATCAACGTGCCTCTCGTCGTGATGTAATTTTTCTTCATCCTCCGCGAACGAATCCACCCTCCTCCCCGCGACGCTTGTCTTCTCGCAGCGCCGCGCCTTTGCTGGCGAACAAGGACGCCTCGGATTACGGCGCCACCTCGGACCACGAGGATGACCCGAACTACTACCTCGGCGTCCCCAAGTCCGAGCTCCTGAACACGCCGGAGGAGGGTTTGAGCGAGGCGGAGGCGGCGATTCGCTTGGAGCGCTTCGGCCCCAACAAGTTGCGCGAGAAGGAGACGAACATCTGGTGGAAGCTGTTTCTGGAGTTCGTGCAGCCGATGCCGATGATGATCTGGATGGCCATCGCCATCGAGTCGCTGGAGGCGTACCTGCACGACTCCATGGACGGCTGGATCGACGTCGCCGTGCTGGTGGTGCTGCAGCTGCTCAACGTGCTGGTGGGCTTCCTGGAGGAGCTCAAGGCGGGCGACTCCATCGCCGCGCTGCGCGAGTCGCTCAAGCCCGAGGCCACGGTGAAGCGCGGGAACAAGGTGTACAACATTGACGCCACCACCTTGGTGCCGGGAGACGTGGTGTGCCTCGGCGCGGGCGGCGCCATCCCCGCGGACTGCATCCTGCGCGAGGGCAAGCCCATCCAGGTGGACCAAGCCGCGCTCACGGGCGAGTCGCTGCCGGTGACGATGTTCCCGGGGTCGGATGCCAAGATGGGCAGCACGGTGACGCGCGGCGAGATCGAAGCCACGGTGTCGGCGACGGGCTCGCAGACGTTCTTCGGCAAGACCGCGGACCTCGTGCAGGGCGTGGACGAGCTCGGGCACTTCGAGAAGGTGCTGCGGGAAATCATGATCCTGCTCGTCGCGTCGGGCGTGCTCATCTGCGCGGTTGTGTTTTTCTACCTGCTCACCATCGGCGTCGACTTTTGGGAGGTGCTCGCGTTCAACGTGGTGCTGCTGGTGGCGTCCATCCCCATCGCGCTGCGCGTGGTGTGCACCACCACGCTCGCGCTGGGGTGCCATGAGCTCGCCGCGGAGAAGGCGATCGTCGCGCGCCTGTCCTCCGTCGAGGAGCTCGCGGGCATGACCATCCTGTGCTCGGACAAGACGGGCACGCTCACGCTGAACAAGATGATGCTGCAGCAGGATTTGCCGACGTTCACGCCGGGGGTGGACCGCGCCGAGGTTCTGAAGATGGCGGCGCTCGCGGCGAAGTGGTGGGAGCCCCCGAAAGACGCGCTGGACACGCTGGTGCTCAACGCGGTGAACATCGCGGAGCTGGACGAGTACGAGCAGACGGACTACATGCCCTTCGACCCCTCGGTGAAGCGCACGGAGAGCTCGGTGCGCCTGAAGAAGGGCGGCGCCGGCATGAAGGTTTCCAAGGGGGCGCCGCACGTGATCCTCGAGATGTGCGCGAACAAGGAGAAGATCCGCGCGGACGTGGAAGGCAAGGTGCTGGAGCTGGCGCACAGGGGCATCCGCTCGCTCGCGGTGGCGCGCACGAAGGGCAGCGAGAATGGGCAGTGGGAGTTCCTCGGGATCCTCACCTTCCTCGACCCGCCGCGGCCGGACACCAAGCACACCATCGACTGCGCCAACGACTTCGGGGTGTCGGTGAAGATGATCACCGGCGACCACCGCGCGATCGCGGTGGAGACCTGCCGCGTGCTGGGCATGGGCACGAACGTGCTCGGGCAGGAGAAGCTCCCCCTGATGAAGGCGGAGGACCTGGAGTGCGCCACCACGCTGGGGCGCGACTATGGCGAGCTTTGCCGCGGCGCCGACGGGTTCGCGCAGGTGTTCCCGGAGCACAAGTACCTCATCGTCGAGTCGCTGCGCCAGCAGGGGTTCCTGACGGGCATGACCGGCGACGGCGTGAACGACGCGCCCGCGCTGAAGCGCGCGGACGTCGGCATCGCCGTGCAGGGCGCGACCAACGCCGCGCAGGCGGCGGCGGACATCGTGCTCACGGAGCCGGGCCTGTCCACGATCGTCACCGCCATCGTGACGAGCCGCAAGATTTTCCAGCGCATGAAGAACTTCGTGATTTACCGCATCGCGTGCACGGAGCAGCTGCTGTTCTTCTTCTTCATGTCCTGCATCTTCTACCACCCCAACGAGTACAACGAGGACTGGCCCTCGTACTTCTACATCCCGGTCATCGCGCTCGTGACGATCACCATCCTGAACGACGGCACGATCATCTCCGTGGCGTACGACAACGTACACGCCTCGCAGCTTCCGGAGAAGTGGGATCTGAACATCCTATACATCGTCTCCTCCTCTATCGGCCTCACCGCGCTCGCGTCGAGCCTCGTGCTGCTGTCGTACGCGCTCTCCTCCAGCGATCCGAACAGCCAGTGGGCGCAGATGGGGCTGCCGCAGCTCACTTACGGCGAGATCCAGTGCCTGATGTACCTCAAGATTTCCCTGAGCGACTACTTCTCGGTGTTCAACTCGCGCACCAAAGGGTGGCTCTGGACGCGCGCGCCGTCGGCGGTGCTCGTCGGCGCCTTCGTCGTCGCCACCGCGGCGTCCACGTGGCTCTCCGTGTACTGGCCGTTCGGGAACGGGATGAAGGGCATCGAGTGGTCGCTCGCGGGGTACTGCTGGCTGTACGTCATGTTCTGGGCCATCATCCAGGACGCCGCCAAGGTTGCGACGTACGCCGCGCTGCAGAGCGCCGGGTGGGTGGAGAGCGTCGACGTCATCGACGAGGAGGCGCTCAAGCGGAGCCGCGCCGAGCTGGACAACGTCGCCGTCGCGTGACCGAGGGGACGCGAGGGGGTGAACGAGCAGAGAAGTGATCGAGACGAGGGCGAAAAACGCTCTCCGGTAGTCGTTACTCCGCGATGACATCGCGGAGCGCGAACGCGACTCGAGCCGAGTCGCGGGAACATTGGTGAACATTGTCGTGATGAGAAAAATTTTCTCGTTCTTCTCGCCGCGCGCGACTTAAAAAAAAGGTTTCTCCGCCTACGCGCTCGAATCGTCTCGCTCCAACACACCACACGTCGTATCGCGACGTGGCACGCGACCGCCGCACGCCCGATACCACCGATGATACGACGATCGCGTGAACGAACTTCTCATCACGCCTTCTTCTCGCGCAGCGCCTTCTCCAACCTCTTAAGCAGATCGGGGAAGCTGCCGATGGGGTCGACGATGGGGCGCCGCTCGCGCACGTAGCCCACCGCCTGCGGCGCCGAGAGGTTCATGAAGTACATCACCAGCGAGATACCGCTCGTGCCCGCCCTGTGCGCGCCCGCCAGGCAGTGCACCATCACGTTCTCCCCGCGCTGCAACGCGCGCTCCGCGAACGAAAACAGCGGCGCGTAAAAGGCGCGCACGCCCGCGGAGACGGCGACGTCCGGCGCGCGCCACCAGTGCGCGATGGGGAACCGGAGGTAGGCGAATTCGCCGCCGTTCGTGTGTTCGTGGAAGTTCTCCGAGTCCACGTCCTGCGCGTTGATGATGTGCGTGATGTTGTGTTCCCGGAGCGTCTCCAGCGACGCCGCCGCGCGGATGTTCCCGATGAAGAACGTACCGCCGCCGGGAACGCGGAAGATGGGCGACACGTCCTCGTACAACTCGCCCGGCCCCGGCTGATCGCTCAGCCTGGTGAGTCATCGAGGGGAGGGGACGGGGGAGGCGAGAGCGCGGGACGGGGGCGGAGAGGCGGTCGGGTCGTTCACGGGACGCGTGACGCGAGTGTCAGTCGAGCGAGTCGGTCGAGCGTGTCGTTTCCGGCGCGCGCGCGCCCTCGTGCGAACACTCCGCGAGTCGAACGAACGGCCCACGCGACGGTTCGTCGGAGGTGTGCCTAGCTTCGTGGAGTCATCGAGCGGAGCGAGAAGATCTGGCTCGCGGTCGTCGTCGGAGGCGCCGCGGTCGCGAGAGGCGACTTCGTGAGAGCGGAAGGGAGAGAACGCGCCGGAACGTACGCCAGGAGCTTAACGCCCTCCGCGTGGTAGTCCGTCATCGCGCCCCGAGGCGAGCGACTCTGGCGCGAACGGCTCGAGAGGCGGTTCTTTTGAAGCCTGGCTGCCTCCGGCCCCGAAAATTGCAGTCTGACTCGAGTTTCGCCGCGGTGCCGAATTGTACAAGAGGCCGCGGCCTCTTCCGAGACGCAGCACACACAGACTGGGTGTCAGCCGCGGCGGCGCGCGGCAGCATGTCGTCGTTCTTCCGCATGGGGCGTCAGCCCGACACCTTCGCGCTGGTGGTCGGTTTCGAGGGGTACGTCGCCGCGTCCGACGGCGTGCCCCCCCGTCTGGAGACGCACGAGGCGCGGGTGGAGTGGGAATCGGAGGAACGCGCGGAGGACGTCTTCGCGCGATTGCTGGAAGCCGAGCGCGCGCTTCCCTTCGACACCAGCGGGCAGGTGGCGGTCGTGGAGCTCGTCGTGGACGAGCACGCCGCGAGCACGAGCGGGTCGGGGTCCACGTCCCCGGCGGGGGACGTTCGGCACAAACGCACGGATTCCGGAGGCTTGCTCGGATCGATGTTCAACATGGGGAGCACGAGTAACCTGGCGTCGTTCCTGATCGGCGGCGGAGACGAGCTCGATCGTCAGCTCGATCGCGACGAATCGAAAGACCGTTCGAGTCACGGGAAGCCGCCGCGAGGGTCGAGGAACGGCGGCATAAGCGCGAGTCGAACGCCCGCGGGTCCCGTGTCTTTGCGCCTCGCGTTGGCGTCGGCGCGCGCCAGACCTCGGTCCGTCGAGCTGAGCCGGCCGCAGAACTCTTCCGGGGGCGGACCCGACGCGGCGGTCCCCGACTCGGTGTACCAGATCCTACGAGGGTTGGAGCTGCAACACGTCACCGCCGTCGCCTTGCGCGAAGGCTGCGTTCGAGTCCTCGGCGACTTAAAGAGCCGGTGGCGAGACGGAGGCGTCGCGAAGATCGACCTGAGCGACGCCGGGTTGACGTCCGTGCCCGACGCCCTTTTCGACCACCCGGGCGTCGTCACGCTGTGCCTGAACGGCAACAGGCTCGCGGCGCTGCCTTCGCTGGCGCGACTGACGCGGCTGCGCCACCTGAGCGCGAACAACAACCAGATACGCGACCTCCGCGCGGACTTGCGACTGTGCCGGAGACTGCGCGAGGTCTCGCTCGAGGGCAACCGGCTGACCAAGCCGGTGATCGATTTCAAGGCTCTGGCGTCCGTGCGCGCGCTGCGGCTGCTGAACAACCCCATCGAGTTCCTCCCCGAGCTACACCACGCGCTGGAGCTGCGGGAGCTGAGCCTGTTCAACGTGCGCATCGTCTGCGGGTCCGCATCGTCCGCGGCGGCGGAGGCGCGCGACGCCCGGAGCCCGACCGCCGTTTCGTCCGATTTCCTCTATGATTTCCGCGACGTGAAGGTCACCACGGCGGACGACGCGTCGTCGTCGACGCTCGCCGGGCTGGTGGGCGCGGGCACGCGCGGCGTCGGAAACGCCACCGGGAAAGCCTACTCCGATTTTTTTTCCTTAGTGTTCCGCGGGTCCGCGTGCCAGCACCCCCTCATCGCGCGCGCCGTCGCCGTCGTCGCCGAGGCGGACCGGGCCAACTGCGAGGCGATGGCGGCGACGGACGGGGGCGTGCAGCAGCTGCTGAGCATGGTGCTCTCCAACGACGTGCGCGTCGTGCGCGACGCCAGCCGCGCGCTCGGCGCGCTGGCGGAGGACGCGCGCCTGGCGCGCCAGCTGATGGACGGAAAGGCGTTGCAGCGCGTCGGCGCGTTGTTGGCGGACGCCGCCAGGCCGGCGGCGCGGATCTGCGGGCTCAACATCCTGTCCAATCTGGCGTTCGCGTCCGACGCCATCGCGCGCGAGGTGTTCAGCGAGACGTTGTTGGACAAGCTGATGCGCGTGGTGCGGGAATCGACGAAGGAGCCCGCCGTGCAGGTGGCGGGGCTGGATGCGCTCGGGAACTTGTCCTTCGAAGCCGCCAACAGGCGCGCGATCGCGCGCTACGCGCGCGACATGCTCTCGGGGTACGCGCTCGGACGGGGGGGAGGCGAGCCCTCCGTCGCGGGCGGGCGCGTGGTGTACGGCGTTTCGAACGTCACGAACGTTTCTTTCGAAAAAAACGCGTCGTCGCCTCTCGCGTCGCCTCTCGCGAAAGGTGCGAAAGGCGCCGTCCGAGAAGAAGAAGAAGAAGGCGCTTCCGTGGACCCCGAGGTGAAGCGCGCGGCGACGCGCGCGCTGGCGATTTTGGGCGAGAACGAGCTCGTGCGCCGGGCCGCCGGGCGGCGGCGGGTGTCGAGCCGCGGCGTGCGCGTGCTGTGCATGGACGGCGGCGGCATACGCGGCGTGAGCACGATCCGCATGCTCCGTCGGCTCGAGCGGGGCACGGGGAGGCGCGTGCACGAGCTGTTCGACCTGATTTGCGGCACGAGCACGGGGGGGATCCTCGCGATGGCGGTGGGCGTGCACAACCACTCGCTCGACAAATGCGACGAGATTTACCGCGACTTGGGCGCGCAGATCTTCTCCAAGCCGCGCGCGGGCGCGGGCGACGCGAGCAAGGACGCGGACGCGGAGCAAGCGTCCGCGTCGTGGAGCGACCGCATCGGCAACTTGTACACCAGCGCGGGCACGAACGTGCAGCAGGCGTGGCGTCTGGGGTGGCACCTGTCCAAGCACGACGCGAGTTTGTTCGAGAGCCTGGTCCGGCGCGAGTGCGCGCTCCCCACGCCCGCCGACCCGCGGGGCGAGAAGGAAAACGCCTTCATCGACGTCGGCGCGTTGGGCGGTCCGAAAGTGTTCGTGGTCTCCACGCTCGTCTCCGTGCTCCCGGCGACGCCGTTCCTGTTCCGCAACTACCAGTACCCGCCGGACGAAGCAGACGCCGCGCTGTCCGAAGCGCCCGCGGCGCCCGGCGAAGCCGCCGCGGGGAGCCCGAATTCCGTCCCGGGCTCGTGCAAGCACCGGCTGTGGCAGGGCGTGCGCGCGTCGAGCGCCGCGCCGTACTACCTGGCGGACTACCAGCACGGCGAGGACAAGTGGCAGGACGGCGCGGTGACCTGCAACAACCCGGCGATGCTGGGCGTGATGGAGGCGAGGCGCCTGTGGCCGGACCAGAACATCGACTGCGTGGTGAGCCTGGGTTCGGGCGCGTTCGCGCCTCGCCGCCGCGACGCTTCCAGCGCGCTGAGCGGCGGCCGACTGAACGATCTGCAAAAGGTGGTCCTGGAGTCGTGCTGCTCCGTGGACCGCGTGGACGAGTCGCTGCGAACGCTGATGGCGCTCGTGCCCGGGTCGAAGTACTTCCGGTTCAACCCGACGGATGCGCGGTGCGAGATCGAGCTGGACGCCACCGACCGCGCGCAGCTCGAGGGGCTCTGCGACGCCACCGACGCCTACGTCGACGCGGAGGACGCGCGCTTCGCCGAGGCGTGCGACGCGCTTTGCCCCGCGGGCGAGTTCGATCGGCGGCGCTCAAACGACACGAGCGCGGACGACGGAAACGACACGTTGGCTCGCGCGGAGATGGGCAGCCGGCGAGGCATGCTCCTACTCGAGGCCCCGCGGCTGGAAGATGAGCGGAACGACCTGCGCTCGGACGCGGTGGCGGAGTTTTGCCTTAAACGCTCCATCCCGTTCCAGCGGCTGGACGTGGCGCGCGCGGCGCGCGACGCCGAGCGCAGTCTCGCCGGCAAGAATCCGCGCGACAAGAATCCGGGCGACGAGGCGAAAGCCGAAAAGAGAGCCTTCGGGGTGGAGGCTGTGCTTCGCGCGGCGTCGGCGCGCTCCGGGCAAATCGGGGTGGTGCACTTGGCGTGCCGCGGCGACGCGGACGGTTTGACGCTTCGGTGGGCGCGGGAGATGGTCGCCGTGGCCGAGCCCAGCGCTGAGTCCGCGGCGTTCGCGCGCGGCGCCGCCGTGGATGCCAACGGCTTCCTGTTCCGCAACCCGCCGCCGTCGCTGCGCGCGCTGTGCGCCTCCGGGCCGCGCGTCGAGGTGCGCGGCGTGCTGCACGAGGTGCTGGGCGAACACACGCAGAAAATCGCTTCCAGCGCGGAGGACGCCTCCGCCGCGTACCACGCGAACGACGACACGAGCTCATTCATACACGGCGTTTCGAGCGATACGCGAGAAGACGACACGCGCGGTCGCGTCGGCGCGTACCTGTTCCGCCGCCACGTCCCGCGCGAGCGGCTGGACGTCGACGCGTGCGCGCGCGCGACGCGCGGCGTGTGGCGCGAGAAAATCGTCGTCTCCGCGACGCCCCTGCCGCCGGCGGTGGTGGCGGCCATCCTGGACGCGGAGGCCAAGGTGGTGGTCGCGCCGGACGCCGAGGCGGCGGCGGCGGAGGGCGCGACGCGGACCCACAGCGACGCGAACGCGCAGGGAGACGCGCGCCTCGCCGGTTTCTTCGCCGCCTTCTACCACGCGCTGTACGTGGTGGGCGCCGACGCCGTCGCCGCGCTGGGCGCCGCCGCGCTCGTGCACCCCGAGTGCGCGCGCTTCCGGTGCCACATGCGCGTCGACGGGAAAACCGTCGCGCTCAAGGCGGGGGACGACGACCTTCTGCCGGAAGAGTAACTGTTGTAACTGTTGTAACTGTTCCGGAGTGGCGAGCGTTTCGGAGCTGGACCAGCTCGTAGGTGAGAGGTTCGTTCGTCTTCACGTCTTTACGCGCGTCGAGTCGGCTTTTGTTTTCGTCTTATCAGGCCTTGTGCCACTGAGCAAATAGTCAGGAAAGTTTGCACATGCCATATTTTGAAGACTAAATACCTTCGTAAAAAGGAGCCTGTCTCAGCCCCCTCGACGTTTTTCTTTGCGTTCGCTTTCGCATCGCTCTTACCGCGGAGCCGGCCGGCATTGGCGCCCTTCTTACACGCGCGAGAAAGCTCGAGAGTCATCTCTTGAGGACAGCTTTTTAGGACCGCCTCCTAAACCACACACGACAACACACACGATGGCTGAGTGAGTGCACCCGCCGTCCCGAGCGCGTGCGATGTCCCTAACCCTAAAAACGTCCGGCGTCCGTGATGGGTGTTTTTCCGCCGACACGAGGCCCGGCGACCGCAGGCGACGCCGCCGGCGACGTCGCCGCGGGTCGCGAACGACGCGCGCCGCGTTCGTCGCGTATCAACGCGTGCTCCGGCCGCGCGCATCTCCCCTTTTCGCTGATCGATCGCGTCCCGACCGGACGTCCACTGACCGACCGTCCCGCGTTGTCGCGATCCGTTCCCCGCGCGCAGAGACGAGCCCACCATGGAGGTTGAGGCCGAGACCCCCGCCGAGGAGTCCAACGAGCCCATGGACCTGATGACCGCGCTCCAGATGGTCCTCAAGAAGTCCCTGGCCGAGGACGGCCTGCACCGCGGCCTCCGCGAGGCGTGCAAGGCGATCGAGTCCCGCAAGGCTCTGCTCTGCGTCCTCGCGCAGGATTGCGACCAGGCTGACTACACCAAGCTCATCCAGGCGCTGTGCAACGAGGTCAACGTGCACCTCATCCGCGTCCCCGAGGCGGTGAAGCTCGGCGAGTGGGCTGGCCTGTGCAAGCTCGACGCCGAGGGCACCGCCCGCAAGGTGGTCAAGTGCTCCTGCGTCGTCGTCTCAGACTTCGGCGACGAGTCCGAGGGTCTCACCATCCTCCAGGAGTTCCTCAAGTCCTCCGAGTAGACGATTTCGGCAAACGGGAAGGCTCCAGCCCCTCGACGCGCCGCGCGGCTTCCGTCGCGCGCTCGGTTCCGAGCGGGCGTACAACGCCGCGCCGCGCGACTCGATCGTGCGCGCGCGAGTCGAGGTATCGATATCATTTGCGAATGACGAGTACGCCGCCGAATGGCGCGATTTCATCATCATCCATCGTTCATCGTCGCGATCGTCGCGATCGTCGCTCGTGATCTTTTTTCTTCTCTCGCTATACCTATAGCTCTATAGCTATCGAATCGCGGATTCCCCCCTGCCGTCCCTGGTGCCCTCCCCACCAACTCCCCCGCGCGCGGAGACGCTCGCGTTCCTGTACGCCGCCGCGTCCCGGTCGAAGGCGGTGGCGCGTTCGGATTTCTCGCCGGCGCCGCCGCCGGCGCGCCGCGCGTCGCGCTCGGCGCGCGCCGCGTCGCGCGCCCGGAGAAACCGGTCCCGCTGGTCCGGCCCGAACCTCGCGCACGCGCGCTCGAGCGCGTCCACCTTACCAATCAGCACGTCCACGGTGCTCTGCGCCCACGCGAGGCGGTATCGCGAGCGCGCGCTCTCGACGGCGAAGAGCAACGCGTCGCGCGTTTCGTCGACGACGCGCCAATCTTCCCGCGCGGCGGCGAACTCCGCCCGGCGCATCCGAAGCGCCGTCGCCCGCGCTTCGGACGCGCCGCTCGAAGGTGCGTTCCCGTGAGCGTCGTACGCGCTCGCTTCGCCGACGGCGGCGTCTTCCGGCACGTGGTCCGGCTCTTCGGGCGCCACGGGCTCGGGCTCGTACGGCGGGAGCGCGTCGAAGCGATCCGCGACGTCCTTCGCGAAGCGCGCGAACTCGAACGCGTCATCCGTGAACGCGCGGTTGACCAGGTTGACGTACACGAGGAACACGCCACGTAGTCGCTTCGCGTGCTTCGCGTTCAGCACGCCCTCATCCGCGCATCGCTCCGCCGCCGCGAACAGGTCGCGGTACTCGAAGCGGGTCCGGGGGTCCGCCGCGCGCGACGGGGGCGTCATCGCCGCGTCGAGGAGGGCGAAGACCGATTTGCCGTGCCGACGCTCGAGTTCGCCGGACCGCATGAGCTCAGCCGCGAGCGCGCTCGCGCGCTTGAACTTCGCGGGGTTGGCGATGTGCGCGGCGAGGCGCTCGAGCGCCTCGGCGTGGCTCGCGGCACCGCGCTCCGGGTTGCGCGCCCCGTCCGTCAACGCCGGTTCGGCTCGGCTTTTCACCGGATCTGACGAACGCGCACGCGTTCGGTCGGCGTCCGTCTCTGCCGCGGTCGCGCGTTTGGCCGCGGGGGAGTCGTCCCGCGCGGACGCCGGCGCGTCCCGCTTCGCCGACGGGAGGTCGTCGAACAAACCCATCGCGCGCGCCGCGCGAGCGCCGCACTGCCGCGTCGTGGTCGTCGTCATTGAATATCGCGTTTGGTCATCCTCGTCGGCGTCACCGCCGCGCTCTCGGCACTGTTTCGTCGCGCGGCGCAGCCGGGACGGGGGTCGGCGCGGAGGCGGCGCGCGCGCTTCCACATGCCCCGCGTCGAGCGCGCGCGGTCCGAGGACGTGACCCTGGACGAGGCCCTGACGTTCGCGGACCTGCAGCTCTCCGACGCGCTGGTTCGCGGCCTGCGCAGATGCGGGCTCCACACGCCCTCTCCTGTGCAGCGCGCGGCCATCCCCCTCGGCCGCGCGGGCGCGGACCTGGTGGTCCAGGCCAAGAGCGGCACGGGCAAGACCATCACGTTCGGCGCAATCCTGCTGGAGCGCGTCGACCGCGCCGTCGCACACACGCAGGCGCTCGTCGTGGCGCCGACCAGGGAGGTGGCGCAGCAGTCGCACGCGACGCTCGCGAGGCTGGCGGAGGCGTCCGGTTTTTCGGACGGAAACCGCCCGCTGCGAACGCACCTCGCCGTCGGCGGCGTGCGCGTCGAGGTGGACCGCGCCGCGTTAGCGACGGGCGACGCGCACGTCGTCATCGGCACGCCGGGAAGACTGCGCCAGCTCGTCGAAGAGGGCTCTTTACGCGCGGACGATGTCCGCGTCTTCGTGCTGGACGAGGCGGATGCGCTGACGCGCGGCTCGTTCGAAGCCGACGTGCTGTTTCTGCGCGCCATGGCGGGCGCCAACACCGACGCCACAGACCGAACGCGCGCGCTCACGGACACCACCGCAGTGACCGCCGCTTCGAGTTTGTCGAGTTCGGAAAACGCGTCCGGCGCGCGTTCGGGGGGTCCTTCGCCGACGCAGACGCTCGCGTTTTCGGCGACGTACCCTCCCGAAACCGTGGCGCGCGTCGAATCGATGACGATCGACCCGCACCGAGTCCAGCTGTGCACGCAAGCCACCTCGGGTCTGCTCGCGGTGCGGCAGTTTTTCGTGAACTGCGGTGACGGCGGTGACGACGAGAAGGACGCCGCGCTTCTGAACGTGTTCCGTCGCGTCGCGTTCCACCAGTGCGTTTTGTTCGTGAAGCGCCCGGCGCGCGGCGAGGCGCTGGCGCGAAAACTCGAGCGGAGCGGCGTCAAGGCGGGGTTCGTCTGCGGCGCGACGCCGCAGACGGAGCGGTTCGCGGCCATGCGCCGAATGCGAGACTTCGAACTGCGCGTGCTGGTGTCCACCGACCTGACCTCGCGAGGCGTGGACCTCGAGCGCGTCAACCTGGTCGCGCACATGGACGCGCCCCCGGACGCCGCCGCGTACGCGCACCGGGTCGGGCGCGCCGGGCGCTTCGGCGCCAACGCGATGAGCGTCGCGTTCGTGACACGCGCGGAGCTGGAAGTGCTGAGAGGCATGCTGGAAAACACGAACCACGAGCTGCGAGCGTTGCCCGACGGGCGCGACGCCGTGCCGCGAGACTGGTACGCGCACGACCTGGACGCGCGCGACGCCGAGAAGGCGGAGGCGCTGGCGCGCGCCGGCGCGGAGGCGGCGGAGGCGGCGGAGGCGGCGGAGGCGGCGGAGGCGGCGGAGGCGGCGGCGCGCGCGGAGGAGGAGGCGTCTCGGGAGGATGTGGAGTGGGATGAGGGAGCGTCGGATGAAGCGTTTCGGGAGGATGTGGAGTGGGATGAGGGAGCGTCGGATGAAGCGTTTCGGGAGGAAGACGCGACGGATGTCGGACCTCCGGGGGACGGCGTATCCGCCGCGATGGACCCCGCGCGCGACGCCGCGCGAAATCGCGACGGTTCCGATTTCGCCTGGGCGGCGCGGCGCGCGTGGGCCTCGTGGTGGTGGTGGCGGTGGCGCGACGAGCAGCAGGCGGCGTTCGCGCGTTCACGCTCGTTCGAGCGGCCACCGGTCGGCGCCGGCGCGCCCTGGGTCGCGCCGCCTCTGCGAAGCCTGCGAAACCTGTAACAGCGTAGCTATTGTACATGTACACATGTACACCTTGAGTGTCGAGCTTTTCCCGCGAATCTCGGAATCTCGCCTGTGCTTTTTTCGTGCAGTCGCCGGAAAACCCAAGTCTCGACGCGCCTCCGGCGTTAGTAGGCACGCGCGCGTGGAGCTCGGAGGGAGGCCCCTTGCGCGCGCGTCCCTTCGAGACCGACGACACGAAGTAAGACGCGAGGAGGCGAGGAGGTCGTGGTGACGCGAGGTGTGTCAGGAGGGTGCCCCCGCGGGTGTCGCGCGTAGGGATCTTCGATTGAAGGCGAAATCGCCAAGCAACAACAGGCGGCCTCGTCGCCCGATGGACCCCGCCGTGTCCCCCCTGCGGTCGCACCAGCAGCACCTGCGTCCCTTCGACGGCGAGGGGTCGCCTCGCGAGAGGTCGCCTCGGAGCAGCGAGGATGGGACGCGCGAGCGGCAGTCCCCCGTGGAGCTGACGCAGTCTCGCGAGAACTCCGTGCACGGCCCGAGCGGCCCGCTGGGGGGCGCGATGCACGCCATGTCCCCGGAGGTGCAGCTGTCGCTGTACCCGCTGTTCTTCTGCGAGGACAGGCACGATGCCGCGGAGTTGTGCCGCGAGAGCGCGCGCTTCGCGCTCGACCTTCCGCGCGCCGCGGAGGTCTCGCGCTGGCGCATGAAGGAACGCATGAAGACCACGTCCGTGGCGCTGGTGATGTGCCTGAACATAGGCGTCGACCCGCCGGACGTGCTCAAGATCTCCCCGTGCGCGCGCGCGGAGTGCTGGATCAACCCGCTCGCGATGCAGCCCGCGAAGGCGCTGGAGGCGATCGGCAAGGCGCTGCAGGCGCAGTACGAGCGGTGGCAGCCGCGCGCCAAGTACAAGATGCAGCTCGACCCGACCGTCGAGGATGTGAAGAAGCTGTGCCAGTCCTGCCGCCGGAACGCGCGGAACGAACGCGTGCTCCTGCACTACAACGGCCACGGCGTTCCGAAACCGACCGCGAACGGCGAGATTTGGGTCTTCAACAAGAGCTACACGCAGTACATCCCGCTCTCGGTATACGACCTGCAGAGCTGGACCGGAAACCCCGCCATCTACGTCTTTGACTGCGGCGGCGCCGGCGTGCTCGTTGACGCGTTCCTGCAGCTCGCGCAGAGGGGGGGGTTGGCGAAGCCGAGCGGGGCCCAGGCCCAGACGCCCGCGCACGGCACGGCGCCGGTCGGAGCCGACGGCTCTCGCGGCGAGGCGGCGGCGGCCGCGACCGGCAACGCGTCGGGCTGGCCGACGAGCGATGACGCACGAAAAACGCGCGCCGAAAGAGGCGAGGGCGACGTCGGCGACGCCGCGGTTTACACAGACGCGGCTGTTCCGCGTCTGTCCCGCGGCGCGGCGGACGCGACGATGGGCGGTGCGATGCCCCTCGGCGCGGGCATGTCCGAGGTGATTTTGCTGGCGGCGTGCGGCGCGGACGAGACGCTGCCGCAGAGCGCGGAGCTTCCCGCAGACGTCTTCTCGGCGTGCCTCACCACCCCCATCAAGATCGCGCTGCGTTGGTTCTGCGCGCGCTCGGCGTTGCGGCGCGACGGCGTGGACGCCACGCTCATCGACGCCATACCGGGTCAACAAAACAACCGCAAGACCCCGCTCGGGGAGTTAAACTGGATCTTCACCGCGGTGACGGACACCATCGCGTGGAACGCGTTACCTCGGCCTTTATTCCAGCGGCTCTTCAGACAAGACCTGTTGGTAGCGTCGCTCTTCCGGAACTTTCTCTTAGCCGAGCGCGTGATGCGCGCGAGCAACTGCGCGCCCGTGTCGTGCCCCGCGATGCCCCCCACGTACCAGCACCCAATGTGGCACGCCTGGGACGCCGCGGTGGAGGCGTGCCTGTTGCAGATGCCCGGCTTGCTGAACGGCGACGCGCGCGGCTCCGGCGACGGAGGCTCCGGCGCGCACGGCGCCGGCGTCGAGTTCGCGCCCTCGCCGTTCTTCACCGAGCAGCTCACCGCGTTCGAGGTTTGGCTCGAGCGCGGTTCCGCGCGCAAACCGCCGCCGGAACAGCTCCCCATCGTGTTACAAGTGTTGTTGAGCCAGTCGCACCGTCTGCGCGCGTTGGTGTTACTCGGTCGGTTCCTGGACATGGGCCCGTGGGCGGTGGATTTGGCGCTGTCCGTGGGCATCTTCCCGTACGTGCTGAAGCTCCTGCAAACCACCGCGCCTGATTTGAGGCAGATTCTCGTGTTCATCTGGACCAAGATTCTCGCCCTGGACGCGTCGTGCCAGGCGGACCTGGTGAAGGACGGCGGGCACGCGTACTTCGCGCGGTTCCTGGACGCGCCGGACACGCCGAGCGAGGAGCGCGCGATGGCGGCGTTCGTGCTGAGCGCCGTCTGCGACGGGCACCCAAAGGGGCAGGCGGTGTGCGCGGCGAGCGGCGTCGCCGGGATATGCCTCGCGCGTCTCGCTGAAGCCGCGTCGCTCGGCCCGAGCGGCTCGCCCTCGCTCGTCCGCTGGCTGTGCCTCTGCCTCGGCAAACTGTGGGAAAACGCGCGCGACGCGCAGGCGGAGGCGTTCGTCTCGTTATCCGCGCCGGAGGCTGTCGCTTCTCTGCTGGGACACCCGGCGCCGGACGCGCGCGCCGCGGCGGTGTACGCGCTCGGCGCGCTGGTGTACGTTCCCGAGGAGGGCGAGCCGCGCGCGGACGAAGCCGAGGCGCCGGACACGCCGATATCCGGGTCGCCGCGCGCCGCTTCCGTCGACGGCGCTCCGAGCGGCGGCGCCGCCGCCGTTTCGGCGGAGGGCGACGCTCCGCGCGTCGCCGCGCAATCGGCGCCGAACGCGTTCGGCGCGCTCGAGCGCGCCGCCGCCGAGCGCGCGGTGGCGTGTCAGATCCTCCCCGGGGTCACGGACGCGTCGCCCGGCGTCCGCGCGGAAACCGCCGTGGCGCTCGGGCGGCTGGCGTGCGCGCACGCGCGCTCGTTCCAGGCGGCGGCGGAGGCGTTCGAACGCGCGCAGAGCGGAGCGCTCCGCTCCGAGGCTGAGCGGCGGCGGCGGGAGCCGATACCGCGCCGCTCGTCGCGCGACGATCCTCGCAGGCGCGGCGGGTCCATGAGCGCGCTGGACGAGGAGGCGGAGGAGCTCTCGAGCTCGACGAAAAAAACGGACGCGCTCGACGCGAACGATCGCGGCGCGGATCGGGGTCCGGACGTCTCGCCGCCGAGGTCCCCCGCGCGTTCGGGGTCCGGAAGCGCGGCGAGGTCCGGAAGCGCGCACCACATGGGCGCGTTCGGATCGAGCACCTCGCTGGCGAGCGCGGGGTCCACCGGGTCGCTCGCGGGGCTCTCCGGGTCCCAGGGGCGCAACGCCGGCGTCTACGCCGCGTCCGACCTCGGGCCGTTCGAGCCCGCGTTCGGGCCCGGGCCGGCGTACCGCGACCCGAGCGCGGACGCGCTGGAGTGCGTTTCGGGAGAGAGCCTCGCGCCCGGCGCGTCCGACGGATCGAAGCTGAGCGAGAGGGACGGGGAGCGCGTCGACGCCGTCGGACCGGCGATCGGCGATCGGCGATCGGCGGACCCGAACGGTTCCGCCGACGACGCGGACCGAGAGGCACGCGCCGCCTCCGGCTCGGCTCCCGCCGCGGGCGGGTACGCCAGCGCGGACGCGGCGCGCGTGGGCGGCGGTTTGTACCGGCACCTCCTCGAGCGTCTGGCGGATCTGGCGCGCGACCCGTCGCCGCGCGTCGCGGTGACGGCGCAGAGGGCGCTGCTGGCCACCGGCCTCGACCCCGGCCACGCGCTGCTGCGGACGGTGGTGGGGCGCGAGGCGCTGCGCGCCGCGGACGGGAGCGCGCGGGATCCCGCCGCTTCCGGAAGCGCCGCCGGGAACGCCGACGCGCGCGCGGCGGGTTCGACTCGCGGCGCGTTCGGCTCGCGGCCGTCGGCGGCGTCCGCCGCCTCCGACGTCTCCGACTCGGACGCCTTTCCCGCGTTCGAGCGGGACTTACGGCGCGACGTTTCCGACGCGAGAAGTCATGCTGCCGGGCTCGCGTCGCCCTTCGGTCACACAGGCAAGAGCCCCAGCTGGCACCAGAAGCTCTCGATGGCGGCGGCGCGGCTGCTGGGGTCGCCTCAGTCTGCGCGCGGGAGCGCCGAGAACGTCCAGAGCGTCTCGAGCCTCGGCGGCGGCGGCGGGGACGCGCGCGACGGTTCGGATTTGCGTCGGTCGAGCTCGGCGCTTTTGTCAAAAGC
>Ga0181559_10002532_pt1 | contig 18070 bp, 20 predicted proteins | sample 011ome_21_FD_133752 | JGI IMG/M metagenome (GOLD analysis project Ga0181559, IMG submission 133752) | Coastal salt marsh microbial communities from the Groves Creek Marsh, Skidaway Island, Georgia - 011508AT metaG (megahit assembly) | ecosystem: Environmental > Aquatic > Marine > Intertidal...
ATTCCTCATAATCGCTGTCCGCAAACACCGTCGTACGGTCTCGTTCAACTAATTTCCGCGCGGCTTCTTCAAAACGTATCAACGCCTGTTGTTCACTTTTAAACATCAACAGACCCACAAAACTGAGCAAACATAAGGAGGTCGCCAGTCCTAAAACGCTTAATCGCTGGCTGATAGAAAACTCGCCAGACCAGAGGCCGTCGATTGGAAATAACCCTGTTGCCACCGCTAACAAAACCGACAACGCAAGCAACCCATAAAGGTAACTGCGCTGTGCTTTCAGCTTTCTTATTTTTGACGTCATCAACGTTCTAATATCCCTTTTTGACGCCAACTACACCCTGCGTCAGTCGGTCGGTTCCGTGACTTGTCCGAAATCAAGTTCGGATAGGCTTACATTTTTCTTCCTGAACTATAGATGTTTTTGGGGAGCCTTTTCGTGCGAGCATTCACACTTATTTGCTTCGATGCACCTGAGTTTCGCGATTTGTGGCCTTATTTACTTGGATTTTAGGCTTTAAAGCCTAAAGGCGTTTTTCGATCCAATTTCGCCCGCTCATCGCTCTAACCGTCGGCCGTGCGGGGCTTGGAGCGCTCAAGTCCTGAGGGCAAACTGAACCAGCGCTCGTACACTAGAACTCCTAGCGTAAATGCGATCAGAAATACGGCCGCGCGTGGATCGAAAGTCATTAGCCCGACCAAGGCAGGTCCAGGACAAAATCCCGCGACGCCCCAACCCACACCAAATATTGACGCACCGGCAAGTAAGCGCGTATCGATTGTGGTTGCCAAAGGCGCGTGAAATTCTCCGTCAAACAAAGGTGTAGCGCGCATTCCTACCAACCGATATCCAACGAATGTCACGATTAACGCGGTACCCAACACGAAAATCAAACTTGGATCCCAGTACTGATTAAGGGTAAGAAAGGCTAGGACTTTGTCGGGATCAGTCATGCCAGCCAGCACCAAACCCATACCGAAAATGATACCCGCGAGTAGCGCACTAAAATGACTCATAACAAGCCCATAACAGTGGCCGTCAGCATACCCACCGCAAGAAAATTCACTGTCGCCACAAGCGATCGTTTAGACAGTCGAGCCATCCCGCACACCCCATGTCCGCTGGTGCACCCCGACCCCATTCGAGTACCAAACCCTACAAGCAACCCCCCAACGATCAGACCCAGACTTTGTTCAAATGATACTGACTCCACCGGACGCGCCCCTAGAATGCCATAAGCGATCCATCCGCCTATGCCAAGGCCGATCACAAACAAGAGAGGCCACAAGTTTTGCCTGGAACGCAACAATGCATTAGCCGCTATACCGCTGATTCCGGCCACGCGACCCAGACTCAAAAACAGCCAAACAGCAGCCAACCCAATCAAACCACCACCAATAATCGTCATCACCATATCTATAGCCCCAGTACCTGTTTCGCGATTATATTATGTTGCACTTCAGACGAACCACCGGCAATCGTGTAGCCTCGATGGTGATAGCGACCACTCGCAGCATATTCCGTATAGTCCTCACCAATTGCCGCCCGCTTATAATTCGTCGTGTCTGTCGGCAGTACAAAATGATCTAGACACCGAAACAATAGTTCATCAATATCCTGCACCAGTTCACTGCCTTTGAGTTTTAGCATCGAAGGCTCAGCACCAATCTGCTCACCCGCGTCTGCATCCGAAAGAATGCGCAGGCTTGTCATCTCCAGTGCTTGTAAACGAATGTTCAAAGCCGCAACTTCTTCGTCCAGTGCAAGCGGCAAGCAAACACCTAAAGCTCTCTGCGTTGCCAAAGCGTGCTCCACGACACTGAGAATGCGTTTGTTTTCTGCCACCCGAGACACCAGCAACCGCTCATCACCAAGCAAACTTTTAGCCACCGTCCAACCGCGATTTTCTTCTCCTAAACATTGACTGACAGGGACTCTAACCTCAGAAAAGAAAACCTGATTCCACAAGCGTTTCCCGTTGAATGCATATAAAGGCTCGACGTTAACGCCCGGCGATGACAAATCAATCAACAAAAAACTGATGCCGCGTTGTTGTTGCACATCAAAGTCAGTTCTGACCAGGGCGAATATCCAGTCAGCGTCTTCCGCCCCCGTGGTCCAGGTTTTCTGCCCACTGACCACATATTCATCCCCTTGCCGCACTGCTCTGGTGCGCACACTGGCAAGATCCGATCCGGCCTCTGGCTCAGAGTAGCCTTGACAGAACCACAAGTCCGCGTTGAGTATTTTTGGCAAAAAATAGGTTTTCTGTGCCTCGGTGCCATACTTGATAATGGCAGGGCCAACCATATTAAAACCAAATCCAGACAGCGCAGGCGCGTGCGCTTGTCGGCACGCCACATCAAACAAGTGGCGCTGCATCAAGTTCCACCCCGTACCACCATATTTTTCAGGCCAGTTGGGGGCAGCCCAACCTTGCGCGTTGAGTATTCTGGTCCATGAGGCAAGCTCAGATTTTGACACCGGCGCCCCACAGCGTACTTTATCCGCTAATGCCGGCGGCAATGACTCTTTAAGAAAATCTTCGATCATTTGCTTGAACGCGTGTTGCTCGACATCTAGGGCATAGCGCATAAGTTGACTCCTCTTTAGGCGGTGATCACCAACGCATCAGCATCAGTGACAATAATCGTGTGTTCAAATTGAGCGACTAACTGGCCTTCCGGTACAGACAGGGTCCAGCCGTCTTCTCCTTCTTCGACCCATCGGGCACCACTGCTGAAGAACGGCTCAATAGTCAAAACGCAGCCCCGATCCAGAGTGCGCGTTTCCAGTGGGTTGTTCATAGGAATATATGAAGGCTCTTCATGGATGGAGCCTCCGACTCCGTGACTACCCAGGTTTTCCACAATGGTATATCCGTGTCGGTCTGCGACAGCTTGCACCGCCTCACCAATAACATTGAGCGAACATCCTGAATGCACGCGCGCAATGGCTTGTAGTACAGCTTCCTCCACTGCTCGACAAATGCGTGCTTGCGCTTCACTGGCACGACCGACAACAAAAGATTGGCCCATATCGGCCACATAGCCTTCAAGATTGGCTGAAACGTCGATATTCACCATATCGCCGTCGCATATCAGGCGATCACCGGGTATGCCATGGGCCGCCTCTTCATTGACCGAAATACACGTTGCGCCCGGGAAGTCGTAATACATTTTGGGTGCCGAACGAGCACCTTGGCGCAACAACTCGGCTGCGCCAATGTTGTCCAACGCACGCGTGGTCATGCCGGCCTCACAGGCTGAGAACATGGCCTCAAATGCTGCACGCACCGCCCTGCCCGACGCGCGCAGACCCTGCAGGTCATGAGGTGAGTTGGCTATCACAATACACCGCTCGGCTGGCGACTAGGGTGTAGAACAGGCCAAAATTCTGGATATTTCAGTGAAACTACGACCACTTTCCTCTCGCCAGTGATTGAATGCGTGTTGCACAGCATTTAACGCCGTCTTACTGGTAGGATCTTTGTCGACCACACCTTGTGCAATCAGGCATCGTACGACGTCCTGAGATAAAACCGGCGTGTCTCGACCAATAAAGCGTAGAAAAAAGCGTCCGGTTTGGCCTCCGAGTCGGTCCCCTTTGCGCTTTAGTTCTTGCCACAAATCCACAAAGTCATCGTCTGGCCATTGGGCCAGAAACACCCCAAAAGAACCGTGTGCCGTTCTCACGTCCAATATAAATTGCGCGTTCTTACGGACACTCGCTATTTTTTTTGCATGCCGCACGATTTCAGTATTCTGCTGCAGACACTCCAGGTCTTCATCTGACATCATTGCACAGCTGGTGACGTCAAAATGATCAAAAGCGCTTTCAAATCCGGGCCATTTTTTTTCAATGATCTTCCATACGAACCCAGAGCGAAATATACACGCGGTCATTTCTCTCAAGACGTCAGCGTCATCCAGCTTGCTCAGCGCCACTTTTGATTTAGGCACAGATAACAAGCTTTCAAGTGCCAAGGCCCCGCCTTTGCGTGCAGCAGCGCGCTCAAAGATGCTATCAAAACTTTCCACAGTGGACCTCCCTGCCGATCCTCATGCCCCCGAAAACGAGGTAACATGCGTTGATGAACGAAGTGACAGAATCACCTGCGTCAACACTCGACCCCAGCCTGCGCCTGATGGTAGAGGTACCCGGGCCCAATGACAAAAATTTTATCTACTGTGCAACTTGTTCTAACATCATCACACGCGTGGATCAGCGTATCGAGGTCCACGGCCATTTTGATCATCGTCTTACTAACCCACATGGTATAGGGTTCCACGTTGGCTGCTTTGCTCAGGCGCTAGGATGTGATATCTCGGGTACACCCGCGGCTGCCGATTCCTGGTTCATGGGATTTCTATGGAATATCGCAACCTGCACCGAGTGCCAGATTCATCTGGGTTGGTACTTCGCTACCGCAAGCCAGGAAGCCTATTTTTACGGCTTGATCTTGGATCGACTACAACAAGAGAAGTAAAGGATATGTCTAGTTACAACACGACCATCGAAATCAGCAAAGAGTACCTTCACTTCGCTGCTGCGCACTTCACCCTTTTTAGCGCTACCGAACGCGAAAATCTTCACGGACATAACTTCCATGTCACCCTGGATGCTAACGCACCGGTACAAAACGACGGCCTCACGTTCGATTACAACATTCTGAAAAAGGCACTTAAATCGTTGTGCGATGATCTGGATGAGCAAGTGCTCATGCCTACTGAGTCACCTTACCTGCACATCGAGGAGCAGGACGACTATGTCTGGGTGACGTTTGCAGGCGAACGCATACCTTTCCTTCCCCGGGATCTAACGTTGTTGCCTGTGCGTAACGTAACCGTTGAAGAGTTGGCGCAGTTTCTCTTAAACAAGCTGCTTGCTGAGCCCCCAATCCAGGCGCTAGCGATCGACGAATTAGTGCTACGTTGCTCGTCCGGAGAAGGGCAATGGGCCAGTGCCACCTGGCATTTAAACGACTAACTGGGAGAGATTCATGAACACTGTTTTAATCACCGGCGCCAGCGCTGGTATCGGCATGACCACCGCTGAAAAATTTGTTGAGGCAGGCTACAGGGTTATCAATCTTTCCAGGCGACCCTGTCCAATCGCTGCGGTAGAACATATCAGTTGTGATCTCGCCCAGCCCGAGTTTTTAGACTCTATACGCGACCAACTGCGCGACTCAATAGACGGTTCGGAGCACATTGTGCTTATCCATAACGCCGCTAAACTCGTCAACGATACAACTCTGAAAACGGACAGCGCGTCGCTGCGAGAAGTCATTGAAATCAATCTGGTCGCGCCTAATACGCTCAATGGGTTTGTGTTGCCCTTCATGCAGGCAGGCTCAAGCATTTTGTACGTAGGCTCCACCCTGTCTGAAAAAGCAGTGCCCGGGTCTTTCAGTTACGTGACCACAAAGCACGCGATGGTTGGGATGATGCGAGCGACCTGCCAGGATCTTGCTGGCCAAGGCATCCATACTGCGTGCATTTGTCCGGGTTTCACTGATACCGAAATGTTGCGCGAACATGTGCCTGCTGAGGTAATGCCACAGATTGCCGGCATGAGTGCCTATGAGCGGCTGGTCACTCCAGAGGAAATTGCAAACACCCTGTTTTTCGCGGCTCGAAGTCCAGTCCTGAATGGCGCGATAATTCACGCCAATCTCGGGCAGGTAGAGCGCTAATCCAGCCTTTTGGGCCGTGTGGTTTGATCGGGCGGGCAGCGTCAGATTGATGTTCCTCTGATGTTCGCGTCTACAAAGCTTAAGCCTCAAAAGACGCAAAAATGACTCCACCTAACATCATCCACAAGGACAACGAGCGCCTTGACGCACGGCGCAGCATGGCCTGCGCTGAATCGTCGGAAGTGTACCGGCGGACAGGACCTCCAAGGAATACCGGGCGCTTGAGCGTGCTGACAAAAAGCAAAACGCTGACGACGATCAGGATTTTACCCACCAACACGGAACTGGCCCCTTCCTTTGCGGGAGTCGTTTTCGTTAATCGTCCGTCGCCTCTTGATTACCTTCAAGGCCCAAATATGGTTTGAGACGTTTAACTGCAAAGTAGATTGGGCCTGTATCCAGGGCGGCCACCGCCAGCTTGAATACATAGCCCGAGGCAATAAACACAAGCAACTGAGGCCAGATTGGCGCATCGTTATCAATAGGTAGCGCTCGCGCGTAAAAATGCGTGATCAAAATCACCGCGGTTGTGTCCACGATTTGGCTGACCATCGTAGACGCATTGTTGCGCAACCATAAATGTTTTCCATTCGTCAGCTTTTTCCAAAAGTGGAACAGCCGCACATCACAAAATTGAGCAACAAGATAAGCCATCATGGACGCAGCGACTGCGCCAAAGGCCAGCTCCCTAATCTCAAAGAACACCGGCAGTCGACCGGCCTCGTCCAGCATAGGTAAGCCCGTTGCCGGGTCAACCGGCTCAAACCCGGGAAGCGCCCCACCAAGCCATAACAGAAAAATGACCCACGCGTTCAGGAGTACACCCACCCAGACCATATCCCGAGCTTTCTTTTCACCGTACAGTTCAGAAATTAAATCGGTACACATGAAAGTGACCGGATACGGCAAGACACCAACCGCCACCACCATCGGAATTTGCACACCAAAGACGTTAAACGAGAGGTCCACAAAACGGCTGATGCCCAGGACGTTAAGCAACGCCAAAGTGCCGAGGAAAATCCCCGAGAGCAGCAAAAATACGCGCTGTCGACGTTTGTGATAGTCAGGTGCCATGAACTACTCCGTAGTTGGTCAGCTTAACGGGGTTCTGTTAACCACTGCCCATTGACGCAGTTATTGAGGCGCCCACTACTCAGGTAGGTCACGGCGACCTCACCGCCTTTGAAACGCATATCATAGACACTTTCTGGTGTAAAAAATGCTGAGTGGGGCGTAAGTAATAACCGATGATCAATCCACGGCTCGCTTGCTGCCCATGCTTTAATCAGCGGGTGTTCCGGATCTGCAGGCTCCTCCGGCAAAACATCGAGGCCAACAGCCTGGATATGATCCTTCTGCAATGCTTGATATAGGCCGTCGAGGTCTATGATCGGTCCCCGCGCCGTATTGACTAAAATCAAGCCCGGCTTACTGGCCGCCAGAACCTCAGCGTTGATCAGCTTTTCTGTTTCCGCTGATAACGGTAGATGCAGACTGACCACATCACTCTGCGCAAACAGCGCTTCAAGCGAATCTACTCGACGTATCCCTATGCTTAACTCCGCACCATTCTCCCGATACGGGTCGTACATGACCACATCCATACCGAATGCTTTCGCCCGCAGCGCAGCCGCTGTGCCAATTCGGCCGAGACCTACAATGCCGCATACTGACGCCGACAATCGTTTACCAAAGGGGTTAAGCGCAGGGCGCCACAGTCCCGCCGGATCTCGCTTAAGTTCCCGCGTATGGAATGTTATGCCTTTCATTAAAGACAAGATCAATGCCATGGCATGGTCCGCGACCTCCTGGGTACCATAGTCAGGCACATTACATACCGGCACGCCCATGAGTGCCCAGGCCTCAATATCAATGTTGTCAAACCCAACTTTAGGCGTGACAAAAATACGACAGTTACTCATTTTGGCCCGGTAGGTCTCAGGGATATCTCCGACACTCACGACCGCATCACAACTGGCCCATTGTTCATCAGGCACGTCCTCATAACGCTCGCTGAAATAGGCGCTGTGGCTGCCAACACTGGCTGTTTCAATTTCGCGGTTATCAGGCCACCGCATCGCCGGCCATAGCACATTAAAAGTCACAGTGTCTCTCCCACAGTTTCTTGTCGGTCTAACGTCCGCTGGTGATGTTACCCGTCACATAGGGTTTGTGCTAGAAGGGCAACGCTGTCGCGTAAATGCTCTTGGGCGATGCCTCCAATACGCAAGCGCGTCGCGATCAAATGGGTCAAACCTAGACGCTCTGTGTACTGAGCTATTTTCTCCTGCACCTCGGTTGGCTCTCCAATAATGGTCCAATCGTCAATACTTTCCCCTTCCATCAGGCGCGCATTGTCTGCACTTTGGCTCAAGCGCTCGGTCACCTCTTGCAGTACCTTTGTATTTCGGCTGACAAACACCGTCCGCATCAGCGGTACGACTGGAGCCAACTCCACGCCGGCGTCCTTGGCGGCGGCACGATGTTCTGCATAATTTTTTTCCAACGTCGTCAAGCTCTCCATCGGGGAACACAAATACGGCAAACCTAAACGACCTGCCTGCGCCAACGCTTTGGGCCCGAAAGCAGCGACCCAAAGAGGCGGGTGCGGTAGCTGAAAGGGCCTTGGATGCACCTCCACCGCATGTGCTTCATCGCCATCAAGGGACACAGGCAAACCTGCCCAGGCATCCCGCATCATTTGCAGACTCCAGGCAAAAATCCGTCGTTTTTCTTTAACCGGCACATGAAAAGCCCGCAGCATTTCCGGTGCATACCCCCGTCCGACACCCAACATCAAACGGCCACCACTGACCTGGTCTAACACAGCAACTTGCTCAGCCGCTTGCAGAGGATTACGCAAGGTCAATAAATAAGACGTTGTGCCTAAACGAATGGTACGTGTCGCCCCAGCGATGCTGGCCAACAGAGTCAGCGGGTCCGGCAAGGCGTTTTCACCAAAATGATTTTCAGGTAACCAGATCGATTCGTAGCCCAAGGATTCCGCGAAGGTCGCCTGTTCCACCAAACTCACCGCGCTGAGGTCATTGAAGTTCCAGGGTGTTAACCCCAAATGTAGATTAGACAAACAGAATACCCTCTCAGTCTATTGGACCGTGCTTTAGCGCCAGGAAGGCTGACACTCCACCCACTCCAGGAAATTTATGGCTTGCTGCCGCCTGACATCATCGCCTCGCCCTCTTGCTGAGAGCCAAAGTGCATTAGCGCAATCGCCTGCATCGACGCCTTGACCGCCGCGACATGTCGCTGACGCGCAAACTCACTATACAAAGGATCATCACGCAGCAGCAAACAGCGCTCACCGCCGCACCGGAATTCAGTTCGTGCGCCAAAATTGTTGCCCGCCCGGCCATACTCTCCGAACGCGTCGTCTTTGTCAGCGAATTGCCAATATGACTGCCATGTCGCGGGAAAGCCAGATATCGACGACTTAACCGCTGCCACGGTCTCGGCAGCCGCCTCGCGCAGCACCGCTTCGTAGGAATCAGCCGGCTCCAACACAACAGGACAAAGATCCGCCGCCGCACGTTCTACCGCTTGCGCATCCACCGCAAATCGATTGAAACGATCGTTCATGGAGAACCGCCACCACCGTCCTGAAAAAACAGGCACCACATAGGGTGGTGAACTTACTTTCTGGAAATAGTTGAGCAGTTGACCCAGAGTTTGAAGACGTCGCCGTTTTTTCGGGCCTTGCTCCAGATCATCGACCAACTCCGTAAAATGGCCATGCAAACGTGTCTCGACCAGCCACCATGCCGAACGATTCGTCTGATCTGCGCGATTGTAGTAACTCCAGCGAAACATCCGGACAAACCAATTGGTATCCGCCTGGGCAACGTTGGCTTTGACAATATAACGGGTATCCAGAGCGGACAAACGATCAAACTTACGTGTATCTTGCACACATCGATTGTATTGGCGCGCTGCAATGAACGTTAACTGCTGGTGTATTTCCGGCGTGTACGCCCAGGCAACGCCCAAACAACCGGTTTCAGCTACCAGTAGCAGGCTCAGCCAAAGGAATCGCTTCTTCATTCGTGTCCAGTGCATCGAGTAATTCTGTTATCGATTGTTCAGTCCCCGGCCATATCAAGCTCGGCGCAATTTCTGCTACCGGTGCCAGTACAAATAATCGGTCTATCGCACGCGGATGCGGCAGCGTAAACATTTCAGTGTCCCGCAATTGCTGATCATACACCAGCAGATCTAGATCAAGCTCTCGTGGCGCGTTGCGCACTAACTTTTTGCCGCGACCGAACTCAGCCTCCAAACGCTTTAACTCGCGGAGCAGTTTTTCAGGCGTAAGCCCTGCACGTGCCTCAAAACACACCGCGGCATTGACGAAGGTATCCGAGTCCGGGGGGCAATCTACCGGAGAGGTTTGCCACAGGCGAGAACGACTGAAGCTGCTAGGCACAGCAAACTCAAGTAGCGCCTCCATTGCGGCCAGCACTATCGCCACCGATGCACCCTGATTGCTGCCCAAGCCGATCAAAACCAATGTTCACTACCCCTTCATGCAGTCGAGTATTTGTTACACAATAGAGCAAGTAAAGTTAAACCGAAACTTAGCAACCGGAGGATAGCTGATGAAAGCTGCGGTATTGAGAGAGATAAACAAGCCCCTGGAAATTGAAGATATACAGTACGGCAATCCGGCACCACGCGAGGTCTTGATCAGAACCGTCGCAGCTGGCGTGTGCCATTCCGACCTACATTTTCAGAATGGGTCATACCCGTATCCTTTACCCTCGGTTCTGGGACACGAATCTGCAGGTGAAGTTGTCGCGGTGGGATCTGACGTCCATTACGTTAAACCCGGCGACCACGTCATTACTTGTTTATCAGCATTCTGTGGGCACTGCGAGTGTTGTCTAACCGGACGCATGTCTCTGTGTCAGGAACCCGAGTTGCAACGCGCCGCAGACCAACCCTCCCGTCTCGTGAGTGGTGATGAGAATATCGCGCAATTTCTCAATCTGTCTTCGTTTGCTGAATACATGCTGGTCCATGAACACACCATCGTAAAAATCAGAAAAGATATGCCACTAGATCGCGCGGCCTTGATTGGCTGTGGCGTCACCACCGGCGTGGGTGCGGTCATCCACACCGCTGCGGTTGAGCCAGGTTCTACCGTTGCAGTGATCGGGTGCGGCGGCGTCGGCTTGTCCGCCGTCAATGGCGCCGCACTGGCCGGAGCAGCCCGTATCATCGCCATCGATATGGTCGACAGCAAGCTGGAGCTGGCCCGAAAATTTGGCGCGACAGACGTGGTTAACGCCAAAGACGTTGACCCAGTGGAAGCCGTTCGTGAAATGACCGGCGGCGGTGTGCACTACTCTTTCGAGGCGATTGGTCTCAAGCAAACCGCAGAACAGTCCTTCAAAATGTTGGGCTTTGGGGGTACTGCGACCATTATCGGCATGATCCCGGTGGGCACTCAAATCGAGTTACATGGCCCAGAATTTCTTATGGAGCGCAAGATGCAGGGATCCAACATGGGTTCCAACCGATTTCGGGTCGACATGCCGCGATTCATCGATTTTTACCTGCAGGGCCGACTGCACCTCGACGACCTTATCTCTAGACGCATCAAACTGGAGGACGTCAACGACGGGCTAGCCGCACTCGAAACCGGCGAAGTGGCACGCAGCGTCATCATGTTCGATTAGGCCCGCAGTTAAGTTCAGCAACCCGATTTCGGGTTGCTGAGCTGGTGGAAGAGCGCTCGGTCATCAGCGCCTGATGCAAAACTGCGTGACGCTCACCGCCCCCGCATCCTCTGCTTTTCGATGTGCTGGCCCCTTAGCTTGCATATCCATTGAGGTAACAACGCCCGCAAACGGAGTATCCATATGCCTCATGAGACCAACGCACCCAGCCTGCTCGATCCGGCTATCTCCAGCGATCCTTACGACTTCTATGCACACCTGCAGCAACAGCAACCGGTTTACAAAATCCCGGAAACAGGGGCATATGTCATCACTAAATATGACGATTTACGGCACGTCTTAAAAAATTATGACGCCTTTTCCTCCAACGTTACCGTGTCGACGCCTGGCGACAGTGCACAGCTGAAACAATCCATACTGCGCGACAAAGGTTGGGAGCACATCCCGACATTACAACGCACTGATCCGCCCCAACACGCCCGCTACCGCAAACTACTGGATCGTGTATTCACCAACAAACGCGTTCGCGAAATGACGCCCTACATCGATCGAGTGGCACACGAAATTATTGACGGCTTTGCGGATCAGGGCTATTGCGAATTCAACAACGACTTCGCTATGCCAATGCCCGGCATCATCATTGCTGAGCAGCTCGGCCTAGCACCGGAAGAGGTCCATACTTTCAAGCGCTGGGCTGACGCTATGCTTGGTGCAGGGCGTTCGACCCTGTCGTCAGAAGCCAATGCCCGTACCAACATAGAAATCGAGTTAGAGGCCCAACATTACCTTGCCAAGGTCTTTGAAGAGCGGCGATTAAATCCTAAGGACGACTTGATCTCAGGACTCGTACACGCCCACGGTGACGATGAAGCCCCTTTGAGCGTGCACGAGCTTCAGAATTTAATGCATCAACTGATCACCGGAGGCTTTGAAACGACTCAAAGTGCAATTAACCATGGCATGTGGACCCTTGTGCGGTATCCCGAACTGCAGACGCTTTTGCGTGAAGATCCCAGCCAGATGAAGCGCTTTGTAGAGGAGGTGCTGCGGTGGGAGAGCCCGGTCCAGTTTTTGGCTCGACAAACAACGCGCGAAGTGGAAATTTCTGGCACTGTTATCCCAGCCGACACACTGGTTTTAGTGGGCTATGGCCCGGCTAACCGAGACGCCACAAAATTTACTTGCCCTGAGACCTTTGATATCACTCGCGCCAATGCCGGTGCGAACCTGGCTTTTGGCAGTGGCCCACATTTTTGTGTGGGTGCACTACTTGCACGACAGGAAATGGCCAGCGCTTTTAGCGCCCTTGTTACACGCTTGGATTCGATAAAGTTAGCGCAGCCGCTGACTGAGCCAGTTCACCACTTCAGCTTATTTTTTATGCCTATGCGAGAGTTGCCTATCACCTGGCAGCAGCCCGCCCACGGCGGACCGCACAAACCGGCTTAAACCGCAGCACTGCCGCCACTATCGTATGCGCACATCGCCAAAGCGGCCATTGCGGTAGACACGGAGCACAATTTGGTTTTGCTCCAGTAACACTGCATCGCGCAACTCGGAGATATCTCGCACCGTGCGCCGATTCGCACCGACAATCACATCCCCTGTACGCAGGCCGTACGCGTACGCTTTGCTATTGGTTTCCACTGTTGTGGCCAGCACCCCTGAACTCATGCCAGGCTCATCTGGATTCCAAAAATTTTCCAGATCCACACCGGCTAAACGCGGATCCACTCGTCGCCCTACCGCCCGGCGTTGGGTATTTTCAGCAATCTCTAAGACCATTGACATTTCTCTGGCATCACGGAACAAGCGCACGTCGATCTCGTCGCCAATAAACATAATGGCCGCCTGACTGTGAAAATCTGACACCCGCTTTATCTGTCGGTCGCCAACTTGGGTGATCACGTCTCCGGGTTCCAGACCCGCATTGTCGGCTGAACTGTCCGGTTCAACTTCAACCACCACCACTCCGTCGCGATTCGCAACCCCAAAAGCTTTGGCCAATTCTGCGTTTAGACCCTGGACCGTCACACCAATCAGCCCACGGCGTACTTCGCCGTTTTCAATCAATTCATCCATGATCGCCCGCACCATATTCGAGGGTATCGCAAAACCTATCCCGACATTGCCACCAGTCGGTGCCAGGATGGCGGTGTTTATGCCGACTAAATCGCCATTCAGATCGACTAGCGCTCCGCCTGAATTACCTGGATTGATCGGTGCATCTGTTTGAATGAAATCCTCATATCCTTCGATGCCAAGGCCACTGCGACCGAGCGCACTGACAATACCGCTGGTGACGGTTTGATTGAGACCAAACGGATTACCGATAGCGACGACAAAATCTCCAACCCGCAGTTCAGCACTGTTGGCTAAGCGAATATCGACCAGTTCTTCAGGGGCCACCTTGAGCACTGCAAGATCAACCTGCTGATCACGCCCTACCAGTTCTGCTTGCAGCACTCGCCCGTCAGCCAAGCCCACCGATATTTCATCCGCACGCCCAACAACGTGATTATTCGTCACAATGAAACCCCGATCCGCATCAACGATGACCCCAGAACCTGCACTTTGCGTACGGCGGTTGCGCGGCACGTTAAAAAAGCGCCGGAAAAAAGGATCATCCAACAAGGGATTACTTGTACGTACAGTGGTGTAGGTTGCAATATTCACCACTGCTGGATTGGCACGCTCCAACATATCAGCCAAGCTCGGCAAGGGACCCTCACCCGGGACGGACAGCGGCAGCACGGCATGCATTACCCCAGGCGAGAGCAACAAGGTGAGGCTCAAAAGCCAGTGCAAATGCCACTTTGGCTTGTTGCCAGTATCCATACGGTTGTCCAATTTTATCCTACCTTATTCGTCAACAGTTTGACCTAGGGTTGCTCGCCGGGTTCCGGGGCAACCGGTAAAGGCTGAGGTCGGCGGCCCGCGGCCGCAATGATTATTAATGCCAGAGCACACAGACTTAACGCAACTGAGTAAGCCACCGTATATCCGGCGGCATCATAGGCCACACCAAGCGCAAAAGGACCCAAGGCAACCCCAACCAGCGTAGCGGCATTCCCCAGTGCGAAGACGCGCGGGTATATCGCGCCTGGAAAGGCATCGGCCAACCACAATGGCTGCAACATGAGGACGTTGCCTACGCTGACCCCAAAGGCGGCTGCACCAAATAACACCATGGGTGTGCTGGTCGCATACGCGACCACCCCTAACCCGATCATTTGAAGCGCCAGATTAGCTAAGGTGAAAGCTCTAATCGGTACGTGCATGACTACCCAGCCCCCCGCAAAGCGACCGAGAATGCTGCCGATTGTAAGCACCTGGACCGCAGTTGCGGCGACCTTAAAGTCAGCCAGTTCGGTGACTCGATTATACAAGTGCGCAATGCCGCCCACCTGCGACCCCTGGGCAAAGACATACCCCGCAGAGAGCATTAAAAAAAACCGTGTTCGGATCGCCTGCTGGTACGTCCAACCACCCTCTTCGTCACGCCTTTGAGACAGTGGCAGGGGCGGAGCGGGCCTGATGACCCACCAGGCCAACGGAACAATGAACACCACATAGGCCAAACCTAAATAAGGAATCGTCGCCGGCGCGCCAATGCTATTGAACAAATACGCCGTTAACGGAGTGACAATCACGCCACCAAAAGAGAGCCCAGTGGAGGCGATAGACAACGCTACTGAACGATTGGGCCCTGGAAACCACTGCGTCACCAACGTCGTGGCGACGACCAACGACGTACCTGTGTAGCCAATACCGAACAGAATAAACAGTACGTAGATCTGCCAAAGTGCATCGGCTAACGCCACACTGCTCAGGCTAACGCCCGCTAAGAGTGCACCAACCATGACAATCCAGCGCACATGAAAAATCTCCATGAGCTTGGCGATTTGCATACCCGCAACGCCACCGACCAGAAAAAACAAAGTCACAGCGAACGAGACCTGGGCCAGGGGCAGCTCCAGAGCCTTGGCGAATTCGGCCATATAGACCGACATATTGTAGAAGCCTAAACCGGAACTCACCGTCTGCATAAAAAACATTGCAGCGACGATGGCCCAACCGTAGCCAACTGGGTTAGTCATGGTTGAGCAGTCTAATGGAACAAACGAGTTGGCCGTGAGTGTTTATTGCTCCGAAACACACATCCTCAGTGTGTTCAGCTGTCTAACTCTAGATAGCCATTCAAACGCAACGCTTCCATCAGGCCGGTCAGGATGAGATCTGAAACAACATGGTCAAATAAGGCTTCTCGGTCAAAAAGATGGGCAAACCCGCCGGTGGCAATCACCAAGGGGGCTTCGTCGGAGAAGGCCTCATCTGTAATGCGTCGCGTGAGTTCTCTGACCATTCCTACGTTGCTCCAGTACAATCCATTCTGAATACTGTCGATTGTGGTTTTACCAATGGCATTTCTGACCGGGCGGATTTCCACCGAGGGCAGTTTGGCCGTCTTAGATTCCAATGCCTCCATCGCCAGACGCACACCGGGCATGATGTTACCGCCAAGAAAGGTCCTGTCTTTACCGATCGCGCACACTGTCGTTGCGGTGCCAAAATCGATCACAATCAAGTTGCGGTTCGGGAACAATTTCACCGCTCCCATGGCATCAGCAATACGGTCACTGCCCACTTCTTTAGGGTCTTTGTAGGCTATTTTTAGACCCGTTTTCACTCCGGGACGCATCAGCAGTGGCTCGAGGTTGAAGTATTTCTGGCAGCATGCGCGCAGCGAATAGTTTAACTCAGGCACCACAGAGGAAATAGCAATGGTCTTAATCTGCTCAGGATCAACCGCATTTTCGCGCAGCGCGCCTCGCAGAAAGACTCCAATCTCATCTGAAGTCGTACGCGCAGTAGAGGCATGCCGAAACTGACTCACTAACTCCTCTTTAGCGAACACACCGCAGTAAATCTGACTGTTGCCGACATCGAGAGCAAGAATCATTGCATCACCTCCATATTATCTATGAGCCGAACGGTCGAACCGTTGGAATCGACCACTATCGCCCCATAACGCCGGTTGGCCCGAGTTTCCAGGTAATCCACCGTTACCCCTAACTCAAGCAATTCGGCACGAATTTTTTCATCACAGTCAGGTAAGCGCAGCACACGATTAAAGTGTCCCGCGACGCGGCGCGCCTCCGGCGACAACAACTGGTTACGTGAACTCATTGCCAAACCATCACATTCCCGCACGGTCTCGCAACCGATGATCTGCGTGTCCATAAAAAAAGTATCGACCATGTCGCGCACGAGGAGATACTGCTGATGATCTTTTTTACCAAAATAAGCGCGTGCGGGGCGCACCAGATTCAGCAGCTTCATCACCACAGTCAAAACACCCGTAAAGTGACCCGGTCGGTTGGCACCACACAACTCGTTACCAAACTGATTTTCCACCACCTGGTAACGATAGCCATCAGCATAGAGGTCCTCGTAACGCGGCAGTAACACAAAATCGACGCCTAATTTTTCGGCAAGCGCTAGATCTGTATCCAACGTAGACGGATAGTGATCAAGATCTTTGGGGTCGTTAAACTGTGTTGGATTGAGATAGATGCTCAGCACCGTCGAGTGGTTTTGGCGGATGCTGGTTTTCAGCAGCGATGCGTGGCCATCGTGCAATGCACCCATCGTCGGCACAAAACCAATGGGTTCTTCTAACGTCCCGCGCACAGTGCGCCATTGCGCCATATCTTTGACTATTTTCATGCATACACCTCCGCGGTTGCGGGGAACGCACCACTATGCACGTCGGCATGGTATTGTTGTAGCGCTTGCGAAATCACCGCCTCACCCTGTGCGTAGTGACGCAGAAATTTAGGTTTGAACGCTGAATCCATACCCAGCATGTCATGCAAAACCAGCACCTGCCCATCCGTGGCAGGACCCGCACCAATGCCGATCACCGGTATGTGTAATCGCTGGGTGATCAGCTGACCCAATTCCGCGGGTACACACTCCAAGACCAGGGCAAAACAACCGGCGTCCTGAAGCTGTTTTGCTGCATCAACAATAGCCGCAGCATCCCCTTCATTACGCCCCTGCACACGGTGGCCTCCGAAGGCTTCTACAGATTGTGGGGTTAAACCCAAATGCCCCATGACCGGCACCCCAGACTGCACAATGTGCGTCATCAAATCCAACTGCCCAACGGCACCTTCGATTTTGACGCAATTACTGCCAGCCTGCATCAAGGCCAAAACTGTATCCATCGCGGCAGACAGACCACGCCGGAGGGAGAGAAACGGCATATCACCAACAATAAACTTATCTGGCGCGCCCCTGCGCACAGCGGCCACATGAGTGGCCATCATGTCGGCTGTCGCATGGACCGTGCTGTCGTAGCCGTGCATCACCATGGCCAGGCTGTCGCCGACCAATAATGTATCGATGTCGCTTTGATTCAGAATACGTGCAGACCAAGTGTCGTAACACGTCACCATAGAGATTTTTTCGCCGCGGCATTTGCGCTGGGCAAAGTCGAGAATGTTCATGTTTCCTCCCGGGAAATGGGAGGGACTGTACGAATTTTGTCGCAATTCGGTACCTGTCCCTTGAGATCAAGTCCTAGCGCGCATATACGCAGGTGTTAATGGCCTATCGCCAAATCGCGAGGTTACCCTTTAAGAGCGCGGGTTGTAAAATCAAATTTTG
>Ga0181559_10002535_pt1 | contig 18059 bp, 6 predicted proteins | sample 011ome_21_FD_133752 | JGI IMG/M metagenome (GOLD analysis project Ga0181559, IMG submission 133752) | Coastal salt marsh microbial communities from the Groves Creek Marsh, Skidaway Island, Georgia - 011508AT metaG (megahit assembly) | ecosystem: Environmental > Aquatic > Marine > Intertidal zone...
CCGCCTCTTTCTTCCAAGACGCCTCTCGACATAGACTCCTCGGCGAAGTCCATGTCGTCGTCGCCGTAGCCTATTCGCGCGTACATGGACTCCGCGGGCGCCTCGAAGCCGGCGCCGCCCGCGCGCGCCGCCTCGGCGCGCGCGCGCGCGCGCGCGGCGGCGGCGGCGGCGGCGGCGTCCCCCGGCGAGTCGTGCGCGTACGCGTCGACGGCGCGGCAGGCGGCGAGCGCCGCCATGGCGCCGCTCTCGCACAGCGCGCGCGCGCCGCCGGGCAGCTGCGCGAGCCGCAGGAGCACGCCGAGCGCCGCGCGCGTCGCCGCGAGGCGCGCGGCGGCGGCGGCGGTTGGCAAAATCACATCCGACAGCTCACATCTCTGCGCGGCGGCGAGGCAGTGCCGAATCACCCCGGCGCGCGCCAGCGCGCGCGCGAGCGCGCTCGTCGCGGGGTCGGCGACGGACGGAGTCGCGACGCCGTCTCGAGACACGGACCGCGTCGCGAACCGCGTCGCAGACGACCCGAACGCGTGAAAGGCATTCCCGGGGGGCGGCGCGGCGTTTTCGTCCGCGAAAGCGGCGCCCACCGCCGGATGAACCCCGGCGTTTGGACCATCGGCGCTCTCGCCGAAGAGCCCCGAAAAGCCGCCCCCGCCTCGCCCCGGCGCCGCCTCCTCGCCCCCCGCGCCGCCGCCGCCCGGGCCGAACGCGCCGGCGCGCTCGCCGGCGGCGCTCCCGGAGGCGGCCGCCGCGGCGAGCAGCGCCTCGGCGACGGCGAGCGCGGCGGCGCGCGTGGCGTCGTCCACGGCGGGGTCCGCGATGTCCCGGCCCAGGACGTCCACCAGACGCGGCGCGTCGCGGCGCAGCAGCGCGCCGACGCCAGCCTCGAGCTCATCCTGCGCGCGCGCGGCGGCGCGCGCGGCGGCGCGCGCGCGTTCCGTCTCGATCGAGACGCGCTCGCGAGGAGAGGTTTCGGCTGAAGCCGAAACCTCTCCTCGTCCTTCAGCCACTCCTCGTCCCGGAGAGACGTCTGGCTCGTTCTCCGCGCGAATGGTTTCGCCGAAACCCTTCGCCTCGCCCTCCGCGAGCCGCAGCACCGAGCGCGGGAACCGCCCGGCGGCGGAGCGTACCGGACGCGCGTACTGCAGAAACGCGAGCATGCACTCGTACGCGCACGCGCGCGCCTCGACGTCCAGCGCGACGCCGCCCGCGAGAGGCGAATCGCGAGAGGCCTCGCCCCGGCGCAGCGCGCCCAGCACGCCGCGGAGCAGCGCCTTGCACCGGCTCGGGTCCAGCGGCGTTGTCCGAATATTCGGACAACGCCCGAATTCGCGGCTTCCGCCCCCGGCGGCGAAGGCGGCGGCGTCGGTGACGCCGCCGCCGGGCGCGCCGCCGCCCACCGACGCGTCCAGCGCGCGCGACGCCGCGGCGGCGGCGCGTGAAGCGCCGCCCTCGTCGCTCTCCTCCTCCTCCTCCTCCTCGCCGGAGAGCCTCTCGCTCGTTTTCGCCTCCGCGCCGTCCCGCAGGCTGGTGAGCAGCGTCGCGGCGAGGCGCGCCAGAGGCAGGTCCAGCGCGCGCCACCACGCGTCCCCGCCGCCGTCCGCGAGCTCCCCGCGGAGCTCTCCGTTTGCCGTCGAGACGATTTGCGGGGTTCGCGGCGTCGGCGACGCCAGGCGCGCCAGGACGCCCTCGGCGAGCGCGAAGAGAATCTCGGACGCGCGTTCGGGATGTGCGGAACCGACAACGTCCTGAGGACCGAGGTCGTCCATCCGCGCGGCGTCGCCGCTCGGCAGGCACCGCGCGGCGACGAGCGCCACGAACTCGGCCCAGGCGCCGGCGAGGTGCGCGTGCGCGGCGTGCTCCTCCGCGGCGGCGTTGAACGCGCGCGCCTGGCGCACCGCGCTGCGCACGGCGAGCTTGTGCGCGAGCCTCCCTGGCGATGACGAAGCGTTCCCGAAACCCGTTCCCCGCGCGAGCCGGTTGGAGTTTTCCAAAAGCCGCGCGCCGAGCGCGGGCACGCTCACGACGGCGTCGCCGCGCGACGTCACCTCGAAGCACCCGCCCGCCGCCACCGGGCGGCGGTCCGACAGAAGCGCCTCCGCGCCCAGCGCCGCGCGCGCCGCGCGCGTCTCCTCGGCGGACGCGCCTCGCCCGGACGAGCACTCCGCCGCGAGGAACGCGTCCAGCTCCCGGGCGGCGGCGGCGAGCGGCGGGAGGGGCGGCGCGGGGATGGTCGCCAGCGTCTCCAGCGCGGCGAGCCGCGGCTTCTCGACGGCGCCGAAATCGTTGAAATCGTCGTCGGCGTGTTCCGCGAACGCCGCCGCCGGGTCCGAATCCGATCGCGTCGCCGCGCGCGCCAGCGCCGCGGCGAGCGGGGGTAGGTCATCCAGCGTCTCGAACGGCACACTCGCGTTGGAGCTCCGCGGCGCGCAGTAGTCCAGCGCGGCGGCGGCGACGCGCAGGAGCCACGCGCGGTGGTGCGCGGCGGCGGCGCGGCGGCGCGGGTCCGCGGGCGGAGGCGCCGCCAGAGCGTCGGCGGCGAGAAGCGCGAGGCGCTGCTGCGCGCCCGGCGCGCCCGGGGGCCAGTTGGTCACCGCCTCCAGCGCCGCCGGCGCCGTGCGCTCGTCCGCGACCAGCTCGAAGAGGACCCGCGCCGCCGCCTCGGGGGGCTCCGCGCCGAGGTCCCCGGCGCACGCGCCGGGGGGGCTCGCCTCCAGCAGCTCGAGCAGGACGGTCAGGCACGTGAACTTCTCGCCGAAGGGCGCCAGCGCGGCGCGCGACGGGTCGAGCGCCGGGTCGAACCCGAGCAGCGCGTGCGCGACGTTGGGCGCGCGCCGGGGCAACGCGTCCAGGATGACATCGAGAACGGCGGCGCCGGCGGCGGCGACGGCGTCCTCCTCTCTCTCATCCGTATAAGGAGCGATGTTCCCGTATACGGAAACAGGCTTCTCGCTTCCGGGCGCTTTCGACGCGGAGTAAGCCAGCTCCAGCGCCCCGGCGGCGCCCTCCGCGAGCGCCTCGACCGCGCTCGCCGGGAGCAGATCCAGCAGCCGCTCGTTGCGCTCGCTCAGGACGGCGAGGATCTGGATCGCGCGCAGGGGCACGTTCGGGTCGAAGCGGTAGCGCGAGAAGCCGAGCACGCAGGCGCACACCGAGGGGTCGCGCAGGAGCGAGCGGTCGACGGTTTCGGCGCGCATCGCGACGATCCGGCGATGCGCGGAGGCGCTGGCGCTCCTCGCCTCCCCGTTCGTCTCGATCCGCGACGCCTCAGAACCGAACATCCCACTGCCGAACGCGTGTGTGTCCGCGTCCGCGCCGTTCTTAGGAAGCAGACTTTTCCTCGTCTCGGCGAGCGTCGCCGCGTCCAGCGCCAGCGCGTCGGCGAGGAGCGCCAGCGCCTCCGCGGCGGTCGCCTCGAGCGCCGCGCCGTGCGCCGCCGCGCGCTCGGCGGCGAGCCGCTCCGCGCCCACCGCCAGCACAGCGCAGACGCCGCGGAACAGCGGGCCGTCCGTCATGAAGTCGGCCATGATCTCGGCGCCGGGGGCCTGCGACATCTCGCGAGGCGAAACCGAGGCGAAACCTCCTGTATTTGCTACAGGCGCGTACGGGTATCCAGTCTCCACCCCGGACGCGCCGTCCTTCCTCGTCAACGCCGCCTCGTCCCCGCTCCGCACGGCGTCGCGCCAGACGCGCAGCTGGATGCGGAAGTGCGCCAGCGCGTCCCTCGCCAGCCACCAGCGCTCCTCCTGCGACCTGTGCCGGCGGCGGCGCAGCTCGCCGAACACGCGGTCGCGGATGAACACGAACTGCGCGCGCGCGGCGCGCCCGGCGCCGGCGCACGGGCCGCCGCGCGAGGCTTCGCAGGCGCGCATCAGACGGTTCACCAGCCGCACGTACGCGCGCGCGTGCGGGTACGCGCGCGCGCTCGCCTCCGAGTGCGCGAACTCGTACGCCAGGTCCGCGCCGGGAACGGCGAGCTGGTCCCGGAGGACGACGGCGCGCTCCGCGCCCTCGCGCGCGGCGCGCTCGTGCGCCAAACGCTGGCGCGCGGCGGCGGCGGCGCCGTACCCCGCGTCGCGTCCGTCGAACGCGTTTTCGACTCGGGAATCGATTCCCGAGTCGGTGACGGAAAAACCATGGTTTGAAAATCCGTCGGTTCCGCGCGACGCGCCGTCTCCGTACGACGCCGACACGGTTTCGAAACCGTACCCCGCGCGCGTCTCGAACGCGAGGGACATCGAGTGTGCGCCTCCTCCTCCTGTGTTGGCGTTCGTCTGCAGAATCGCGGCGGCTTCCATGCGCGCCCACGTCTCCGCCGCGCCCGCCGCGCCGTCGCCGGACGCGGCGCCGGCGCACGCCAGCAGCGCCGCCTTGAGCCGCGAGGGCACGGGGTTGGCGTGCAGGCGCATGAGCGCGTCCAGGAAGGACCCCGGGGGACCCTGAACCTCCGCGCACCTCTGCGAGAGCCACGCCACGCGGTCCCGCGCCTCCGCCGGCGAAACCTTTTGTTCGCCGCCGCCCAGGCAATTGGTCAGCACCTCGAGGTACGCCACCATGCCTCGCGCGTCCGCCTCGGGCATCTCGCGATCGATCCGCGCGGATTTGGCCGGATTTGGCCCTTGTCTCGACTCGAGTCCCCGCGCGTAGTACGCGTGTTCAGTCTCGTCTTCGCGCGCCTCCCCGAACGCGAACCTGCGGTTGTACCCGGCGACGGCGCCGAGGAAGTGGTCCCAGGCCACCGCCGCGCCCGCCGGGGGCGCGCGCAGGCGCTCCCAGGCGTCCCGCGCGCCCGCGTCGCCCGAGGCGGCCAGCGCCGCGAGCACCTCCAGCGCCGCGGACAGGGACTCCACGCCGTGCTCCCACTCGCAGATGGCGTCCAGGAACGCGCGCGCCACCGCGCCGGAGCCTCCCCGCGTCGCGGGCGCCGCGTCCTCCCGCGCCGACTCCGGGCTCTGGCGGTACACCTCCGCCAGCGCGCGGCACAGCGCGGCGAGCGGCGCTTCCCGCACCGAGTCCTCGTCCTCGCGCATCGCGCGCAGACGCTCGCCCTCGGAGACGTGCACGTCGATCCCGGTCAAAACGTCTCGGCTCGCGTCTCCGTAGTCTCCGTACGCGGGGTTTCCGTAGGCGTCGAACGCGAGGTTGGCGCCCGGGCCGTTCGCCGAGCCGGTCCCGGCGGAGCTCCGCGCCGCGTCGTCGGCGGTGGCGGCGTGGCGTTCCTCGCGCGCGATTTGGTCCGCCGTCATCGCCGGCGTCACCGCGGCGAGCGCCTCGCCCAGGTCCGCGTCCGCCAGCGCCGCGCGCATGCCTCGGCGCAGCGTCTCGCGCGCCAGCGCGAGGTACGCGCGCCGCGACGCCTCCGCCTCGTCGCGAAAGGCGCCGGTGGCGAGCACGCACCGCAGCGCGACGAGCGCGCCGTCGTCCGACGCGGCGACGATTTCTTTCTTGGCAGCCTCCGTCTGACCTCCCGCGGTCGCGGGCGCCGCCTTTCCGGAGGCGGAGAGCAGGGTGAGGCCGCGCGCGAAGCGCGCGAGCTCCAAGACGCCCACGCGCGCGCCACTCACCTCCGTGGCGGCGTCGTCCGCCGCGGAGCGGTCCTGCGACCGGCCGAACATCAGCCCGCCGAACCCGCCGCCCAGCGCCGCCGAGCGGAGGGGGTTCGCGGCGGCCATCTCCGCGGCGGCGTCGGCGTCGTCGCCGTCGCGCGCGCGGCGGAACTGCGCCGCCGCCGCCGCCGAGGCAGCCTCCAGCGCCGGGCCCACCGCGGCGGCGGCGGCGGCGGCGGCGGCTTCCGAGGGAGACGCGCCCGCGTCTTCGCCGTCCCCCGGCGTCACCGCCTCGAGCGTCGCGAACAGAATCGCGAGCGCCGCGGGCAGTTCGTCCGCCACCCCCGCGGCGAGGTCGCCGAGCTCGTCCACGCACCCGACGCGCGCCTCCGCCGCGCTCGGCGCCTCTTCCAGACGTCCCCCTCTATGGCTTGCGAACGGACTCGACCCGGGCCCCGCGCTTCGCTCCGGCGGTCCGGCGCCCTGCGCCCCCCCCGGCCCGACCGCCGCGCCGCTCTCCATCGCCGCGGCGCGCGCGCGCACGTCCGCGGCGGCGGTCGCCAGCGCGGGCGACGCGGTCTCGGCGAAGAGCCGCGCCAGGGCCTCGAAGTCGTCGCGCGTCGCGAGCGCGGGCTCCCCCTCCGCCGGCGGTTCGCGCTTGGCGAGCGCGACGGCGCGGAAGAGGCACTCCGCGAGGAGCTTGCGCTCGTGCGCGAGCCAGTCTTTCTTGCGGCACGCGCGGCCGCGCTCGTCCACCACGTGCGTCATGTCCGCGGCGGCGGCGGCGATCGCGGCGTCCGTCAAAAGACCATCCCCGGGGACGCTCGACGCAAAGCGAGCGTCCCCGGGGATGGTCTTGCCGCCGGGCGTCGCCGCGCCGCCGCCCGGCGTCTGCACGACGTACGCGCCACTCGCCCGCGCCGCCGCCGCCGCGAGCTCGCCCGGGTACGGGGACGCGAGGATCTCGCACAGGCGGCCGATCAGCGTGCGGCCGCCCCGTTCGTTGCCGTTGACGCCGGTCAAGATGTCGCGCGCGCACGCGTCGACGACGCGCGCCAGCCGTGTGTCTTCGCCGCGTTCATCGCCGCGAGTCAAGTCAAGTCTTTGCTTTTCGCGCAGCAGGCGCTCCAGGCACTCCACCCGGTTTTGGCGCTCGCGCAGGAACATACCCGCCGCGGGCCGCAGGCACTGCTCCGGAGGCGCGCCGCGCTCGACCGCGGCGACGAGCAGCTCGACGCAGACGAGCTCGTTCAAGTCAAACGCGTCGCTGCGCGAGTCGTGGCGCGAGTCGTTTCGTTTCGTCATTCGTTTTGTCATTCGAGACGAGGAGAAGGGGAAAACGTCGTCAGCGACGCGCGGGTCGGGAGCGCGGGGAGGACCGAACGGGAGGACCGAACGGACGATCGCGCGCGTCTCTCGTCGTTCTGGATCGGACGACGAGAGGCACGCGGGTGGACTTCTCCGGGAGAGGCGCCGAGAGCGTCTCTGGCGCGTGCCGAGAGCGCCCGTCCTCGGGAAACGGGCAGAAAATCGCACATCGCGTCTCGCGTCGGGTCTCCTCCCGAGCGCGGCGAGGCGTTCGGGGGGGACGTTCGCGCGCCGTCCGAGCCGTGATCGATGCGATCTGGCGACGCCGACGCACCTCAGAACGAGCGCGTTCTCGATGTCAAGCGCCCCGAGCCTCACTTCGCGCCCGCGGACCTCGACCGCGCCCTGCCTGACGACGGCGCGATCTTTCTCTTCGCGCGGCGGGTACGCCAGGGGGTTCGCCAGCATCTCGCGCGCGTCCCGCAGCGCCGCGCGGGTCTCCTCGATCTCCACGTCGCTCGCGACGCCGTCGAGATCCAGCGCGCGCACCGCCGCCAGCATCGCGAGCGACTCGTGCGTCGCCGCCATCGTGGCGCCCGGAGGTCCCGGACGGCACGACTGCAGTCGCACGAGCGCGCGCTTTTTTTTCCCTCCTCCCGCGTTCGCGTCGGACTCAAACACGCTCAAAGTCCAACCGGCAACCGCTTCGCGAAAAAGCTCAAATCGGCTTCGGTACCACCCGAAATCTCACTTCGGGAACCCTAAAAAACTTCATCGGAACGTAGAAAAGCCGCGACGCACGCCCCGCCGTCGCCCTCTTTGGAACGCGCACGCACGGTCGTGCGTGAACAGTACAGAAGCCAACATGGTGGCTTACGCTCGGGAAGGCGAGGTGACCAAGTCCGCGAAGGCGCGCGGCTCGGACCTCCGCACGCACTTCAAGAACATGCGCGAGACCGCGATGGCCATCAAGAAGATGGAGCTGCAGGAGGCGAAGAAGTACCTCGAGGAGGTCATCGCCATGCGCCGCTGCATCGTCTTCCGCCGCTACTGCGGTGGCGTCGGCCGCACCGCGCAGGCGAAGAACGAGGGCTCTACCAACGGCCAGGGCCGCTGGCCCAAGAAGTCCGCGGAGATGCTCCTCAACATCCTGAAGAACGCCGAGTCCAACGCGGAGGTACGCGCGGCATCGAAGCGGCTCACGGAAGCGACGCGGGGTTTTTTCTCGAGGCGCGCGGGCGGTCGAAGCGCGCCGGCGAGCGCCCGCGACGCGCGCCGCGGGGTCGATCGCGAGGCGAAGAGCCCCTACTACCCGCACGACCGAACGACGCGACCGCCGCCCGCGTCCGCGCGTCGCGGCGGCGCCGCGCGGCGTTCGCCGTCGGGATCGCGACCCACCACGCCAGGGTTTTCAACGCGTTTTCCGTTTTTCGAGACTGCGAAGGGCACTCGAAAAACACCCTCTCGCCGCAAAAAAAGTTTCTCCGCCTCCAACCGCGACCGACTCACCCTCTCCTCTCTCCCGTCTTCTCTTCTCTTGTCTTCTCCTTTCGCGCACGACAGGTCAAGGGTCTTGACACCGAGGCGCTCTCCGTGTACCACATCCAGGTGAACCGCGCCGTGCAGCAGCGCCGCCGCACCTACCGCGCGCACGGTCGCATCAACCCCTACATGAGCTCGCCCTGCCACGTCGAGGTTGTGCTTTCGGAAGCCGTGGAGGCTGTGAAGAAGGAGGCGGAGAACCCCCGCCGCGTCGGCGCCAAGGAGGCGCGCCGCAACGCCGCGCGCCTCAAGAACGGCTCCACCAACGCGTAAAAGCATCTTTCGAAATAACGCGAAGGTGACGAGATGCGCGAACGGTGGAGGGTGTTGGATGGAGGCGACGAGATCGTAGACGCGTCTTTTTTGTGTCTGTTCACAAAACGGCGAGAAGGCGCGCGGCTCGGCGGGCCGCACTAGGCGGCGAAGTCGAGCGCGCGTTCGTTGTATTGGTCACACGGAAGAGCGAATACGAGTGTCATCAATCATCGATTTCATTTCGGCGCGAAGAGCGAGTCGCAGAAGACGATGTCGCGGATCATGGCGTCGGCGGCGGCGTCGAACTTGCGTTCGAGCTCGGTTTCGCCGACGACGCGCGCGCCCGCGGAGAGAGATCGCAGAAATTCCTGTACTCTCCGGAACGCCCGCACGATGCTCCCCTCGTACATCTTCCGCTCGCCGTTCGCCATGCGCATGATCTCCGAAAACGGCGCGCCGTCCATCCACCGGCGGGCCATGTCCATGAGCTCGGGGCGGAACCTCGAGACGACGCCGTTCGCCGAGGCGCCGCCCCGGGCCGCTCCGGAGCCGTTCGCGTCGATACTTTCCTCAACGTCTAAACCGACGTCGGCCTCGTGCTTGGCGACGACCCGCGCGGCGTCCTGGAGCCTCTCGTACGCCCTCTGCGCCTCCTTGGACATGCGCTTGACGGCATCCTCGGCGTCGCCCGAGCCCTCGCGCCAGAGCAGCGCCGAGACAAGCGCAACCGTCGACCCGACGTCGAGCTCCTTAAACGTGCCGTCGAACATCAGCTCAGTCGCCACGAGCTCGTCGCCGGTGTTCATCTCGCACGCCACCTTGCCCTTCACCAGCGCCACGTTCTCGTCGGGGTGCAAGTGGTCCAGCCGCCGCAACACCCGCAGACGTTTTTGGAGTTCGTCGCGTTTGATGGCGCCACGCGCGTCCCTCGCCGCGCGCCGCGCCATCTGCGCCGCCAAATGCAACTCCCGCCGTCGCGCGAACGTCGCCAACAGATTCGGTAACGTCGGGTCGTCCCGCAACGGATGCGTCGAGGCCATGGTTTCTAAACGCTTGATCTTCAGCTCCAGCGACCGGAACCGTTTCGAGTCCACCTTCATGTCCTCCTCCGCGCGAAGCGGCGGGACGCCCTCCGGGAACCGGCGCAGCACCTCGCGCGCGCTCGCCAGCGCGCGCGCCCGCGCCTCGACGGACGCCTTCAGGTTGTCGGGCAGGTAGACGCGCACCGAGCTCAGAGAGTCGAGCTGCGTGAGGTTGACTCGCAACACACGCGGCTGCCACCGCGCTTTCGTCTCCTGAAACGTCTCCGCGGCGATGCGAAGCGCCTCGCGGCCGTCCGCGTCCTTGGCGAACGCGAGCGGGTCGGGCGGCTCCGGCGCGCGCATCGAACGGATCAAAGACGCGCCTTTGTTTCCGCGTCCCTCCTCGGCGACGCAAAGCACCTCCACTTCGAACACGTTCGTGCCTGGCTTGCGGTCGTGGCTCACTAAGACGCCCCACTCGCTCGCGACACGAGCCGAAGCGAGCGCGGCGGACCCACCGTCCGCGCCCGCGCGCCGCGCCGCCTCGGCTCGTCGCTCGGGGTCGGCGACGAGCACGCGCGTCATCCGCCCCGGCGACAAAAACGGCGCGATCGTTTTCGGGTCGTTCGTTATCGTTCGGCGCTCGGCGCGCAGCGTCGCGAGCGTCTCTTCTATGGCGACGTAGTCCGTGATGTGCGTCTGCGTGGCGCTCGGGAGACGCACGTCGTCGCGCTCGCGCTCCAGCCTCGCCGCCTCCGCCTCCAGCGCCGGGACCCTGCGCTCGCTCTGGAACTGCGCGAAGGATCGCCGCGCTAACGACGCGGCGTCGTGTCCCTCGAGCCGCGTGAGATTGGTGATCGTGCCGTAGGTGAGTCGGAACGCGGAGTCCAGCGGGTCGGAGCGGCCGTGCAGCATGTCCCTCGCTACTTTCGGGTCCATGCGCTCGTCGATCATCAGGATCACTAACCCTCGGTCATCGAGGCCGCGTCGGCCGGCGCGACCGGACATCTGCACGTACTCGCCCGAGCTGATCCAGCGGTACCCGTTCCCGTCGAACTTGCGCGGCGACGTGAACACCACCGTCTTCGCGGGCATGTTCAGACCAGTGGACATCGTCTCCGTCGCCACGAGGACTTTTAGGAGGCCCTCTTGGAACAGAATCTCCACGATCTCTTTTAAACGTGGCAATAAACCGGCGTGGTGCGTCCCGATCCCGCGCCGTAACGTCGGGAGTAAACTCGCGACTTGCGGCAATCGCTTGTCGTCGTCCGACAAGTCGTCGAGCGCGTTTTCGTAGATGGTCTCCACCATGGTCTTCTCGTCGTCGTCGTTCAGATCGATGCCTTCGCAGTCCTCCACCAGCTGCTCGCACTCGTTCTTGGAAAACGCAAACACGATGCACGGGTCGTAGTTCTTCGTGGTCACCATCTTGATGATCTTCTGAATGTCCGAACCGGCTCCGGTTTTCGACCCGCCTTTACCCGCCTTCGCGTCGCCGCCGCCGGTATCGTCTCCGGACCCCCGGTTCGCGACCCTGCCGCTGGCGTACCCGTCGCTCGCGGGCGCGACCGCGTTGATGGCCTTCAGGAAGTTCTCCTGCCGGAACGTGTTCTCGCGGTCGTAGCACAGGTACACGCCGTCGCCTCCGCTCGGGAAGATGTAGTGCTCGAGCGGCGTGGGGCGGAAATCCGTGTACACGAGGTGGCACGGCTGGTCGTGCAGCTTCACGATCCACTCCGCGAACTCGCGCGCGTTGGGAATCGTGGCGCTCAAAAACGCGTACCGCACCGCGCGCGGCAGACCCGCGATCGTTTCCTCCCAGACCACGCCGCGGTCCGCGTCGCGCATGTAATGGATCTCGTCGAAGATCACCCAGCCAACCTCGCGCATCACCTCGCCGCCTTTGTACAGCATGCTGCGAAGCACCTCCGTGGTCATCACCAAACAAGACGCGTCTGGGTTTATCACCGTATCGCCAGTCATCAAGCCCACGTCTTTGAACTCCTCCGCCAGCTCGCGGTACTTCTGGTTCGACAGCGCCTTCAGCGGGCTCGTGTACACCACCCGCTGCCCGTCCCGCAAACTCATGGCGATGGCGTACTCCGCCACAACCGTCTTCCCCGCGCTCGTGTGCGCGGCGACCATCACGCTCTCGCCCGCCTCCATCACCTCCACGGACTTTCTCTGGAACGTGTCCAGCTCAAACTTGTACGCCTTCGCGGGGTTCTCGGGGTCGTACCGGCGCGCGTTCGGGTCGCGCGTCCACCCGGGAGGGTACACCACGTCGTGCAGACATCCGTGGCCGGCGCCGGACGGGGGGATCCTCGTGCCCCCCGCGGCGAGCACCTCCTCGATGTCCGTCTTCGGGCGCTGATCGGGCTGTACGGCGGAGCCTCCGGGCTTGTCCGTGAGCGACGGATTCGAGCCGTCGCGAGCGTCCGAAGCGTGGACATCGCTCGTCGTCCTCCCCTTCCCGTCGTCGTTCGACGGCGTCGTAACGTCGTCACTCGTCGCCTCGACTCTCGGACGTTTCCCGGACGCGACGGCGGCCGGCGCGCCGGAGCTCTCGACGCGCTTGTGCGCCACGGGCGGCATCCTCGCGAGCGCGACCGGGGGGACCGACCTCACGCGCGCGGCGAGGAGTGGCGTGGCGGTGGGGAGGCACGGCGGAACGAGGCGGTCGTTGCAATCTCGGACGAGTCGGCGGCGGGCAGCGGCGGCAGTCGCTTATTCGAGAACGATTCTCGTATCTTCGTCACGAGAAGACAATTCAACACTCTCCGCGCCTCCTCTCGCTCTCCTCATCACTACCCCGCGCGTTGGCCTGAGGGCAGGCAGGCGTCGCGAGGCGGTCGGCGTTTCGTCTCCCGATGGAGGAAGAGCCCTCGCGCTCGTCGCCGATCGCGAAGGACGCGATCGGCGACGACGCGTGGAACTGGCGCGACGATGATTGGTCGAGTTACCTTCGCGTGAAGAACCGCGTCGCGCAGGCGCTGTCGTGTTACGGCGAGGTCCCCGACGAGATGCTCGAGGAGAGCAAGGAACCGTCGGAGGAGGACCTGCGCATCGCGGACCTCGCCGCGGTGACCCCGGCGGCGCGGGGAGGGGGCTCGTTCGAGGACTCGGACGACGAGAACGCCGACGGCACCGCGGACGCGCTCGAGGCGCGCGCGCGGATGTTCACCCCCGCGTGCCGCGCGCTCCCCAAGGTGGAGCTCCACGCGCACCTCAACGGGTGCGTGCGCGACCGGACGCTGTTGGAGTTCGCGCAGTCGGACGACCGGCCGGCCGGGGACGCCCTTCCCACCACCCTGGCATCGCTCCGGGAGACGCTCGCGCGCGGGTCCACACCGGGCGACGGGCGCGGCCGGCCGCGCCCGCTGAGCGAGTGCTTCGAGTTGTTCGGCGCGATCCACGCGCTGTGCACGGACCACGCGCGCATCGCGCGCGTCGCCGCGGAGGCGGTGGTGGACTTCGCGCGCGACGGCGTGGTGTACCTGGAGCTGCGGACGACCCCGAAGGACCTTGAGGCGCGGGGCGTCTCCAAGGAGAGCTACTGCGAAGCCGTGCTGCGCGGTATGGCGCTCGGCTCGCACGTCGCGCGCAAAGCGGCGCCGGCGTACGCGGCGTTCGTCGCGCGCCTTATTTTGTCCGTCGACCGCCGCGAGAGCGTGGCGGAGGCGAAGCGCACGGTTCGGCTCGCCGCGTACCTTCGAGACACCGACTGCGGGGTGGTCGGGGTGGATCTGAGCGGCGACCCGTCCGTCGGGTCGTTCGCGAAACTCGAGCCCGCGCTGCGGCTGGCGCGCAAGAACGGCTTGCCCGTCACGCTTCACTGCGGCGAGGCGGCGAACGCGCGGGGCGAGGAGGCGGCGATGCTGCGGTTCAAGCCGGAGCGGCTCGGGCACTGCGTCTTCACTACGCGCGACGAGACCTTGTGGGCGCAGCTCCGGGCCTCGAAGATCCCGGTCGAGCTGTGCATCACCAGCAACGTCGTCACGGACTCCGTCGACGCGGAGGGAGGCGTCGAGAGTACTCCCACGAAGAAGTCGGCGAGTACGTCGGCGGCGTCCGCCGCCGCGCGGCACCACCTGACCAAAGTGCACGGCGCGGGCCACCCGTTCGTTCTCGCCACGGACGACCCGGGCGTATTCGACACGAGCCTGTCGCGCGAGTACGCGCTCGCGGCGGCGTCTTGCGGGCTGCGCGGCGAGGACCTGCGGCGCATCGCGCGCGACGCGTTTGAGTACGCGTTCGTGCACGCGCACGAGGCGATGAACGAGGAGGACGCCGAGCGCGCCGCGGGGGACGTCGCGAAGGTGCGCGCCGCGCTGGACGCCGGGACGCGCGCGTGGCCGGGCTTGCCCGCCGTCACCGCCGCGGACGCGATACGGGAGAGCGCGACCAAACGCGCGAGCGCGACGAAGCGCCGGATCACGAGCGCGACGCGGGAAGTCGCGAGGCGCGTCAACCTGTTCAAGGACGCGGTGGCTGACCTGGCGGACGTCGCCGCGGAGAACGACGCCGTCGTTCTCGGCGGCGGCGACGACGAAGTGGAGGACAAAGTGAAGGACGACGGCGACGGCGAACGTCACGCCGGGTCCAGAACCGGGGCGGAGACGTCTCGAGACGCGCGCGTTTCCAAGTGGGGCGTGGTGCGCGCCGTCGTCGGCGGCGCCGACGAGGACGAGGCGCCCGCTCGTTCGCTCGGACGCTCGGTGGCGCGTATGAGCAAACAGTCAAAGAAGGCGGCGGCGGCGACTGTCGCGCTCGCGCTGCTCCGCCCGGGCTCGGGCGACCGCGCGGACGTGGCTCTGCGTTCGTTCGCGCGCGGAGTCGCGCCCCTGCTTCGCCCCGGCGCGGGCGACCTGCGCGCCGACGCGCGCAAAGCCCGGCGCTTCCTCGTCGAGCTCGGCTTCCTGGACGCGCGCGCGGCGGACGAAAGCGCACACGAGGACGAGAACGAGGCGTACGAGCGCTTAGTGCGCGAGGCGGAGACGAACTCGCGGGAATCGCGGGAATCGATTCCGCGGAGTTCCGCGGAGGACGGTACGGGTACGCCCGGGACGAGTCGCGTCGAGAACGATACTACGACTGATACTCTGTCCTTGCTGCGGCGCGTCGGGCGCGCACGGCGGCGACGCGCCGCGCGTCTCCGGCGACGCTCGGCGCGGCGACGGGTCGTGCTTCGCGCGGAGCGCGCGCTTCTAACCACGCTTCGAAACGCGCCGCTCTGCGCGCTCGTCGCGTGCGCGGCGTTGGGGAACTGGCCGTTCTTACTGAACACCGCCCACGGCGGCGACGGCGCGAGTACGAGAAGCTGTGTCGCGACGACGACCCGCGCCGTCGCGGAAAGGCTGGTCACGAGGCACGCCGCCGCGCTCGTGCGCGTCGCGCGCGCGGCGTTTGCGTTCTTCGCGCGCGACGGCGCCGGCGGGACGCTCCCCACGGCGGAGTCGGCGCGCGCGCTCATCGCGACGCACGTCGCGTGCGCCGGCGCCGCCGCGCGCGCCGCGGGGATGTTCGCGGCGACCGGCGCGAACGGCGTTGTCCCCACGCCCGGTTCCGCCGCGCGGCTGGCGGCGGCGCACGCGCGCCTTTTGTCGCGCGCGGCGCGCGGCGCAGCGGCGGCGGCGTTCGGAGGCGCGGAGGTGCGGGCCTTCCCGGGACCCGGGTCCCCCGCGCCTCCCGCGCGAGACGCGACCGAGGGCGACGAGCGCGCGAAAAGAACCGGTCGGTTGGTCATTCCGAATCGAGCGCCGGCGGAGACGGGTACCGGATGGAGGAGCGGCGCGGCGTCGTCGTCGTCGTCGTCGTCGTCGTCGTCGTCGTCGTCGTCGTCGTCGTCGTCGTCGTCGTCGCGCGAGCGATTCGTCTCCTCCTCCGGCGAACTCCGGGAACGGCCTTCGTCGGGCGGCGGTCCGCGGCGGCCTCGGCACGTCGAGCTCGTCGCGGCGGCGGATGGCCCGAGCCGAGAATCGGTGGACCTGCTCCGCTGGGACAGCGAGACCCCGACGCGCGAGTGATCGCGAGGCGCTTTGAAGTATAGTATACCTTCGTATTTTTTATCAACCTCTACTATGATACAGGAGGAGCTACGGAATCGGTGACATAGCGGACTGTTTCACCGAAAACACTCGGTCCGTCCGTGTATCCCCCCCTACGAGACCGCGCAGCACCCCGCGCCGGCGCTCTCCCGCGCGGCGCCCGCGGAGCTCTCGTCCGAGTCAAACATGGCGCGCGCGGCGGCGTCGACGGAGACGTCAAACACTTTTTTCAGGTTGTCCTGCGTCAGCGCCGAGCACTCCACGTACGCCGCCGCGCCCAGCTTCCTCGCCATCTTCTCCCCCATCTCTGTGGTGACCACGTCCGCGCCGGGGCGCCCGCCCGCGAGCCGCAGGTCCAGCTTCGTGCCCACCAGGACCACCGGCGCGCGCGCGGCGGATTTCTTTTTATCCCTCCCCTTGGTCTCCAGACGCACCTCCTTGATCCACCGGCTGGCGACGTGCTCGAAGCTCTCGCGGTCGACCAGCGAGAACGCGACGATGAACCCGTCCGCCTGGTCGTACGACAGCGGGCGGAACTGCTTGTACTCGTCCTGCCCGGCGGTGTCCCAGAGGGAGAGGTTCACCGTCCGCTCGCGGTACGGCACGTTCACCGCGTAGTTGTCGAAGACGGTGGCCATGTAGTCGGTCGGGAACGTGTTGGTGGTGTAGCACAGCAGCATGGACGTCTTGCCCACCGCGCCGTCGCCCACCACCACCAGCTTCATGGGGAAGAACATCTCGTGCGCCATCGTGGCGCCGGCGCGGGCGGTCGCGGACGCGCGCGCGAGGCTCTGGTCGCGATGAAGGACGCGGGAGACTTTCAAGACCGCGCCAAAAATGCCCTATATTTCGCGAAACGTTGGACTTCGGGACGGCCGAAGTGTCGCGCGCGTCGCAGAGTCGAGCGCACGTCCTCCGAGCATGTCGCGGCGACGCAAGCACGTGCGCGACCTGGTGGACGAGCCGTGCCCCGAGCTCGCGGCGTGCGAGGCGGTGTGCCGCGTCGTGGAGCTGAGGGGGGGAAACCACATAGAGGTACGACGGGGACGCGGTCCGGGTCCGACGCCGGCGCGTGGTCGTGGTCCGGCGACGACCGGATTCTCGCACCGCCGCCGCCGCCCGCGGTTTCTTCCCGTCGTTTTCATCCGCGTCGACGCCGGCGTTCTCGCTGACCTCTCGAACCTCTCGAACCTCTCGAACCTCTCGAACGACCCTCCCTTCACGACCGCCCCCCGCACGCGCGCGAAGGTGGAGAAGCCCGACCGCTCGCGGACCCTGTGCCGCATTCCCTCGAAGTTCTCGAAGATCCTGTGGGTGCGCGCGGGGTCGTTCATCGTGGCGCGCTTCGAGGAGGCGGCGCTGGACGAGTCGTCGCACGACGCCAAGGTCACGGGCGAGATGACGCGCGCGCTGTACCACACGCAGATGAAGGAGATGCGCAGGGCGAACCGGTGGCCGGCGCTGTTCGCGGAGACGGAGACGGCGGCCGAGAGGACAGCGGAAGACGCCGACGAAGAAAGCGGCGACGACGCGTCGTCGGACGACTCGTTGCCGCCGATCGAGGTGATCCGGAACCGACCGATACGCGCGAGGGAGGAGAGCAGCAGCAGCGACAGCGGCGACGAGGAATAGGCGCGTACTTTAGCTATACGTACCGTAGTAGTATTCACACGACGTGGTAGAGTATAATAGGTGTCGAGTCGTCGAGAACGCGTCGAATCGTAATCAGCAATCAGCGATGCGTTAAACGCGCTCGTCGTCGGCGTCGTCGTCGGCGTCATCGTCCCCGCCGGTCCCGCGTCGCCTCCGCGAGCACGCCGTCCAGCGCCTCTCGCGTCTCCGCGACGAGCGCTTCGACGGCAGCCTCGTCGTGGAGCGACCCGCGCACGACCCGGGCGCCGGCCAACTGAGCTATGGTCGGCGGAGCGGTTAAGGCGCTCGGGGCGTCGTCGCGCGCGGCGGAGGCGCTCTTTCCGACGCGAACCACCAGGCACCTGGTGTCGGGACCGTTCGCGAACGTCTCGTGCCACCGCTCGAGCGCCCCGTCCCCGTTCGGGTCCTCCGCGTCGCGCACGAGAACGAGCGCGTCCAGCCCCAGGCGCAGCGCCGGGAGCGAGGACTGGCACCGCGCGAGGTCCCCCGAGCAGTCCCAGAGCTGCACGGAGACGGTCCGCGCGTCGATGTCTCGTTCGATCTCCTCGATGCGCACGGACTCGGTCGGGTCGTGGGTTCGAGGCTCGGGCACGGCGCGACCGGCGAGCAGCTTGCACAGGGCGGTCTTGCCCGCCCCCGCCGGCCCCACCACGCACACCTTCACCGCGGCCATGGCGGACGGAACAAAGACG